>SXGT01582087.1_pt1 | contig 25458 bp, 24 predicted proteins | sample 3176221 | NCBI WGS metagenome assembly SXGT01 (sample SAMN11356862, study PRJNA531348) | freshwater metagenome | isolation source: freshwater sample F1-120 | place: China: Fuxian Lake, Yuxi | collected 2017-12-25
CATCCGCCCTTCGGGCACCTTCTCCCCTTGATGGAGAAGGACAATAGGTCGTGTATCTTTGGACTTCGTGGGCAGGTTGGATTTTATGACTCCGGAACAGCGTAACGTTTATGAACAAGGGCTCAATGCCCAGAAGAACAATCAGTTTGCGACAGCGATCGTCTGTTATCAGAAACTGCTGGACGTCGCGAAAACGGAGGACCGACCCAAGCTGAATTACCTGCTGGGAAGTTGTCTGCTGCAGACGGGTGATTTCGATCAGGCACGCCGATACCTCCACGAGGCAGTCAACGTCGAAGACCCCAGTCTGGATGCGATCAATAATCTGGGGATCTGCTACAAGGCGATTGGCCAGATCGAAATCGCGGAGAAGATTTTCAAAGGGATCTCCGCCCGCATCAGTGCCTATGTACCCGCGCTCGTGAACCTCGCAGAAATCAAAGAGCAGCAGGACAATCTTGAAGAAGCCTGTCTGTGGTATGAACTGGCGATGCGACAGGATCGCGATGACTTTGATGTGCTCATGCGGCTGGTGAACTGTCTGCAGAAGTCACATCAGCCAGCAGCCGCCAGGCAGCTGATTGTGGATGCCCTGCCTCGAATTCCCAAGGCGATGATCGAGAACTTTTATGAAGTCCTCGCCAATCTGACACTCCAACTGAAAGACTACCCTGCCGCGAAAAAAGCGTTGCAGGATCTCATCAGCGTGGATCCGAAACATGCGCAGGCCTGGTGCAATCTGGCGTGGGTGAGTGAGCATATTGGCGAATTCGATCCCGCAATTCAGGCCGCTGAGAAAGCTGCGGAACTGGCGCCCGAGATGACACAGGCCTGGAACAATCTCGGCCTGGCCTATCGTTCCAAGCACGACTTGAAGAACGCAGAGAAATCCTTCCTGCATGGTTTAGCGATCCAGGCCGATGAACTGATCAGCTTTAATCTGGGAACGACTTACCTCCTAGAGGGCAACTACAAAACCGGCTGGCAGGGCTATGAACACCGCTTCAAAGTTGGTGCGCGACCTGCTCCGTTTATGGATGTCCCTGTCTGGCAGAAAGAAAGTCTTACAGGGAAGTCACTACTGGTTTATGCGGATCAGGGTTTCGGCGATATCCTGCAGTTTGCCAGGTTTTTGCCGACCCTTTCTCAGCTCAACGCCGGGACGATCACGGTCGTCGTTCCGTCGACTTTGACAGAACTGCTCAGCTGGAATTTCCCTGGTGTGTCTGTCCTGGCCGAAGATGACGATCTGCCGGAGATCGATTATCAGGTCGCGCTGTCGAGTCTGGCTGAGCGTCTTGATGTTACGCTCGAAACTCTGGGGCAGTATCAACACGTCTGGTCGATTCCGGACGAAGCCCAAGCTTCATGGAGCAGCTGGGCGAGCGAGCAGCCGCAGGGTGTTATGAAAGTCGGAATCAACTGGATGGGCAATCCTCAACAGACGCGGGACCATCTGCGGAGTTGCCCGTTCGACGTCTTTTCCAGACTGCTCGATGTTCCTGGGATCGCGTATTACTCGCTGGCAGTTGATCCTGGTGCACGTCAGGAACTTGCCAAGTCGAACTTGAAGACTGTTGTCGATCTGGGCAGCCGATTGCATAACTTCACTCAGACGGCCGCTGCCGTTCAGCAGATGGACCTCGTGATCACGATCGACTCTGCGATCGCCCATGTGGCCGGGAGCATCGGGACGAAGACGTGGACGCTGTTGTGTCAGACGCCGGACTGGCGTTGGCATCTGGATCGCGAGGACAGTCCATGGTATCCATCGATGACACTGCTTCGGCAGACGCAGTGGAATGAATGGGAATCTGTGGTTGCCGAAGCACGATCGCGGTTGATGGCGAAGTAGGCTGTCCTGTGGGTGCGGTTCACTTAGACTCAGCGTCAGACTGTGGGCTCTGTTGGTCCGTTTTGGAATCGCCACGGCTGGCACATCCGTGGCACACCGGAATGAGGTCTACTTTTACTTAGCTGAACTTCTGCGGCGGGAAAAGGGACTGGGAATCGAGTTTCTTCTGGTCGAAGTCTTTCCAGAGCATGCTCGGCTGGATATCGGAATTGCCCTGGTACTTGCTGCTCTTGTATTCGGTGACGCCACCTTCGATCGTGTGGTAGAAGATCTGGCAGATTTCGACGCCGGCGTAAATGCGGATCGGCTGGACGGCGACCATTTCGAGCGTCCAGTAGCCCCGGAACCCGACATCGCCGAAGCCAGCCGTGATGTGAACGAACAGCCCCAGTCGTCCCACGGAGGAGCGGCCTTCGAGCATCGGGACGAGGTTGTACGTTTCCGTGCGTTCGACAGTCCGGGCAAGGTACAGTTGATTCGGCTTGAGAATCAGACCTTCCGGAGGAATCGCTGTGCGTTTGAAGCGATTCGGCCGCTTCATGTCGAGGACGATTTCTTCGTAGACAAGCAGTTCGTTGTGCAGCGTCAGGTTATAACTGTTGGGATTGAGCTGCTTATCGGTGTAGGGCTCGATGATGATATCGGTCCCGAGTCGCTCTTTGATTTCCGTGCCCGTCAGAATCATGCGTGGCGTCCTGTCGCGTTCCAAAGAAAGGCTCTGCACAATGCTGCAGTCTAGCGGGAGAAGTCTAACGCAAGCAACGCTGACCCGGTAGGTCGCGCGAGAGGAAAATATCGATGAGTCCGTGGACGATCCAGTGGCGTCATCCGACCAATGGCGGAAGACCAACGCGGGGGCAGACTTTCAGTAGAGGGCAGACGGAACATTTCGGACGTCGGGCAATACAGATGGCACGCCCGTGATGGATAACACGATGGGAGTACATGACCCATTCGCTTTGCGGGATCAGTTCGATGAGGTCGAGTTCGATCTGCTCGGGCGTTTTTTTATCCGTCAAACCCAGCAGGTGAGAAATGCGTTTGACATGGGTATCGACGACGACCCCCGAGGCGAGGCCGAACCAGGAACCAAGGACGACGTTTGCTGTCTTGCGTCCGACTCCAGGGAGTTCGACAAGTGCAGCAAGGTCGCTTGGAACATGGCCGTCGTGGTTTTCGACTAAGCCCTTCGCCATACCGATGATGTTGGTGGCTTTGGCTCGAAAGAAGCCCAGAGGTTTAACGATGGCTTCGACGTCCGCCTGTTGGGCATTGGCAAGTGAGTTGGCGTCTGGATATTTTCCGAAGAGAGCAGGGGTGGTGGCGTTGACCCGTTCGTCAGTGCACTGGGCCGAGAGAATGGTCGCGGTCAGCAATTGGAAGGCGGTTTGATGATGGAGAGCGCAAACGACATCCGGGTAGGTTTTCTTCAAAATCTGAAGAATTTTCGGTAGGCGTTTTCGACGGGTTTCGACTGCATCTGCGTTAGAAACGGAGTTGGCTTTGGGCATGAACTGTCTTCTCAACAGGGGTTGAAACGGGGCAGTGACGTTGGAACCTGTTGGGCTGTGTCTAGAATGTAATCGACGAGCGTCAGAGTCGATAGGCTTTCGAGTGTTTATCTCGCATAGGAACGACGACTGCCGGGGCTCGCAGAGGATTCTATAGGAAAACTCCATGAGTTTGGATGGTGAGTTTGAAGCGGAATTTCAACGAGCTGAGGGGAAAATCCGTCTGTTCCCGCTTCCAAACTACGTCCCGTTTCCAGGGATTCGCCAGCCGCTGCATTTGTTCGAGCCTCGTTACGTCTCGCTGATGGACGATCTGATGGAGTCGGAGTCGAGTTTGTTGTCGCTGGTTGTCCTGCGTCCCGGGTGGAAAGAGATTTATAACACGAAAACTTGCCCGATTTATCCGATCGGAGTCGTCGGCATGGCGACGAACGTCGAGCGTCTGGATAATGGCCGGTACAATTTGCTGTGGCAGGGGATGTCGCGGTGTCGCGTTTTGTCGGAGGTCGCCCACGCCAAGGAGTATCGTCTCGGCCAACTGGAACTCGTTCTCGACGAAATGGATGCGGGTCTGTTTGGAGACGTCCAAGTCAAGTCGACCATGGCATGGGATCTTGTCGAACATTTCAAATCGCTTCGGCCGGACCTCGCGAGTGACTCCTCGTTTGCGAAGATCGTCAATGAGAAGATGCCTCTCTCTCAGTTGTGTGATCTGCTGGCTTTTCTGCTGAAACTGGATCAGGAACTGATTTACCCTTTTTTGGCGGAACCCGACATTATTAAACGGGGACGCAATCTGGCGGAACTGATGTCGTTGCTTCGACCGACAGGATCAAAATTCCCACCAAATTTTAGTGACAACTGACTCGATAACAGGGGCAGTCTGGTCAGCAGTGGCAATTCGGACAGAATGAAATCCCTGCCGAAACCGATCAATTTGCCTGTAGATGTTGCAACTCTGCGCTCTTGCAACGTGATCCTTCTTGACCATGTAAAATGATCGCTGGTAGGTTCCGCCACACCCGAAATTCCATCGGGTCGCGCTCATGGAATGAGCGCTCATTTCAAACGGACTTGGACCATGAAACACCGCTTCGTCATTGTTTCGACGCTCAGTGCATTGGCTGCCCTGACAGGCTGCGCCACGACAAAAACCAGCAACACGGCGCGTAGCGCGATGGAGCAGTTGCTGATCGCCAATGCGGTCGATCAGGCCCTTGATAAAGTCGACTTCACGCCATTCGCGGGGCGGAAGGTCTATCTGGACGACAAGTATGTCGACTGTACCGATAAGAATTATGTCATCAGTTCCGTTCGTCACCGTCTTTTGAGAGCGGGGGCGAATATTCAGGAGAAAGCAGACACCGCCGAAATCGGAATCGAGATTCGTACCGGAACTGTGGGAACCGACCAGGCCGACCAATTCATCGGAATACCCGAGATCGGCGTTCCCGGAATGGTGACGATTCCCGAGCTGCGACTGGTCAATCGGAAAAACCAGACAGCGACCGCGAAGATCGGCTTGGTGGCGTATGACTACGCGACGAAGTCGGCTTTGGGCGATGGCGGTATGACGCTGGCCCGTTCCGATGAGAATCAGTGGTTTGTCTTCGGAGTTGGTCCGTATCGTGGCGGGACGGTCTATAAAGAAGTTGCCAAAGGCTTGAACCAGCCACAGGGGGCACGACCGAAACCTCTGCCGACGACCGTCGCCTTTCAGGCTCCACCACCGACCGTCCCTCCAGCTGGCGAACTCAAGTTTGCCAGCGGCGAAACAGCGCCCGAGAAACCTCAAGAGCCTGCCAAACTGCCTGGAACTCCAGCAACTCCTGCAGCGCAACCACAAAAGCCCGCGGAACCCAATCCATTTGAGAAGTATAAGTTTCAGTAACGAAACAATGCCTTCGTTCCATTCATTAGTAAGTCGACTAAGGCTTCAATACTGATTTGACGACTTGGCCCGTGTGCATTTTCTCGAAGGCATCGTGCCATTGGTCGATGGGCCAGACGCCGCCGATGATCGGTTTGACGTCGAGTTGTCCACTGGCTTGCAGGGCGATGACCCGTTCCCAGATGGGCCAGTTGTGACTGAAGCTGCCTTGCAGTCGGATGTTCTTTTGCACGAGGGGATCGAGGTTGAAGCCGAGGGGTTGAGGCCCCCAGCCGACTTTGCTGATCCAACCCGCGGGACGAACGATGTCGAGAGCAATCTTCAAAGTGATGCTCGCTCCCGCGGCATCGATCACCCCATCGCAGCCGAGGCCATCGCGTTCCATGGCCCAGGGTTTGGCATCGCCGATGATGATCTCACAGCCGTACTGTCGGGCGATTTCGAGTCGGTGAGCATCCTGAGGCAAGCCGACAAGGGCGACCTGGGCACCACACAGGCGAGCCATCGCCGCGCAAAGAATGCCGATTGTTCCAGGTCCGAGAACAACGACACGATCCCCCGGTTCGATGGTCGCGTTCTTGACGACAGCGCTATAAGCCACACAGCAAGGCTCGGTCAGGCAGGCTTGTTCGAAGGGCAACCCGTTCGGAACACGGTGCAGGATGCGTGACGGTACTCGGACGAACTTGGTCATCGCGCCGTTGACGCCGTAGCCAAATCCTTTACGGGAGGGATCGAGGTTATAAAGCCCTCGTCGCGACATGGGGTTGCTGGGGTCGATAATCGCAGCCGTTTCGCTGACGACCCGATCCCCTTCCTTCCAACCCGTGACTTCGCGACCGACTTGAGCAATGATACCGCCGAACTCGTGGCCGAGGACGACCGGGTAATTGACCGGCCAGGAATGGTCTGCGGTCCATTGGTGGAGGTCGCTGCCACAGACGCCGACGTTGGCGACTTCGAGTAAGACATCTTCGGGCCCGATCTCCGGGACTTCGACTTCGCGAAGATCAACGCTGTATTTTTCAGGGGCGTAGTTGACGACGGCGGGGGTTTTCATGGGTAGGTCGCGGGATTCGAGGAATGTGGCCTGATGGTTGTTGGTGTCATTGAATGCGAACTCTTGCCTGGCGCCCACCCTCATCCGTCAGCACTGTGTTCTATAAACACCTGAGGTGTTGTGCTGACACCTTCTCCCCTCAAGGGAGAAGGAACGAAAGACGGCTCCCCTCAAGGGAGAAGGGACTGAAATACTACTGCCTTGCGGCAACAGTCTGGGAGTGGACGGCGTTGCAGATGAGTCGCAGGGAGGATTCGAGGTCGCCTGAGGAGGTTTTGAAGGCGTCCGCGTCGATCGTCAGGGGAGCGCCGAGAACGACGAGTGGGGCGCCGTAGCTTGGGCACGCGATGGCTTGTTCGATGGAAAGGCCGCCGACTGCTTGAACGGGAATGTTGACGGCGTCAACGACCTCTTTGAGTTGATCGAGAGGACTTGGCATACGATGACCCGCAGCGGCGATGCCTCGACGTTCGTCATAACCGATGTGATGGATGACGTAGTCACAGCCAAGGTCTTCGAGCATCTTCGCAGCCGTGACCATGTCTTCACAGCCGAGGTTATCCCCCATGACCTTACAGTTGAAATCCTTGCCCGCCTGGACCACGCATTTGATGGTCTCTGCATGAGCGCGGGCCATGACCACGACATGCGTTGCACCTGCTTTCGCCATCATTTCTGCTTCGAGGTAGCCGCCATCCATGGTTTTGAGGTCCGCGACGATCGGAACGCCGGGAAATTCCTTTCGCAGGGCTCGGACTCCATGGAGCCCTTCTGCGAGAATCAAAGGTGTCCCCGCTTCGAGCCAGTCGACTCCGGCGCGCAGCGCCATGCGAGCCGTCGAGATGGCTTCGTCGATATTGGTGAGATCCAGCGAGATCTGAACGATCGGTTTCATGGCGTGGTTGGCAATCTAGGAAGGGGGCGGTTCCGCAGATTGTACACATCAGTGATGCTGGATGTGGCGTTCGAGGCGAAGAGAATTGGGAAGAAATTTTAGAAATCGCGTTACGTTGATGACCCTCGTTTAAACACAATCTTCGGCTGCACGACGCGCATCTCCTCGCTCCATTCGCCAATCCCAGCCAGTCGCTCTCCGTCCATGAGCACCACTTCTGCCCCAGGTTCGATTTTGATCGCGTCTATCCATGGCAGTCGTCGCCCCTGCTCCAGATGACTCACTTGTTCCTCATCAATCGCAAGTCGCGTCAGATGAGAGAGAAGTGTCCCTGCAGGTATCAGATAACTCTCGATATTCTCGCGACTCAACATCTCCGGCGACACGGCATCCTCAACGCGGCATGAGCCGATGGCTAATCGCTCGAGGGACGTCATGACGGCTCCACAGCCGAGGATCTGTCCGACGTCGCGTCCAATCGATCGAATATAAGTCCCGCTTCCACAGCGGATCCAACAGACGAATTCATTCCCTTCAAACCGCTCCAGTCGAATCTCATGGACTTCGATCTCTCGCGCCTTCAACTCCACGCTCTGCCCCGCTCGCGCCAGATCGTATGCACGCTTCCCATCGACATGAATCGCTGAAAACTGCGGCGGCACCTGCTCGATTGTCCCGAGAAAAGTCGCGAGGACTGCATCCAACAGCTCGCGCGAAACGTCAATGTTCTCAGACAACGTCGTCACGTTGCCGGTGATGTCATCGGTATCGCTGGTGATCCCGAGTCGAAACGTTGCCCGATAGATTTTCTCGTGTCCCTGGGCATAGCTGATCAATCGCGTCGCAGCCCCGACGGCAACGAGAAGCACCCCAGTCGCCATCGGATCAAGCGTCCCCGCATGCCCTGCTTTCAGCTTGCAGGCGCGGACCATCCCCTGCACCTTGTTGACCACATCGCGCGAAGTCCATTCTGGAGGCTTCGCAATATTCAAAAATCCCATCATGCCGTTTATTAGATCACACTCCGCGATCATTCGCGACGATCACGACGTTGGATTCCGCATTGAGATAAGCCGTATTCCGTCCCCCAATCCCCCGTTGCCCCATCAATACGGCCGCTGCGTTGGCAACGTCTCAATATCCAGAATATGTGCACTCGGCTGTGACAGATCGATCAGCACCGGATGCTGCGTCTGCTGATACGCGATGTTCCCCGCGACATCGCGGGCTGCGATGCGGAAGTAGAGTTGATGCGGGACGTTTTGATTGACCGTCCACACATACTGCGACGTGTTGTCGTTCCATCCTGTCAGCGGTTCCCAGGGACCACTTGGTTGTCCTGAGTAGCTCAATGACACCGGGCGATCGGCCAACTGGGCATCACTCACGTTCCAGTTCAACGTGATCTGATTCATCGTCGCGCCGACACCCTGTTGAGCTGTCAGCTTTGCAATATTGGGAGCCGTCTGATCAACCAGAACCTGCATCGAGGGAACATCGCCTTGGCGAGGAGCCAGATGAGCTGCCCCAACTCCACTCTTGGCGCGAATTGCAAACCCGTACGTCCCATCGTTGGGAACTTCGACTTCGAACGGGCTCATGCGGTCAGGATCTTCCCCATAACGCCACCACTGCTGACCACCGTCAGCCGTGATGAATAGTTCGACCGCGCTGACCCCAGACGGCCCGACATCTTCCAGTCGGTAATCAATCTGGAATCGTGATGAGGCGACCGTCTTGACCTTCGGCTGATACCCCATTGTCTGATTCGGCGTCGAGTATCTCCCCTTCGTGATGTCTGGAGTCGCAGCTTCGTTACTCGAGACGAACTGCCCTGCCCCATACGCGGGGGGCGTGAGAGACGGAGCGGGTTGGGAGGACAGCGGGCTGGACGGCCAACTAGGCAGTTCATGTCCTCCTCCGCTCTGTGCATGCGGAAAATTTTGTTGCATCATCGGCGTCGGCATCGACTGCTGACCCGCAATCAACGGCATCCCGTTGTTAGGCATCATACCGTTTGGATTCCCGCCGTTTGGCAGGCTATGGTTCGACATCCCGTTGTTGGAAGACAACGATGGTGGCGTCATCCCATTATTCGGCTTCGGCATGCCCGCTTGTGGGTAAGGCAGCTTGAAGTCATTGCTGTTCGCAGCCAGACTTCCTTCCGAGGGTGACTCTGCAATCGGCTGTGTAAAGTCAGGCACATAAGGCTTCCCGCCATCGGTCCCTGCCTGATTAGCGTTGAGCGTCTTCTCCGTCGTCGTCAGGTTTCCCGCGAGGTCTTTGACCTTGCCGCGTACCTGCACCTGACCTGGTTTCGCTACCGACCAACTGGTCCGACCAACTGCAGACGCAACGACATTGATCGTCTGCCACTGATTCGTCAGCGGGTCTTTCGACTCGAGGACCAGACTTGTCAAATCCAGACTTTCATCGGCCGCTGTCCAACTGAGTTCCACTCGACCCGGCTGTGTCTCTTTGATATTCAGATCCAACGTTGGGAGGATCGTATCGATGCGGACGATCAGCCCGGGTTCCATTTTATTGCCATTGGGGTGAAGTTGCCCCTGCTGGTCCTGTGTTTTTACTGCAAACCAGAATTCACCCTGTTTTTCTGCTTTGAATTCGAACTTACCCTTCTTCGGAGGCACCGCCTGCAGCAGTTTCCAATCCTGTCCACGATTTTCTGACCCATACAGATGGATCTCTTTGGCCCCCAGGCGAGACATCTCGACCGCGTCGAAGTGATACGGAATCCGGAACTGGGTATTGTTCGTATAAACGGGATCAGCCGCGTGCAGCCAGGCTGTCGCTGCAATCACATTCCCCGCTGCCAGGCAGCTGCACCATCGAGCCAATGTCCGTCCGCGAATCATGTTTCCCCCCATGAGGCTGCAAGGGGGTGACGTCTCGTCCTTCCCGCTGGCAACACTCGTCCGTGATGAGGCCGTCGTGATCACGAGAGGTGATCCGCATGGCATCATGCACTAAGTTCCCTGTCGAGCACGGATGACAAAACCGTCATTCTTCGCGTGGTCGATTCTGACCGCGCTCGACTGGAGATCGTGTTCAAAGGTCGCCGTCCGCTTGTCCCGAGCGAACGTCTGCCACTGTCCAGACATTCCACGTGGGAACCCTCTGGAATCGGGCATTGTCCAAGTATCGTCGAGGCCGGTCGTAACACTTGAAGTGATTTTGACGTCCACAGCAGGACGTCGACGCAAACTCAACGGACACGTTAACGCCTTCCCAAACCTCCCGGATTGACTTATACCAGTCAGAAGGCAAAAAGACTGGAACGCAGAAGTAACAGAGATAAGCAGAGGTCGCAGAGAAGAATCACCAACGCAAAGGCGCCAAGACGCAAAGTGGAAGCGATTGGATCGCACTCCCGACTATCTTTAACCTTTGTGCCTCCGCGGCTTTGCGTTGTCATTCCCGATATTCCTCTGCGATCTCTGCTCACCTCTGTTCCCTCTGCGTTCCAGTCTTCTCTCATGCTGGAAAACATAATCACTTCAAGGTCTACATCATGCTCAAATCCATCTGCGTCTTCTGCGGCTCTCGCAGTGGCAATAACCCCGCCTACGCCGAAGCCGCCCGCCAGCTCGCGACCGAATTCTGCACCCGCGAACAAGCCCTCATCTACGGCGGCGGCTCTGTTGGGTTGATGGGCGTTCTCGCGGAAACCATGCTCGAAAACGGCGGCGAAGTCATTGGCGTCATTCCCCAATTCCTCGCCACGAAAGAGCTTTTGCACGCGGGCGTCACGGACATGCGTATCGTCGACAGCATGCACACCCGCAAAGCCACGATGGCATCCCTCGCTGACGCCTTCATCGCCCTTCCGGGAGGCTTTGGGACTTTCGAGGAACTGCTCGAAATGATCACCTGGTCCCAGCTTGGCATCCACCGCAAACCGATCGGCATCCTCAACACCGAAGGCTTCTACGACAACTTCATCGCCTTCCTGCAGACCGCCAGCGAGAACGACTTCTTTCCCATCATCCAGATGGACCTCTTCGTGGTGAAGCCGACGGTCGAATCCCTGCTGCAGTCAATGGACGACTTCGTCGCTCCGACTCTCCCCAAATTCGCCAGCCTGGAAAAGACATAACCGCAGGCTCTGCGTTGATAGCATGCGAACGGAGTTGTCTCATTCATCGTAGGGTGCTGGTGAGGCTTTGCGAACCGCACCAAATGTGGTCACGACCGTTTCAAAGGCGACGAGGCCGCATTTGGTGCGGTTCGAAGACTCACCAGCACCCTACATTTTGAGCAAGACATGAACGACAAAACTCGTTACTAAAACCCGCGAGACTTCTTGATGTCATCCATGGTTCGAAGATTGTAACCGATGCCAAGCTCGTCGAGATTCTGGCAGAGGCTGCGACACGCGACGCCTAAACCATCAGGACCACTGAATCCGCCGAATTGACCGCCGCCTTTGAGGTGAGGTTCCAATTCAAGGAAAAAGCCTGGAACGCCCATCGCCTGGAGTTTGGCAGTCAACGCGGGCAGTTGTGTTTTCAGGTCAGCGAAGATCTCAGGGTAACCAGAATCGCCGATATCGACAGGGACGAAGTTCTTAAGTCGCTCTTCATCGACAACGCCGGTCCAAGTCAGGCCGGGATCGATCTTGTAATCCTTGATGTGCATCCAGCCCATGTGTGACTTCATGGCATGATACTCATCAATACAGCGCTGACGCGGCATGTTCTGGCTGCTGAGGTTACCGCCGTCATAAATGAGGACGAGATTCGGGTGGTTGATCTTTTCTGCCAGTTCATTGAGGATCACGCCGGTCTGCCCCACGAGGTTGGCTTCGAGTTCGAGTCCGAACAACAGACCTTCTTTGGCGACGGCATCGACAATCGATGAAATCTGCTCGGCAGCCTGGCTGAGGTATTGCTTGGGATCTTCGCCAGCCGGGTGATAGTACGAAAACCCACGGATGAATTTTGTGCCCAACGCGAGGGCTGCATCAATCGTGCGACGGACTTCTGTCTTCAGGTACTGCTCTTGTGGCACGAATTTGTTGTGCGATGAATCGGCGATATCAAACAGCTTCACCTTACCCAGGCGTGCACCGATGCTGGTCACGTTCATGCCGTAGTCACTGTTCAGCTTGGCCAGCTGCTTCCACTGAGCATCCGTCATATCGACAACGTGCTGGATCTTGCAGTTATTTTCCAGATCCATGAAGCGTGGCGAGTACCAGGAGAGTCCGAGTGCAGACAGGGCCGAGAATTGCTCGAGGGCTGTCTTATGAATCGCGCCTTCATCTCCGAACGCACTGATGATGACCTGCGGTGCCAGTGACTGCGGTGCCTTTGACATGGAATTCCCTTGATGGAACAGCGAGCGAAGGCTTGAAAATATCAAGACCTGTAAAGTGGTAAGATCAGTTGATGCGTAGTCTAACGCAGGCCTGCCTCAACGAAAAGTCACCCATCGCTCGGCGAAGCCCTCTGTGAACTTGAGGAAATCTTTCCAAAAGCTTGTAAAAGTTCCATTTTTTTCGAGCTCGAACCAGACGCAATTGTTCGCTTTCGCCAGATGAGATACGACCTCACTTCGAAGCGGGAATTTTCTACCCGCAGCCTGATTCCTTAAGAATGTCCCGAGGTTTGGAACATGTCCATCTTCAAAACTGCCCTGAGTCTGGTCGTTGTCATTTCATTTTTCGCAACCGCACAAGCGGCTGAATTTCCATATGACGCTGTCATCTCTGCGGACAAGACAATGGCTCGCAGCGGACCGGGAAGCATGTTCTACGAAACGAACACTCTGCCTCGCGGCACGAAAGTCACTGTCCATCGACATGATCCAGGCGGGTGGTACATGATTGCCCCGCCCACCGACAGCTTCAGCTGGATTCGCTCGGATTACGTCACCAAACTGACCCCCGATCAGGGAACAGTCTCTGAGAATAGTACTGTTGTTCGCGTCGGCAGCACTGTTGGAGAATACCTTGATGTCGAACAACGCCGTCTGAATAAAGGGGACCGCATCGCGATCCTCGGCGAGAAACAATTCGACCTCAACGGCAAGCCGGTCCACTTCTACAAAATCGCACCGCCGAGTGGCGAATTTCGCTGGATCAAAGGCGATGCCATCGGCAGCGGAACTCCTTCACCCAGCGTAGCCAACGATCCTTTCGCTCAGGACGTGACGGCTGCCAAGCCGAGCTCACCAAATGTTGAACTCGGCAATCCCTTCGAAGAATCTCCTGCTTCCATGGGACAACTCGCAGCCAAATCAGGGTCAAGCGAATCTGCTTCGGTGACCTCAGCCAATCCTGCCAAGACTCAGCAAGACTATCAGATCCTGAATTTACTTGACGAACAGTTCCGCGTCATGATTGGCAAAGACATCGGCAGCTGGAACCTTGATGACCTCGCTCATGACTATGCCAAACTTCAACAGGAAGCCTCGACAGAAGCCCTGTCTCACCAGGTCGACCTGCGACTGGCGGCTGTTGATCGTTACCGAAAAACGAAGAAAGCCCATGATGACTTCGTCACGCTGACTTCCGAAACATCTCGCCGCGATGCACAACTCATGAGTGCTCAAAGCTCTGGCAATGTCCAGACCGCCAACGGTGCTTATACAGACGGAGCCGCCTTCGGAAGCGTTGCTCCCTCTGGTCAATTTCCAGAAATTGACGCGGATGGTTCTGTGATTCCGCCCCTTCCAGCTGGCTCTCAGCCGACGGCTGCTGCACCATCGCCTACGGCCGCTGCGGCCATCGATCCCGCAGGCATGCAACCAGCTGCCGGTCAATATGCCGGGGCCGGGATTGTGCAACTCAATCCTCGTCAGCACCCACAACTGCCGGGATTCATTCTCACGACTCCCGATGGACGATTTCTGACGTATCTTCATCCTCAGCAAGGGGTTAACCTGATGGCTGCTGTCGGAAAACCGCTGGGCCTGAAAGGCAACCGTCTGCACGATCCTCGCCTGAAAGCGGACGTGATCGTTGTTCAAGGCATGGAACCCGTGCAACTTCCAGCTACTGGTGTTCAAGGTCGTTAACAGAATTTGTCAAATTATCTATTCTGTTTACATTGCTCATGTTGACATTCTTCACCCGCGGTGTTTCAATATGTGAACATCGCGGTTCAATCCGCATCTCCCACGGCTGGCGGTCTCTCACCTTCCTCCATCCAAGCCCTTGGGAGAATCTCAATGTTATCTCTGATCAAAGACCTGTTTCGTGACGAAGCAGGCTACATTCTGTCTGCTGAAGCCGTCGTTCTCGGGACTGTCGGCGTTGTTGGTGCCTCTGTCGGACTGAGTTCGATTGCGTACTCAATCAACGAAGAGCTCAAAGAAACTGCTTTCTCGCTGCGTAGTCTGAACCAGAGCTACACGATCAAAGGCTTCCGAGGTCACGGCAGCTACACTGCTGGCTCGACCTTCACGCAAAAGCCCGTCGAAGAAGCTCACGCCGACCTTCAGTTGTTCATCGATGACCTCGAATCGGAACTTCAACGCGAAGCCAAGTCCGACGAACACGATGAAAAAGACGACGACAAGAAGGCCGAGTCGAAAAAGTCAGACGACAAGCCATCCAAGAAAAAGAAGGATGGCGAAGGCAAGAAAAAGGCTGAAAAGAAAGCCGACAAAGACTCTCGCTGGGATGACGAGATTTAACCCGTGTCCGTCAAAGCCGCGACCGAAAGGGAGCGCACCAGAGCCTCTACTTCGGCGGGATATATTCGTCGATGATCTTGGGCGTGATGCGGTGCTGATGAGACGGCTCCGCCCAGGAGATCGCAAACGCCAGACCGATTCCCGCTAAGAGCAGGGTGGTCAGTTTTACTCGGTCATGCGAGTGAAACTCGATCTCCGGCAGCAGGTCACTGAGCGCGATGCAGATAAAAACGCCTGCAGAAAACGCCAGGACCATTCCCAGGATTTCCTTCTGTATGTCTCCTAACTGACTGATGCCCGCCAGAAAAAGCAGGGCGCCGAGCGGACAAACCAGGCAGTACCCGATGATCCACATCACGCGGGATTTCCACGCGACGTTCTCTCGCATCATCATCGAAGAAATCGTCAGGGTATCCAGCGGCTTGTGTAGGATGATCGCCAGATACGTCCCGAAGCCGGGCAGTAGCAGGTGATTGTGCGTCAGATCGCTTTGGATACTCGCGCCCAAAGCCATGCCGTCGAGGAGCGTATGGATCGCGAGTCCCGATAAAATCATAGCCCACGTCGGACGATGTCGAGGGTGATGACAATGCCCAGGCGCGTCGTGAGAATGATCATGGTCATGACCGAGATCATGATCGTGGTCGTGATGATGAACGCTCAAAGCGACGAGATTTTCCGGGGCCTGCAGAATGGCTTCCGGCGGTTCGTGGTCGTGAAAGTGAAACCAGCGCAGGAAAATAAACATCGCAGTCAGGCCGAGGATCACCCCGAGCGCGGTCTGATCGATTGATTTCAACTGCACGAATGCATGCGGCAGCAGGTGCAGGATGCCGATTCCCAGCATCAGGCCGCCGACAAAGCTGATGACCATCTGCATCCGGCTGTGAGTCATCTTCAGAACTTGCGGCAGGCTTCCCCCGGCAAGCCCAATAATGACCAGCAGTACCGAATAAATGACGAGGGGAACTCCCAGGGACATGTTGAAAACCTGATCTGAATCAACGAGCAGAGAAAGGCAGAAAACTGTGCGAAAAATTCAAGACGATTACATCGGGAGGGCGAGGCTCCGTCCGAGCCGCTGTCCTGCGTTGCAACGATTCATCACTGAATTGAAGTCGAACGGTGTGCCTGGGCTTGAAAGAAATCGAGGCCATCGAAGTCCAACTCACGGCTGAAGTTTCGCAACGCACTCTGTAGCACACATGCGACGGGACGCATCACAGGCGGCTCACACGGAGGTTCGCCCTCCCGAAGTCCTATCTTAGCCGATTCCCCGAAAACTCAACTCGCTTACGAAATAGATTTCATTTCCCCGGTTGGGCGAACTGGTTTTCTGCCAGTTCGATCGCTTTGAGCAGTCCACGAGCTTTATTCAGCGTCTCTTGGTATTCGGCTGAGGGAACACTGTCCGCAACCAGCCCCGCACCCGCCTGCAGATACGCGGTGGTCCCTTTGAGAACGAGGGTTCGCAGCGCGATACAGGTATCCATATTCCCGGTGAAGTCGATGTACCCGACAGCGCCTGCATACGGACCTCGTCGGTGTTTTTCCATTTCGTCGATGATCTGCATGGCCCGCACTTTCGGGGCTCCTGAAACTGTTCCAGCCGGCAGCGAGGCTCGCAGCGCATCCAGAGCCGTCAGTCCTGGCTTGAGTTGTCCTGTCGCATTCGAAGTAATGTGCATCACATGACTGTAGCGTTCGACGACCATCACATCGGAAATCTTCACACTGCCATACTGGGCCACACGTCCGATGTCATTGCGAGCCAGATCGACAAGCATGATGTGCTCCGCTCGTTCCTTAGGATCCGCGAGCAGGTCTTCCGCGAGGGCGAGATCTTCCTGTGGCGTCTTGCCTCGTGGACGAGTTCCGGCGAGTGGTCGGACAGTGACTTCCCCATCTTCGACACGACACATGATCTCCGGAGAACTGCCGACGAGCTGGAAGCCCGGAAGTTCGAGCAGAAACATGAACGGGCTGGGGTTCACGACGCGCAAGGCCCGGTAAATATCGAGCGAAGTCGCTTTCGTTTCCAATTGAAGTCGCTGACTGCAGACGACTTGGAAGATATCTCCAGCTTTGATGTATTCCTGACAGCGAAGGACGACATCTTCGAATTCGGCCTGTGTAAAATTCGATGTAAACGGCAGCGTTGTTTCCGCAGGGAGTGTCACATCATAGAGTGGTGAAGCAGCGACCGGGCTTTGTAACTTGGCTCGCAGGCGTCCGATTTTTTCCTGGGCTCGCTGATAAGCAGCTTCGACACCTTCAGTCGCTGGATTGACGAGCGCGACAATCAGAATCGTCTTGCGGATGTGATCAAAAATGATCATCTCGTCATAAAATGAAAACGACAGATCAGGCAAGCCCCGATCATCTTCCGGAGCATTCGGCAGGTTCTCGGTGTAACGGACCGAATCATACGAAGCAAACCCGACTGCCCCGCCAGAGAATCGGGGAAGCCCATTGAGGTGCACCGCCTGATACTGACTGACCAGCTGGTCGAGTTCTTTCAGTGGGTCGCTGCAGCGATAGGTCTTGTCTTCCTGTTCGGTATGGAGAGTGACGACGTCCCGGGTCGCATCCATGGTCAGGAAAGGTCCTGTCCCGACAAAGCTGTAACGCCCGACCTTTTCCCCCCCGATCACACTCTCGAAGAGAAAACTGCGTTCGCCCGAGGCCAGTTTCTGGTAGGCCATCACCGGCGTCAGCATGTCGCTGAACAATTCTACATAGACCGGAACGAGTTTTCCCTCACGGGCGGACTCTCGGAACTGCTCGAACGACGGGCGATAGGTCATGTTTTCAGGCTTTGATGATGAAAAGGGGCGGTTTCGCCAGAACAGGCAGCATGACAAAATTCAGCACACCTCACAAGCGGCGAACATGCCAACAGGCGGTCCCACGAACAAGAGCCTCGATTCCCTCATCAGGTTCAGCTCAGCAAGAAGATTAGCCCCAGAGGATAACCGGCGGTACTCAAACAGAATTCGTGAGCCAGAGAACTTTCCCGGCTGCACCTCATGACTCAAACCTCATGACGATTCCCCCTCCGTGTCTATTTGTGTTCATCCGTGGTTCGTTTTCTGTATTTTAATGCTCCGGGAGCAATCGACATTTCAAGTGCACAGGAGGCCGCGAATCAAAAGACTCGGTCGTCACAGATGTTCGGGGATTCCCGTGGCTTGCTCTGGGACTTAGAATCGAATATCTAATGATGATCGGGCAGGGCAGCCAAATCGCCATGTGCCGTGTCGTATTTAATGCACAATCCCAAAGGATGGCCCGTGGATCTGGAAACCCTCGCACGCTCAGTGAGTGAATGGCTGAAGGGGACCGGTCCGGAAGCCGACATCATCGTCTCCAGTCGCATACGCCTCGCTCGTAACCTCGCCAAGTTCCCGTTCCTCAGCCGAGCCGATGAGGGTATCCGCGCCGAGATCGAAAATCAGGTCAAAGATCGATTACTCGGCATCAAGAAGTTTGGGCCCATTACGTACTTCCCGATCGACGGGATGGCTCAACTCGACCGTCAGATGTTCGTCGAGCGTCAGTTGATCAGTCGTGAGCTTTCGGAAGCCAAAGGAGCGCGCGGCGTCGCGATCTCGGAAGAGCAGAATCTCAGCATCATGGTTAACGAAGAAGATCACCTGCGTATTCAGGTTCTTCGCAGTGGCTATGAACTCGATGCCTGCTGGAAGCAGATCAGCCAATTGGACGACGAACTCGAAAGCCAGGTCACCTATGCCTTCCATGAACACCTCGGCTATCTGACCGCCTGCCCCACAAACGTCGGCACCGGCATCCGGGCCAGCGTCATGCTCCACCTGCCTGCCCTGGTCCTGACGAAGGAGATTCAAAAATTCTTCCAGGCGATGCACAAGATGAACCTGACGGTCCGCGGCATGTACGGCGAAGGCAGTCAGGCCATGGGTGACTTTTATCAGGTCTCCAACCAGACAACGCTCGGCCGTTCCGAAGAAGACATCGTCAACACGATCAAGACCGTCATCCCGAAGATTCTTGATTACGAACGCAATGCCCGCGCGCGTCTGATGAACGACAACCGTCGCGGCGTCCATGATCAGGTCTCACGAGCCTACGGCATTCTCAAGACCGCTCAGACCATCAGCTCCGAAGAGACAATGCAACTGCTCTCCAACGTCCGCATGGGAGTCAATCTGGGCCTCATCGACGACCTGGAGATCCCGCAGATCAACGAGCTGTTTATTTTCACCCAGCCTGCACATCTGCAGAAGATCCGCAAAGAACGCATGGAATCCGCTGAACGCAATGTCGCGCGGGCCGCTTACCTTCGCACCAAGCTGATCCAGCCGGACGAGATGAACTGAATCGCCTGCCGAATCGTAGGGTGCTGGTGAGTCTTCGAACCGCACCAAAACGACACTCGATGCCACATTTGGTGCGGTTCGCAAAGCCTCACCAGCACCCTACAGGATACATGAACTGAAGCTGGAAAATGACTCGGCGTTGCTACTCCGTCGTCATCCACTTCGGCAGTGGGCGGTTTGGAAACAAAAACGATTCCATCGCGATCCGCATCTTCGCGATTCGATGCAGCTTCACGCGGCCATTCATCACACTCAGCGGGTTGCACTCAATCTTGTGCAGCAACCCGCCGTAGATTCGCATCATGCCGCAGAAAATGCCTTGCCCGTCTTTCGAAAGATGACCAGACAGTTTTGATGCTCGCTGGTAGTACGATCTGGCAAGTTGAGTCTGCTCGGTGAGAAACGGCAGGATGCCGGGAGCAGCCCCCTTCGCGAGTTGATCCGATGTCAGTTGATAGGCGCGCAGCTGGTCTTGAGGCAGATAACATCTTCCAAGAGTGGCATCTTCACGAATGTCTCGCAGGATGTTGGTTAACTGAAATGCAGTCCCGCAATCGATAGCTGCTCGACGGGCGACGTCCGATTCGTCGTAACCCCAGATGGAGATGCAGCAAAGCCCGACAGCTCCTGCCACGTGATAACAATATCGCTCCAGATGGGCGAAATCGGCAAACGGCTGCGGATCAAGATCCATCGTCACACCAGCGATGACATCATGCAGGTAGCTGACAGGGATCTGGTAAGTGTCGAGCGTCCACTTGAGAGCGGGAAAAATTTCGTTGCCGTCGACAATGCCACGTTCCGCAAGGTCGTCAATCTGACGTGACCAGTCGGTAAGTTTCAGTCGACGTGTCTCGACAGACATCCCGCCATCATCGGCCAGATCATCTGTCTGACGCATGAAACAGTACAACGCACACATCGCCTTGTACTTCGGCTTGGGCAGCGAAAGAAACGCATAGTGAAAATTTCTCGCAGCTTTTCGCGCATCCTGAACGCAGACACGAAAGGATCTCTCCATTCGGTCTTGGTCGACTCCATGCATCGATGCCAGCGAGGTATTCATCGCCGGGTAGTTTAACGCAGAATGCCCGGTGATAACAGCCGTGAAAGAGACATTCAAAACAGACTAAATGGCAGAGGAGTTCCCAGTCACCACTCCGGCCATCCGTCGGCACTGATCGGCGCAGTCCAGACACGACTGGGCACACTTCTGACAATGATCATGTTCATGCTTCTGGCATTCCTGACCGCAAGCTTCGCAGATTTCCGCACAGAGCTGACAAAGCTGTTGGGCGAACTCAGATCCGCGACTCATGAATGACGCCGCTTGCCAGCAGATTGCTGAGCAGTCTCGATCAAGACGAATGCAGTTCGCCATCATCGCGACATCTTTCTCCCCGAGACAAGCGTTCGCGCAATGTTCGCAGTCCTGAGCGCATTGCACGCATGCCTGAATACAGTCCGACATGGTTGGTTGAGCGATCATCTGAACCTCCTTTTGAAGTGGCGAATCGATTCCGAAGATTCCATCTTCAATGAGCAGACGCCGTTCCAACTTCGCAAATCAGCCGAATTGAGCAAAAGACGGCGCAGAGGCCGGCGATGACAGACTTCAGCGATCATTTTTCATTCAATGCGGCACTTGATCCTCCATCATCTGGCGACTCGCCAACATTGCTTTCTCCCACTGGCCCTCTCTCGCCATTGTGATGACATTGGTCAAATAAGAGACTTCGGAATCTGACAGACTCCCGTCACTTTTCAGACTCGCGATCTTCTCTTCGGCAACGGTCAGAAAATTTTCGCGTTTCTGATTGCAGACCGTGTAAAGCGAGCGAGCCATTTCGATCGCCGCAGGACTCATCTTGGGATAGCCGCAGCCGGAGACGGCGAGCGTCATCAGGAGAGCCACGATGACAATTCGTTTAGAACTCACCGATCACCTCGCCTTCCGAAATGCTCGACATGCGGGCGAACTGGTAGAGATCAATGTTCTCGGAGACAAATCGGACCGCGCCATCCCCAAGCATGATGTGCCCACCACCTTGATGTTCGGAATACATCTGACAAACGTGTAAAAACGGACTGTTGACAGGGTGAATAATTGGCAGTCCGAGAATGTCCAATTCGCCGCCCGCAGGTCCGGAGTGAGCAACGAGCATCGCAGCAGGGGATTCAGGTTTATTGACAGAAGAAGAAATGCCTGCTGCATATTCTCCCAGGCGAGGAATCGTAAATGATCCGGGGACGGCCCCGACCCAGGTCTTGTCGCTCAATTTGGATGAGTGTTCGCCGAGGAAAATGGTATTCGACAGGCCGTCTTTGACATCGCTGAAACGAACGTGAGAGTTACGCGTGAAGACCCCATCAAAAACTTTCGTTGAATCGCCGTTGACGGTGATCGTTGTCGTCGCGCCGCTAACGATGTCAGTGAAAATCGGCGTCGTCAGACCGCTGCCACTCGTCCCGTCCCAGCACGATTCCTGACCGTGGTTGCCGACGTAATGACTTCGCCCGAAGACGACGTCAACGCCAGTCGTCATCTGGCGAGGCGCTCCCGTTGCATCGCTGATGACAAACGGATCATGGGAGCCAGAAACCGATGGACAAAGAAAGACGGGCAACTTTGATCGAACGAGAGTTGCGTTGACCGGATCCCAGCAGGACTGGCTGAGAGAAAGGCCATCATAAAGCGCAGCCTGTTCGATGTACGGCAGAATCATCGTCCCCCAACCCCAGCCGGGAGCAGCATCCCAGGTTTGAGGATCCATCCGGGCCCAGGCAGGCGCGGTGCCATTACTGGTGCCGTACGAAACGAAGGCAGGGGGAAGTGCGTTGTGTGTATCGTGATAGTTATGGAGGGCGATCCCCAGCTGCTTGAGGTTGTTTTTACAGGTCGAGCGACGGGCCGCTTCGCGCGCCTGCTGGACAGCGGGCAGGAGAATCGCCACTAACGTCGCGATAATGGCAATGACAACAAGTAATTCAATGAGCGTGAACCCGTAACGAGTCATCTGACGGGTTTTGGAGACAGTGGTCATATTCAAGAACCTTTCCAGGTGGAGAGTCAGTCGTCTGTAGCAATAGCTACTGATTTTGTAGCCTCGACTACAAATACCGTAGCGTCGGCTACATTGCAAGACGAAAAGGAAGCCTGAATAGGATTTTCACATGTCATTCGTTAATATGCGGTCACACTGATACTTGAGATCACATAAGGACACAGGGATCTTGTCGGAACAGACCACCTCATTTCGTCGCACTCGCAACGACCATGCGTCTGAGACGGCTGAAGACTACGTGGAAGGCATCCATGATGTCATCCAGCGCCAGGGGAAATGCCGCGTTGTTGACTTGGCAACCTTGTTCGGCGTCAGCCACGTCACCGTCACGAAGATTGTCTCCCGACTCCAGAAAGAGGGCTACGTCGATACCCAGCCCTATGCTCCCATTACGCTGACCGAAGACGGCCAGAAACTCGCCGACGAAGCCCGCCAGCGACATGAAATCGTTCTCGATTTTTTGCGAGCCATCGGCGTTTCCGAACAGCAGGCCGCCCTCGACGCAGAAGGCATCGAACACCACGTCTCCCCGGAGACCCTCCGCTGCATGGCCGAAGTCACCATGCAGAAGAATCGGAAAAAGGTCTAGGATCAGCCCCCGGGAGGGCGAGGCTCCGTCCGAGCCGCTTTTTGCATTGCGAAACGTGAACTACGCACGAAACTCCGATGGCCTCGACGCTTTCGGCTCTCGTCCTGAAGGGACGGTTTCATCCTGGGCTGACAGATATCGGCCCTTCAGGACTGAGATGAAGATGTGAAAATCAACTCTTGTGATCAACATAGGTTGCAACGCGGGACAGCGGCTCGGACGGAGCCTCGCCCGCCCGAAGATATCAGATAACTATCGTCCGACGACGCTTTGTCGCATATGTTGGGAACGATGATAAAGCAACCGATACAAACTCTCTTCCGCCTTCGTGAATTCCAGACCACGACGCGCCTTGACGGCTGCCGCTGTCGTGATGAGTTCGGACATGTCTCGCGGCTCGCGCAGTTCCCCATCCCACCAATGCGTAAACGAAGGGATGTTCCGAGGCGGTAATCGATCCGCCGGCAGGATCATCGACATCACGCCGACCGACGTCCCGGTATTGAGCATCGTCCCGATCGCGGTTTTGGCATGATCGCCGATCAGGCTGCCAAGTTTTGTGTTGTTGGTCTCGACCAGTTGATCGCCGAGGGGAAACTTGATCGTCGAATAGTTGTTCTTCAGATCGCTGTTGGTCGTCATCGCTCCGAGATTAACCCACGGGCAGATGTAGCTGTGACCTAGAAATCCGTCATGGTACTTGTTGATGTACCCATGCAGAATGCTCCCTTCGATCTCGCCCCCAATCCGGCAGACCGGGCCGATCGTCGTCCCCTCCCGGATATTGGCATGAAACAACTGCGTATGCGGGCCAATGTAACAGGGGCCTTCAATCCGCGAAAACGACTGAATGCGAACCTGCTCATCAACAACAATCGGACCTTTGCGGGCATCGAAGACAACAAACGGGTCGACCTGCGTCGACTTATGCAACACCACCTGCTGCGGGTGCCCCAGGATCGTGAGCGGATGCCCGGCGAGATCAACCATCGTCCATGGAGACTGAGTCGTCACCTCGGGAAACAGCAGCGGAAGATCATCATTGAGCTGTTGCGTATTCCATTCGACTAACTGCCACGGATAGTCAAGAAATCGCCCCCGTGCAGGAACGCGCCGACGTCGCTCCAGATAGTCCTTCAGAAATTCCCCCCGAGCCGCCTCTCGGAACTCCTGCATCTCGTCGACCGACAGGTAGAGGGCAACAATCCGATCGCCAAAACACGCGGCCTGATCGGTCCCCAGTGAACACAGCCATTTCAGATCGGGCAGGTAACGTCCATTGAGGCACAGGACTGGCCCATCGGGCATCCGGTGCGGGCTCATCGTCACCTGACCGGAATAAGTCTGCTGATAGACGTCACTCAAATGCGGACGCAGGGAAACTCCCCACTGCCTGGCACCGAGATACCGCGTCACCCGTTCCCGAAGACTCAGCGGTCCACAGGTCAGTTCAAAGACAGGCCGAACAGAGGCAATCGGGTCAAACCGATCGGCGACCTCGTCCTCGAAAAAGAACAGCGAGATGTCAGGAAGGTGAGTCATGGGAAATTATATGCGCACAATGAGCTTTTCTTGCCACTGCCGCATCATAATCTCTCCACCGCATTTTCAACAACATGGCTTCTGAGGGGGGAAATCAGATGGTTTTTCCCAGCGTCAAAGGCTTGGTCGGTGGACTGACCAGAGGGGTAGGCTGGGCATGTTGGTAAACGGCAGAACGCGTTCCGGTCGCACGCTGGTACTTCTGAGTAATTCCGATGATTGTCTCAGCGGCTCCCAGGAACAGACAGCCATGCGACGCCAGATGCCGGGAAAGACGTTCCAGAATCTTTCGTTTCGTATCCGTCTCAAAATAAATCAGGACGTTGCGACACATAATGATGTCAAACAGCCCGATCGGACCATAATCCGCCAATAGATTCAATTGCTTGAACGTCATCATCTGACGCAAAGGCTCGCGAATCTTCCACTGGTTGCTGTTGAGCTGCTCGAAGTACTTTCGGAGCAGAACAGGAGTCAGCCCACGCTGAACTTCAAAGGAACTGTAAATTCCATCCTGAGCCCGCTTGAGCACCTGATTGTCGATGTCGGTACATAAAAACTCGATCTGCCAGTTGGCAATCAACGTCGGGAAGTTCTCCATCAACATCATGGCGATGGAATATGGTTCCTGTCCTGTCGAACAAGCCGCGCACCAGATCCGCAGCGTTCGTGTAGACTGGCGCGTCTTGACAATCTCAGGTATAAACGTCTGGATCATCTCTTCGAACGGCGTCGAGTCGCGGAAGAACAACGTCTCGTTCGTCGTCATGGCTTCGACAACCGAGGTCGCCAGATCACCATTCGGGTTCGACTTCAATAGTTCGACAAGCTCATCGATGCCCGGCAGATTCATCCCTTTTGCCAGGGGAAGGAGTCGACTATCCAGGAGATAGTCTTTCCCTGCACCCAGCGACAAGGCGGATTTGTCGAGCAGAAACTTGGAGATATATTCGTAATTGACGGGCTTCATATGTGACAGACTTCCTGCGGACACAGTTGATTGATCTTGTATGGAATGTCATCGATCGAA
>SXGT01241300.1_pt1 | contig 25457 bp, 24 predicted proteins | sample 3176221 | NCBI WGS metagenome assembly SXGT01 (sample SAMN11356862, study PRJNA531348) | freshwater metagenome | isolation source: freshwater sample F1-120 | place: China: Fuxian Lake, Yuxi | collected 2017-12-25
CCGATGCTTCGCCGACACTTTCCTATACCAAGGCCGTCACGCTCGACCTCGGCAGCGTGGAGCCTTCGCTCGCCGGACCCAAACGGCCGCAGGACCGCGTCTCGCTTTCGGCCATGAAGAAGACCTGGCAGACCGCCTTGCGAGCCCCCATTGCCGACCGTGGCTTTGGTCTCGACGATGCCGCGCTGGCGCGAAAGGGACCCGTCAAAGAGAACGACCACTCGGAAGAGATTGGCCACGGCGCGGTCGTCATCGCCGCCATCAACAGTTGCACCTACACCAGCAACCCATCGGTGATGCTGGCCGCCGGCCTGGTCGCCAAGAAGGCGGTCGAAAAAGGTCTGACGGTTCCTCATTATGTGAAAACGAGCCTCGCCCCCGGTTCCCGCGTCGTCAGCGACTATTTGGACAAGGCGGGGCTGACGAAGGCTTTGCAAGCGATTGGTTTTCACACGGTCGGCTACGGGTGCACCACGTGCATCGGCAACAGCGGGCCGCTGCCGGATGCAGTTGCGGCTGCGGTAACGGAAGGGGACCTGGTCGCTGCCGCGATCCTCTCTGGCAATCGCAATTTTGAAGGACGCGTCAATCCGCATGTGAAGGCGAATTACCTCGCCAGCCCTCCGCTGGTCGTGGCTTATGCTCTGGCCGGCACGACCGATATCGACCTGACCAGCGAGCCCATCGGCCAAGGGAAAGACGGCCCGGTCTATCTGCGGGACATCTGGCCGAGCCACTCCGAAATTCAGCAGACGCTGAGCCAGTCGGTGCTGCCCGAGATGTTTGTCAATCGCTATAGCGGCGTCTTTGGCAGCAACGAGATGTGGAACGTCATCAAGGTCGCCGAAGGGGATCTCTATCAGTGGGACCAGTCCAGTACTTACATCCAGGAGCCACCATTCCTTTCGGACCTCACCGTCGCCACCAAGCCAATTGAACCGATTCAAGGAGCCCGCGTTCTGGCGATGCTGGGGGACTCCGTCACCACCGACCACATTTCGCCCGCGGGCAACATCAGTAAGAACAGCCCCGCCGGCCGGTTCCTGATGGAGCAGGGTGTGGCCGTTACCGATTTCAACAGCTACGGCAGTCGCCGGGGTAACGACCGGGTGATGGTGCGGGGGACATTCGCCAACATCCGCATCCGCAACTTCCTGGCCCCGGGCACAGAAGGGGGCGTGACGCGCTGCTTCGTCAACCAGTCCGCTGGACCGCCGGCTGTCGTGCCGATTTACGATGCCGCGATGGCTTATAAGCAGGCTGGCGTTCCCACCATCATTCTGGCCGGCACGGAATATGGCACGGGTTCCTCGCGCGACTGGGCGGCGAAAGGAACGATGCTGCTGGGCGTTCGAGCCGTCATCGCCGCCAGCTTTGAGCGCATCCACCGGAGCAACCTGGTCAACATGGGCGTCCTGCCGCTCGAATTCCCCGCCGGCCAGAATTGGAAAACACTCGGCCTGACCGGCGAGGAGACCTTCGAAATCCTCGGCCTGGACAACTCGCTGCAGCCCCGCAGCACCATCACCGTCCGCGCCACTTCCGCCGACAACTCCGCCAAGACCTTCCAGGCGAGCGTCCGTATCGACACGCCGGTCGAGCTCGACTACTACAAGAACGGCGGCATCCTCCAAACCGTCGTCCGCAAGCTCTTGGCTTCTTAACCGTTGGAGTCCCGCCTTCAGGCGGCCGCTGGAACCGCCACATGGCGGGATTCAAGCGTAGGCGAATTGCGTCCAAAAGCGCATTTTCTTGAACACTCCGCCAGGTCTCGAACTAAGCTGGACTTGTCGGTGCATCTTTGCGCGGCAGCATGTCCCAGACGAGGCGGACGCAATGTTTGGCGAGTTTGAGCTCGAGCCTTATCCCAGCGGCCTCTACTTTCCGCCGGCCGATGAAGAAGTCTGGCTGGCATTTCAGGCTACTCTCGCCCGCCAGAGGTCCAGGGACTCCCAAGCACACATAGTGTCGCGAAAGGGGGTGCCAGTTCTTCCTTCCTCCGGCAAGCCCGATAAATTGCGCACCAATCGCGGCCCCAGCCGCATCGTCACGCCCGCGTATCCATAAAGTCGTAGCGTCGCGGCAGTCTCAATTTCCCGCAGCTTACCAAGCTTAGCCGCCGCGTCCACGCGGCGAATCCCCGCGTGGGCGCGGGGGCTAAGCTATCTACCAGTTCAACTCCGCAGTGCCGGGTGAAACAACAATGAGTGCGAAATCGTGCAGCGGTTGCCCGGCTCAAATCATGTAATTCCACCCTCGCGCCGATCCTGGATCGCCGGTTTTCAAGGGACAGGTTGGGCAACGATCGGGGCCCAGAATCTTGTAGGCCCGGTCGACCGCTTGCAGCGTGCTCGACCAGACGGCGGCTCCTTCGGGATAAATTCGGTTCGGGCCGAGCCAGGATTCCCAGCCGACGTTTTGGATTACCCTCAGTAGATCGCCCCGCACGCCGCAGAGGATGACAGTGACCTTTTGGTTCTCCATTTTCCGGATGAAACTCTCCAGTACATCGAGGCAGACGCCGTCCACGTTCCGGGCGTATTTCACCCGCAGTAGCACTACCCGCACACCGCCCGCAACACGCTGCTCGATTTTCTGCAGTTCGCCTTCCAGTTCGCCGCTGGAGCCGAAGAACAGCTCTCCCTCAATGCTGTAAATGAGAACGCGGTTGCATTCAGGATCGCCGGGGATCCTCTCGCGGATCATGCCGTCCTGAGTCAGGATCAGCTCGGTCATGCCGATGCGAGCGGCTCGGGGCAGGTAGATCAAGAATGACACGAACGTGCCGATCAGAATGCAAAATTCCACCGAGACCGCCACGGCGGAAATGGCGGTGGCGAGCACAATCACCGCGTCCATTTTGGTGACTCGCATGTGATAGGCCAGCTTGTGAGAATCAATCATGCGGAACGCCGAAACCATCAGGATGCCCGCCAAAGCCGCCCGGGGAATGTAGTACGCATAGGGCGCAAAGAGCAGCATCGTGGCCCCGACCGCCACCGCGGAAACGATGCCCGACCACTGCGTCGCACCCCCCGCCTGGTGATTGATGGCGGAGCGCGTGAGCGACCCTGAGCCGGGATAGCACTGAAAAAAGCTGCCGACCGTGTTCGCTAGCCCTTCACTCAAGCACTGTTGATTCATATCCAGCTTCTGGCCGGTGCGGGCGGCGATTACTTTGGCCATGGCCATCGCTTCCAAGAGACCGAGTACGCCGATGGCCAAGGCGCTGCCGGAAAGCTGGCGAATTTGCGGCCAATCTCCTTTCGGTACGCTCAGCCTGGGAAGCTCGCGGGGAATCGTACCGATCACGCTCACCTTGTCGCGAATGACGTTGCCATTGGCATCCACCTGCGGTCGATCGAGCCCCGCGGCCCAGACCACCACCGCCGCCAGGATTACTCCCAGCAGGAGCTCCGGCACGCGCCAGCGAAAGCGGCGATGGAGCCACTGGTTGAACCAGCCCAGCGCGAGCACGAAAACGACCGTCCCCGCTCCGATACCGAGCGCATACCCGTTGATCGACTTTGGTTGAGTCAACGTCAGCCAAAGCCGCACCAGGAAATGGTCGTGCGGACCTCCCTGAGCGGCCAGGCCGAACAAGTTCTTGAGCTGGTCCAAAACCAAGAGCACGGAAGCGCCCGCGGTGAAGCCGACGATGACGGCGTGGGAGATGTAGCGGTTCAGATCTCCCAGGCGAAGTAGGGCAATTCCGGTCTGAATGATCCCGATCATCAGGGCCATCAGTACGGCCGCTTGAATCACATCTTGCTGGTTCCCCAAGCCCAACCCGGCAATGGCACTGAGCACGGCAATCGAGATGGCGTTGGTCGGCCCGTTGATGAGCTGCTTGGAGGAATCGAACAAGGCTCCCACCGCCGTCATGACGATCGCGGTATACAGCCCATATTCCACCGGCAATCCGACGATGGTGGCATAGGCCATCGCCTGCGGCACCGCGACCGTGGCCACGGTCAGGCCGGCAATCAAGTCGTGGCGAAAGGTCGCCAGGGTATAGGTCCGGAGCGAGTCCAGCGCCGGCACGACGCGGAATAACCAGTCCCTGGCGGATGCGGATGGAGAAGTGTCGGATTTCATGCCGGCGGCTGGCCTTTCCACGTTTCATTTCCTGTCGAGAGCATATCACAAAGGACACCAATCGCCTTGAGCAGTTCGGAGTCAGGCCAGAATACGGCAAGGCGGTTTGCCCCGGCGCGTGAGGGTTCGAACCATCTTGCCGCTGCTATTAACTCCCTCGAGCGGGCTTGGCGACTACTGCGGCGGCACCGGCGGCGGCTCCATGTCGGCGGCCAGAATGCGCAGGGCCCCCAGCAGTTCGTCCTTCCAGAGCAGTCCCAAGCTGTAGACGCCGGCGTGCGGCAGGGCGAGAGCTGGAATGGGAAAGTGGACCTCCACCGTCTGCAAGGGATCTTTGCAATCCACGGTGAACCCGATTTTGAACAGCCCAATATTTTCGGCCAGATCCGTCAGCTCCAGGATGAAATCGCTCTTGCCGCGCAGCTCAGTCACGGCCATATAAACAAACGGCGTGCTGGCGAGCCCCCCGGCGGGAATCGGCACCGGCCGCGGCGCTTCCCCTTCGGCGGGCTTGGGTTGCGGCTTCATGCGCTGCACGCGATTGAACACGCCGGCGATGATTTTCTTCCCCGTCGCCTGATCGCTGTAAACGTGATCGGCCAACAGCAGGGATTGCAAAATAGGCTTCATAAAGGGTCGTCGAGAGTAGGCTGTGACTTGGGTCCGTTCATTCTCCCCTGGTGAGCCCCGCGAGGAAAGCCTCTCTATTCCACCATCACCACCGTCTTGATCCCCTGTGGCTGCCGATGTTCGTAATGCCAGAGAGACTCCGCCAGCTTCACGCGGGCGGTGAACAGACGGGCGAGCTGCGTGGCATGAGTCCTTTGCAACTGGGCCAGGTGGGCGAGTGCGTCGTGAAAGTCTCGCGGAGCGGCGTTGACGGTGCCGATGTGCAAATGGTTGCGGATCAGGCCGTCCCGCATCAGCCTGGCGACATTGTGGCTGGCCGGCTGCGGCAGGCGGGTGCTCCCCAGCCAGACCATGATGCCGCAGGAGCGGAGTGTTCCCGCCGAGGCCAGCATGATGTCGTCGCTGCCGGTGCATTCCAGGCAGAGGTCAAATCCATCCCGCTCCGCGTCTGCCGGCTCCCAGTTCATTTTGTCCGTCCCGATGTAATCCGCACCAAGTTCCTGAGCCAGCTTCGCCCGGAATGAGTCCGGCTCATCGCGGCCAACCATGCTCACCGGCCAGCCGCGAGCGACTGCCGCCAACACGGCCGCAAAGCCAATCGGCCCCATGCCGGTGACGATGACGCGCGGTGGATTGTCCCGCCAGACCTGCTCCCCCAAGCGAGCATTCTGCAAAGTCAAAGCTTCATTGGCACCTTTTTCTGCTACCGCCAGCGGTTCGGCAAAAACGGCCAGCGACGCAATCGCCGGCGGCACGCGATAAAGATGCTCCGGCCGGTCCAGCCAAAGCGGGACACTAAAGCCATGCTCCGACCAGATTCCCCGCTCCGTGAATTTCCCCAGCGGCAAATAATCCAGCCGGCGCGTCTCCCCCGGCTTGGGCCTGCGAACCGCCGGCACCACCAGGTCGCCGGGGCGATACTCGGTCACACCTTCTCCGACCGCCAGCACCTCTCCCAGACATTCATGCCCCAGCACCAAAAACTTTTCTCCGGGTGGAACCCACGGATTGGCGGAGTGCAGTATCTCCCGATCGGTCCCACAGACTCCCAGTTCCATCGTACGACAGAGGACTTCCCTAATCCCCGGCGAACGGGGCTCGGGTACGGTGACAATCGCGGGCAGCGTGGAGCCAGGAAAGGCGGCAATGGCGGGCAGCGGCATGAACAGGGCATCCTCGTGGAGGGGACGAAGAGCGCCATTCTAACCGGAGAGGCACCACCGGCAGCAGAGCAGTGATTTCAGAGTGGCTCATTCCGCTCATTCCACCCCGCCGTTACGGCATTGGCAAAGAAATCACTATTTCCTGGGCGCAATGCTATTTGCGTCCAGTATTCCGGCTCAGCGAAGGCATGACTATGACCTTCGAGGAACCTAAAGGCGATGACCCAGGATATTCCGAAAAGGATGCCGGCCTTCTGCTCCATGCGTACGGTTGGCGGTTGTGCAGGACTCACTTAGTGAGGGCGGTTCGCAACGGCGGCGCGCGGATCTGACACAGTTTTTCCGCGCATCTTTGGGCTGGTCCGGGACAGCAGTCCATTCGCCGCGTTTTAGACGACCACGCATTGCCGAGAGAAATCGGGTTTTACCGCAAGGGCCCGTTGAAAGGTATACCGTTTGCCAGCATGTAATACGTGCAACAAGACATGCGACTTCCCGCGCTCCCCCCTCTTACACTTGGAGAATGACCATGAACAAGAAACTAATCACCTGCGGAACGCTCTTTCTGGCGGCCATTGCCGGCTGTATTCCGTCACTCAATCCGGCATACAAGGAGGAGAATCTCGTTTTCAATTCTCAGTTCGTAGGGGTCTGGTCGCAGCCGAATGCGAAGGCCAAATGGAATTTTGCCAAGCGCGGCGACAAATCGTACACGCTGTCCTATCAGGACGAGGAAGGCCGCCAAGGGCGGTTTATCGGCCACCTGGCGAAGATTGAAGGAACTCTCTTTCTCGATCTTTTCCCCGAAGACACCAATGGAGCGGCTAACGGCTTTTACAAGTTTCACCTGGTTCCGATTCACACCATTTATCTTGTCCGCGAAACGAAAACCGGTTTTGAACTGGCGGCTATTGACTACCAGTGGCTGGACAAATACCTGGCTGAGCACAGCGACGAAATTGCCACGGCCACGTTTGACGGCCGCAAATTGATCACGGCCCAGACCGTAGACGTTCAAAAGTTCCTGGTCAAACACAAGGAGGAATTTCGCGGCACTTTCGATCTGGTGCGGGAGCCAGCCGCCGAATAGCAAGACTCGATCGCACTGGCGCATCGGCCATCTCTGCCGATGCGCCGACCCAATGGTCTATTTGCCGGTTTTCCTCGTACGATTTCCCACCGAGGCCTTCGCCGTTTTGTTCGGAGCAACGGATTTGCTGGCAGAAGTTATGGCGAAGTGCTGGCGCACTTTGGCCGCCACCTGGCGATCCGTCATTTTGTCGGCGGTTTCCAGTTTCACGATGAGGCCACGAAGTTTCTTGGTCTTGATGCGCTTGCTGAGCTCGCCTTTGGCTTCACCGGGACCAAAGATCAACAGCAAGCCTGCACCGCGAACAAGGGCCAGCACCTCGTCATAGAATTTCTTGCGCTCCTCCGCGACCTTTCGCTCTCGCCGATCATCCGCAACAAAATCATGGGGCGTGTACTTGTTTGTCGGGCGTGAGCCGCCCGCTGGTTTCCCCGGCTTTTCAGTGCCGGACTTGACCTTTTTGACTTCCCGGCCTGCGCGCGACATCAGGACCACGATGGCCTGTTGATGGTCGATCCAGACTCCGGCTTGACTCTTCATAACTTGCCTTTCTCGATCAGCATCCGTTGGTTTCGTTGACCTTGTGCCCAGCGATTGCGGGAGGTCAAGAATGGGGCTACATCACCACCACGGGAACCCGCTTGCGCGACCTGGCTTTCACCGGCGATACAAATCCGGCGGGCTTGACTGCCAAGACGGAGCATTCCACTTTGTTCAAGATGACTTCCGCCGTGTTGCCCAAGAAGAATCCGGAAATCCCGCTCCGGGCGACAGTCCCCAGCACGAGCAAATCGACGCCGTTTCGTACTTGAAAGGCCGGTATTTCGGTGCTCGCTTCGCCGTGCAGCAAATGGACATTCTTGGGCGGCATGCTCTTGAATCGCGAAATCAGTAGATTCAAGTTCTGCTGATTCTCGGCGCGCAACGATGCCACCATGCTCCGATACTCATCGGTCAACGCATAATTTCCTAAGTAAGCATCCCCTTCGATCCCGCAAGCCGAGATGACATCCAGAGGTATCGATTCATCCGTACAATATTCCGAGGCAAGTTGCAGGATGCGAAAGTTGAGCTCCGCATGATCCAGGTCATTCGGCCGGGCATCCACGGCCGCCAGGGCACGCTGAAATGGACCACGATGCTCCGGCTTCAGCAGCCAGATCGTGCAGGGGCAGTTCCGCAACAGGCCCTGCGCGGTTGTCCCCAAGAATCCCGTCTGCCGGCTATGTTGCCCCTTGGCGGCCTTCATCACCAGGTCGTGCTTGTGGCGCAAGACCTGTTTGGTGATTTCCAGCGACGAACGCCCCATTAGGACACGGTGAGTGATCTTGAGTCCTCGGCGACGGATTGGCGCAACAAGCTTTCTCAGCCGTTCCGATTTTTCGCGGGCCAGCAGTTCGGGCAGATGCTCCGCCTCCGCGGAAAGTACGAGTTTTTGGGCCCACCGAAACTCGGGTACGGAGTCGACAACGGTCAATTCCGCCTGGTGCTTCAGGGCGTAGTCCACCGCACGATCAAGGACTGGTTGCTCAGGCTCAGCAGAATCAATGACGACCAGGATATTGTGAAATGGATACATACCTTCAGTCTCCGGCGTGCGAATCAGCGGCACTAGCGCTTACTTGGGAAAACGGTGAAATCCATTGGTCGATGTCGGTACTTCGATCTGGTCTATCAAGTGCCGGACCCCCGCGACACCGCGAGCCCGTTCGAAGGCCAATTGACGCAGAAAGAAAGTCGGCAACTCGCCGCTCAACATGACGGTGCCGTCTTTGGCCAGCACAGCGACTCGGGCCAGTTCGGGACGGCAGGAGCCCAAGTGCAGGACCACTCGCTGCCTGAGTTCTTCGTCGCAATGAGGGTCTTGAGTCAACGGCTCAGCGATTCGGGGGACGAGGGTCATGCAACGCACCTCCACCAGCAAGGATTCTCCACGCGGGGGATGGACTCCAACATTGCTTGGGCAGATTCGCAATAACTATGCCAAAGGGGATCACCAGGCGAACAACCCATTGTCACGTGCTTTTCACTCGCGTTGGCAGAGCAAGCACTGGTCTGACGCGAGACTTCCGGCATCGCCCGGCGCGCAGAAACGCGCGAAACGCTGTGCGTTTTGCACAATCGCTCGCTAGCGATCGCTGCTTGGATTTGATCGTCAAGCGGCAGTCACTCCGTGGATTGCTGACTTTTCGGCTAAAAAGTGGGCATTTGGCCGTGCGAGACCCAGCCCGACAATCTGCTGTCGCCCGATCCTTGGATTGCGGCATGGCCCTTGCAAATTGAAAACCGGTCCTCGTTTCATTCAACGCAAGGAGAAGAAACATGTCCCTCACCAAAATGCTCACCCGCAGTGCTGTTTCCGCGCAAACACAGGATACCCTGGAGAATGTGGCACGGCTCATGAAAACGGAAAACGTCGGAGCCGTGGTCATCACGGAACGGACCAGGCCGGTCGGGATCGTGACGGATCGCGATCTGGCAATCGCGGTCTGCACGGGAGGCTACAATCCCGATGATGAGGTTCAGGGGGTCATGACTTGCCCGGTGGAGACCATCAAAGGCGACGAAGGTGTTTACAATGCCACCCAGAAGATGATGGACCTCGCGGTTCGGCGGCTGCCAGTTGTCAACTACATGGGGGATCTCATCGGACTTGTCAGCCTCGACGATTTGCTCCTCCTGCTCAGCCGCGAGCTTCATCAGTTGGCGGAAGGAATTCATGCGGAAACCAAGGCGGCTCCCATTGCTTGATGAGTCTCGCTTGTCGTGAGGGACGTAAACGTCAACAATCTTCCCATGGAACAGCAGCAACTCTTTGCCCGCTATCAAGATTTGCAAAAGTACGTCGGCTGGACGGAAGAAGATTCCGGCCGCATTACTGCCGTGGCGGCTCTCGTCGAGCCGCACATCGCGGGGTTGATCGACGATTTCTACGCCGAGATCAGTCGCCACCCGGCCGCCGGAAAGGTGATCACTGGCGGCGAGGCTCAGGTGCAGCGTTTGAAGGGGACTCTTCGCGCCTGGCTCACACAGCTCTTCGCGGGAAAGTACGACAGCAACTACGTCCTGGCACGCTGGAAGGTGGGGCTGCGGCACGTCGAAATCGGCCTAGACCAGGTCTATACCAACGTAGCGCTTTCCCGGATTCGCAATGGGCTGCTCGAAGTCATGTGCCATTCCTGGAGAGGCCCACTGCCGGAATTGGCGCTCACGGTCAAAGCCCTGAATCGTCTGCTTGATCTCGATCTGGCAATCATCGAGGATGCCTACCAGTACGAATTTCTGCAGCGTCAAAAACGGATTGAACGGCTGGTGGTCCTTGGGCAAATGGCCAGCGGAATTGCCCATGAGCTGCGGAACCCGCTGAACGTGGTGCGGACCAGCGTGTTCTTCCTGCAGAATGCCAAGAACGCCTCAGCGGAAAAGAAGAATGAGCATTTGGACCGGATTGGTCGGCAAGTGGCGGTGGCGAACGACGTCATTACGGCCCTCTCTGACTTCGCCAAGCTTCCCCTTCCTAACGCGGAACCAGTCCACGTCAGGGATTTGCTCGCCGAGGTTTTGAGCGGAGTCGATCTGCCGAAATCGATCTCCCCCAGCATCGCCTGCGACGACCAGCTCCCAGCGATCGTCGGGGACCGCCGGCAATTGGCGATTGTTTTTGGAAACCTCATTCGCAACGCCGTGGACGCCATGCCTCAAGGGGGACAACTCTGCCTGCGCACGGTTCCCGATGGACTTTGCCTCCGCGTGGAAATCCAGGATACTGGACATGGCATTTCGCAGGAGGACATCCATCGGATATTCGAGCCTTTTTTCTCTACCAAGGCGCGAGGTCTGGGGCTCGGTCTCGCCATCACCAAGGCCATCGTGGACAACCACCGTGGCCAGCTCCTGGTGACCAGCCAGCCGGGCCAGGGAACCTGTTTCACGGTTCGCCTGGAAGGTTCCACCGTTGCCTGAATGGCCCGAACGAACCGGTTGGTTAGCATGCTGTTGCCATGAGCCACAAACCTCCCTCAATCCTGGTCGTCGATGATGAACCCGATATCTGCGCGAACTTGCGCGATATCCTGTCGGAATTTGGCTACCGTGTGGATACCGCGACGAGCGGTGCGAGCGCCTTGGAGCTAGTGGATCGAGGCAACTACGATGTAGCGCTCCTGGACCTGAAAATGCCCGGGATGAGCGGCGTGGAGCTTTTTAGGGAAATCAAGAGCCGCTCCTCCGGAACAGTCGCCGTCATCATCAGCGCCTATGCCAGCACTTCTTCGGCAGAGGAAGCGCTGCAAGCGGGCGCTTGGCAGATTCTGTCCAAGCCCGTGGACATCGCTCAGGTGATGCAGTGCATTGACGAGGCAGTGAACCAGCCCCTGGTGATGCTCGTGGATGACGATGAGGATCTATGCGACTCACTCTGGGATGTTCTCCGCTCGCAAGGAATCAGGGTCAAACTCGCACACAACGTGGCATCGGCGAACAAGGCCCTTCAGGACCAGGATTACCAGGTCGCCATTGTGGACCTGAAGCTCCCCGGCGGCGACGGCTTGCGCCTCTGTGCCGAGATACGGGAAATGAACCCAGGAGCCAAAACCATTTTGGTGACTGGTTTTCGCACGGAATTGGAGCAGCGCGCCGGCCAGTATTCCGGGGTTGATGCCACATGTTACAAGCCCTTTGACGTCAGCGAGTTGCTTGCCACCATCCGACGCTTAACGAATGCGCAGCCAAAATGAGCCGCCTCGTCCATTGCTAAAGCGTCAACAGCACTCCCCCAATGCCGAGAATCAGACCCAGCGAGACGATCGTGATGAGAATGGAGCAGACGGCGGTCCAGGCTTCGTGGTCCGATTGTGCTAGTTCCGATTCGACCTGGGGCGAGAAGAGTTGGTGCTGGCGAGCCTGAGTGACCTGGGCCTGTGGGGCGGGCAAAGTCGTCATTGTCAGATCGCGCGTCGCGCGGGATGGAAAAATGGATGTCATCGGAATACCTTCCCAAGGATGGAACAATTGACCGGTAGCCATCAAAAGCAAGACCAGTGCCAAGACCAGCCGCAACGACAACTCCAGCCCTAAACTGCCTTCCTTCCTCAGCCGTAAACCACTGTGCTACCGGCAGTTAGCGGTGAAGCGATCAACGCCTTGCGCAAGGAGAACACTGGCCAATTGGACTGCGGGCAGAGAAGAATGGCGCGCGTGGGCGCGCGCGAAGTGCGCGGAATGAGTGGCCAACTATGCGGTGCCGTCCCTAGCCATGAGCCCCGCAATCACTTCTTGCAGATTCTGCCGGCTGATCGGCTTGATGAGGACAAGGGTGGGGCCCGTCTGTGGCTCCTGGAGCAGTTCAATGTCCAGTTGCGCCGAAATGATGATGGCGGGAACTGGCCGGTCTCGACGGATTTCACGAATGGCAGACAAACCATCGAGTTCGGGCATCCGCACGTCGGTAATCACGAGATCGGGGGAAAGTCGCTGCGAATCCGCCACCAGTTGCCGGCCATTTTCCGCGGCAGAAACCACTTCGTGCCCCAGCCGTGGCAGGATGCGGGCGAGGTAGTCGCGCATGTCCAGCTCATCGTCGGCAATCGAAATCCGCAGTGATTTGCTCATGCTGAATCAGCCGGGAAGAACAATGAGAAAAGTGGCCCCGGGGCCTTCGACTTCCACGGAAATCGCCCCACCGTGGGTCTCCACAATCCTCTGAGCAATCGCCATTCCCAAACCGGTTCCTTTGGCTTTCGTCGTATAGAATGGCTCGAACACCCGCCGTCTCTGCTCCGGCGTCAGCCCAGGACCATTGTCCCGGACCAAAACCCGCACGCCCCCCTGTGCATCTCCGCTCGCCATGGAACAATCAATCTCGATCCGCACCGGATCATGGCAGGCTGCCAATGCATTCTCGAAAATGTTGCGGAAGACCTGCCCCATACGGAAGCGGTCTATCTGGCACCGGGAATCACCTTCGACTCGCTCCACCAGGGCCGCGTCACGCCCCTGTCGGTGGGACGACAATTGATCCCAAGCCTCTTGCCACACTCCCTGGAGCGAACTGGTGGTTCGCTCCAAATGCAGCGGCGCTGCATAGTTGCGAACTTCCTCCAGCAGTTGATGGAGTTGTTCCTGGGCCCGCCGCACCCGGCGCACCAGATCGAGCGCCTCCGGCTTGTCGCCAACTTCCATTTCCAGCATTTCCAGGCAGGCCATGCTCCGCTGCAGCGCATTGCGGCTCTCGTGGGCCAGGCCGGTCATCATCTGGCCGATGGCCGCCAGTCGCTGCGCTTGTTGGGCTTTCTGCTCGGCTTGCTTCAGGGCGATGAGCCGATTGAGCGTTTTGCGGAGCAACTCTGGATTGAAAGGCTTGAGGAGGTAATCATCAGCCCCTTCCTGGAGCGCCGCGATGACCCCCTCAATGTCGGCGTAAGCAGTGATGACGATAAACACCGCCTGCGTAGCCGCCTGCTTCAGCCGCGGCAGCCAGTCTTCGACGTTTCCGTCCGGCAGTTTCCGGTCCACGAGGAGCACGTCGAATTCATCGGCGCTCTCCGTGCTGGCCCTGATGGCTTCCATCCCTTTCGCGAAACCGGCGGCGGTCTGCACTCGGTAGTGATCGAGCTCCAAGAGGTCGCGGAGATTGGCGCGGGTATCCTCATCGTCATCCACGACGAGGACATGCAGCGACTCCGAGCGCAGAGGTCGTTTAGGCATGGCTGGTGGATTCGGCCTCATTGCCTGCCAGCCTTCCGGCGGCGATTTCGACATCGCTGATTTCGAATTTCTCCAGCAACCGATAGAGTTTGCGGCGCTCGATGCCCAGCATTTTGGCCGCGTGACTCTTGTTTCCCTGGGCCCGGCGGAGCACGGAAACCACCTTGGATCGTTGCAAAGTGGCCAGGTCGTCAGTGAGTAGTTCGCCTGAAGAGTTCGGCGCGGACCGCGGCTCGAAAACCTCCCTGGGGAGATCGTGCAGCCGGATGAGCCCATCGTCCCCCAGGATCTTGGCCCGGTCGATCGCGTTGATCAGTTGCCGCACGTTACCCGGCCAGGCGTATTGCTCCAGGGCCATCTCGGCCACCGGCTCGATATCCCAGCCCGACCCCAGGAATTGCCGCACGAGGAGCGGAACATCCCCCGACCGCTTCCGCAGCGGGGGGAGTTCCAAAGACATCACGTTGATTCGGTAATACAGGTCTTCGCGGAAACGCCCTTCCGCCACTTCGTGGCTCATATTTCGGTTCGTGGCGGCCAGGATTCGGACATCGACGCGGCGCTCCTTGATCGAGCCAATCCGCCGCATGGAGCCGTCCTCCAGAACGCGAAGCATTTTGGCTTGCAGGGAGCCGGGCATTTCGCCGATTTCATCAATAAACAACGTGCCGCCATCGGCGACTTCAAACAACCCTTGCTTGGCGTTGATGGCCCCGGTGAAGGAACCTTTTTCGTGACCAAAGAGCTCGCTTTCCAGCAGCGACTCCGGCAGTGCGGCGCAGTTGATGACCACCAGCGGCTTGTCGGCCCGGTGGCTGGCCTGATGGAGCGCCCGAGCGACTAACTCTTTGCCGGTGCCGCTCTCTCCCTGGATGAGTATCGCCTTATCGCTCGGCCCGGCACGCTCAATGAGACGAAACACCTCTTGCATGGCGGGTGAAGTGCCGATCATGCTGGCCGGAACGCGTTCCCTGGCCATGACTGCCTTCAGTTGGCGGTTCTCCTTGGCCAGTTTTCTGCGCTCATTCGCCCGTTCAATCAGCGCTTCCAACTCCTGCAAGGGGAAGGGCTTGACGACATAGTCGTAGGCCCCCGTCTTCATGGCCGTGACCGCGGTTTCCACGGTGGCCTGGCCGGTCAGCATGACCACCTCGCAGTCCGTGGGCCCCGCCTTGATCTTGGCCAGCAACTCCAGGCCGTTCATCCCAGGGAGCATCATGTCCAGGACGGCAACATCAAACTCGCGGCGGGAGAGCAGGTCCAGAGCATCCTCCCCCGTGCCGGCCCCTTGCACGCGCCATCCCACCTGGGTGAAGCGGCGCATGAGCAACTCCCGAAATTCCGGTTCGTCTTCGACAATCAACAGGTCCAGCATGATGGGTGAGCTCACGGCAAGGATCCCTTACAACTGGGAGTCATTTTACTTCGCACCGCCCGACTTTACATGCTGCCTCAACACTTTGTGACAGTTGACGCAATTGATGGTGAGCTGCGTGAACGCCAACGCAACCCCCTCGACATTGTCGTTGTCGGCTTGGCGAATGATTTCGTCGTTCGTCTCCTCAAATAGCTGCAATTGCCGGGTGTAGGCAGCGTTTCGGCTACGGACAAAACCTTCGAACTTCCCCAGCCCTTTCATGGCCCTGGCGTTGTCGGCAATTTTGTCAAAATCCTCCAGCGTGATCCCGGCCAGTATGTTCTGTGAATAATCGAGCTTCTTTTTCATCCAGATGCTGGGGTTCTTATCATCGACTTTCCCCACGGGGGCCGCTGACTCCTTGACGGCTGGCTTCTGGTCCTCGGCGGCGGCGGTCGACAACGCCAGGACGGCCCAAATGGTCAGCGAACAGAGAATCCGGTTCATGCTTTCTCTCCTGTGAAGGTACTTAGGCGAGTTGGGAATGCGCCAGGCTGGCAAGCTCCACATCGCATTTTGTGCGCCGCACATGCCTGAGCACAGCAAGGTGGACACAAACGAGTGCAGTTGGACGCTGAAGTGTGCGAAGCGCGCGGATTCGCGCGGGTTACTGTACCTATTTCGCACAATTGGGAACGCCGTGGCGAGGATTTGTGCGGAAATGGATTCGGCCCGTCAATTGCGATAGAAAATGACAGGTGAGTCAACTGCCTCTCAGAAAAGGAGCGTCCCATGAAACCCCTCCGCATCCTCGTTCCGATTGATTTCTCGGCCGGCAGCGAAGCCGCTCTGGAGATGGCCACGTCCTTGGCCCGTGATAGTGGTGGATCCCTGATCCTGACGCACGTGGAGATCATTCCCCTCTCGGCCGCTGGTGGCGAGTATCTCTATGCCATTCCAGAACCGCCTACCGAGGAACTGCTCGCCAAGCTGAATGCCGTGGCTGTACCCGATTCGCAGGTCCCGGTGGAACGGCGGTTGCTCGCCGGCGATCCCGCGGACGCCATCATCCACCTGGCGGAGACGGAGGGCGCGGACATGATTGTGATGGGAACCCATGGCCGCCGCGGGCTGACACGACTGCTCATGGGGAGCGTCGCTGAGGCGGTCGTCCGCGCCGCTCCCTGCCCTGTACTTACTGTTAAGCAACCAGCCCATGTCGTCGCCTGAGAATAACGGCACCACGGCCTAAGTTGCCTACCAGAAGGAGACCTGCCATGAACGGAAACGACGATTGCCGGACCTATGTGGAGCATTTGAGGATCGAGCATATCCACATCAACCATTCCTTGGAGGAGCTACAGCACCTCGTGGCGAATGCAGTTGCCTGGAGCCAGGAGAATCCGGCCCCCGCGCTCCTGGTCCGGCTCCGTCAGTTGCGGGAAAAACTTGTCCGTCACTTCCGACAGGAAGAAGAAGGAGGGTGCTTAGAGGAAGCACAGTCGCGATCTCCTTGCCTGTCGGAGGATGTGCGGACTTTGCAGGCGGAACATGCGGGGTTTCTGACGGCCTTGGACGGGATGATCGGTGAGGCGGAATCGGTGGCTCAACAACCCAACGACCTGCCAGCGTTGCAGCGATCGTTCAGCGGGTTTCTGCACCGATTGCACGCCCACGAGGCGGAAGAAAACCGCGTCCTGCTGTTTGGCTTTGGTTCGCCGGCAATGGATACGCTGTCCACCACCTAAGTCGCCTTTCGTTCCTCGAAAAGCAGAACTTTCAACGGAGATGAAAAAATGCGCCCCATTCTCTTGCTCAGTTGCCTATTCGCGAGTGCTCTCGTGTCCGGCTCCGCGAGAGCCCAAGACAACGTCGCCATTTTCATGAAAGCCAAGTTGTCGCATTCGCAGCAAGTGCTCAAAGGGTTGGCGACCGAGGACTTCGACCTGATCGCCAAGAGTGCGCAGGCGATGAGCCTGCTCTGCGAGGACGAGAATTGGATGGTGCTTCAAACACCTGAATATCGCGAGCGGAGCACTGAGTTCCGTCGCAGCGTGGATACCATCACCGAGGCTGCCAAGAAGAAGAACTTGGAAGCGGCGGCCCTGGGTTATGTCGACGCAACTCTCAAGTGCGTGAATTGCCACAAGTACGTGCGTAAGACGCGAATGGCCCGGCTGGAAGAGTTCCCGCAGCTCAAGCTTGGCTCAGCGGGGAATTAGCCGCCTCGACGATGCGCAAGGGTGGCACGCCTACGACTTTGCGTGGACGTGGATTCTCATCATTTCGCCATGAGCGCGTGTAGGGCGGCTCCGACACCATACGCCAGCAGAGCCGCCGCCCCTCCCATCGCCAGTGTCTCCAGCCCCGAGCGGAGCAAAGAGCGTCCCAGCACTCGGCCTTTGGCCACGCCGATCAAAAAGAACGTAGTCATGGTAGCAATGGTGCTGAGCAGAAAAATCGTATTTCCCTGGAGACTGATCGGCAGGAAAAAAGGGAACAGCGGTACGAAGCCAGCCAGCAAGAAGGCCCCGAAGGTTGCCCCCGCGGCTCGCCACGGGGAAGGGCCGCTGAGTTGCAAACCGTGCTCATCGGTGACCATGGTGTCGATCCATTGTTGGCGGTTGTGGGTAATGACTTCCACAATCCGGTTCAGCACGTCTCCTTCAAATCCTTTGGCGGCGAAAATCTGCCGGATCTCCTCCCGTTCACCCTCGGGAATTGTGTCGATGTGGCGGGCTTCGTTTTCGCGCACCTGCTCCACATGGTGCCGCACGGCCTGGGTGCCGAGAAAATTGCTCACCGCCATGCTGAAGCCGTCCGCCAGAATGTTCGAGCAGCCTAGAATGATTGCCACATGATTGGGCATATCCGCTCCCGCGACACCCGCGACAATGGCAAATGTGGTGACGGTGCCGTCAATGGCCCCGAGCACCAGGTCGCTCAAATAGCTGTGACGACTGGCGGCTTGCAGACGTCTGGAAATAGCTTCCGGTGTGTGGTCGGCGTGAAGTGGATCCATAGAGTTTTTTTGAGTGGCTTGAGGGATTTGGCGGCCTGGAATACTTTAGCGACTCTGGGCATTCCGTGTGCCACGCGGCAAAACTCGTCGGCACGACTTAAATATCGAAAGCAGCATACGTGACCTTCCATAGCTCCACTCCCGATGCTATTGCCGCGGAGCTGAAGACCGACTTGGCGCGTGGACTTGAGGAATCCGAGGCGGACCTGCGCCAGAAGCAGCTTGGCCCCAATGAGCTCCGCGAAGCGCCGCGCCAGCCGATGTGGCGGCGATTCCTGGAACAATTCAAGGACCTGGTGGTCTGGATCTTGATTGTTGCCGCGGTAATCGCAGGGTTTTTGGGCGATGTGACGGATACGGTGGCAATTCTGGCCATCGTGCTGCTCAATGGGCTCATCGGCTTCTTTCAGCAGGAACGGGCCGAGCAGGCGATTGCGGCTCTGCGAAAACTGTCGGCTCCGAATGCGAAAGTCATCCGCGGCGGACAGGCAAAGTCTCTGCCCGCCGTCGACCTCGTGCCGGGCGACCTGATTGAGCTTGAAGCTGGGGACAACATCCCGGCTGATGCCCGACTGCTGGAGGCCTATTCGCTGCAAATTCAGGAGGCCTCGCTGACCGGCGAGTCGACGCCAGTTGAAAAGGACGCTCAGACAAAACTTTCCGCGGAAGCGACACTCGGTGACCGCCGGAACATGATTTACATGGGAACGGTCGCCGCGACGGGGCGCGCAAAGGCCCTGGTCGTCGCCATCAGCATGGAGACGGAGCTGGGCCGCATCGCGGGAATGCTCGAGCGCGAGCCTGCGGAACCTACGCCGTTGCAGCGTCGCCTCACGGAACTTGGCAAGGTGCTGGTCTGGGTCTGCCTGGCCCTGGTCGCCATCGTCTACGGCTTGGAAGTGGTTCGGAGTGGGGAATGGCTGAAGACCTTTCTGGTGGCAGTCAGCCTGGCCGTGGCTGCCGTGCCGGAAGGACTACCAGCCGTCGTGACACTCGCCCTGGCTCTTGGATTGCAGCGAATGGCTCGGCGAAATGCGCTGGTTCGCAAACTGCCGAGTGTGGAAACTTTGGGCTCGGTAACCGTCATTTGCAGCGATAAGACGGGAACCCTGACTCGCAACGAGATGACCGTTCGCACCGTGGTCGTCGGAAATGTGGAATATCGCGTCAGTGGAACCGGTTACTCGCCCGAGGGTCAGTTCTTCGCCGCGGCAGCTGCCGCCAACGTTTCGAAAACTCCTGACCTGGAGCTCCTGCTCACCATCGCGGCCCGGTGCAACAACGCCAAGGTCGTGCCGGCGAAAGACAAGCCGGATGCCTGGCAGGTGCTGGGAGATCCGACCGAAGGGGCGCTCCTCGTCGCGGCCCGCAAGGGAGGCATTGCCGAATCCTCGCTGCCGGCCGCGCTGGTTTCGGAAATCCCCTTCGACTCGCAGCGCAAGGCAATGTCGGTTATCTATCGAGAAGGGGATGATTCCTTGGTGATGTACACCAAGGGGGCGCCGGAGGTCCTGCTGCCGCTCTGTACCCATGAGTTTGTAGATGGGGAATCCCAGCCGCTCACGAACGAACGGCGACGTGCCCTCTTTGAGGAATGCGCCCGGCTGGCGGCTGGGGCGCTCCGTGTGCTGGCACTGTCGTTTCGCTGGAATCCAGTCCAGGAGCTGGACAAATTTTCGGAGAAGGATCTCGTCCTGGCCGGACTGTGCGGCATGATCGATCCCCCGCGCGAAGAAGCCAAAGAGGCGGTCACAGCCGCCCGCGGAGCGGGAATTCGGCCAGTCATGATCACCGGCGACCATCCGGAAACGGCGCGGGCCATCGCCACGGAGCTGGGCATTCTCTCGGGTAACGACGAGGTCATCACTGGCCAGGAGTTGGAGGCACAGTCCGACGACTGGCTGGCCACCCGCGTCAAACAGACGAGCGTCTATGCCCGCGTTTCCGCCGAGCACAAATTGCGGGTGGTTCACGCCTGGAAGAAGCAGGGGGACGTGGTGGCCATGACCGGAGACGGCGTCAACGACGCCCCGGCCGTGAAGGCCGCCGATATTGGGATCGCGATGGGAATCGCGGGGACCGATGTGACCAAGGAAGCCTCGGATATGGTCCTGACGGACGACAATTTCAAATCCATTGTGAGTGCCGTCGAGGAGGGACGCTGCATTTTCGAGAACATCCAGAACGTGGTGCGTTATCTGCTCTCCTGCAATGCGGGAGAAGTGCTATTCATGTTGTTTGCGGCGCTGGCAGGCTGGCCGATCCCGCTGGCGGCCATTCAGATTCTGTGGATCAACCTGGTCACCGACGGGTTGCCGGCGCTCGCGCTGGCGATGGAACCGCCGGACCGCTCTCTCATGCAGCGCCCCCCCCGCCCTCCCCGCGAGCCGGTGCTGACGATGGAGAAAGGGGTCTCCATCCTGATCAACGGCGTGTTGATTGCCGTCGCCACGGCCTCGGGATTCTGGCTGGTCTATCGAGGTAACGACGAGAATCTGAGCCAGGCCCGCACGGCGGCATTTTGCATCCTGGCCTATTCGCAGTTACTGTTCTCGCTCGCCTGCCGCAGCAGCCGCTATACGATGCCAGAGTTGGGGCTGCTTACGAATCCACATTTGCTGGGTGCGATTGCGGTTTCGGCCTTATTGCAGCTTGGCGCTGTGACACTCCCCTTTATTCAGCCTATTCTCGAGGTTTCCGCGCATTCGATGGATGGCTGGTTATTGATTCTTGGGTTGTCGCTGGGACCAGTCAGCGTGGTCGAAATCGCCAAGATCGTGTTGGCCTTGCTGCGCAAGCGCCTGGCTAATCGGAATGCTCACGCATGACAAAAAGTCTGTGCCCTTTTGGTGTCTACGGTTTGGGGAGCGTCGCTTTCACTTCTTCCGCCATTTCCAACAGGCTTTCCAGCATTTTGTCGGACGCTTGCGGCTCCAGCCGATTGGTTCCTAGCCAGGTCTCGTAGCCCCCCAACCTGTGCTGACGCGGCGTGGGGAGATAGCCCAGATAGCCGTGGCTGAGCGAGACCATAAAGGCTCTTGGCAGCGGGCTACGGCTTTTGAAATCCAGCCCGATCTCGCAGAACACTTCGCAGGGCATGGTCGCCAGGCAGACGTCGCCGATTCGCAGCACCTGCAGCGGCACTTGCGCCGTCTCCGGATGTTCCGCCATCCGCTGAGTACGCTCGGCATAGATGGCCGAAAGGTCCGTCTTGCCAGCCGCGGCCGGAGCTTTTTCCAGCGTGGCCTTCGCCCAGGCGGATTGCTCGGGTGTCGGCCTTCGCCAGGCCAGCGGCAACTCGCGATAGCGGGCATCGAGCGTCACCTCTTTCTTGTACTCGATCTTGGCGAGAGCCTGATGGACTTTGGCCGCCACGTCCTCCGCCACGGTCCGCATCTGCGCGTACGAATCCTGCCGGGGGCGAGGATTGCGGAAATTGATGTTGTTGATATCGCCGCTAGTGCTGTTCGCTAGAAGTGCGACGAAGGGAGGATCCTGTTGCTCCGCCTCCATTAGTTTCCCAAGATGCGAACAATACATGCCAAAGTAGTCGGCGGAAATATCTCCGTCCCCTACTCCACCGACATAATGGAGCGAGTAAGCCGTGAACACGGACATTGGCTTGCCATCCAGGCCGCGGACTGCCAGAAAGGAAATCGTTGGATCGGTCGGCCCGGCTGGTTCCAACAGATTCGGGTTGCCAGCCCCGGGATTCATTTTCACCTGATCCAGTTCGCCAAAGGGATTGAGCGGCATCGTTCCCGGCTTCAGGTACCAGCGACGATTGAAGACGTGTTCGGGAGCCAGGGCAGTGCCAAAGCCAATCTGCGCCGGCCGCAGCCGGTTGACGGCACATTTCACGGCGTCGGCAATCCGCCGAGCCACAAACTGCTGGTATTCATCGAGCGGCTGGCCGTGCTTGAAGCGGTCTTGCCCGAGCGCGCTGCTGGCGGAATGGGTGTGGGTTGCGGAAATCAGAACGCGCTCTAGCGGAATTCCGGTGCTTTCCTGAATCTGCTTGCGAGCCTCATCGCTGACGCTGCGATGAATCCCCAGCAGGTCGCAGACAATCAGCGCCAGCCGTGTCTTGCCATCGGCCAGGACCAGGCAGCGGACGTGCAGCTCGTCATGGACGTGCTTGGAAGGAAAAGGCTGAAAGCCGCCGATGATGTCCTTTCCCAGCGGCGGCGTGATATTGCTGGTGGCCGCGCCGGCCTGCAACTGCTGGCCGGCAGCTTCGGCGGCTGGCCAGAAGGAGATGATCATCGCGGCGATCAAAACGGGCAGGAGGCTTCGTAGGGAATATCTGGTCATGGGTTCGTCCGAGTGACAATTAAAACGGCCGTTTGAGAACAACCGAGTTTGCGCACACTCGGAGGGGGAATTGTCCCAAAAGCAAGAATAGCAGGAAATCGGGCAATGGTTCCCAGCGAAGCTTAGCCGCCGCTTCCACGCGGGGATTCGTCGCGTGGACGCAGCGGTCAAGCTTGGCAAGCGTTTGTGCAGCTTAAGCACTGAGTCCTTCCCGGCGAAACAACTTCATCGCAGGGCAGCCTTCCAAGCATTGTTGAAAGCGACTATCCCGGATACCATAAAGACCGGCAGGGGGACTGCGGGACGATTTGTCCTTGAGTTCCCCCGCACTTTCTCAAGGGATATTCAGCAATGGCAGAAGGCACGATCAAGAAACTCACGGACAAGGGTTTTGGATTCATCAACGTTGGGAGTAGCAAGGACTTGTTTTTTCATTCGTCGAGTGTGAAAGGTGCGACTTTCGCCGAATTGCGGGAAGGCCAAAAGGTCTCTTACACCGAAGGCCGAGGGCCCAAGGGGCCTTGCGCCGAGAACGTCACCCCCGTCTAGTGGGTGGCGGCCGTCAGGAGCCGCGCACAAGCTGGGTCATCTGCTGTTCAGCGACTTGGCAACTGCGCGAAAACAAATGCTGCAGTGCTGTGATGACACGCTCTCGCAAAGCCGTGGGCGTACCATCCAATTCTAATCATTGAAGAGAAGATTTCCGCGCAGCTCCTTTGCCGGAAACCTTCTCGGCATCGAATTGAAATAGGACCGGCAGGACTCGAACCTGCAACCAAGGGATTATGCCTACCACTTCGGCTTTCGCCGCCCCTTTCGGGTTCGTGGTCTGGACCATACCTTCACTTTACGTGTCTGCCGTCTGGCCTCTACACCTTCTGCCGTCTGGCAGCTTGGCTCGGGATCAGCAATTCTCCGTCGAGAATGAGCCTTCCCCGAGTTTGGCAGATTCTACTGAAGTCCTCGCGCTCGAAGACGACAGCAACCCGTGCGGTTCGACCATGCAAAACTGTTTAGGTCGTTCCGGCCAAGTCCCCTGCTCTAACCATTGAGCTACGGTCCCCTGTTTCAATACTCTTAGACAATGATAACCCCGTTCAAGTTCAGGCGCTAGGCCTCCTGTTACAACCTCCACCCATCCGGCAGCACCCCTTCCTTCACCACGATGGGGATGCCGTCGCGAATGATGCAGGGTTCGTCTTCGCCGCGGGTTTCGACCTTCCGCTCGTTGAAGATGTGGACGTTCTGGCCGATGCGGGAGTTCTTGTCCAGGATGGCCCCTTCGATATGGCTGCCGTTGCCGATGCCGAGGGGGGGGCGACCGGCGGCGCGGTCAGCTTTAAGTTCGCTCTCCCGTTCGTAGGCGTCGGCTCCCATCGTGACCGTGTTTCGAATGGTGACGTTCTCGCCAATGATGCTCCGCAGGCCGATGACGCTGTTTTCAATCACCGCCCCGCGGCCGATTTTGCAGCCGTCGGCGATGAGGCTTCCCTTGATGGTCGCTCCCCCCAGCAGCGTCGGCGGCAGGAACCGCGGGCGGGTGTAGATGGGGGCTTCCGGGCGGGCAAATTCGAACGGCGGGTTTTCGGAGGCCAGGCTAAGGTTCGTTTCATAAAACGCCTTGATAGTGCCAATGTCTTCCCAATAGCCGTCGAACAGGTGCAGGAACACCTTCTTGGCCCGGACGGTGGCGGGAAAAATCTCCTTGCCAAAATCGTGGTAATCGGTCTTGCTCAGCACGTCCACCAGCGTGTCCCGGTTGAACAGATAGATCCCCATGCTGGCGATGCAGTCGCGACCTTTGCTTTCGATACCGCGGGCGTCGATCCAGGCTGGGTCCATCTTGACGATGTCGATTTCCTTGTCGGTCTGGGGCTTTTCCAAAAACCCGCCCACTCGGCCGTCTTCCCCCACCCGCATCACGCCGACCGAGCGAACCGTCTGGCGATCCACTGGCATGCCGGCAATGGTGACGTCCGCCCCGCACTCCTGATGCGTCCGAAGCATCTCCCGAAAATCCATCCGGTAAAGCTGGTCGCCGGAGAGGATGAGCACATAGTCAATGCCCGGCTGGGTGAGGTAGCGGAGGTTCTTCCGCACGGCGTCGGCGGTCCCCTGATACCAGTCCCCCTTGGCGTCGTCGCTGATTTGCTGGGCGGCCAGGAGCTCGACAAAGCCTCCGTCGAAGTTGTCGAAACGATACGTCTGCCGCAAATGGCGATGGAGGCTGACCGAGAGGAACTGCGTCAGCACATACATCCGGTTGAGTCCGCTGTTGATGCAGTTGGACAGCGGAATATCAATCAGCCGATATTTGGCCGCCAGCGGCACCGCCGGCTTGGACCGATACTTGGTCAGCGGATACAGCCGCGTACCGCGACCGCCACCCAGGACCAGGGAGATGATGTTGCGCATGGGAAGCCTGCCGGTATTGTCAGTAAGAAGCGAATGCCCAAGGGATTATTGAGCATAGAGGGTGTAGCGAACGCGGGCAAGAAGCTGAACAGCGACCAAAGGTACTCAGTGTTTCACATTGCACTGCGGAATCGGGCTTGTGGACGGATTAGCGCCCGCGTCCACGCGGGGATTCGCCGCGTGGACGCGGCGGCTAAGCTCTGCAAGCGTTCTTGTAGCGTAAAACAATGAGTCGCGCTGTCGCAGTGATTGCGTAGGACGACACATCATTGTCCTTGCGGTAAAATGGACCCATCATGAAAAAACTCACCTCCGGCGGCGGCTGGCGCGCCATTTGGTATACGCTCAAGAAGGCTCGGTCTTCCGGCGGCTTCTGGGCGATGTGGAAGGCCATGCGGAGCAAGAACGCGTGCAAGACGTGCGCGCTGGGGATGGGGGGGCAGAAGGGGGGGATGACGAACGAGGCGGGGAGCTGGCCGGAGGTCTGCAAGAAGTCGCTGCAGGCGATGGCTTCGGACATGCAAGGGGCGATCAAGCCCGAGTTTTGGAACACGTATTCGGCGGCTCAGCTGCAGGCGTTTTCACCGTATGATTTGGAATCGTGCGGCAGAATCACGCAACCGGTGGTGTTGGAAAACCCTCACCCCGGCCCTCTCCCAAAGG
>SXGT01200468.1_pt1 | contig 25456 bp, 20 predicted proteins | sample 3176221 | NCBI WGS metagenome assembly SXGT01 (sample SAMN11356862, study PRJNA531348) | freshwater metagenome | isolation source: freshwater sample F1-120 | place: China: Fuxian Lake, Yuxi | collected 2017-12-25
GTCCACGATGGGGAGGCCGAAGGCCGCGGTCTTGCCGGTGCCGGTGCGAGCCTGTACCACCAGGTTCTTGCCGCGCGCCGCGGGATCGAAGACGGCGAGCTGGACGGGGGTCGGGTTGGTGTAGCCGAGATCGAAGATGGCCTTGCGAAGATCGGGGCTGAGATCGAGGGCGTCGAAGGTGGGTAGGGGCGCGCGCTCGTCGCTCGGGGCGGGGACGTTCATGGGGGGGGGCGGTTCTTCTTCCCGGGGGGTGGAGGGGGACGCCGGGACTAAAGCATTTTCTGGCCGAAAAATCAGGGGAGGCGGATCACTTCGCCGGCAAATAGGCCCCGAGCTCTGCGCGGAGCGGCGCCACCTCGGCCCTGCGCCTGGCCAGCGCGGCCTCCTCGGCCCTGCGCAGCCGGAGCAGCGCGCCCATCGCCGAGAGGCCCCTCGGGACCCTCTTGCAGACGCCCTCGACCCTGGCGAGCTCTCCTTCGGAGAACCTTGGGCCCAGGGCGGTGGCGAACGCCTGCTCCGCCTCGGGGGCGCCGCTCTCGCCGGCCACCGCCACCGCCCGATCCAGGTCTTGGCGAAGGCTCTCGAGCTCGCTCGTGCAGGCTCTCGCCTCGGGAGCTCCGCTGCTGTCCAGGGGCCTGGCCCCCACGGCGAAGGCCCCCTCGGCGAGCTCCCAGGTGCTCACCAGGATGAACACCACGGTGAGGGTAAGGAAGGTCACGACGACCGCGCGGGTGGCCCTCCGCTGGGCACGCTCCAGCGCGATCCGAGGCGCGGTCTGGGGCACTGGCTCCGGCATGGCAGAGTCTTTTGCCCTCCCTGGTCAGCCCCGTCAATCTCGGCGCGGGTCCGGGCCCGTGCTAGACGCCTCGCATGGTGACGCGCGCCGCACGCAAGCTCGAGGGACAGGTCGCTCTGGTCACGGGCGGAGGTAAGGGGATCGGGCGGGCCATCGCTCTCGCCCTGGGCGCTCGAGGCGTCGCGGTGCTCGTGACCGGGCGAGGGGAGAAGGCCCTGGGAGAGGCCGTGGGGGAGATCGCGCACGGCGGCGGCAAGGCGCGCCACCTTCCGGGCGACGTCCGCGATCCAGGGCACCTCCGCGCCGCGGTGGAGAAGGCCGTCGCCTCCTTCGGTCGCCTGGACATCGTCGTCGCCAACGCCGGCTTGGGAGGCCGCGTCCCCCTGGGAGAGGCGGACGTCGAGGGTCGCGCCAGGGCCATCCTGGAGACCAACCTCCTGGGCACCTACCAGACCTTCGACGCCGCCGTCCCCAGCATGCCCGGCCCCGGGCGCCTCCTGGCCGTGAGCTCGGTGCTCGCCAAGTTCGGCGTGCCTGGCTTTGCCGCGTACTGCGCCAGCAAGGCCGGGATCCTCGGCCTGGTCCGCGCCACGGCCCACGAGCTTGCGCCCCGCGGCATCACGTGCAACGCGGTCGTCCCTGGCTGGGTCCAGACGGACATGGCCGAGGCCGGCCTGGACGAGATCGCCCTTGGCACGGGCAAGCCTCGCGATCAGGTCCGACGCGAGGCCGAGGAGGCCTTCCCGCTGGGGCGCTTCCTCGAGCCCGAAGAGGTCGCCGAGCTGGTCGTCTTCCTGTGCTCGAGCGCCGGCGACGGGATCACCGGCCAGGCCATCTCGATCTGCGGCGGAGCCACGGCCTTCGGCGGCTGAATCTCCCGATCCGGTAGAGCAAGGGCCCGCTCCGCTTGACCCGCGCCGTCTGCGTCCTACATATTTCAGAAAGTTTTGAATGATTCGATGGTACTGGACTCTGGAGGTGACCCGATGGATGCCGCAGCCGCTGTCCGAATGCTGGACGACACCGCTCGCCTTGCCGGCGTGGGGCCGATCGGGCTCTCTCGCATGGCCGACATCCAGGAGCTCCTCGGCGCCGAGATGCGGTGGGTCGAGGCGGGGCTCTCGCAGGCGGCTCGCGACGGGCTCCTGCCCGCGACCGACGCGGCGACCCACCTCTTGCGGGCCGGGGGAAAGCGGGTGCGCCCGCTCTGCGTCCTGCTGGCCACCATGGCCTCGGGCCCTGTGAGCGACTCCGCGAGGGAGCTGGCCATCTGCGCCGAGATGGTCCACCTGGCCACGCTCCTCCACGACGACGTGGTCGACGACGGGGACGAGCGGCGAGGGGAGATCGCCGCTCGTCGGGTCTATGGCAACGCGGTGAGCGTGCTCGCCGGCGATCTCCTGCTGGTTCACGCGCTCTCGCGCACCGCCGCCGTGGGCCGTGACGACGTGCTCAGCGAGCTCCTGTCCACCCTGCGCCAGCTGGTCCTCGGCGAGGTCGTCCAGCTACGAGGGCGCACCCGGCTGGACCTCACCGAGGAGACGTACCTGAAGATCCTGGAGGGCAAGACCGCCTCGCTCTTTCGCTGGGCGCTCCGCAGCGGGGCCAGGGTGGGAGGGGCGTGCGACGCGATCGTGGAGCGCTTCGGGATCTTCGGCGAGCGGCTGGGCATGTCGTTCCAGCTGGTCGACGACGCCCTCGATTACGCGGGCGATCCTCGGGAGCTGGGCAAGGGGCTCTTCGCCGATCTCCGCGAGGGCAAGGTGACCTTGCCCCTCATCTTTGCCGCCAGGGACAACCCCTCGCTCCACGAGGCGTTCGAGAGGGCGAGGGAGGGGGACGAGCTGGCCAGGACCGAGATCGTCAGGGCAGCGGCCGGGGCCTGCGGAGCGGTCCGAGCGCGGGCTCGAGCCGAGTCCGAGGCGGCGGTGGCGGCGCTCGCCCCGGTGCCCGACTCCCGGGCCAAGCGCCTGCTGGTGGGGGTGGCCCGCGAGCTCCCCGCCAGGCTCACCTGAGAGCGATCACTGGCACGTCTCGCCCAGCTTGTAGCCCTTCTTGCATATGCAGCGGCACTCGGCGGCGGCGTCCGCCTCGTTGCAGCGGAGGGTGACCTGGAGGGTGCTCTTCTGCTTCTTGCCCGTGCGGTCGGTGAGCTCGATCTCGGCCTCGAACTCCCGGTCGAAGATGTCCTGATCGGCCCACTGGTTGGGGCAAAGCGGGACGTTGGAGAAGCTCGAGATGTCGCTGTCGATGCTCCCCACAAAGCCGCTGCCGTCCGGCGCCAGGTTGACCGTCCTGGCGTCGACCCGGATCTGGCCCGTGCTCTTCTCTCGCACGATCCCTGCGAGGCGGACCGCGCAAGGATCGATGTTTTTGGCGCGCACCCCGAGGAACACCACCCTCCCTCCCTGGGGCGGGAGGATGATGGACACCTCGGCGCCGGACTCGATGACCCTGGACGTGCCGTCCACGGCCCGCGCCGTCACCTTCATGTCGATGGGCGAGGAGCGGTCGCCCAGGTAAGGGGAAGGGCAGGGCCCAGGGCCGTCGGGGGTGGAGTCGCCCTGGACATCCTGGCCCGAGTCCGCCGAGGGAGCGCTCGCCGGGCAGCCCGGGAGCACGGTCGCCCAGAGCCACAGCGAGAGGGTGGATCCGAGCGAGAGGCTGGCCGCGAGGGTGTGTGAGAGGGCCTTCAAGGCAAGTCCTGAACGTCTAGCACGAGGAGCGCCGCGGCTCCGAGGTCCAGTCCGGCCAGCCTGTGGCCCTCGCCGTTGCTCCCATCGCCCGAGCACGCTAAGAGCGGCTGGCGGGTCGCTACGCGGCCGCCAGGGAGCCCGGTGACCAAGGAATCGAAGGAGATGTGGCCGAGCGAGGTCGCCGTGAGCGACGTGGTCGGCCGGCTCATCGAGTTCTGGGGCTTCAAGAGGAACATGGGGCGCGTCTGGGCGGTGCTCTACCTCTCGCCCGAGTCCATGAGCGCCGAGGATCTGAGGGAGGCCCTCCAGCTCTCCAGCGGCGCGGTCAGCATGACCCTGAGCGAGCTCGGGCGCTGGGGGGTGGTGCGCAAGGTCTGGGTGCAGGGCGAGCGCCGCGATTTTTTCACCGCCGAGGTGCAGCTCTGGAAGATGGTGTCGCGCGTCTTCAACGAGCGCGAGAAGGCCGAGATCACGAGCGCCATCGAGTCCTTCGAGGAGGCGCTGCGGCAGATCGAGCCCCTCCGGAGCTCCCGCGATCCCAAGATCCGAGCCCGAGCCGAGCTCCAGGCCGAGCGCATAGGCAACCTGCTGGAGCTGGCCAGGCTCGGCAAGCGCCTCCTCGACGCCCTGGTCACCACCGCCAAGATCGACGCCGAGCCGCTCGTGCGCTTCCTGCTCCAGAAGCCCGCAAAGTAAATATCCTGGTCCATCGGCCCGGGCTCCCGAGGATCCACGCCGCTCTCTCGTCCTCCCAAAAGGATGAGGGATACAGTAAAAACCCACATGTAAGACAGTGGAATGTTCCTTGCTTTTTGGCGGGGCATGAAGCTCTCCCTCATCCACCGCACGCTCCTCCTGGCACTCGTGACGGCGTCTGCTTCCGTGGGCTGCACCGCGGAGGTGGCCGAGCAGGGCCCTGGCGATCAGGACGAGGGCGACGTGGCCATCACGTCCAACGACGGCAAGCTCTTCGACTTCAAGTTCCAGGGCGAGGTCGTGGCTTCGAGGGGGGAGGTTGCCCGCCAGGCGATCGTCGCTCAGCTCCAGTACGTGCAGGGCGCCCTCACCACCGACGTGAGGGGCAACGGGCAGATCGGCCTCGTCACCCTGAGCGGCGTGACCGAGACGGTGGAGGGCGAGACGAAGCGGATCAAGTACACGGCGGTGCTCCCGGTGGTGTGGCCCAAGGAGACGGCCACCCCTCGCAGATACTCGCTCTCGCTGCCTCGCGACGTCACCGCGCTAAGCGCCTTCAACGCCCGCTACGACGGCAAGTGCGGCAAGAACGAGTACGGGGTCGACACCTTCTGGCACGACTTCAACCCCAAGGCGCCCGGCTGCTCGCTGGACACGTCCGACACCCTCAAGGTCGACGTCAAGGTGCAGAGGAGCGCACAGGCCACCCAGGGCAGGTTCCCCGAGTACGACCAAGTCCTGGCCGACGACGCCATCGACGTGGTGGCGGTCTTCGGCATCATCTCGAGCAACACGCCGGGCGACGAGGGGGCGGTCGAGATGGAGAACGTGATCGCCGAGACCCAGCGGGGCCTCACCGACGCGGTCCGCAAGGACTCCGCCGCCACGGCCACGGTCATCAAATCCACGCTCCTCACGGGCAAGGTGACCGTGGCCGGCCGCGCCCGCTCGGTCTCCCTCACTGCGCTCCTCACGTCCGAGGTCGCGGGGGGCCGCGCCGACTTCGACGCCATCTACGGGCCGGCCAGCGAGAAGGCCGACCTCATCGTCTATAGCGGGCACTCGGGCCTTGGGAAGAATATCAACGCCCTGTCCGAGAAGACCCGGGTCAAGGCCGGCAAATACCAGATCCTCTACCTGAACGGGTGCCAGAGCTTTGCCTACATGGGTCGCGCCCTCCACGACAAGAAGAGCCAGGTCAACGGCGCCTCCAAGGATCCGCTCGGCACCAAATACCTGGACGTGGTGGCCAACGCGCTCCCCGCCTACGGCGACAACGGCTCCACCGGTCTGGTCCTCTACAGGGCCCTCCTTGGGCAGGATACGCCCAAGACCTACAACGATATCCTCAAGGACTTCTCCAGGATTCATCTGGCGGCCGTCTTCGGCGAGGACGACAACAGCTACCGCCCTCGTTGAAATCTATTAAAATAAATGGATCAGGAGGCCGTCCCTCCGAAGTTTGGGACTTCGCTGAATGGGGATGTGATTCGATTCACAGGGAGGAGGCGAGGCTGGTGCCTCCTCGCAAGACAGCGGCCTGGTTCGATTCACAGGGAGGAGACGAGCAGGCAACAGCCTCGCTTCCTCTCCTGTGCGTTACCCCTCGCCTGCTTTAGGAAAGGGCATGAAGTTCGGCAGGACGGCCTGTTAACATAAGCTATTCGTTCTTTTCGATCTTGAGGAGCTCGACGTCGAAGACAAGGGTGCCCGAGGGCGCCCCTGCCCTGGGCTTGTCCCCGTAGGCGAGCGAGGCAGGGATCCAGAAGCGGGTCCTCTCGCCCACGACCATGAGCTGCAGCCCCTCGGTCCAGCCCTTGATGACCCCGTTGAGCGGGAAGGTGGCCGGGGCCTCTCGCTTCCGCGAGCTGTCGAACAGCTTGCCGTCCGTGGTCCACCCCGAATAATGGACCGTGACCGTGCTGGTGGGCTCGGGGTGAGCGGTCCCGGCGCCCTTCTTGAGGACGCGGTAGCTGAGCCCGCTGGCGGTGGTCTTCGCGGTGGGAGGGGGGGCTGACACGTCCTCTGGAGCGGACTCCGGGGGAGGATCCGGGGTGGTCTTGCCGTTCCTGGTCAGCTCCTCGTAGATCCGAGCAGGAGGCGTCCCGGAGGCCACGAGCTCGCTCGCCTTCCTGATCTCCTCGTCGATGATGGACTGGAATTTTTCGGGCGGCTGCGCCCCGCTGATACGCCGACCATTGATGAAGAAGTGCGGTATCCCGTTGGCCTGGAGCTGGCCGGCGAGCGCGGCGTCCGAGTCGATGTCCGTTTTGTACTTGCCACTCGCGATCGCCGCCTTGACGCGGTTGCCGTCGAGCCCCAGCGCCCGGGCTATCTCCTCGAGATCGGCGTCCTCGAGCTTGGGCGCGGCCTCGAAGAGCGCGTCGTGGGCCTGCCAGAAACCCCGTTCGCCCTTCTGGGCCCTCGCCTCCCTGGCCAGCGTTGCCGTCGGCAGGGCGCGGTTGTGGAAGGGGAGGGGCTGATCCTTCCACACGAAGCGAATCTTCTCCCCGTACTTCTCCCGTAGCTGCTTCAGGGTGGGCTCCACCCTCTTGCAGTAGGGGCACTGGAAATCCGAGAACTCCACGATGGTGACCAGGGCCCCAGGGCTGCCCAGCACCGGGGAGTTGCCAACGGGGACCCTGAAGACCGTGGTGGTGTCCTCCCTGATCTCCTTGTCTTCCTTGGGGATGGGCGGGGCGTTCTTCTTGTTCTCCTTGGACATCTCGACGTAGACGCGATCCTTGGGGGTCCCCGAGGCGATCTTGGCCAGGGCCTTGCTGAGCTCCTGATCGATGAGCTCCTTGAATTTGTCGATGGGCTGAGCCCCCACCAGGTTCACTCCGTTGATGAAGAAGGCCGGGGTGCCCGAGGCGCCGACGACCTTGGCCGTCGCCAGATCCTTGTCCACCTTCTCCGCCCACTTGTGGGAGGCCAGGCCCTCTCTGAGCTTGACCACGTCCACGTCGGCCGCGGCGGCCCACTTCTCGAAGGACTCGGGGGTGAGGGATTTCTGGTCCTTGAAGGCCGCGTCGTGGAAGTTCCAGAAGGCCGGGCTGCCCCTCAGAGCAAAGACGCCCATCGCGGCCTCGGCGGCGGGCTTGGCCTTGTCGTGGAAGGGCAGGGGATCGTTCTTCCAGATCATCCGGATCTTGTCGGGGCCGTAGTCGGCCCTGAGCTGCTCCAGCGTGACCTGTGCCTTGCTGCAGAAAGGACACTGAAAGTCCGAGAAGATCACGATCGTGACCGGGGCGCTCCTGGCTCCCCAGATGGGATCTTCGGCCGTCACGGGGACGGGCGAGTCGCTGTCGTCCCACGTGTTCGCCGCGATGTAGGCCGCGTCCAGGGCGTCGGCTTCCCTGCGCTTCATCGCGCTCACCGCCGCCGAGCCCGTGGCGCCCACCACCACGAGGAGAGCCAGAGCTCCCCCCACGATCCCCACGATCAAGCCCGTCGACGCTCCTGATTTACGCGTCTGCGAGAAGGCCCCCTGGACAGGCGACGCCAGCCCCACCTGCGCAAGACGCTCTCGCTCAAGCTCTCGCTCCCTGTTCCTTTCCCGCTCCTGTTCTCGAGCCCGCTCCTGCTCTCGAGCCCGCTCCTGCTCTCGAGCCCGCTCCTGCTCCTGTGCCCAGGATGGTTCGCGTCGAGGATCGGAGCCCGCCGGCTTGGTGACGATGCGAGGATCGAAGTCAGGAACGATCTCCGCAAAGCTCGTGGAGACCTCTCTCTCGGGCGCCGCAGCAGGAGGAGAGGGCTGGGGAACGCGTGGAGCTGGACCCGAAGCTGTGACATGGATAGGGACAGGGAGAGGGGCAGGCGCGGGCGCGGGCGCGGGCGCAGCGACGGGGACAGGCTCCTCGAGGATGGCCGAGGTCAGATCTCGAAGAAGCTCGCCGGCGTCGGCGTGGCGCTCCGACTCCTTGAGCGCCACCGCCCGCTCCAGCGCGGCTTCCAGCCCAGGAGGCACCTGGACCTGAGCGGTCTTCGGGGTGGGGCGCTCCCTCTTGTCGAGCGATGCCATCATGCACTCGGTGCGATCGCCGCCCTCGGAGAGGGGCGCCCGGTCGGTGAGCAGCTCGGTCATGATCAGGCCGAGCGCGAACACGTCCGTGTACTTTCCCGTCTTCTTGGACGCGAACTGCTCGGGCGCCCCGTACTGGGGCGAGAACATCTGAAGGGTGCTCGAGGTCATCGTGTTGCCCGACGAGGCCTCGTCCCCCTGGAGCACCTTGGCTATCCCGAAGTCGAGCACCTTGACCACGGTGCGGCCCCCGTCCCGGGCCAGGAAGATGTTGGCGGGCTTGAGGTCGCGGTGGGCCACTCCACGCTCGTGGGCAAAGGCGGTGGCCTCCAGCACGGGGCGTAACATCTGGAGCGCCTCCCGGGCGGGCAGCCGGGTGGGGCTGCCGCGACGGCGACGCAGCCACTCGTGCAGGGTCTCTCCCTCGAGCAGCTCCATGGCCATCCAGGGCTGAGGTCCTGCCGCCAGCTCGGCCACGCCCATGTCGAGCACCTGCCTCACGTGGGCCATGCCCTTGAACATCTTGCGGGTGAGCTTGGCCTCCTCGTGGAACCTCGCGATGAACTCCCGCTGGGCCGCGGCCGACAGGTGAGCGGGGACCTTGAGGACCTTGAAGGCCACCTCCATGTCGTCCAGGTTGTCCCAGGCCCGGAAGACATCCGCGAAGCCCCCCCGACCGAGCAGCCTCTTCAGCTGGTAGCGACCTCCGATGGTCTGTCCCGTGAGCGCTTCTTCACTGCCCGGCGCTTGCATTGGCCCAAGCATTGCGGACCGACGAGAGAGCCGTCAAGGTTCGCGTGGGAGCGCGTCGATCTCCTTGAGGTGCGCCTCGATCGCGGCCTTCCACTCGCCCTTCATACGGCCGATGTCCGCGGGCAGGATGCCCATCGCCGTCATCGAGAACGACGGCTGAGCGGGGCGGAGGTCGCCCGAGGAGTCCCGGGTCCCCGCCTTGAAGCGGAGCGCCTCGGCGTTGAGGTGCTTCTTGATGGAGGCCTGCTGGGCGTCGACCACCAGCTTCATTCGATCGCGCACGGCGTCGTTGAGCTCCTTGTCCAGCGCGTCGCGGGCGCGGGCCCTGAAGCGAGCCATGGTCTGGCGCCGCTCCTTGGGCACGGTGAACACCGCCACCACGACCGTGACGACGAAGACGGCCCCCAGCCCCACGGGGAGGACCGTGTTCACGTGCTCCCCCCCGAGGACCCTGGTGGCGAAGAACCCCAGCCCGGAGACCGCGGTGACGGCGGACATCACGAAGCGGTAGGTCGACCCCAGGGACTGGAAGAACGTGGGGTTGGGGATGCGGTTGCCGCGCAGGCGAGGCGCCTCGAAGCGAGGAGGCTCGATGGGCGCGGGCGCGATCTCGAAGCTCATCCCCGCCGGGAGCTCGGCCGTCACGTCGGCGATGCACTCGTTGCCGCGGAGGGCGACGAGCCTGGCGTTGTTCTGCGCCCAGCCAGCCTCCGCGCTGCGGAGCCACCCCCAGAAGCGCTCGACCATGTCGGGCGCAAACTGGAACACCAGCTCGCCGACCTGATGGTCGACGAAGGACGTGACCTCGAGGGCCTCGAGGGCCTTCTGGGCCTTGGCGAAGATCTCCCGCTCCTGCTGGGCCAGGCGGGCGGTCCAGTCGCCAGCGGCCCGCTGGAGGCCGGACTGGAGCCCCATCGAGAGCTGCGCCACCTTCTGCCTGGCGCCCTGGGCGGTCTGGGCGGCCTCCCTCTCTCGATCCAGCTTCGACTGGTGCTCCACCACGCGGGGGAGGAGCGCCGCGGCGTCCCGGTAGATGGCTCCCCAGGCCTGGCGCTCGGACGACTTGGTCGCCTTGGAGCGAGCCTCGATCGCGGCGGCCGCGTCGGCGATCGACGGGTCGGAGACCTTGGCCATACGGAGGCACATCATGAAGGCGCTCAGCGCCGGGATGGGTTCGATGACGAGCATGACGAGCTTGGGGCGCGGACGCTACCGCTTGTTGATCTGGTGAACGACCCCCTCGGCCATCTCGCTCACCGTGCCGATCACCGGGATCTTCCCGATGACGGTGTTGGCCTCGTGGAGGATGCGCTCCAGCCAGCTCCCCGCGTTATCCTCGATGTTCTTTTGGAGTGAGCCGGCCATGCTCTCGAGCGAGTGCACCACCTGATCCCTGGCCTGGCCGACCGACGACATCGCCTGCTCCGCCACGGACGTGAGGTGCGACTGGAGCGACTGGAGGAGCTGCTCCCCCCGGTCCTGGAGGTGGCTGGAGAGCTGGGACGCCGTGCCCTGGAGGGCCTCCACGGCGTGGTTCTGGGTCCCCTGGAGGAGCTGGATGGCGTGCTCCTGGAACTGGGCAAGGCCCTGCTCGATCCGCTCGTGCTGGGCCTGGAGCGCGTCGTGGACCGAGGTCTGGAGATCCTGGAGCGCGTGGACCGCGTCGCTCCGGCTGTGGGAGATGGCGTCGAGCGCGTCCGACGTGGCGTGCGACGCGGCCTGGCCTATCTCCTCCTTGGCGTGCTGGACGGCCTGCTCCCGGGAGTGCTCGATCTGCGAGGCCGCGTGGCGCGCGGCCGCGTCGGCCTCCTCCTTGGCGTGATCCAGCCGGGCGCGGAGCTCCTCGGCGTGGGCCAGCGCCGCGCGCAGGGTCTCCTGCTCGGCCGCCGCCGCATGCTGGATGGCCGAGAGCGCCTCCTCCTTGGCGTGGGCCGCGGCCTGCTGCGCCTGGGTGAGGGCGACGGTGGCCTCCTGGAGTTGATGGATAAGCTGCTTGATCTGCTCGGGGTCTACCGAATCGCCGAAGATGCTCATGGCCCCAGCGAGAATACGTGGAAAGCGGAGAGGAACGAGCCCTTTTTTCGAGCTAGGCGGCTCTGCCTTGTGCGTCCTTGCTGGCGGGGTAGATATCCCCGTCCGCCACCTCCGTCCCCTTGAGGACGACCGCGGCGTTGGCCACGCGCGCCCTGGCCCCGATGAGCACCCCGCTGTCCAGCGCGGCCCCTCCGCCCACGACCGCGCCGTCGCCGACCACCACGTTGACCGACAGGCTGGCCCTGGACTTGATGGTGGCTCCGGGGCCCACGCGGACGCCCGGCGCGCAGGCGACCTCGAAGGCCAGCAGCGCGCCTTCTCCCACGTGCACCTCGCCCAGGACCAGCGTGCCTCGCTCGAAGTAGTGGCCCGTGATGAGCGTGTGCGCGCCGAGCGTGGCCCCGGCGCCCACCGTGAGGAGCGCGGGATCGAGGATGTCGACGTCGGACGACATGTTGGTCGAGAAGGCCACCCGTGCGCCCAGCCCTCGCAGCACGAAGAAGCGGAGGACGTTGCTCGAGAAGAGCAGGAACTTCACGCCGGGCACGGACACCGCGCGGCGCAGGAGCATGCGAAAGCTCCAGGAGAAGAAGACCATGTCCTTCATCATGCGAAAGCGCCCCTCGCGCAGCCTTGGGCAAAGTGCGCTGCAGAGCGACACCTCGGCCACCAGCACCAGCAGCGCCGCGTAGATCGACGGCACCACGGCCAGCGGCCAGGGGACGTGCGAGGCGAGTGCCGAGTAGACGCGCGCCCCCGCGAGGATGGCGCCGCCGTAGAGCAACGTCGCCAGGAGGACGAAGAACAGGTCGAAGACCACCAGACTTGCCGTCATGGCCCAAGCATAGACCCCCTGGGACCCGCGGGGACATTCTGCGGGACCAGGCTACTTATCCTTCTGCTCCACGTCGGGCGCCGGCAGGGGGTCTTCTCGCCCGCGATCCGAAATGGTACGGTTTGGCCGTTCCGGGCGGAGGTTCGGGCCCCCCCCACGAGGAGAACATGAACAAATTGGTCTTGGGGTTGGTGGCTTTCATGGCAGCGGGGGCCGTCGCTTGTGGAGGGAGCTACCCCCCGCCCTCCGAGCGGCTGGCGACCTCCGAGGCGGCGGCTCGCAGCGCGCAGGAGATGGGGGCTCCCAAGGATCCCAAGGCCGCTCTCTACCTCAAATACGCCACCGAGCAGATCGATCAGGCCAAGGCGCTCATCGCCGCGGGCGACAACAAGCGGGCCGCCGAGATCCTGGCCAGGGCCAGCGCGGACGCGGAGCTCGCCCTCCAGCTCGCCAAGGAGCAGAGCACCAGGGCCGAGGCCAACGAGGCGATCGAGAAGCTCAAGGCCCTCAAGGGCGGGAAGTGAAAGACAACACCATGCGAACGACCAAGCTGCTCTGCCTCGCTCTTGGAGCCTTCACTCTCGTCCTTGGCGCCTGCGCGGAGGCGGTCCCTCCCAAGGAGCTCAACGACGCCCGGGCCGCCTACAAGACCTCGGCCGAGGGGCCCGCGAGCAAGGAGAACCTGGTGGAGCTCCACATGGCCAAGCAGGCGCTGGACTCGGCGGAGGCCTCCTTCCTGGAAAAAGGCGACAGCCAGGAGACCGTGGATCGCGCCTACATCGCGATACGCAAGGCCGAGCTGGCCTCTGCCTCTGCGCGCACGACCGTGGCCGCCCGCGAGAAGAAGGAGGCCGACACGGAGGCCCAGAAGTATCAGGGGGACACCCTGAGGAAGACCCAGGCCGAGCTGGCCAACGCCCAGGGCGATCTCACCAAGACCAAGGAGGCGCTGGCGCGCGAGGCTGCGGCCAGGGCCGAGGCCGAGAAGCGGGCGGCCCAGGCCCTGGCGGATCTCCAGAAGATCGCCGCGGTCAAGAGGGAGGACCGGGGCATGGTCATCACCCTCTCGGGGGGGGTACTCTTCCAGACCGACAAGTCCGATCTGCTCCCTGGCGCGATGGCGCAGCTCAACCAGGTTGGCGAGGCCCTGGTCCGAAACAGCCCCGACTCTCGTATCACGGTGGAGGGCCACACCGACAACCAGGGCACCGTGGCCCACAACCAGGAGCTCTCCCAGAAGCGCGCCGAGTCGGTGGCGATGTACCTCCGCTCTCGAGGCATCGCTCCGGATCGCATCACGGCGGTGGGCAAGGGCTCCAACAACCCCATCGCCGACAACAAGAGCATCGAAGGCCGGGCCCAGAACCGCCGGGTCGAGATCATCGTCGAGCCCTCCAAGTAGGGCCAGGCGGGGCCCGAAAACCGGGGCACCGCCGCGCTCGGTCCAGGGCCCGGCTTCCTTTCTGCTTCAGCCATGCGCATAGGGCTTGACGAGCGGGGGCAGCTGGGCGAGTTTCCCGGGCGGAGAGCTGTCCGAGTGGCCGAAGGAGCCTGATTCGAAATCAGGTGTGGGTGCAAGCTCACCAAGGGTTCGAATCCCTTGCTCTCCGCATAGTTACAACACACCTCCAACCACCCTTCTGGCCATCTGTTGCCCCTGGCGTTGCCCCTGTGGTGGGCGTCGCGGGTCGGGTCTCCTCCCAGACGAGGGGCCGGAGGACCCAGGCCGACCTCGGCCCAGGTGCGGGCAGCTCGAGGGTAGCGGTCCATCCTCTCGCTGGAGCGGTGCGCTGTGCGGTCGCTCACCCAGGCTTCGGTCTTGCCGTTGGCCAGGCTCGCAGTGACGACTCTCGGGCTCTGTCGTGAGTCCACCGGCTCACTCTCTCGTATTGCGAGATCGGTTCCGCAGCAGGGGCGTGTTGGCAAAAAGCGAATGCCCGTTTACTCGTTCGGTGTTGCGTGGGAGGGGCCGGCTGGGTCTTGTTTGTAAAAGGCCGCGAGCTCGTCGTAGAGGTGCGGGTGCTTACGCCGGAGCGCCCCGGTTTTTCGAAGAACATCTCGGTGACGACGGCGAAGAACTCGGCCGGGCTGGTCGCGCCGTAAGGATCGATTTCCGTCGGGCGGCCCTCGTGGAGGCGCCTGGCGAGCTCGGCGTACTCCTTGCCAAGGACCCTGGTCCAGCCTGCGTATGGCCGTCGCCACGTGATCCCAGGCGAGCACGACGAGGCCGCGTCCAGAATTCGCCGAGCCTCGTCCGACGTGGCTACTTGCACTCGTAGCGATCGAGCTCCAGCTCCACGCAGGTCTTGCTCTCGGCGCAAGACTTCTCCATGCAGCGGGTGAGGTTGGTGGCCACCTCGTCGGAGATGAGGGCGCCTATGAAGCAGTTGTCGTCGTCGAAGGTCTTGTCCTTGGCGGCCTTGCACGCCGCGTATTTGTCACGGCACTTGGTGCCAAAATCATTGCCTGTCTGCGTGGCGGGGTTGTTCTGCGCCGCCGTGGTGACGCAGCCGTCGTCGCTCACCCCACACGCCCGGCCCGAGAGGCAGTCGTAGTATGCGGTGATCACGACGGCCCGCAGCGCGGGGGCGAGGCAAGTGGCCTCACGCTCACATCGAGCTGTGTCATACGGGGTGGCCTTGGCGGGCTCGGGAGCGCAGCGCTGTGCGCGCTCGGCGATTTTGGAGCAGTAGTCCTTGATACGCGCCGGATCGGCGGTGGCCGCCGAGCCTGCTCCCACGCAGGCAGCGAGCATGACGGTGATGAAGAGGGACCCAAGAGAAGCGCGGACAAATCTCATGGGACGTAGAGTATCACCATCCTGTACCGGGGAGGACGCCGTCGCCTCGGGATACCGGCCAGGACGACAGGGCAGTCTCTGGATTTGCAGGCTCTTCGGACATCGCTCACGAGCCGTAGTGTCGGGGTGCCAGAGCGCCGACCGGGAATTCGGAGGCGGGCCATCCCTCTCTTGCTTCTCCCCGTGATTTACACAGTCTGGGCCCGTTCGATCTCCTGAAAGTTTGGTCTGCTCCGGCGGTCATCCCCGGCCCTTGGCTGCATGGCTGTCCAGGTGCTGCAAGCTCTTTCTCACGAAAGCGAGCAGACCCGCAGCCGGCCTAGCGGGTGAGCCTCTCCCGTGCCAACGTGGCTCATTCGCGTTGCGCGAGGGGAACCGACCATGACGGGGGGCCCGATGCGAGCGACGCAGGAGACGCGAGCGACGCGAGGGACGCGAGCGACGCGACGCCAACGGCCGCGTTCATGGTCGATCCGGGCCTCGTGGGGGTCGATCTGCCCATGACGCTGAACTGTACCGGGAGCACGACCGGAACGCCTGGCCCTGGGGCCAACACCTTCAACGGCCCCTTCACCTTCGCGGCGCAGATGCGGTTCGAGTACGCTCCTTCGCTGCCGCAGCGCGTCTGGCGGGCCTCGCTCGTGCCCGCCCCAACCACCTCCACCGAGCTGAAGGCAACGCTCGGGTGGACGCACATCGAATCATGCGGCATGACGACGCTCAGGGTCGTCTTGCCCAACCAAACGACTTGGGACGCGAGCTCGATACGAACCTTTCGCCCGAACATCGACGGGTGCAGCGCAACCCTCACTATTCAGCTTGCGAGCCCGACGCACTTTACGTTGGCCGGCTCGTCTCGGCTCGTGAGAAAGCAGCTCATGACCGGCATCACCTACACGAACAACGTGAGCTGCACCGGCACGTACTGACGAGTGCCCCCAGCAGCCGGGCCCTGCCGGCGCCCCTACCGCGCGCTCAGCCCCGCACCAACTTGAACCGGTCGCTCACCTGCACCTTGTCCGACAAGTAGAACCGGACCGGAACCTTGTGGCGGCAGGCGATGCTCCGTGACCATCGAGGGAAGACCTTGATGCGCGCGCCGATCGGGCTGGGATCCGTGCGTCCCCGCGCGATGACGCGGAGCTCCCTCATGCAAACGCTGCTCGGCCATTTCAAGGGGACGAGGGTGCACGGAGAGTGCGAGCGGTGATGACGGTGTGATGGCGTCGTGGCCTCTCGCGCCCTGCGAGCCTGAACCAGGCGGAGGAGCCTCTACAGGACAACGGGCAGCTCCTATCCCACGTGGCCATGGCGCCGCGCATCGGCCGCAGCGCCTCGTCTTCTTCGGGCCTCCTCCTGGACGGAGAGGGACAGGTCCGCAGAGCGTCACTTCTCCGCGAGCTCCAGGGCGACGAGCTGCTGCGCCGCCTGGCGGTAGCGCGCCAGGCCGGCGGAGACCACCGCCAGCCGCCGAGCGAGCCGCTCCAGCACGCCCAGCGCCAGCTTGGCGGCGATCGCCGGATCGGTGGAGAACAGCCGCCGCACATCGGCGAGGGCGAAGCACAGGAGGCGCGTCGCCGCGGTCGCCACCACGGTGACCTCGGAGGGTCGCTCGTCGAGCGACATCGTCCCGAAGGGATCCCCCGACCCGAGCGTCGCGACCGGGTGACTGTCCCGAACCACCGTCACGGCCCCGTCGACGATCACGAACAGCGTGTCCGCCAGCTCCCCGGCGGCCAGCACGGTCTCGCCGGCAGCGACCTCCAGGGCGGCGGCGATCTTCTGCACCCGCAGGAGCTCTGGCTCCGTGAGGTGCTCGAACAGAGGCGAGCGCAGGAGCGCCGCGCGGGCCGCCTCGCTGCCGATGACCGCCAGCGGACAGGCGGGGCACGCGTCCACGGACAGCGTCACCACGCTCACGTTGTCTCGCCCGCCGCTGGCGAGGGCCGCCTGCACCAGCTGGGGTGCGGCGCGCTCTGGCCCGGCGGCCAGCAGCTCGCGGATGCGCTCCGTGGGCACCTCCCCGTGGAGCCCGTCGGAGCACAGGAGGAACAGGTCCCCGGCGCTCAGCTCCAGGAAGGACGTGTCGACCTGGATGGTGGGAAAGGGCCCGAGGGCCCGGGTCAGCGCCTTGCGCTGCGGGTGGCGCGCCACCTCCTCGGCGGACATGCCCCCGGCGAGGAGCGCCTGCTCCAGGCTGTGGTCCTCGGTCAGCTGGTACAGGACGCCGCGGCGGAGGGCGTAGATGCGGCTGTCGCCGATGTGAGCGAAGAAGAGGCCGCCGCCGCGGATGAGGGCCACGTCCAGGGTGCAGCCCATGCCGCGGAGCTTCGGGTTCTGCTCGGCGTGGAGCAGGAGCGCCGTGTTGATCGACTCCGCGGTGCGTGTCAGCCAGTCCAGGAGGAGCCGCCGGTTGGCCACGGACGGGGTCTGCCGGTAGGCTCGATCGGGGGCGCTTGGCGCTGCCTCGCGGAGCATCTCGATGGCCATCCGGGAGGCGACCTCGCCGCCGAGGTGCCCGCCCATGCCGTCGGCCACGGCGTAGACGCCGAGCTCGCGGTCCTCGAGCAAGGCGTCCTCGTTGCTGGTCCGCTTCAGGCCGACATCCGACAGCGCCGAGCTGTTGATCCGGAGGGGGACGGGGGCGGTCAAGGGATCCATCCTGTCATCTTATGTCACCCGGCAGCTCCTGGGAGGCGCGTCCTCGCGAAGCTGGCGGTCAGCAGAGCCTCACTTCGTCATGAGCTCCCAGTCGCAGCCGCCCGGCAGCGTTTGTGCCATCGCCTCGTCGTCACACGGTGAGGTACGACCCTTGGAAGTCCCCGACGGGGGACGCGGGGGCGCTGGCGTCGGCCAGCGTGTCCCCGCCTCGCGCCCCAAGAACGAGGCCCCCGAGCCCAAGGGCGAGTCGAGGGGCTCCTGGCGAGGAGGCTGGCCTCCAAGACGTGGCCGCGCGTGTCCGACCTTCCGCTCGAAAGCCGCCCAGACCGACGCGACGCCCGCGGAGGCTGCGCCCACCGAGGACGCCTCGGGATAGGAAAGGCGCGGGGCACCGGGAGACCAGGAACGCCACGCTCTCGGAAATGGACGCGTTCTTGGCGCTCGCCCTCCGTGTCTCCGCGCCGTCGAGCTGATCGAGCTGTGGGGGCCTGTTGCTTGACTTACCGCCCCTTCGCCGAGGGAGCGTCACTTGGACAGGAGCTCCCAGTCGCCGCTCTCGAGGGCCTCGCCGCCCAGCTCGAAGCTTGCGGTGGTGCTCGGTCCGGAGATGAAGCCCTCCGCGGTAAACTCGCCGATCCGGACTCGTAGTCCAGAGGCCGAGCGAGGCGGAGTGAGCGAGAGCCTCACCGCGGCGCCCGCAGAGAAGGCTCGGGTGACCTGGGCTATCGGAACGCGGTGGTGATCGAGCGCCTCGATCGTCACATGAGAGAGAGGGCTCCTGGCTCGGACAAGGATCGAGATCTTCTTTGATTCGGGGGGGAACGACGCGGCCAGCGCCAGGGCGGGCGCCAGCGGGGCCGGGGCGGTGTACGAGGCCGACCAGGGCTCCTGCTTGCCTTCCGCCTTGGCGACCGACGCGTCGGTGTAGCGCCTATCCAGCGGGCCGACCACCTCGTAGGCGTGCGCCACGGGGCCGACCATGACCCTGGGCGGGCCTCCTGCGTCGACCACGAAGACCCCCATGCGAGGCCCGGCGGCCCCGGCATAGACCACCTTCTCCTGCCAGCTCGACGTATAGTAATCGGCGACGAAGCCCGCGTCCGCCAGCGCCTCGGCCGCGCGCCCACGGAACAGATCGAAGTACCAGCCGGTGTAGGTCGGGGGGCCTCCGGTGCCGCCCGGCGACATCTCGACCACCATGGAGAGGAAGCGCTTCTCCTCGAGGGTGAGAGCGCGCCCATCCAGCTCGTGGCGGGCGACGACGCCCAGCAGCCGGGCGATCTTCTCCAGCTCGGCGAAGTACGCTCCTGCACCGAGCTCGTCGCCAGGATCGAGCTCCTTCATCACGGCGGCGCCCCGCTGGGCATATTTGACCAGGCCTTCGTAGACCGCGGGGAGGGGCTCGACCCAGCCGTCCGGGATCTCGCAGCCTCCCTCGTCGTAGGCCTGCCCTGCCATGAGCACGTAGTTGTGCCGTATCTGGCCATATCCCGCGACCAGGGTGTTCACTCGAAGATCGTCGTAGGCGGGGGTCTGCATGAACGAGGGCACCACCCCGCTCGGCGGCCGGGCGACCCCCCTCACCGCGCCCAGCCAGGCTCCGTAGAGATCCCCGGCGTCGGGGGCGCGAGCCAGGGAGGCGCGAGCCTGGTCGAGCTTCTGGCCCAGGGAGGGGTACCTGGCCAGATCGCCTTGCAGGTGGGCCTTGCCCCGGTCCAGGCCGAGGACATAGGCCACGTCGCCTGCGCCCACCAGGTAGCGCTGGTCCACCTCGGTGTGGACCAGAGGCCGGAAGGCCGCGGCGTCGGCCACCACCCTCGGCCCCAGGAAGGTGGCTATGGCCGGGAGCACGGCCGCGCCCTCGGGCATGGGGTGGAGGCGGGCGGTCCTCTGGAAATCGTTGCCTATGGCCTCCTTGAGCGCGTCGAAGGAGCCAAGCTCGATCTTGCCTATATGCGCTTTGTGTCGGAGCTTCAGCATATCGGCGATCGAGACGTCCTCTCGCCGCCCCGCGAGGAGCGTCCAGGCCCGATCCAGCCGCCGCACGTCGTCGTGCACCCGGGCTCGCTCGGCGAGATCGGCGAGGGCGAGGGCACAGATGGCCTCTCGGGGGGTCTCCCGAGGATCGGGATCGCCATGCAGGGAGCTGCGTGACGATCGGGAGACCAGGTTCATCTCCAGCCTGGCCAGCCACATCCCTGCCCGGAAGTAGGGCGCCAGCGAGGGCCTCCCGGATTCCCCTCCTGGCGGGGGTGAGCCGCTGCCATCGGGCTCCGATACCGGATCGGCGTAGTGGCCTCGGGGCAGGAACTGGGACCAGTCGATCAGCCTCGATCGCCCGAAGAGCTCGAGGCTCGCCATCCCCTGGGCCTTCCTGGCCGCGGCCACCAGCGCCGCGGCCTCCTCGTCGGTGCCTAGCACGCCGGGGACCGCCCTGTCGGCGAGCAGGGAGCGGGCGACCGTCAGGTAGAGATCCAGGTCACGGGCGACCTCCGGAGGATAAGAGGCCTCCCCCAGGGCGCAGTGCATGGCCGAGAGGGTGCGCCCCAGGAGCCCCACCAGGTTTCTTGCTTCGATATCGGCCAGCAGGTGATCGTTCGAGGCATAGACCGCGTGGAGGATGGAGTCGGCCGATATGTAGATAGGGAGCTCGGACTGGTAGATCTCGTGGAGCGCCCAAGCATAGGTCGAATAGTTGATCCTGGACAGGACGGCAAAGCCATTCTTGGCCACCAGATCGCGCTCGGTCCTCGTGAAGGCGAGGCGCCGGGCCACCCTGTCCATGTATTCGGGCTTGCGGGTGTGGTTCCAGGCGGCGTGGGAGGCCATGGGCCCCCCGGGATCGGCAAGGATCTTGGCCTCAGTGCGGGCCAGGTTGGAGTCCGCCGTCTCGCAGAGATCTCCCTTCTTGAGCGGCTGGGCTCGGCGCCCCGCGAGCTCTCCGGGCTCGCCGGCCGGCGGCGCTTCTGGGGCGGGCTCGGACCACGGGGTACACTGGCGAGCCTGGACCGCTGCGTCCGCCGTGACCGCCGGGGAGGGAGGTGGGGGAGCCGAGGGGGGCTGGGGGTTGGGCCCGCAGGCGGCGGCCACGATCGAGGGGACGGCGAGCGCCAAGAGCGAACGAAGGCGAGGGGACATGGCAGCCCAGAGTACGCCTGCGAGGCCCCGGGGCATTCCAACGCCCTCTCCGAAGGGCGCGCACCGCCACGCGAGGGCTCCGGAGGCCCCGAGGCCTGTCAGGCCGACCTCATCCACTTCAGGCTTGTTTGCCCGAGCGGACGCTCGCGCGAACTCCCGCCGAAATACGGAGTGTCACGCTGTGTACAACGAACAAGACCCCCGATGCTGGCGTCGTGTACACTCCTGTCCTGGTTATGGGCGACGACCGCTTTTACCGCCTGGCCCGCGCGGCGGGCGCCGTCGCGGTTCTCGTCGGCTCCACGGTATTTCTCGCCTGGGTCTTCGACCTCGCCCTCCTGAAGAGCGTGCTGCCTGGCGGGGTGACGATGAAGGCGAACGCGGCCATTTCGTTCGTGCTGGTCGGAGCATCCCTCATACTACAGAGCGAGCCCTCTCCGACACCCCGGGGAAGGTGGATAGGGTGCGTGTGCGCGCTGCTCGCCGTCGCGGTAGGAGGCCTGACGCTGGCCGAATACGCGCTCGGCGTCGACGTCGGCATCGACCAGCTCCTGTTCCGGGCGCCGGCCGGGGAGCTCGGCACATCCGGCCCTGGGCGTATGGCGCCGAACACGGCGTTGAGCCTGGTCCTCGCGGGCACGGCGCTCGCTCTCCTCGATACGAGGAGACGCGCGCTACGTTCGACCTCGCAGGTGCTGGCCATCGCGCTGCTGCTCATCGGCTTCGTGGCGAGCACGGGTTATGCGCTCAGCGTGACTGCGCTCTACCGTGTCGCGGGCTATACGTCGATGGCGATCCAAGCGTCGCTCGGATTCGTCGTGCTCTCGATCGGTATCCTCGCCTCTCGCCCCCGGCGTGGGGTTGTCGCCATTCTAATGCAAGACAATCAGACAGGGGTCGCCGTTCGACGGCTATTGCCGCTGATCGTCGTCATCCCGTTGGTCGTGGGATGGGTAGTGCTCAAGGGGCAGAAGGCGGGCCTCTACGGCACCGAGTTCGGGCTCGCGTTGATGGTCACGGTCAACGTCAGCATCATCGCCTCGCTCGCCCTCTGGAACGCTCACGTCCAGGGGGCTTCGGAGACGGCAAGGCAGCATGTCCTCCGGGACGAGCAGTTCCTGTTGGAGCTCGGAGAGCTCCTTCGGGTCTCCAACGAGTCCTCCGAGGTGCTCTTCCAGGTATCGAAGAGCCTCGGGGAGTACCTCGGGGTCTCGCGCTGCCTCTTCATCGAGATCGACATCACCCACGACCGCGCGAAGTTCCGCCGTGACGACCGCGCGAAGGTCCACCGTGACTACCACGTAGGTCTAACCTCGCTCTCGGGGATGATAACATTATCGTCGTACGGTCCAGCGAGCCTCGCGGAGGCGATGGCGGGGCGCACCGTCGTCAGCTATGACACGAGCACCGACGTACAGACAGCGGAGCAATACGAGAAGGCGTACCGTCCCGAAGGTATACGGGCGCGCGTGGTTGTGCCGCTGCTGAGGAATGGTCAATGTGTGTCGACCCTCCTCGTGAGCACGCACGAGCCTCGTGAGTGGCAAGCCCGAGAGGTCGCGCTGATCCAGTCGGTGGCCGAAAGGACCTGGCTATGGTTCGAGCATCTCCAGGTGACGAAAGCTCTCCGCCAGAGAAAGCGGGACCTCAAGGAGTCGGCGGAGCAGTTCCGGCTGGCGATCGAGGCGGCCCCCACCGGGATGCTCATGATCGATCGCGCGGGCAAGATCGTCCTTCTCAACGCCCAGCTCGAGAAGTTGTTCGGGTACAGCCGGGAGGAGCTGATCGGAGAGTCGATGGAGGTGCTGGTGCCCGGGCGGCTCCGCGATCAGCACCCTCGACACAGGGCGGCCTTCTACCATGATCCGAAGTCTCGGCCCATGACGGCAGGGCGAGAACTCTACGGTCTACGCAAGGACGGCACCGAGGTGCCCATCGAGATCGGGCTCAGTCCGCTGCGGACGTCCGAAGGGGAGTTCGTGCTGAGCTCGGTCGTCGACATCACGGAGAGGAAGCGCGGCGAGCGGGAGCGAGAGGATCTCATGGATCAGCTCAGGACCCTCAACGCCGAGCTCGAGGAGCGCGTGCGCGTTCGTACGGGTGAGCTGAGTGTCTCGCTCGAGGAGCGGGAGACCTTGCTCCAGGAGATTCATCACCGGGTAAAGAACAACCTCCAGGTGATCTCTAGCCTCATCAACATGCAGGTGCGAAAGATCGACGACCGCGCGAGCCGCAACGCGCTCAAGGAGTGCCAGGCGCGCGTGCAGGCGATCGGGCTCATCCACGAGAAGCTCTATCAGTCCAGGGACTATGCGCACATCCCCTTCTCCGAGTACGCTAGGAGCCTCGCCGGAAACATTTTTTACGCAGCGGAGGTCTCTCCCTCGAGCGTCGCGCTACAAATCGATGTCGAGCCGGTGTCGTTGACCGTGGACAAGGCCATCCCGTGCGGCCTCATCCTGAACGAGCTCATGACGAACACCCTCAAGCACGCCTTCCCTGCGGAGCGGCGAGGCACGATCCGCGTCGAGCTTCGAAAGCTGGACGCGCAGGTGATCCTGGGCGTGAGGGACGACGGCGTCGGTATGCCTCCTGGCTTCGATCTTTCGAAATCGAAGACCTTGGGGATGCAGCTGGTCAACACGCTCGTCCTGCAGCTCGACGGTCAGTTAGAGATAACCAGAGACGGCGGAACGGCGCTCAAGATCACGTTTCCGGTGGAGAAAAAATCATGACTCGGGAGAGCATGCGCTCCGTGCTGATCGTCGAGGACGAGCGGATCGTCGCGATGGACCTGCAGCAGACGCTCGCGGAGCTCGGCTACGACGCCTACGCGATCGCGTCCTCCGCCGACGAGGCCATCCTGTGCGCCTCGCAGAGGTGCCCCGACGTGGTGCTGATGGATATCAGGATCAAGGGGCGGCGCGACGGGATCCAGACCGCGGAGATCCTCCGTCAAAGGTTCGGTGTCCCCGTCGTGTACCTCACCGCGCACGCCGACGACGCCACCATCGACCGCGCCAAGAAGACGGAGCCTCACGGCTACCTGCTCAAGCCCGTCAAGGAGGCCGAGCTGAGGAGCGCCATCGAGGTTTGCCTCTACAGGCACGAGATGGAGAAGCGGCTCCAGGAGCGGGAGAGGTGGTTCTCCACCACGCTGCGCTCGATCGCGGACGCGGTGGTGATGGTGGATCTCGCAGGCAAGATCACGTTCATGAACCCCGCCGCCGAGGCGCTGACCGGGCAGAAGGGCGTCGATGCCATCGGCAAGCATGCTCGAGACGTCCTTCGGCTGAACGATGCTCACGCCGTGCCGCTGGAGGAAGCGCCGCTCGCCACGGCGCTGCGCGAGAAGCGCTCCATCGAGCTCCAGGAGGCGAGCCTGCTGAACGTCGCCACGGGAGCGCAGCGGTTGATCAGCGACAGCGCGTCGCCGGTCATCGACGGGGGCGAGACCCTCGGCGCGGTCATGGTGTTCCGCGACGTGACGGAAAAGAAGAAGCTGCAGAAGCAGCTCGAGGTGGTCGATCGCCTCACGTCGCTCGGGACCATGGCCGCCGGCGTCGCTCACGAAATCAATAATCCGCTGGCGGTGGTCGTCACCAACGCGGAGTTCATCGCCGAGGAGCTGGCCAATCACCGGGCCGAGCTCGGGGATGGCGCGTCGCAGGCGGCCGGTCGACGCATGGACGGGATCGCGCAGGCGCTCTCGGACCTGAAGGAGGCGGCCAGCCGGATCGGGGGTATCGTCTCCAACCTGCGGACCTTCTCTCGCCCGGCTCAGCGGGGCGTCGGAGTCGTCGACGTGGCGCGGTGCATCGACTGGGCGATCAGGACGACCTCACACGAGTTCCATCATCGGGCCCGGCTGGTCACCCGGCTCCAGGAGGTCCCTGCAGTGAGCGCCGACGAGGGCAGGCTGGGGCAGGTGTTCATCAACCTGCTGGTCAACGCCGCTCACTCGATCACGCCTGGGAACGCCGACCGCAACGAGGTCGCGATCTCGACGTGGACGGACGACAAGGGATGGCTCAACGTCGAGGTCACCGACACCGGCAGCGGGATCGCCGAGGAGCTCCTCCCCCGGATCTTCGAACCCTTCTTCACGACGAAGGCCGTCGGAGAGGGCAGCGGGCTGGGTCTCTCCATTTCCCACGGGATCGTGACCTCCCTCGGGGGCGATCTACGCGTGGAGAGCGAGCCAGGCAGGGGCACCAAATTCCTCGTCCTCCTGCCGCCGGCGCCCCCGGGCAAGGCGGAGTCCCAGGGCGCCGCGCCGGGACCCTCGAGCCAGCTTCGAGGAAGGATCCTCGTGGTGGACGACGATGCCATGGTCCTTCGCGTGATCAGGCGAATCCTCCAGGATCACGGGGTCGTCTGCATGGAGAGCGCCCAGGCCGCGCTCGCCCTCATCGAGCGCGGCGAGCGCTTCGACGTCATCTTCTCGGACGTGATGATGCCCACGATGACGGGGGTCGAGTTCTACGAGGCGCTCCTGGCCCGGGATCCCGAGCTCGCGGAGCGCGTCGTCTTCCTCAGCGGAGGGGCGATCACGGCCAAGGTGGATGATTTCCTTCGAACGGTCCCCAACCTCCGCGTCGAGAAGCCCTTTAGCGTATCTCACTTTCGCCAGATGATCCAGAAGCTCCTCGCTGCGTCGGGGAGAGCGCCCGCCTACGTCAAGTGATCGACGAACATTCCGACGATCAATAACTTCTCCCTCGCGGCCTTGTCCTTCTTCGCTTCCTCAGGCGCGTCGATACCTGGATGGAAGTGGATGCGATCGGTGGTCGGGGTGAGCTTCGTGTGCCACTCGCACATGAGGGTCGTTTCTATCGGTAGGCTGCGACGCCCCACGAGGACGTGGCTGACAGCGCCCTCACGCTCCTTCATCGCTTTCTTGTTCGACTCACTATGAAAATCGGACTCACAAGGTAAGTGTTAGCACTACTGTGGGATCGGCAGCCTGATCCTAGCGCATCGCAACGGCGCTGGACGTAGCCCCACATCGCTGGGCTCTCAC
>SXGT01649603.1_pt1 | contig 25454 bp, 25 predicted proteins | sample 3176221 | NCBI WGS metagenome assembly SXGT01 (sample SAMN11356862, study PRJNA531348) | freshwater metagenome | isolation source: freshwater sample F1-120 | place: China: Fuxian Lake, Yuxi | collected 2017-12-25
ACCGCTGGATCATCGGCCGAAACCTGTGCATCGTGCAGTGCATCAAGCATCATCTGTGTGTTCGACAAATCTGGCCGACCCCACTTGCCGTAGCCACTGCCGCCGAACCAATCCATGCGTGGCGAGACTCCTTCTGCTGCTGGCCCGGAAGTTCGTCGACCGGCTGACATGGGCAAGCGGCATCGGCAAGGACGGCCGTCCCATCCTGCTGCCGGGGACCGAGCCCACGCGAGACGGGACAAAGGTCTGCCCGAACATTCTCGGCGGCACGAACTGGCCGTCGATGGCGTTCAACGAATCGACCGGGCTGTTCTACCTTCAGGCGCGTGAGGCCTGCGGCATCTATGTGAAGCCGCCGAATTGGAATCCGAAGCCGATCGCGCTCGAACCGGGTCAGATGTTTCTCCGGGCGCTCGATATCGAGACGGGCAATCGGGTGTGGGAAGTGCCGCAGATCGGGTCCGCCGATAGCTGGGGCGGCGTCCTGTCGACAGCGGGGGGCGTCGTGTTTTTCGGCGAGGACAGCGGCGCGTTCGCTGCCGTGGATGCAAAGACGGGGAAGGATTTGTGGCACGTTCAGACGAACGCCTCGGCCGAGTTGGGAGACGGCCATAGTTGGCGCGCCTCACCCATGACATTCGCGGCTGGCGGCAAGCAGTTTGTTGCCGTTGCCGCCGGGCCGAATATATTGTGTTTCGGGTTAAAGTAGCGCCAGCCCAGCTCTCACGGCCGGCACTGATTGCTCAGGCGTGGAATTCCACCACGACAAGCGTGATATCGTCGGCCTGCTCGGCGCCGCCGGTGAAGGAATTAAGCTGTTCCAGGATTTTGCCGTGCATCACCTGACAGGATTGCCCGGCGTACGCGGAAATCGCCTCGAACAACCGGCTCATTCCGAAGAACTGGCCCTCCCTGTCCTGGGCCTCGGTTACTCCGTCGCTGTAAATAACTAGTTTCGAGCCCGGCGGAAGGGTCCTTTCCGCTACGTCCCAAGTGGCTTCCGGTATAAGGCCGACCGGCATTCCAGTAGTTTCCATTTCTTCAAGCCGGCCGTCCGGATACACCAATACCGGTGAGCAATGGGCTGCGTTGACGTAGCTTAGCGTTCCGCCGCGGCTGAGAGTGGCGTAAAGTACGGTGGCGTATTTCTCGCCCTGTGTCCGGCCGGCCAGGAAATGGTTCAGACGTTCGAACCGGCGGCCGATTGCGGCCCCTGAGTCGGACACGATCAGAAATGCGCCCTGAAGCAGGCTGGCGAGAAGCGCGGAGCTGACTCCCTTACCCGAAACGTCCGCGACCACGACGGCCCAATTGTCGCTGTCTATCGGGGCCACGTCGAAGTAATCGCCACCGACCTGATGGGTTGGCAGACTGCTGCCGCTTGCACGGAACCACCCCGAAGATGGTAACTCGCGCGGCAACAGGCCCTGCTGAATCTGCCGTGCAATCGTCAGTTCCTCTTCAAGCTTGACGGAGGCGCGCTGCTCCTCCAGAAGACGCGCGTTCTCCAGAATAGTGGAAGCTTCGAGCGCGAGGGTCTGGATGAGTTCGCGGTTTCCGGAGGAGAGGTCCTGCGAGCCGGCGCGCGAATCGAGGTAAAGAACTCCGAGCGTGTCATTCTCGCTCGACATGATGGTGGTCTCGCGCTCTTCTCCCGTGCGGATCTTCACCAGCGGGACGCAGACGACGCTTCGCAGTTCGAGATCGGCGATACTGCGCTCCGGGCCCTCCCCTTGTGACTCAAGGGGATCGAAATTCATCGACAGCAACTCACGCCGCTGCCGGAGGGCGCGGTGGATCAACCGCCGCGGAACGCGCAAGTCGTTCTCCGCGAGGACCGAGCCGTGGCGATCGCGCGCCACCACCATGTCGAGACGATCGCCTTTTCGAAGCAAGAGGAAACCGCGCTCGGCGCCGGTGATGGAAAGGGCCGCGCCTACCACCGAGGTCAGGACCTCGTTACTCGACAAGGACGCTTCAAGAGCCCGAGCCACTTCGAGGACAGCGCGCAGCTTGGCCAGGCTGCTCGCGGGTCCGGGAGTTCCGGCAATGCCTTCGAACTTGGCCATCTGCTCGGCGCCCGGGAACTGCTCAAGCATCCTTACGGCCTCCGGCGATTCCGTCGAGAAGTGCAATTGGTAGGAATCGCTGAAACCGAACTCGATACGATCGTGATTTTTCAACGTGTGACGCGCGACTTTCGCGCCGTTGACGTAAACACCGTGACGGCTGTTGGTATCCTCCACCACGTAGCCGTGGTCCTCGCGCACGATCTGGGCGTGAGTGCGGGAAGACCGGCTGTCGCGCAGCACAAGCTGGTTATCCGCCTGTCTTCCAATCTTGAAGGGAAAATCGGTGAGCGCCACACGCGCGCGGTGCCCATTGGGATCGATTACGATCAATGAAACCGGGACGGGTTCACCCGAAATCGCGGTGGCCATTTAGACGGCGCGTTTGGCGCGCGCACGGCCAGTTGCGGGCAGGGAAGGGGGCGCAGCCGCGGCCGCCTGCTCCATTTCTCTCGCACGGAGAGCCTGGCAGTGCGAACAGTAGCCCCCGACTTCGGTGCGAGCCAGTACGATCTGAAATCCGAAATGGGTTTCAATCTGGCGGCGCAGCCGATGCAGCGGCTCGCCAAAAAACTCCTCCACTTTTCCGCATCGAAGACAGATCACGTGGGCGTGCTCCTGCTTCATGCGCGTTTCGTAGTAGTGCTGGTCGCCTCCGTAATGCATCAGGTCGAGTTCATCGACCAGCCCGCCGGCCTTGAGCAGTTTCAGCGTCCGGTAGACGGTGACGCGGTTGAGTTTGGGATCCTTCTCTTTGGCAAGTTGAAACAGCCGCTCGGCGTCCAGGTGCTGGCCGGATTTGTCTATTAACTCCAGGAGAATCCCGCGCTGGCGGGTAAGGCGCACTCCTTTCTCGCGAAGCGAACCCTTGATCGTGTCGACCGCCATAATGATTTCCTATTCTATCAGCATCCCGCGGCTCACAAGCCAGCAACCAGAAAGGAATAACAAGCATATACCTAAAATTGCCGTGAAAATGCCGATCGCGGACGAAATCGCGGAGAAGGCATCGCGAGGAGAAGATCCTCCGCCTTATCAACAAGTTCACCGAACTCCGTCTGCTGCGGGTCAAGGTAGACCCGACCGAGGGAATGCAGGGTGAACTCGATCCTCGGGCGGCCCGCGTCAACGCCGGCAGGCTTGCAGTAATCAGGACGTAGCTCAGCCAGGTGTTGAACCGAAGACAGGGCAGTCCGGCGTGCGAGGAGGCGCGCGGCTCGGGGACCAAGTTATTCTTGCGGCCAGTCAAAACCGCTTCGCGGCGGGACCATAGCCCCCAGACGCCGGATTCCGCACACGCGCCGGTTTGGCTTGTGGTCAGTCGCGTGAACTGCCTTGCGAAGCGGCATCCCGGAGACCGGGAAAACCGCGGCCGGCTAAAAGCGCGGCAGGGTATAATTCTCTTTGAAACCGAAAATCCTGACCACCACAGTAGGCTCCTACCCTGTCCCGGATTGGCTTGCGGCGCTTCCGAGCGATCAGGCTCGCACCGACGCAACCCGCGTCGTCTTCGATATTCAACGCCGGGCCGGCATCGATCTTCCGACCGACGGAGAACTCTACCGTTTCGATGTAAGCCACCCCGATACGAACGGCATGATCGATTATTTTGTCGCTCCCATGTCCGGCATCCGGACACAACTCGGACGCAGCGATTGGGAGGCCTTCGGACGCAAGTCCACCATGGGCTTTCGCCGGAAACCCGCGGGTGTAGTCACCGGGCCGATCGGCGAAGGAGGACTGAATTTGATCGCCGACTGCGAAACTGCGGCGTCGGTTGCCGCCGGCGACTTCAAGTTCACCGTCACGAGCCCTTACATGCTCGCGCGAACCCTGCTCGACAAGCATTATGGCGATTTCGAGGCGCTGCTCATGGCGGTGGCCGGCGTACTGGCGGATCAGGTGGCAAATCTTCCCTGCGCCTGCCTACAAGTCGATGAGGCGAACATCACGGGCAACCCCTCGGAAGGCCCCATGGCTGCCCGCGCGATCAACCTGCTCCTTGACCGGGTAAAGACCGAGCGCGCTGTGCATCTCTGCTTTGGCAACTACGGCGGCCAGACGATTCAGAAGGGCGACTGGCGTTCGCTCGTCGATTTCCTTAACGCCCTGCACGTGGATCATCTGGTTCTCGAACTTGCTCACCGCCCGCCGGGCGATCTCGACGCCCTTAAGGATGTGGATCGCAAGATAAGAATCGGCATTGGTGTAATTGATGTCAAAGTGAACCACATCGAGACGCCTGACGAAATCGCGCGCCGCATGGAAGCTTCGGAGAAGACGCTGGGCCCGGATCGCCTTGCCTGGGTCCATCCCGATTGCGGCTTCTGGATGGTGAAGCGTTCAGTTGCCGACCGCAAGATGGAAGCGCTCGTAAAGGGCCGCGATCTCTATCTGGGATTGCAGTGAAATGAAGGGCGAGGTCGCACCTTCCGAGCATTCCACGCGCCGCGACGCCGCGACCGGCGCGCTGATTCATCAGCTCACGAATCACACTTCGATCAGCCACGCCACTTATTTTCTGCAAAGCTCGTTCACGCCCGATGGGCGCTCCCTGATCTTCGTCTCCTACCGCTCAGGAGGGGCACAGTTATTCGAGATCGCGCGGTTCCCGGACGGCGAGATTCGCCAGTTGACGGACGGGCCGCCCATCCATCCCTTCTCGCCGGCAATCCATCCCTCAGGCGAGTCGATCTTCTTTGTGCGAGGCGGCGCCGTCTGGTCGATTGACCGCCGCACTCTCGACGAACGCCTGATCGCCGCCTTTCCAGGTGCGCAGCTTGGAGAATGCTCGCCTGGAGCGGGCGGCGAATGGATTACGGCGGCTTTCCGGCAATCCTCCCAGAGCGGCATAGTGGTAGGCCGGGCGGACGGCTCCGAGTGGCGCATGATCCCGTTTCCGCGTACGGTGATCCATCCGCAGTTTCATCCCCTGGACCCGGAATGGATTGAGTTCTCAGCCGACCCCGCGCCGCGAATGCACCGCGTCCGCCGCGACGGCGCGGGACTCGAATGCCTCTACGAGCACGGAAACGATGAGTTCATCGTTCACGAAACCTTCCTCGGCTCGACGGGCGATCTGGTCTTCACGGTCTGGCCACACGCGCTGTGCAGCATGGATTGGACCACCCGGGAGCGACGGACGATCGCGGAGTTCAACGCATGGCACATCACTCCGAATCGCGCGGGAAGCTCTGTTCTCTGCGATACCAATCATCCGGACGAGGGAATCTGGATTACCGATGTGGCAACGGGCCGCCGCCACCAGGTATGTCTGAGCGAATCGAGCAATCGTGGAACACAGTGGAAGACGTCCCGATACGCGCTCGCCGAGGATTTCCGCGCGGCCCAGAGCGAGGCCAAATCCGGCGCGCTCAGTTGGATGGAAGTCGCCACGGACTCGGTCTACGGCCCGCAGTGGACTCACCCGCATCCTTCGTTTTCGCCGGACGAAAAACTGGTCGCGTTCGCGAGCGACCGCACCTGGCAGACCCAGGTGTATGCAGCCGGGACCTCGAAAGACTGACGCCGTGCGGGTTTGAAACAATCGCGGATCACCACACGCCAGATGGATCGTTAGAGCCTCTGGCGAGGCTGTTGACCTGCCGGGAGGCTCGTCCCAACTTCGGCGACTGCGCACTCCGGTGGTGTTTCAGACCTTCCTGCGCGCGCATCTCTGCTGGCTGGCGCCGCCCGAGGCATTGGTTCTTGCTCCGGCTGCAGAACCGCGCTATCCCCAAAACGACGGCGCACGGAGACGCGGCACGCACCCCAGGTTCCGGCACAGCGCGCCTCAAGACGCTATACTTCATGAAATACCTTATGGATCTTGGACTCAGTGGTAAAGTCGCACTGGTGGCCGCCGCCAGCCAGGGGCTTGGATTGGCAAGCGCGCGGGCGATTGCAGCCGAGGGCGGACGCGTCGCGATTCTCAGCCGGCGCCAGGAAGAACTGGACCGTGTCGCCGCTGAGATCGGCGCGGCAATGACCGTGGCATGCGATCTTTCGCAGGCGGAAAGCATTTCGTCCGCTGTCGCTAAAGTGAATAGCGAACTCGGCGGCATATCGATTCTGGTGAATAACTGCGGCGGACCGCCGCCCGGCACGTTCGACTCCATTACGGAAGAGCAATGGAGGTCGTCTTTCGAACAAGTCTTCCTGAGCGCTCTCCGGCTGACCCGCGCGGCGCTACCGAGCATGCGGGCCGCGAAGTGGGGACGTATCGTAAACATCGTTTCGTCGTCGGTAGAACAGCCGATCCCCGGACTCATCATTTCCAATGCCTTCCGGCCCGCGATTGCCGGATGGGCGAAGACGCTCGCCTCCGAAGTGGCGGCCGACAACATCCTGGTTTCATGCGTGGCCCCGGGCAGAATACTCACCGCACGCACTGCGTCGCTTGATCAGGCAATGGCCGACAAGACCGGCCGGCCACTCGACGACATCCGCAAGGAGCGTGTCGCGGCGGTGCCGCTCAAGCGGTACGGGACGCCCGAGGAGTTCGGTGCAACCGTTGCCTATCTGGCTTCCGAACGCGCGTCCTATCTCACAGGCTCCGTCATTCGCGTGGACGGCGGCGCGGTTACCGCAATATGAAATTTCTAACGTTCCTTCATTCCGGCCAGTTGCACGCCGGCGTTCTGACAGCTACGGGAGTCGCGCCCATCGACGAGATAAACGCCAGGCACGGAACGCGGATTCCGAACGACCTGCTCGAAATCATCCGTACCGGAGCTGAAGTACATCCGGAGGGCGCGACGACATTGCCGCTCGCCGAAGTGCAGCCGCGCCTGCCGTACGCCGTACCGCCGAAAATATGGTGTATCGGGCTCAACTATCTTTCGCATGCCGAAGACATTGACGCCGTCCAGCCGGAGGAGCCGGGAAGCTTCATGAAACCGGCGTCGTGCATGTTTCAGCCCGGGGGCGAAATCCAGCTTCCGCCGCCTGAAGTTTCAGACGACGTGGACGCGGAAGGTGAGCTGGGCGTCGTGATCGGGAAGACCTGCCGCTTCGTCCCGGCAGGTAACGTCCAGGATGTGATTTTCGGCTATACCACAACGCTCGACCTGACGGCTCTCGACGTCCTGCGGAAGAACACGCGATATCTCACACGTTCGAAGAGCATCGATACGTTTTTCAGCTTCGGCCCCGTGATTGTCACGGCCGATGAGATCGCCGACGTCAATGGGCTCGAAGTCATTACCGAGCACAACGGAGGCGTCTGCTCTCGCGACTTCGTTCACCACATGCGCACGCGTCCCTTTGAACTCGTCCGCTTCCACAGCGACTTCATGACGCTTCATCCGGGCGACCTGATATCGACCGGATGTCCGAAGGGCGCGCGCATCAAGGCGGGCGACCGTGTGCGGGCACGGATCGAGGGCGTCGGAACTCTGGGCGCAACCGTGAAGCAGGGACCGAGAACTCCTCTCTTCTGATTCGCTATCATTAGGTTGCATGGGATTTTTCGCCGAGGCCAAGCGATTCATTTTCTGGGATTTCGCGCGCGGGTCGTGGCAGTACGACCTGATTGTCGCGGTTATTCTTGGCTTTCTGTTTCTGACGCCCCGCGACTGGTTTCTCGACCAGCCGCGCATCTCAAAAGCGAGCGACATCGCGATGCTGCCGGCCGAGCATGGCAGCAATGTATTCTGGATCGAGCCTGAACTATTAGCTGAAACGCCGGAGCCGCAGCGGCTGTCAAGGATAGCAGAGATGTTGAAAAGCCGAACCGGTAAGGCCCAGGTAGTGACTCGCGTCGAGAAGATCTTCGATTCCGAGAAAGAAGTGAAGGGCTACATGGCCTTCACGCGCCCCTGATGAAAAGAGCATGGACACTTTTCCTTTTGTCAGCCGCGCTCGCGAGCGCTGCGACGGTTGAACAGACCCTCGCCGCGATGGACGCCGCCTCAGCATCCTTCAAGGCGATGTCGGCGAAGGTGCAGTGGGTCTCGCATCAGGGCGTGGTTAACGAAGACAACACCGATCGCGGCACGATCGCGCTACGTCGGCCGGCGCCAGGCGAGATGACGATGCTCATTGAGCTGACGGACCCCAACAGGAAATCGGTTCTGTTAAGCGGAAAGAAGCTGGAATTGTATTTCCCGAAGATTCAGACCGTTCAGGAGTACGACGTCGGAAGGAACCGGCAAACCTTTGAACAGTTCCTGCTGCTTGGTTTCGGATCGTCAGGCAAAGAACTGGCCGAGCGTTACAAGATTCAACTCCTCGGCCAGGAAGTTTTGGAAGGTCAGCCAACCGCTCACCTGGAGCTAACTCCGGTGTCGCCCGAAATCCTGAAACATCTCAAAAAGGCTGAACTCTGGATCACCTCGCGCGGCGCGTACCCTGTGCGGCAAAAGCTATATTTTCCGGCCGGGGACTACTCACTGGTGTCCTACACGGAAGTCAAGATCAATCCGCCGCTTGCGGGATCGGCGCTGTCTTTGAAATTGCCTCGAGGCGTGAAGCGCGAGTTTCCGCAGAAATAGGATAAAATCAGATTTGGTGCAACCAGCTTTAAGATCTCAGCGGCTGGACTACCTGGATTGGATGCGCGGTGTCGCTGCGGTAGTCATGCTGATTGGGCACACGTTCCACTCCTTCACACGTAACGACCTGCGTAGTACGGGCCCGTACGTGTTTTCACAGTTCGTAGGCGGGATGCCGCCCGCGATCTTCCTCTTTCTCACAGGCGTCACTCTGGCATTCCTGCTCGACCGGCGAGAGCGGCAGGGCTTGCCCGCAACGCAAAGGATTACCGCCGGCTTGCGCAGAGCCGGCTACCTGATGGTGGTCGCGTTTCTGTTCCGTTTGCAGCTTTTCCTGTCTGGCTGGCCGCAAACCGCCTGGGAAGATATCGCACGCGTGGATATTTTGAACTGCATGGGACTCGCGGCCATGCTGATGTCGCTACTCGGTGCTTTCCAGACGGCCGAGCGAGTCCGCTTCGCGGCGGTTCTCGGCATCGCGATCTCGGCTGCGTCGCCCGTGATGTCGCAGGTGGATTGGAGCGGCGTCCCTGTGCTGGTAAGGAGTTATCTCGCTCCCAGCTACACCGGCTTTACCTTCTTTCCCTGGGCCTCTTTCCTGGCCTTCGGAGTGAGCGCGGGCAGCCTGATCCGCCTGCTTCAGCCGGGCCATAAGGAGCGCGCCATGCAGTGGGCCGCGCTGCTTGGCACTGGACTGATTATCGCCGGACGCTATGCCGCGGACTTGCCTTATTCGCTCTACGCAAAAGCCGATTTCTGGCTCGACAGCCCCGCACTTGTGGCCGTGAAGCTCGGCCTGATCTGCTGGCTCGGCGCAGCAGCATTCGTTTGGGTGGGGCGCGAAGATACCCCGGGCTGGAGTTGGATCAGGCTGCTTGGAACCCACTCGCTGCTTGTGTACTGGGTTCACATCGAACTGGTCTACGGACGCTGGCTCGGCGCATGGAAAGAGCAGATGACTCTCGCTGGAACCGCGAGCCTTTCGGCAGCAGTGGTGCTGCTGATGCTGGCAGTTGCCGCCGTGAAAGCGAGGCGGAGTGTTCCACGCAACGCGCCGTCCTGGCTTCGGTTGTATCCCCCCGCCCCCGGGCGCGTTTCCGGCGATTGAGATCCCGCAACCGGTATTTTCGAACTATAATTGAACTCTGGACGAGTACGTTTCACCTCTGGGGTAATGGTCCCAAGGACTGAAAATACCAGGGCGCCCACCGATGACAAATCTGCTCATTGGAACTCGAAAAGGAGCCTTTGTCCTTCGCGGCAACTCATCGCGCCGCGATTGGAAACTTGGCAATCCCATGTTTCTTGGACACAGCGTGCATCACGTTCTGCTCGATCCGAGAGACCGGCGAACGCTGCTGTTGGCCGCCCGGACCGGACACTTAGGTCCTACGGTATTTCGCTCGCGCGACCTTGGGCGGACGTGGAAGGAAGCAGAGCGTCCGCCCGCCTTCCACAAAGCGCCTGAAGGAAGGAAAGGCCGTGTGGTGGATCATGTCTTCTGGCTCACGCCGGGGCATGGAAGCGAGCCTGGCGTCTGGTATGCGGGTACGTCGCCGCAGGGTTTGTTTCGTTCCGCCGATGGCGGAGCGGCGTGGGACGGAGTGGACGGTTTTAATGAAAATCCAATGCGGGACTCCTGGTGCGGGAGCGACCAGGACGGTACTCCCGACGGCCCCAAGCTGCATTCGGTGTTGATCGATCCTCGCGATCCCAAGCACATGTACGTCGGCCTCTCTCAAGGGGGTGTGTTTGAGAGCGGGGACGCCGGTTCGAGTTGGCGGCCCATCAACAAGGGCCAGGCCGCGGACTTCCTGCCCGATCCCAACGTGGAGTACGGCCACGATCCGCACTGCATCCGTATCCATCCTCTCGCGCCCGATATTCTGTATCAACAAAACCACTGCGGCATCTACCGGATGGACCGTTCCGCCGGCGCGGAGTGGGTTCGCATTGGAGCCACGATGCCGAAACGCGTGGGAGACATCGGCTTCGCAATGGTGGTTCATCCACGGCAGCCATCGACCGCATGGGTGTTTCCCATGGACGGTACGTCCGTCTGGCCGCGCACCAGTCCGGGCGGGAAGCCGGCGGTGTATGCGACCCGTACTTCGGGGAAGACCTGGAAGCGGCAGGATCGGGGACTGCCGCAATCTCAGGCCTGGCTCACTGTGAAGCGGCAGGCGATGTGCGCGGATACCTGTGACCCCGTTGGAATATACTTCGGAACGACGAACGGCGAAATCTGGGGCAGCCGCGACGAAGGCGAGCATTGGAGTTGCCTCGCGCGGCATCTGCCGCATATTTACTCCGTGGAAGCAGCCGAGCGATGATCGTACATATACCCGGGCCATTGCGTTCGTACACCGGTAAGAGAAGCGAAGTCCAGGCGGCGGCCGCGACCTTGGACCTGTTGCTTCTTGGGCTGGATCGCGAATTTCCAGGGCTTCGCTTCCGCATCGTCGACGAACAGGACGCCATCCGCCCGCACATCAAGTTGTTTGTCGACGAGGAGCAGATTCACAGTCTTGGGACGCCTCTGCGGGATGCCAGCAGGATTCACATCATCTGTGCACTGAGCGGAGGCGCCTGACCACCCGTTTCCGCTATCTGCCGCTCATGGCGCCGGACATGCGGGTTCCATCGACAGGGATGGCAACGGGCCGGTTGGATTTTGCGGTGCTTTCGCCTGATGATGCATGCAGGGCGTCCGTTTGTCCCTAATACAAAGAAACTAATCTATTGAAATTATTGGCGCAGCCGCCCCCGATTTCCCATACTGAAGCAATCGGAGGAACGGTAATGACAAGAATTCACATCTGGTGTGCGCCCATCTTCGTGGCGTCTTTTGGCCTGATTGGCGTGGGCCAACTGGCCTACGCGCAAGGTTGAGTGGCCGCAAGACAAGGCGCGCCCGTGCTTGGCGCGCTATGTGGTGGCAGTGAACACGGCGGAGGAGGAGCGGCGATTAGCGGCAGTAGCGCTGCTATGTCCAGCCGCTCACCGGGACGTTGGCAACTTAGTCTGGGCTACCGTTGGCAGGAGTCGAACCGCCATTTCGTCGGTGACGTAGAGCAGCCGCACAGGATGCTGCAGGACACGCAGCAGGAAAACAAGGTCCACCTTTTCGACCTCGCGTTGAGCTACCGCGTGAGCCGCCGCTGGTCCGTCAACTTCAGCGTTCCCGTCATGGACGCCGATCGCATTAACCATCGGACCAAAGGAGTCACGGAAGTCACGGGGCTCGGCGACATGTCCTTTGGAGCGAAGTTCTGGGTCTTCAGGCCGCCCACGGAGTCTCGCCAGAATATTCAGGTTGGGTTTTCGCTGAAGGTGCCCACGGGCAGGCCAAATGCGACCAGCGCAATCACCGGTACAGCTACGCCGAGCAACACGGTGACGACCGTCGATCAGTCTATTCAGTTAGGCGATTCCGGCACGGGGATTGCGGTCGATTATCTTGCGTATAAGGCGCTCCCGCGGCGATTCACTCTGTATTCGACCGGCGTGTATTTGTTCAACCCCCGAAACAGGTACACGGCCACCACTCCGGGTGCGCGCGTGGGCGGGTTGTCCGTTTCAGATGTGTATCTTCTCCGTGGCGGCGTCGGCTACGCGGTACCAAAGCTGCGCGGCGTCGCCCTGAGCGTTGCCGGACGCGTCGAAGGCGTTCCGGCGCGCGACAAGATCGGCCGGGAGGACGGGTTCCGGCGTCCGGGATACGGCGTATCGGTCGAGCCCGGCATTCAGTACTCCAGGGGCCGGGACCTGTGGTCCTTCAGCTACGCGATCGCCGCTTATCGCAACCGTACGCGAAGCGTCAATGATGTCCGCAACGGGACCCATGGCGATGCTGCGTTCGCCGACGGCATCCTTCTGATCGGGTACTCGCGCAGTTTCTAACCTTTGCGGCGGGCCGCTACAATTGAAGTATCGATGCGACCCGCCGTGGTTTCATTTGCGGCCATCTGGCTCGCCGGAATGGCGAGCGGCGAAGATCTGCACGACGCCGTGAAGTCCGGTGAACTGCCTCGCGTGAAGGCGGCGCTAGCCGCGGGAGAAGCCGTGGACACGCGGGATTCGCTCGGATCCACGCCTCTTCATGACGCGGCATGGGGTGGTTTCACGGAGGTTGCGGCCTGGCTGATCTCAAAGGGGGCGGATGTTAACGCGGCGCACAGCGAGGCGGGGTCAACCCCTCTTCACTATGCGATCATCAAGAATCACGGGGATCTTGTCCGTCTCTTCGTGGCCCGTGGCGCTTCGGTGAACGCCCGCTACCGTTCCGGATCCACTGCATTGCATCTGGCCGCCGATCGCGGCTACAAAGAGATCGCGGAGGTGTTGATCGCGGCCGGCGCGGATGTCAATGCGGGTGACGCGAGCGGCTCGACGCCACTGCATGAGGCCGCCTGGAAGGGGCACGCGTCGATGGCGCGCCTGCTGCTGTCGAAAGGCGCGAAGCATAACGCAGGCGATCGCGAAACGGGGGCGACTCCACTTGCCGAGGCGGCCGAGAAGGGACATCGCGAGGTTGTGGAGGCGCTTCTCGCCAGCGGCGCGGACCTGAACGCCGCCGACCGGAATGGGCTGACGCCGCTCGATCGCGCGGCGCGGTTTCAGCACCCCGCGGTTGTCGAACTGCTGCTCTCGAAGGGCGCTGGGAAGCCTTCAAAGCCGGTTAGGGGAGAGCGATTGCTCCATGATGCCGTAATCAAGGGCCAGATGGAGATGGTTTCGTTACTGATCTCGAAGGGCGCGGATGTCAACGCGAAGAGCCGGGAAGGTAACACTCCGCTCGGTGACGCCGCGCTCAAGGGGCGTCTCGACGTGGTCGAAGTCCTTTTGCGCGCCGGCGCGGACGTCAAAGCTGCCAATACCCACGGGTCCACCGCGCTGCATGACGCCGCTCTCGGCGGATTTAAGGACATAGCCGCGCTCTTGCTCGATCGCGGGGCCGCCATGAACGCCGTGGACAGCGAGACGGGATCGACCCCGCTTTATCATGCGGCATCCTGGGGGCGTATTGACGTTGCAGCGCTGCTGCTCGATCGGGGCGCTTCCGTCAACGCGCGCAACAAGGCCGGCTTCACGCCGCTTCACGGGGCTCTCGCAAACGGGCACGAGTCCGTCGCGGCCATGTTGCGTTCCCGTGGAGGGACGGAGTAACCTGAAGCCAGTGCAGGCCTCTCCCTCCGGCCCGGTCCTCGCCGATGGCGCGGACGTTTTGGGCGACCAGCTTAGAACCCGGCTGTCCGATTTGTCGCTGTTTGTGAGTCCCCACGCTATTTTGCTCGAGCGCCGATTTAACCGTCTGCTTGCCGGCCGCTTCGATCCGAGCCAGCGAAAGGCGCTCTGCGAGATTACGCCCGGCGCGGCGATGATGCGACTTGCGCCGGGGCGCGACCCGGCGGACTTTTTCGAACAGGTCGCCTATAGCGGGCGCAGGCTCGCCAAGTTGAACATTCCTCCCGGTGAGATCGTAAAGGCGCTTCGGGAATACGACACCTTGCTCGATCCGGTTCTGAAAGAGTTGCTTCCGGAGCGTCACCGGGAGTTTCAGTGGGTACGCGACCAGCTTCAATTCTGCGTTCTGCTTACGTTGAACAATGCCTTCTACCAGGTGCGGGAAGAGGAGTCGCGGGCGTTTTTCGAACTGTTCCGCGCCGAACTCGAAGCGTCGAACCTGGATGACATGCTTGACCGGCTCCTCAAGATCCTGGTGCGGACCTTCCGGGCATCGGCAGGCCGGCTCATACTCGTCCCCACCGAACCGGATGGGACCCCGGAATTTGGGAAGGAATGGCGGAAGAAAGCCTCGCGCCCTCTGTTCCTCGAAGGGGACGGCCGCGGAAACAGAGTACTCGACGCCGAACTCGCCCGCGAGGGTTTCGCGTCCTACTGGTCGATCCCCCACTTCGCGAACGGCCATCTGGCCGCTGTCGTCCAATTTGGATTTCCCACGCGATACCGCTGGCTGCCGCGCGAACTGCAGTTGCTTGATGCGGCCGGAGAGCGCTTCCTTCTGGCCACGGAAAAGACGCAGCTCATCGAAGATCTGAAAGCGCGCGAAACTCAAGTGCGAAAATTGAGCGAGCACCTCCTGCGAGTGGAGGAAGAAGAGCGGCGGCGGATCAGCCGTGAACTGCACGATGAAGCCGGCCAAGCCATGCTTTGTATCCGCCTTCAGCTCGAAATGATCGAAAAGACCCTGCCCGGCGAACTGAAGAAGGTGCGTGAGAGCCTCGCCGCGACACGGGAGGTGACCGAGGGTGTGATTGTCGAGATCCGCAGGATCATCAGCGACCTCAGCCCTGCGGTTCTCGAACAATTGGGTCTGGCGTCGGCACTGAAACAGCTTGCGAGGCGCTTCCGCGCCTATTCACCGGCAAAGATCAGGTTGCACGTGACGGGAGGCATGCTTTCCGGAGCGGCCCGGCTGAGCCGGGAGACCGAGATTGTGACTTACCGCCTGGTCCAGGAGTGCCTCAACAACGTCGCCAAGCATTCCTCGGCGTCCACCGTAAACATTCGGCTCCGGTCTACCGATAGTCTTGTCGTACTAAGCGTTGAGGACGATGGAGTCGGCTTCGATCCCGGGGTTGCCGCGAAAAAGCTTAATTCGTTTGGCCTCGCGGGGATTCGGGAGCGTGTGGGCTTGCTTGGAGGCAGGCTGATAGTAACAAGCCGGCCCGGAAAAGGCACGAATATTTCCATTGAACTGCCGATAAGTAGGTAGAACGCCGGATAACGGCCCGAGGGAAAAATGAAATCCATTCGAGTACTGCTCACCGACGACCACTCGTTGTTTCGTCATGGAATCAGAACACTGCTGTCGGCGGAGTCCGACATTGACGTGGTTGCGGAAGCGGATCACGCGGCCGATGCGATCGTGAAGGCCGCCGAAGTACGGCCGGACGTGATCTTGATGGATATCGGAATGCCTGGCGTGAGCTGCTTCGAGGCGGTCCGCCAGATTCGCAAGAACCGGCCGGAGACCAAAGTGGTGTTCCTGACGATGTACGACGATGAGGACTATCTCGTGCAGTGCATGGAAGTTGGCGCGGCGGGTTATATCCTCAAGGACTGCCCTGCCAGTCAGTTGATTGCCGCCGTGCGGGACGTTTGCCGGGGCGGTAGTTTCTTGAGCCCCCGGATGCTGTCGCAACTCGTGGACGATTTCCGTTCGCGTGTACGAACCGATCACCACCAGCCGCGCTTCGCCACGCTCACCCCGCGTGAAAAGGAGGTGCTGAAGATGCTGGCCGAGGGACTCTCGGTCAAAGAGATAGCCTCCAGTCTGAACCTGAGCGGAAAGACGATCGAGGCGCACAAGTTCAACCTCATGCGGAAGCTCGATATCCACAACAAGGCGCAGCTTGTGCAATACGCGATTCAGAAGAAGGTCATCCAGTTGACCCACGTCGCGTAGTTCGGGAGTATTCCGGGGCCCCAGATCCCACGCGAACGCATCGAGAGAACGGGGCTCGCGGACCTCGAAGCGATAGACCTGATGCGGCTCGTGCCGGTCCCGGGCGGCGACCCGTAGTTGCTCATAAACATCACGATCGTCTTGGCGATCCGATCCCCGATGCCATCAAAAGCGCTATAAAGGATTGAGGAATTCATCATGCGCACACTACTCACGCTTGCCCTGTTGTCGACAGGAATCGCCACTACTCAACCGGCGCTCGCGGAGGAACCGCGCTACACTTCCGACGGCCAACTCCTGCGTCCCGAGAACTATCGCGAATGGATATTTCTTAGCGCCGGCCTGGGGATGACTTACGGCACCGTCGAAGCGGCCGCCGGCGCCGCAGCCCCGAAATTCGACAACGTTTTCGTCTCACCCGAAGCCTATAGAGCTTTTCTTAAGACCGGCGCGTGGCCTGAGAAGACCATGTTCGCCCTCGAAGTCCGTTCCTCGGTGAGCAAGGGGTCCATCAACAAAGGCGGCCGTTACCAGGAAGACATCGTCGCCCTCGAGATTGAAGTGAAGGACTCGTCTCGTTTCCCGAACAAGTTCGCGTATTTCGATTTCGGCACCTCCAAGCAGACAGCGCCGCCGCTTCCGGTCACCGCGAGTTGCCACGCATGCCATGCGACGAACGGAGCGGTGGAAAGCACGTTCGTGCAATTCTATCCGACTCTGATTCCTGTAGCCAGGGCAAAAGGAACGTTTAAGGAAGCGTCGGCGAAGTAGGAACGCCGGCAAGCGCCGCGAGCGCGGATCCTGTCAGCCGGAAAATGCTCCATTCGTCCAGCGCAACCGCGCCTAGGCTCTTGTAAAAGCTGATCGAAGGTTCGTTCCAATCGAGCACGGACCATTCCAGACGTCCGCAGCCGCGCTCCACGGCAAGACGCGCCAGTTCGACGAGGAGGCCTCTTCCGATCCCCTTCCCGCGATACTCCGGATCAACGAACAGATCTTCAAGATAGATTCCGGGCCTGGCCAGAAACGTCGAGTAATTGTGGAAGAACAGCGCGAAGCCCGTCGGCACCGAGTCCCATTCGGCGATAAGAACCTCAGCGTACGCGCGCGCTCCAAACAGCGTGTTCGCGAGCGATTCCTCAGTCGCGACGCAGCTGTCGAGCAGTTTTTCGTACGACGCGAGGCCGCGAATGAATTCCAGGATGAGCGGTACATCTTCGCGCGCGGCGACTCTGATGTGGAGCATCGCTCAATTCGCGGGAACGGATGCAGGAGCGCCTTTGTCCTTGACGAAAAAAACAAGGATCTTCGCCGGCGTGGTGTCGCTCGCGTTCTTTGAGACCGAGTGTATATCCTCGGGCGTTTCGAAGAATGTTTCGCCGGGACCAAGCGTCATGGGTTTGCCGCCTTTCACCTGCATGATGACACTGCCTTCGAGTACGTACACAAAGGTCGAGGCATTGTGACGATGCGATGCGGAGGCGACGCCCGGAGGGATCTCGACCGTTAGCATTACGCCTTCCTTTCCGGCGATTCCCATCAGGTCTTTGGCCAGAAGGGGCGTAGCCTTTGTTTGTGCGAAGAGCGGCGCGGCGAGGAGCGCGAGAAGAGGAAACGATCGACGGAACGAGGGCATGAAGACATGTTAGCCGATTCCTGATCTCGTGGTGTCCATTGAAGCGCGCAGCCGCCAAAGGAGTTTCCTGATCGTGACGTCTCAAACAATTCGTGCCCGTCTCGTTTTCCTCTCATCCGCTGCCGCGGTGTTCATCCACGCGCGGCCGTCAGGCCGCCGTGCAACTCCGAACGATACGCTTGCCCGGAGCCACGCTCGCGAAGGGAAGATACGCCAGTGAGTTGGTGAAGGACGTGGCGCCCTTCGTCGAGTCGCGCTACCGCGTGGTGGCGGACGCCGGGGGTCATCCCAAACATGCGGCGAAGAACGATCCCCTTCCCAAGCTACAGCCGAGGCGGCGGAAAAGCCAGGATTTGCCGCTGATACACTTCATGCACCTCCGAGAAAGGCTTGTGGTCGCGAGTATAGAGAATTGCGTGGTGTTCGAACAGAGCGTCGGGGATCGCGAGCGAACCGGCCTGAGGCGCGGGTTTGGCAGCCGTTACGCCAACCTCCCACCCGTCCGGCAATGGTAACCAGAGAAGTTTGACGGACAACGTCCGCCGGTAGGGCTTCAGCGACTGCACCGCGGTTCCAAAGGGCGTACCTGCCGTTTCGAGGAGACGATTGGCCTCCGCGCTCAGACGCGCGGGAACGTACCAGTTGTCCGCCACCGAAAGAATGTGGCCTCCACACTCAAGGTGGACGCGGCGATACTTCACCTCGCCGGCGCTCGCGACTTCGAGCCGCTCGAGTTGCTCGCTCGCGGGCGCGATATGGGCGCCGCCGATCACGCGCGCAAGAATTCTCGGCTCCGCGGCCAATTTGTGGTCGCGGCACCACTTCTCCAAGCTCAGCGTCGCGCTGCGGCTTCCGAGAATCTCAGCATTGAGGCTCTGAATCAGAGCCAGCGCCTGCAACCGGGTAACGGATGTGTCCGGCCATTCAGGAGGCTGCGGGTACATCTGCGCGGGCGGCCAGGTGAGAACCGCCGCCAGCGCCGTTACGCGCGCGGCTCTCTTCAGGCTTGCGGTCGCGATGTAAGGTAGCGACTCCCCGGCGGACTGCGCTTTTGCCATGAGGATTACGGGTTCCGAGCGACTCTGAAACCGATCATCCGGTGCGATTGCAGCGACGGCCACGCCGCCGACCTGGCATAGCTGCGCACATCGATCGGATCGAGGAAGAAAGAACCGCCACGTACGACTTTGTAGGCCCCGGCGGATGGTCCACGCGGATTCCTGCGAGGAGATGCCGCGTAATAGTCGCGGCTGTACCAGTCCTGGCACCATTCCATCAGATTGCCTGCCATGTCGAAAGCGCCGTAGGGCGATGCCCCGCTGTGCGTCGCCATCTCTCCGCGCCGGCTTCCGTCGTGGAAGCCAACTTCGCGAACGGTATCGTAGCTTTGCGTACCGACGAAATTCGCGTACGAGGCGTCGATCGAGTTCCCCCACGGATACCGCCGCTGGTCCGCGCCGCGCGCTGCCTTTTCCCATTCGGCTTCCGTGGGTAACCGGTACTTCTTGCCGGTCTGAGCGCTGACCCAGTTGCAGTACGCGACGGCCGAGTCCCAATTCACGCCGATTACGGGATAGTTATCGCTGCCTGGCGTGCCGCCGCCGTGATTGTTGGCCTGCGTCCAATACGGAATCAACTCTTTCGGAAACTGCTTTCCGCCGGGCCAGAATTTCGGATCGTCGTAGGCGGGTCCATCCCGGAACTTGCGCCACTGGGCGTTCGTCACTTCGAACTTGCCGATGTAATAGGCGTCGAGTTCAACCTGATGGACGGGCCGCTCGCGCGGCTCGCCGTCGCCGAAGTTGTCGCCCATGCGAAACGCGCCGGCGGGGACGTAAGCGAGCTCGCCGTAGCCATCGTCGGCGGTTTGGGGGGCCGCGGCCGAGAGTGACAGAACTGCGAGAGCGACGGAGATGCAAGCGTACCCGGTCATCTACCTGCCCCTCGGGAGGAATCCGCCCTGCTCCAGGAAATGGCGCAAGGCGGCCATCCATGGCGAAAATTCAGGACTCCCGTATGCCGCTCCAAACCCATGGCGTCCTTTCTGGTACACGTGAATCTCCGCGACGGCTCCCGCCCGGTTCAAGTCCATGAACAACTGCGCGCTGCCGTTCGCATTGCCTCGATCCGCCGCGGCACAGAGGAGAAACGTCGGAGGGAAGTTCTTCAACTGTTCGCCCGGCGCGGCCCGTCCGGGGCCGTAGACCAGCACCAGAAAGTCCGGGCGTGAGTGGACACGATCCAGTGTATCGGTTGCGGCCGCATCTGCGGCTTTCGCGGCAGCGACGCCAGAACGGCACAGAGTCGATCCGGCCGAAAACCCCGCGAAGCCGATCTTGCCGGGGTCAAGGTTCCACTCCTTCGCTCGCGCCCTCACGAGTTGGACCGCGCGATTTCCGTCCAGGACACGCGCATCGTCGCGATACCTTGGAGAAAGCCGGTAGGTAAGCACGAATGCCGCCGATCCCCAGTCGTTGAATCGCTCCGCGATCTCCATCCCCTCGGTGCCGTACATCATCATGATGTTGCCGCCGCCCGGCGCTACGATCAGCGACGTACCGTTGCGTTTGTTTTCAGGAGGCAAGAACACGGTGATGAAAGGCGTATCGATCGGGTCAGTTCCGCTCGCGAGCGGGACTTTACCCTGTTCCCATAATGGGATGTTGTAGGGTGTGCGATCGCTGGCGAAGAGCGATCCGGCGATAGCGAACGAAGCAAGAATAGTTCTGATCATTGCACTCAGTGTTTCAATTCTAAAGAGGGCCAGGGTCAAATGGTAACATTGATGTAGACGTTGCGTTGGAGGCCGGTGTTACCTTCGGGGACTACCTGGAGTCTAATCCGTTTATCGATGATGCGCGTTTTATCCGTAGCAATTACCGCTGCCATTTCCCTTCCGCTTTCCGCCGGCCAGTCCGACGTGTTTTCTTTCGTCGATAAGAGTTGCATCGCCTGCCACAATGCCAAGCTGAAATCGGGGGACGTCGATCTCGCGTCCCCACGGACGGCCAACACGTTTGACGAGGACAGGGAGATCTGGGAGAAAGCCCTCGGGAAAATGAAAACCGGGCAGATGCCCCCGCCCGGAATGCCGCGCCCAGAAGCCGGCGCCGTCAGGCAGATCACGGTCTGGCTCGAAAATGAGTTCGACCGGCAGGACCGGACAGTTAAACCCGATCCTGGACGAGTGGCGGCGCACCGCCTCAACCGCGCCGAATACAACAACACCATTCGCGATCTACTGGGCGCCGACATTCGGCCCGCCGACAACTTCCCCGCGGACACCGCCGCGTTCGGGTTCGACAACATCAGCGATGCTCTCAGCCTTTCCCCGGCTCTTCTTGAAAACTACGTAGACGCCGCCGAACGCTCCGTCCGCACGGCGCTGTTTGGACCTGAGAAACGCAAGCCCGCGGCCGTCCACTATTCCGCGCCCGTCCGCATCAACGACACGCGCGGGCGTTCCTCGCTTCCGAAGGATCTGTTCAACTACGACCAGACAGGCTTGAGCACACTCCATTCAATGCACGTGGTTCACCGGTTCCCAGTGGACGGTGAATACAGCTTTCGAATCGTACTGAACGGGCACCGGCCGAACCAGTCCGAACCGGTGCACCCCGCATTGTTCATCGACGGCAAGATGATCCAGGAGTTTGAAGTGGACGCAACCGACCTCGAAGGGCAGATTGTCGAGCTCCGAACCCAGGTCACGGCGGGCGACCACTTGCTCTCGGCGTCATATCTGCGGACTTATCATGGCCTCCCTCCGAGCTACAAGGGTCCGGAGCCATCGAAGAGGCCTCCCGAGCCGCTGATCTCCGCGCGCGGGAAGCTCACCGAAAAAGACATCGAGACACTGCGCAAGTATGGAACCAGAATCAAGACCGATTCCATCGAGACGCGCGTCGACAACCGGTTCGAATCACTCGACGTCGGCGGTCCATTCACTCAGGCCACTGCGCCATCGCCCTTAAGCCTCCGCAAGATTTACGTTTGCGGGCATGCGCAGGGAAAGCATATGGACGGCTGCGCGCGGACGGTTATTACGCGATTCGCAAGCCGTGCCTTCCGCCGGCCCGTGAAGGCTCAGGAAGTCGCGCACTACGTGGACCTGGTGGCTCTCGCCCGGAAACAGGGCGACTCGTTCGAGGAGGGTATCGCCACGGCCTTACAGGCGATCCTGGTGTCGCCCAATTTCCTCTATCGCATGGAGACGGATCAACCCGCGCAGGCCGGGCGCCCCTGGGCGCCGGTAACGCAGTACGAATTGGCGTCGAGGCTTTCCTACTTCCTGTGGAGCACCATGCCGGATGAGGAATTGCTCCGCGTCGCCGGACAGGGCGGGCTGCGAAAGCCGGCGGTGCTGGCCAGGCAGGTCATGCGAATGCTGAGGGATCCGAAGGCGAACGCGCTGGTCGAAGGGTTCGCCGGCCAGTGGCTTCAGTTCCGGAACATCGATGTCGTGAAACCTGATCAGGAGCGCTTCCCGGTGTTCGACGACGGCTTGCGCCACGCCATGCGGCGCGAGACGGAACTGTTCATCGGGAGCATTGTACAGGAAGATGGCAGTCTACTCAACTTGCTCGACGCCAATTACACCTTCCTCAATGAGCGTCTCGCGCGCTTCTACGGCATCGGCGGAGTTAACGGTCCGGCATTCAGGCGAGTCGACGTTGCGGGTACCGCGCGCGGCGGCGGCGTTCTCGCGCACGCGAGCGTGCTCACGATATCGTCGTACTCCACGCGGACATCGCCCGTGCTTCGCGGGAAATGGATTCTCGAAAACCTGCTCAATGCGCCTCCGCCCGCGCCGCCGGCATCGGTGCCCCCGCTCGATGACGCCAAGGTGGGGCAGTCCGGCACGCTCCGCCAACAGATGGAGGAACACCGGAAAAATCCAGCCTGTGCTTCGTGCCACTCGGTCATGGACCCGCTCGGTTTCGGCCTCGAGAACTTCAACGCCATCGGCGCGTGGCGGACAGAAGACGGAAAATTCCCCGTGGATTCGAAGGGGACGCTGCCCGATGGCCGTTCCTTCCAGTCGCCCGGCGAACTGAAGGCGATCCTCAAATCAAACCGGGACGCCTTTGTGCGTGGGCTAACCGAGAAGCTGTTGACCTACGCGTTGGGCCGCGGCCTGGAGCGCTACGATCGCCCGGCCATCGCCGGCATCACGGACAAGGTGTCCTCCGGCGACTACCGCTTTTCGCAATTGATCCTCGGAGTGGTGACAAGCCTTCCGTTCCAGAACCGGCGCGCGCGCGAAGCGAGCCTGGTTGCGGGCGGGCCCGTTACCGCTATCATGAAAGGGAACTCCAAATGACATTCCTCACAGGCGAACACCTCGACCGGCGCACGCTGCTCAGAGGCGTTGGGGCGGCCATCGCCCTCCCAGCGCTCGATGCCATGTGCCCGGCGCTGGGCGCTCCCGCGAAGTACGGACTGGGGAAGCCGCCAGTCCGCGTGGCGGTCGTGTACGTCCCGAACGGCATTGTCATGAAGGACTGGAAGCTGGCGGAGACAGGTGAGGACTACACCTTCACGCGCATCCTGAAACCACTTGAGCCGTTCCGGGAGGACATCACGGTGCTTTCAGGGCTCGCCAATCATGCGGCGGTTGCCGGGCGCGGCGGTGGACATGCGAAGGCCACCGGGAGTTTCCTTTCGGGCACCTCTCCGAAGTACACGGCCGGCGCGGATGTGCGGGCCGGTGTCACTTTTGACCAGCTTGTTGCCGAGCGCTTCGCCGCCGAGACCCGCGTCCCTTCACTCCAGATCGGCTGCGAGGATTCGCGGATGGTCGGCAACTGCGATACAGGATCGAGTTGTGCCTATACAAACAGCCTTTCGTGGAAGAATCCGGAGACGCCGCTCGCGGTGGAAGTGAACCCGCGCTCCGTCTTCGAGCGCCTCTTCGGCGCGACAGACCCCAGCCTCTCTCCCGAGGTCCGCGCCCGGCGCGTTCTTTACCGGAGAAGCATTCTCGACCTGACGCGCGGCAATACGGAACGACTGCTTTCCAGCCTGGGCGCGCCCGACCGGCGCAAGATGGACGAGTATCTGACTGGAATCCGCGAAGTTGAGAAGCGCATTACGGCCTCCGAGAACGATCCCATGACGCCGCCCTCCGAGAAGCCGTCGGGCATTCCTTTCGAGTATCCGGCCTACGTGAAGCTGATGTTCGATCTCCAGGTGATCGCGTTTCAGTCGGACCTGACGCGCGTTTCGACCATGATGCTCGGCCGCGAGGGAAGCGTCCGTACGTATCCCGAGATCGGCGTGCCCGACCCGCACCATCCATTGACGCATCACCGCGGTCACCCCGATTTCATCGAGAAGGTCACGAAGATCAACTGCCATCATGTGGAACTATTCGCGTACTTCGTGGGACGGTTGAAGGCGACGGCCGATGGCGACGGTACGCTGCTCGACCATTCGGCCATCCTCTACGGCAGCGCGCTCAGCGACGGCAACGCCCACTCGAATTTCGATCTTCCGCTAGTGCTCGCGGGGCGCGCCGGAGGGATTCGCGGCGGACGTCATGTCGCCGCCGAACCGAAGACTCCCGTCGCGAATCTCTTCGTTCAGATGATGAACTGCGCAGGCGTCAAGACCGAGCGCTTCGCGGACAGCACCGGAATGCTTGACCTACAGGCATAACGGGCTTAGCCCAACAGCCCCGCAAGACCCAGCGCCCGTAACGCCGCCGATCGCGGCTCTGTAATATGATTCTTTTTGTCCGCCCGTCACCGTGACATCACCTGTGCGTTCACGGTCCTCGAAAGATTCATCCAGGGTCAAGCCCCGGCCATTTCAAACACGCCGAAGTCCCTTCGCGGGGATCCGTCTCCCTGCTAACGGGAACCCGGCGCTATTCTACCGGGCCCGGCGCTGTCGCGCCCAGATCAGAAGCCCGCAGGCCGCAGCGAAAAGCCCCATCGTGGAAGGTTCCGGCACAGCGCCGCCTGGGGTAATCTGCGAGCGCCCTGCAACGCTTAGCGTTTCGCCTGCGGAATTGATGTTCACGACGCTCAAGCCGCCGGTCGCTGTGAAGACATTGTGCGAAAAATTCCCGTTGACGTCCGTATCGACGAGACCGAGACTCGCGCCGAAAGCGGTGACGGAATTCCCAACTTCGGATTGCTGCAAAGGGCTGCTCGACACGATAAAGGGAAGGTATCCGAACGGTGTGCTGCCCGTGATCAATCCAACCGCGTCGCTCTCAGCCATCGCGAAGAGTCCGCCGCCGTTGTTCAGGAAGCTGATGATGTCCGCGGAGCGGGCGTTCAATATATTCAATTCCGCCGACGTCAGAATTCCACCATGATCGGAGGCCACCACGATCGCGCTGTAGCCCGTCCCGAGCAGGTTGAGGGCGGCGTTGAGCCCGGCAGCGTTCACCTGGTCAAAATCCGTCCCTTCAACATATCCGCTCGCCACGATTCCGTTTTTGCCCACTGAATTCGAAGGCGGCGGAATGATGTTGGATTCGACGAAGAGAAACTTCGGAGCGCTTGCCACGAAGGAGTTGAACCCCGGATCCTGAACGTAAGCAATCGCCTTCTGGATGATATGTTGCGCGCCAACGCTGTTACCGCCTAAGCTGGCGTGGTAGTCCGGGTCGTGACCGGTCAGAAAAATCGATCCGGCCCAAACGGGCGAACTGGCAAGCATGCAGCCAAGCACTAGTACCTAGTTGCATAAGTCAGAGTACTTGGCTTTGGGGCCGGAAGGGAACACGACTGCCTTCTTCCATTCAAACGGCGCTGCCTTTTCGTTGTAGACTTCAACAAAGTCGTCGATCGCTTGCCGCACTTGCCGCG
>SXGT01043639.1_pt1 | contig 25453 bp, 40 predicted proteins | sample 3176221 | NCBI WGS metagenome assembly SXGT01 (sample SAMN11356862, study PRJNA531348) | freshwater metagenome | isolation source: freshwater sample F1-120 | place: China: Fuxian Lake, Yuxi | collected 2017-12-25
CGTAGTTACCTATAGACTGCACCACCCCGGCCACGGAGCTGATGGAAGCAGACGCATCGACTCGGTACGCCCCTATATCGGTATCGACACGGCCTACGGTAGGCACAGTCCCGGCAGCGTTGATAGCATAGGGGGCGCTCTGGAGGAGGAATGCCCCGCCGAACGCAGAGAACATCGAGTAGCCGTAGTAAGTAAGCTGCGCAGAATTCGGCGTTTCGTGGATTGCGTGCGCCAATGTCTGATACGAACCGGCGTAAAGATCAGCGTAAGAACCTTTGAACGCCTCTAGCGAAAGCCCTAAAAACGCGGCAAGTTGAGCGGTTGCCCCTGTGTGTCGGTAGTTTGACCCTTGTGCGTCGAAAGGCGGCATCGCCAGCGGGCGTAATGTATTGACCGGACTGCTGGCGTTGTCGTCGAGTGCATATCCGTCAGTCCGGCCATAGGTTCCGCCGATAGTGCCTGTGAGAGCTGTAGCCGCCCCTGTAAGTTGCGCCATCGCACCGTGGCATATTGTAGTGTCTGTAGAGAGTAACCCGGAATCGGACTGCGACTCAAAGGGTAGTAGCGAAACAATTGCGTGGCAGTATTTTCCGCTGTATGACTCTCCCTGAAACGGTTTCAGTGCGCCCCTGGCAGACGCGCCATGCTCCCGTGTTTCCAGAGGGCGAGTGACGGCAATGGCGGAACAGTATTTGACGCCGGATGTCGAGGTAAAGGGCGTTATGGACGTGGATGACACCGCCCTTCCGCTCGCTATTTCAAAAGCCCTCAATGTCGCATAAACATGGCTGTTCAACCCGCTGAACGCTTGTAAGGGAGCGAGCGAGCCGTAGGCGCTAGAGAACGAGTCTCCGTGAACCATGTCGAGAACTGTGTCACCGGCGGCATACAAGTCGGCTGCGAGCCGCACGTCTTCATAACGGAACGCGAGTACATCTGACACCAATACTGTGTCGTTCTTGTACACTGTTGCCCTACCGTGCGCGTTCCTGGCAATCTTGAATGAGTCTGTGTTTAGGTATATACCAAGACTGGTCTCAACCGCCGCGACTGTGCCATCTGGAAAAGTCTTCTTGTACCTGAGCGTCGCTTGCCCCCTGCGGAAGTGAATCGCAGGCATGAAAGACCGATAGTCAGTTATCGGGTCGTCAACACCAACCAGCCCCACCACCACCCCAGCAGAAGTGGTAGGGACGCGGAAGGAGTACCAGCCAGTCTTGCTATGCTGGAGAACCCAGGATGATACCGCTTTCGTACCCCAGGACGGGGGGGTCGTCAGATACGTATCCGGGATATACGGTATCGCGTAGTGCCCTTCTGTACATGCCATTGGATGCCGCCTTATAAACCGTGTTTGTGCGCCCCAACACCGAACTGACTAATCGGTATCAAATGCCCCATCGAGTCTACTATCATTATTGGGTTCCCATCCTCAATGCCTGTGTTTGGTACAGGCGGAAAGGTAGGTTGTGGTTTGTACGGCGGGGGATCGCAAACAGGCGACACATACCCAGAAGCGGCTTGTCCAGGGATGACAGTGTATGCGTTCACCGCAAATAACTCGTTTATCGCAGCCATATACCCCCCGTTGCCATCTGTCCAAAGGCGTTTATTCCGCCGAGAATACAGTCACTATACTCCCTTGACTGCGAAAACGCCTTGTTGAAAGCCTCTTTGTGTGTGGCGTATATATACCCGTCCGCAGTGTTGCATGCGATTGTGTCGATATGCAGCTCCGGCCCCTCATACCTCTTCCACGGAGTCACGTACTGAGCAAAAGCGGAGTAGTGTCCCTCGGGGTGCGCTTCCACAAACCCTGTGGGGCGCAGCGAAGTCATCCTGTCGAACAGATAGTTGTACTTGATGTACTCTTCCGAACACGGATACCCGTTAAGAAGTCCTTCTGCCGACGCGCCATCCGGGTACGGCTCGACGTAAGGCATCGTCGTACCGTCGAATTTTAACATATTCGTTCCGGCATTACCTATCGACACCCGCGCATCCAAAGCTCCCCATGCATAAAGGTGTAGCCCTCCATAAAACCGAGGGTCTTCACCAGAAAACTCTGTCGCCGCAGCGGGTGTATCGTTGTTCTGAGAAGTCCTTATAATGAACGCCAGCCCTTTCAAGTCGCTGGCAACTATCTGGTTTCCCCAATAATGCGGGTGGTAGTACCCTTCTGGGTAACCGGGGAGAAACTGGTCTTCGGCGTAATACTTGTAGCCTCCAGGCCCGTGGATGAATACGTTGTACAAAAACGCATTGATGTCTACGTGCTCCGTAGATGGTAAACCGCCGCCTGCGTAAGTTGTTCCATAATCGTGATCTGGCGGATCACCGAAAGGGTCTATCCGCATCCCCGATTCAGTAAGTATCGGGTCAGAAGTCAATCCAGCTGACATGTGGCTAAGGTTGTACATACGCCATTCAGACACTACCTGGCCTGCGGTGTGATTGCGCACAAGCAGCGTGGCTACTTCGCGCGGCAAGTACGGTTCTTTATACCTGGCAATCTCTGTAGTCAACAGGTGGTCTTTAAGTACACCCTTTGTAACCAAGTCTGCGTTATCGAGCGCGTAGGCAACCTCAGTGAAGAAACGATTTTTAACCGACGATACCGGTGTTATGGACACAGAAAACCCAAGCGGGCTGTCATCGAATACGGTGATTCCTATGCTTACACTGAGAACGGCTCGGCGGCGAACTTTAAGCGTCTTCAGCCCACCGTGCGCAGCGAAAAACGGATTCCCGCCGACCTTCTGCGGAACCAACACATCTGGGTATCCCCATCGCAGCACCTGCGCTCGCTCCATGAAACCCTCGAACACCCCCTGCGCTCGTATCGGTATAAACAGGTCTCCCTTGCCCTCAAAAACAACAGCAGACGCTTCTGTAGCCGTCGAATTGAACGCCCACAGATAATCACAGGACTGTTCCTTGTCGTCCATGGCGCCACCAGCCCAAACATCTCCACCAGGGATTTCGGCAGAAAGCGTGTATGGTTTTGGGGCAGACGTTGGAATGCTGGTCGAGGGAAACCTCTCCCCTTCATATGAGTCTATTGGATTCTCAGATTGAAAAGGGACGCCTTGTTCTGTGCGCATAGTATCGATTGACGGCTGCTCCACCCAGCTTGGCAAGAACGAACTGGCTGGTATTTTTATATATCCAGATGGAAGCACGAATTTCTCGGAGCCAGGCTCCAGTGAAACGGTGTGTTCGCTGCCCAACGAAGCACGGAACACATAGAAGTTGCTCATTGCGTCGGTAGTAATGAAAAACGTGTGTATCTTTCCTGTCGCGTCTTTTACCAACGCCGTTGCCCCTGTGCGCCACCAGTACGGCGCGGGAAGCAGCGGTTGCAGCCTAGCTACGGCGGCCCCATTTGCGTAAATGGTTTGGTGCTCGCCCCAGCCAGCCCAATTGTCCATACGGAAATCTTCGTCGATATTTGGTGGGTTTATCGCGCCGAACATTTCAGGGTGGTGACTCCACGGCGGTCTTCTTGACCCAGAAACAGTTGTGTACACCAGCCTCCCGGAGCTAGAGACCGCATATGCTTTTGTCCCATAAAATCGCTGCAATCCAACCGAGTGGCGCGACTGCCAGTTAAACGTCAGTGGGTCTGGAGAAGCGCCAGCCAACGACGAATATGAATAAATAGGCGCGTGCCTGTCCCCTTGTGGCGAGAACACGGACAGGGTGGCATGTCCAACAATCGTCGGAGGGTTGTCGTATCCAGGAGAGCAATACTTGCCACTGCGAGTGGCCGAGTCTGAGGTAAAAAACTCGTACCTCTTTGATCCTCCGCCGCCCAAATACACGAACTGGTGACCGGCGTGCGGTAGATGTTTGATCCGTACATTTACGCCGTTAACCGTATAGCTGTGGGTCACAGCGTAGAATGCATTTTCCCTCAGAAACTTCAGCTTTGACAGCGCGAATGGGAGCGCTTTCGCCGCATCTGGAGAGAAAATGATCTTGTGTGTTATCACCGTTGCGCCACTCTGGCGTCGAGCAGTATCCACGGTGGTTCGCCGGTCTCGTATACGACCTCTACCTCCACATCCCTAATAGCTAGAGGCGTCCCGGTCAAAAGCTCGAAGTATGAAAAAAGAGCCAGGATGGAGAAATCCGGGTGATTCACCCTCGCGGCTACCTCAGCGGCGTTGTCTCCTGGGAACAGGCTGTCAGTAGTTGGCACCGCCCCGGGTTCCAGGGGGAAATAACTAGGCGAAGCGGCGTCGCCTATAGTTGTGACCTGCGCTTCACTTATTGGCGGGTATGAATCGAACTCCAATCCAACCAGCGGAAGCCACGTATAGTCATGCCCGGCGAGGTAGTCCACCAGCCCTGAGAGCGTGTCACCGGTTTCACACCCTGCATAGACTCTATTAGCGTAACCGCTATCAACTCCACAGAGATTACCAGCCACAGCCGATTTCCTCCATTGTTTCGCGGTGTACCCCATAATACAAGTACAAACCCGCCACCTTCCCGACATCAACTGGCTCCGTCCCGCGAACGCGGGAACGTATAATGATGCGTGTAATCCTGGCTCCAGTCGGGATGGTGAAAGGGGTGTCTACTTTGAAAAAGCTCTGCGTGGCTTGCTCTGGGAATGCTTCGCCCTGTTGTATCACCACTCTACCATCAATCACCTTTGACCAAGAAACCAGATGCCTAGCAGCGTATGGGTGGTTAACATACTCGCACGATGGAACCTCTTGCGGCGTTGTCGTCCTTATTTGCGAAGGCATGTTTAATTCGTCGGCGCCGCGATGGCGAAGTAGTCAACCGTGTGGGTCGCCGCCGAGATTAGCGTGGTATCAGACATGTTCATGTCCGCGCCAGCCACCGCGACCAGCCCCTGCAACCTCACCTCGGAAGTGCTCTCCGCCCCTGTGTCACCCGCAGCGACATACCTGTAAAAACTCGCTACGCCTGTGGCGATGTTTACACCACTCCAGACTTCCCCGGAGGCTTTCAGGAGAACCCCACCAGTTGCTGTGGCTTCAAAAGTTAGCCCGGTCGCGGTACTAGCGTTACTTACCCGACACAACTTAACAGCGGCACCGATAGCACTATCAGCAGTGGCGGGGACAGTGCCGGAGTAGATGTCGATGAAGCCCAGATTCAACGCCGCCCGTGTGGAGCCTGTCACCAGAATACTGTTTCTAAACCCCGTAGATTCTTTAAGTGCCATGTCTGATTACCTCTCAAGTAGAGTGAATTGAAATACGTCGATAGTGTTTGGCGACCCGATTACGATGGCTACGTTACTAAGTACCATGTCCGCCCCGCTAGAGCCTATAGAGCCGTCCAGCCTGGCCTCGTCCGTGCTCGATATGGACGGATTCCCTGCCGCAGGATAGAACCTCCACCACCCAGCGGTTCCAGTAGCCGCGCCCATGAACTTCCAGTTCTCTGCGGTTGTTTTGGCAATAGAGCCTGCGGCAGCTGCCTCGAACGTCAAACCTGTCCCGACTGCATTGACAGACACTACGCCTAGCAAAGTTCCTGTAGCTGGGCTATCAGGGGAAATCGGCTGCGGGCCGGAGTATATGTTAATGAAACCGAGATTGAGCGCACCTTTCAGTCCGCCTCCTGACCCGCCGTCCAACATCGCGTCGCGCAGCCCTGTAGATAACTTCACTGCCATGATCCTAACTCCTTTGGTTGTAAGCGTCGCCGCCTGGTGTGATTAGCGTTACGTACTTCTTGAAACCGTTCTTATCCACGACGCACCCACCAGCTTGTAAGCCCGGCGGAACGCTGACTGCGGCCTCAGTCAAATTCTCGAACGGAAGTGCTCTGCATAACCCCCGGTTCGTCCACAAATACAACTTGCCTCCGTCCTGTACTGCGTGCTGCCCACCGGGGCATCCGTAATAAACAATATGTTGTAGTTGCTCTGGATTATACGCCCATATATTGTGGTTTGTTGCAACAATCAACGCTTCCTGAGCATCCCCCATCTGAGTAACCCTACCGGGCAAAACGAAGTAGTCTGTGTCCAGTGCAAACAGGTGGTACCCAAGTGGTTGGCTATACCAGATAACCGTCTGATCTTCAGCAGGCATATACTCCGCTAGATACATGCGCCCCTTGAAGAATGTGACTTGCTCAGCGTTCTGTGGGGGCGGGAACATGTTCAACGTCAGCAGTTCGGCGCCACTAGCGGGGGCGCCTATAGAGACCGTACCCGAAACAACACTCGCAGCTCTATAGAACACAGCGCCGTCGGCCTCCGTTACATACAGGTTGACGGTGTGACCTGCGGGTGCGGCAACGCCGTGAATAACTACAGTCGAATCGGCGGGTATTGAAATTTCAGCAAACTCCGCAGAACCGCCTTCGCGCCCATACGCGTCCACGCATGTAAGACATACCCGGTAAACCCCTGCGGGCAGTACGCCGCTCCCAGCTGAGATAGCCGGTACGGCTAGATTCTGGATGCCCCAACTACGGACGGAACCATCTTGCATAATCTCCAACTTCTGTGTTCCGCAAGAGAGATACACGGCGTTGTTGGTTTCCGCCCAGTGCGCTACATCGTCTAACCCAGTGAGCAGGTCAGCCCTCGTCGCATCCGTGAACACCTGTACCAACACGCCGTTGTCGATAAGGTATAGCTTCGCGGTATCTTCGGTCGCGTAGGCTGCGGTGATTCTGGTTCCAGGTGAGAAAGACTGCCACCCATCACGAACACATACACCGCCAGAGTCCGTCACGTCCACGTTGTCCGCCACGGACAGCCACTCCCAGGTCTGTGCCTGTTTTGTGCCCGCGTCTGTACCGCGCATCGGGTCGGCTACGTTGTTCAGGCCGTTAAACCTGGTCAGGTCGGTAGTCTGCACTTTTAGTCTTCAGCCCGGCTCTTGATGTAAGCCACGGCGACTTCCACCGCCAGATTCAGCAGATAGCCAGCGGTCGCTGCCACGATGGGCTTCAGTTCGCCGCCAACAGCTTTCAGTCGCTGGATGACTGCGCGCTTCTTTTCCTCCCCGCTAATCTCGATGTTCGTGGTTTCTTCAACCAGGTTGACGATGGTCTGCATCAGGTTCCCGTCAGTGACCATTTTCATAGAGTTGAGCAGGATAATCGCGGTAAAGTGGTTCATCTAAATCTCCTTGCAGTTGATAATAATCATGTAACCCTCCGGCAAAGCGCCGAAAGGATTAAGCCTGTCCAGTATCGGTTCCATCCTTGGGCGGCAATCCCACCGTTCTGGATGTGGACGCGGTGAGGTAAGTGTTGAGCATCCCTCCGACAACAGCGATGCCAGCAGCAATAGACTCCAAATCTTCATGACTTGCCCCCAATGACGGCATAAAAACCGCTACCAGTCCCAGAATCGCCAGCACGGCATTTGCCGCTATCTGGCGGTTTTTCCATGTCACGCTGTTTGCCAGTTGTTCCCCGGCTTGTAGCGCGCGCCACAATGCGCCGATCTTGTTCATTTGCGCCCCTCGTGTTCCAGGCTGTAATGGTTGCCATCCCCGAATCTGCCGCCCCACGATCCGCCCTGCATCTCCCACCAGATGCCTAGTGGCATGTGGTCTTGCGTGTCGCTCAGGTATCGTCCGCCCCTGAACAGGTTGAGATCGATGGCGAGCCGGTCGGTGTGTAGGCTGCGCTTGATGCCGCTCCCCGCTTTTGCCAGCCTCGCTGCCTCTTCTGGCGAGCGGTACGCTTCACCAAAGGTGACGCCATAGCCTAATGATTCTGCTTTGTGGATCAGCTCACCAACCATGTGAGCGAAGCGTTGCTGTTTTTCGTTCAGGCTCATTTTTCCCCCTCATCAATCTCAATATGCATATCCACCGCCGACTGGTACACGATGGAGAAATCAGGCTGCCAGAACAGAGTGAAATGCAGCACGCATCCCGGCTTGATCTCGTGGTCGATATAGATGGACTTCTTGATGTTGTGCTTGCCCGCTTTAATCAGGTTGCGCGTCATCCCTGTGACATCCTCTTCCGATCCATCATGGCAGCGTACAGACCGGGCAGAATCCACCAGAACGTCACGGTGCGCTGTGCCTGTAATGGTGTAGGTAATCAGCGTGCCGACGTTGTAGCGCGTAGCCTCAGCGCGTGCGGCGTCGATCTTCAACGGACTGTCAACCACCCCGATTGTCTGAATAAGTATGGTGACGATGAATACGAACGAGGACGCAAGGATGATGCAGCGCGGGTTACGCAATGCCGCGCCGATGTCAGACCAGCCAGGCCAGTAGTCAGGTAGCTTCATTTCATGACCCCCCGCTTGACCGCTTCCCAGACTGCCTGGCTTGCGAATGTAACTGAAGCGATGATCGCCGCGCCCAGCAATCCGCCAAGCACCTTCTTCTTGTGGTCTTTGATTGTCTCCGCGCTGTCCCGGCGTTCCTTGTGATCCCAGCGATGTCCGTGGAAATCAGGCTCGCCCGTTTCAACGTCCTTGATGAAAGCGCCGTGAACGTCCTTCTTGTGGCCTTCGTAGTCAGACAAGTGGAGCGTCAGCGTCGCCTGCAAGTTGTCCAGTTTGATGCCGTTTTCGTTGCTCTTGCGCTCAATAGTATTAAGCCTCGCAAGGATGTCTTCTTCGGGTGTCATTTATGGCGCCACCGGGTAAGTTATGGGATTGTTCTGGTTGCTGTGATTGTCAGTGACCGTGGACGGGTTGTAACTGTTGGTGACCGCGTGATTATCGGCGCTGGTGGTTGTGTTGGTTGTCGTCACGTTGGCTTGTGGCGTCTGGATGTACTGATAGCCGACTGAGCTGGACTGCCCCACCGCTTCGGCCACGCCAGACATGGCCTTGCCGGTCGCCATTACACCGCCCACCACTCCAACTACGCCGATAGCCTGGCCGACCACCCGCGCCCACTCGTTTTCTCTGGCTTGTTGGATGACAGGCGCTTGAGTCGGCATGTTGACCTCGACCCGCGCAAGCCCGGTAATCGGCTGGCCGTTGTGGCCTTCTAGTATTAGCAAGGGCTTCTGGATATGGTCGGCGTTGGCGCGCGCTTGCGCCGCGACATAGGTGTTGTAATCCGGCGATGCCGCGCAACCTCCTATCAGCCAGGCCAGAAAGACAGCCAGAGCCAGGCGGGCATTAGTAGGGATGCTCAGTGCTTTTTGATAGAGTGTCATGGCAGTAACTCCTGATCGCGTGCTGTTGCCAGTGCCATATAGTGCGACACCAGTGCCAGATAAACCGCTCCGACAGTAGTGGACTGCCCAGTGGGTAGCAGCGTGCCTGGATCAATCAGGTTGATGACCTGCGCCATATCCGCAAGGGGCGCGCTGACGTTGCCTACCATGCCTAAAGTTTGCACAGACCCGTCTGGCAGGCGCAACACATCCTCTTCGACGTACAGCACCGATGGCGCTGCGCTGGCGGGATTGTCTATCTGCACGCGGAATGCGCGACGGGCTTTGTTTGCGGAGACGGCTACTTGTTGATAGTATGTTGTCATGGTTTATGCCTCGTAAATAATGGTGGCTGTAAAAGGGCGGTTGAACAGGTTTGTTCCATCAACTACAGCCACATTTAAGTTTCCGTTCTGGGAAAATAAGTTGTATTTGTGCCCAACTGTGTTTTCATAGCTATCTGGCAGGGCTAGACCTCCTGCTTCCTGCGTGATGCCGAAAATACCGAGGATTGAGGACTCCGGGATGTTATGGGTGGCGAAAGTAACCAGTGAGTTGGTAGCCGGGAATGTCCCTGAAAATTTTCTTATCTTGATGCTTGGTGAGCTTTCTCCCAGGCACGTCCCGCCGTTGACCTGCAACTTAGCGCCGCCGCCGTTGTCGGAAAGGGTGTTGATCAGAAGATTGCCGGATGCGGACACGTCAACTATTCCATTTCCAGTGAAGGCGGGGACAAACCCGTCTTTATCAGGCATCGTCCAGGTTCTAGCCGCCGTTGCTGCTGTGGTAAACCAGCTTGTTATAGTGTTGGCTGCATTGCGCAGGTTGAGCTTGAACAGGGTCAGACCGGCGTATCCGCCTGATGCATCCTTGCCTGACAAATCCTGCTTTAGCGCGAGTGCTGATGCTTGTGCCGTGCTGACAGGTTTGTTGGCGTCCGATGTGTTATCGACGTTGCCGAGGCCTACGTCTGCCTTGGCTACAGTGTCGCCGGAGACAAGCTCTTTAACGTCTCCGGCGTAGTGGCAGAGGGGTTTCTTCGTAGCCATGATCTATCAGGCCAGCACGATGGGTTGTTGCGCTTCGAAATTCAGGTTTACCGCGCTGATCGCGATACCCACTTTCTGAACCACGTTCCCCGTACCAGACGGTGCTGTCGATGTGGTCAATCCAGCCGTGGTAGCCAGGTAGCGATTACCTGGGGTCAGCCCTGTGACGGCGGTGTTCGGCCCCTCGAAATAGACCGTTGCTGACGCTGGTGACGTGACGGAAGACAAAACGAATCCGTGCGCTTCCTTGCCCGTTGTGGCGGCGTCAGCTTTGCGTACCTTGGCCGTACCGCCGTCGTTCCAGACGTTCACAAGGTCGCCAGCGGCGAGGTTTTCGCTAGATACGATAGAGGCGGTATCCGCCCCGATGCCGACCGGCATCATGCTGTTGTCGATTCTCCCGGCTGCGTCCAATGCGGGGATTTTCCCGGCGTCGCCTGCGCCTGTCGATGTCTGAATTGCCGCTTCTTCGGTCAGAACGCCCGCGTTGTTTTTGATGTATTTGTTTCCGGCCATTTTGAATCTCCTTAGTTAAGAATCAGCGGCTCACGCAGGCTGACAAACAGCTTGTTTGCTGCAATCGGGAAACCGACGATCTGACTGAACCCAGCCACTGGGGGTGTCTGAGTGAGCAGCCCATTCGTGCCGACGTAGACCGGTTGATCCAGCCCCCAAACCCATGACGGTTCTACCAGTTCGCCGCCATACAGAATGCTCGCTGTGTCGCCCATGCTTACTGCGCCAGTTGTCATGCCGAGCACTTTATTGGCGTGCGCCAGGTTAGTGTTGTCGGCGTAAACGGCCTGCTGGCTGCTATTGAGCACGACCATCCGATGTCCGCCCAGCGCTGCGCCTGCCAGGTAGCTGAGAGATGATCCGCCGACCGGGCCGACCGGGCCTTGTGCGCCTTGTGGCCCCTGCTGCCCAGCAGCGACGACATGGAACTCGGTGCGCTCAGTGCTGATGACTTGCGCTTCGGTCGCAGTAACCGCGCCCGCTTCGATTGTCTCGATGACGAGAATTTCGCTCATAGGGTTATGTCCGTCTCTGCTTTGCGAATAAACACGTCAGTATCGACCTGTCGAATAAACAGCGTTTGCGGGACACGTTTTGCGCCCAGCTGGCGCATAACCAAGCCCCATGCATACGACCAAGCTGTGCCCCAACTTTTACCCCACGCACTCACACTGGCCCCCATGGATCGAGTTCTGTGCCTGCCCCATCGACCGGCATGTTGTTGACCCTGCGAATATCCGCCCAGATTGGGCTTCCCTGCGCCGCAGAGATGACGGCTTGCGCGATACCGCTGGGGGTCAGCCCGGCGTCGGCTGTCGTGCCGGAAATCCAGCCCAGCGCGTAGGGAGTCCAGCTTGCGGACATCATCATCCCCGCTTGCCCCGCCGCATGGCCTAACGCGCCCATGATGCCGGATGCGCCGATAGTCAAACCGGCTTGCCCGATAACCGCCTTGGTGGCGTAGAGGCTGGCGCTTGCGCCGATCTGGATTCCTGCCGCGCCGGATGCGGAGCTGATTAAACCGCCTGTGCCGGTCAAGTCCAGTGTAAAAACGGCGCTGGCCTGAATGTTGATACCCATTGCGCCCGCGCCGCTGGCGCTTGCTGTCATGGCGGATTTGCCGGATATGCCGCCCGGCTTTATCGGTAATCCTGGCGTGCTTGCGCCGTATCCGCCGGGAGTGCCGGAAGTTTGGGGTATCAGGCCGGTGAAGCGGTTGTGCCTGTCTGCCCGGTTGCGATTTGCCGATTCCAGCCCCGCCCCGCCTGCGCCGAAATGGCGTCCAGGGGAGCGGGTCAGGTAGCGGCCATTGGGGTAGATCATGTTATCCCCAGACCACCTCTACGCCGCCTGCGAACGTGCTGCTGGCTGCGGTGGCTGCGCCTGCGCCCCATAGCCATGCGAGACATGCGCCGTCCTTGATCCGGGGCAGGCTGGGGATCTGGTTAAGCAAATCCTTCTCAGTCATCAGTCCGACCACGGACAGGGTGATCTGGGCGAGCGGCTTGACCAGCACCAAAGCCGCCGTGGAGGCCGTGCCGGATGCCGCCGAGAGGGTGACGCTTTGCACCGATTGAATGCCGGTATCGCCGCTTGCCATGGGCAAAAACGGCCCGTAGTTGTTGGCGGCAATGCCGGAATGCAGGATATGGGGAACGATGGCCGAGGCGGTGGCGGATACGGTGACGGGCTGCGTCCGGCCTGCCGTGGCGCTCTGGTTGGTATAGGAATAGGCCAGATTGTGCGCAGTCGCGCCGGTTGTAGCGCGGGCGGTCAGGAACATGCGCAAGCCTGCGCCGTTGGCATAACGCAGGCTGGGCGCTCCCAGCAGGGTTTGCGCTGTGTTGAGGTTCATGTTGATGCCGGGGTAGTAGCCTTGCACGTCCACCAGCATCAGCGTCCCCGGCACGCCGGTGGCGGCGGTGCTCCATGCGGAGAGATTCAGCAGATGCTTGAGGTCTGTCGAGACGTTGCCGCCATGGGGCAGACCGAATATCTCCGAGCCGTTGCCGGTGGTTTCATCGCAGGTTTTCCAGGTCAAGGCCGTGCCGGGGTAGGTATTGGCGACCGGCAAGCCGCCAAGCTGGGAAAAGTCGTACCAGCGTCCTGCGACGTAGGCTGCTGCGCCGGTGATCTTGTTCCAGTCGTAGCGGGTGGTTTTCCCGGCGGCGATGGCGGCGACCAGTTGGTCTATGGATTGAATCATGGTGTCACCCCCAAACGAAATTGAAATTGCCGAACCAGGCTACCGTCCTGGATGTCCCTGACCCGATGCGGTCGAACCAGCCAAGCCATGCACCGTCATGGATGCGCGGCATCCGACAGCCATGCTGGAGAAAGAAATCCTTTTCGGCTGTGACCAGGTTGTCGCCCAGCGTCATGGAGCCGAGAATCTTGACCAGATAGGCGCAATGCAAGCCGCCTGGCGGAACGGTGTAAGTGATGCTATCGAGACTGCGAATACCCCTCGAACCGCTGGCGAGCGAGACAGTCACCGGGCCAGTATCTGTGGAGGCGGTGTTGCGCACGCCGGAGCAGACGAGGTTTTGGCCGTTCCACGGGATGCCGCGGGTGATTGTCTTGGCGTTGCCGTCCGAATCGGTGTACTCCAGCACGGCGAGACCTGCCGCTGTGGCCGGTGCGACGTGGTTGACGATCACCAGCCCGACGCCCTCGCCGTTCGCGTAGCGCGGCAGCGTTTGGCTGTTGTCCATCGCCTGCGGGTCGGTGCTGTCGCCGTCTATCAGCGGGTAATAGCCCAGCAGGTCAAACAGGACGACAGAGGCCGCGCCGTTGTACGTTGACTGTCCACTCCACATAGTTGTGGAATGCAAATAGCGGTGCTGTCCTGCATCGACGCCGGGAAACCAGATCGAATCGTTTTTCTGGGCAATGGTCGGGGTGAATGCCAGCGCCGCGCCGACATGGGCGTCATAAGCAGGCTGACCGGAGGCGAAGGTCGGGTCTGCCCATTGCAGGGCGTGCGCCGTCCCGGCGTTCTTGGTGAACCGCTGCGTGTGCCAGCGACCTTCCGCATAGGCGCTGTTAAGGTCGCTAAGACTCTGTATCGGCATCTTCAATCCGCCGTCAAGACCAGGTCGCCCGCCGCCGCTTGCGGCTGGATTCCGTTTGAGACAGATAGCGATGCGGACAATGCGCCGGATACCATGTAATCTGTCGCGCCGGATGCGCTGGATACCCAGGCGAAGTGGGTAGCGATGTTGCTGCCGCCGGTGCATTGCGGCCACTGTACCAGCGCGGCATTGCTGAAACTTGAACCGCCATCCGTCCAGGCACTTGCCTTGGTCTGCGCCACCCGGGCATATCCGGTGTAGTTGCATTCGGCTGCCAGCGAGCCGGTTTCGCCGGGGTCGGCGGTGAACAGCGCGAGATAGCCGCTCGCGCCTGCTCGCCAAGCCGGGTCGGTTCCCTGGCAAATCATCTTCAAAACATCGTTTTCGGTGGTGTTGGATGCGCTCATGCGAATTTTTCTCCAGTTGTGGGTTGATGCTTATCGCGTCACTTCCTTGTCCAGCGTTACGGAACCAGACATCACCTCAGTCACCTGCCCGCCCGACGCTACCATCTCCAGCGAGTACACGGCGCTCTTGAACGTCAGCGCAGTGGTCTGGGCGGCAGTGAGGGTCACGGTGGTGGTTTTATCGGTGTTGTTGACCGCGATGCCGCCGTTCTCGGTTGTCAACTCCAGGATGTTGGTGGCATCGGCCAGCTTGGCCTTGATCTGCATCCGGGCGGTGTAACCGGTCAGGTCTATGGGGGTGTTGAACGCGATGACACCGCCGGAGGTGTAGGTGCTGTACTCCAGGGCGTTCACGTCGTTCAGGCTGATGGTGTTGGCGTCAACTACCGTTGCTTTGTGGTAGTCCTTGGTCTTCGGTGGGATATTATCCGCGTTGATCTGCTTCATCCCCTGGACGGACTGGATATTGACGCGCCAGCCGTCAGGTATGCCGTGCCCGGTTGCCGTAATAGCCACTGGGGCGGATTTTGTGATAGCCGTGATGGGCTTGTATGTGATAGTCGGGGACTCCCACCGGAGCACGCGGCTCCAGCTCGACCCCTGCTTTATGGCGAAGTCGTGCATTACCAGTTCGTCCTCACAATAGGTGGGCGCTTATCACGCTGCTTGCGCTGCGCGTTGGCTGTGTGCATGTAACCGTAACTGCGCTCGAATGCGGCCTCATGCCGATCCGCCGCAGCTTGGTCAAATGCGTCCGCGTCGTGTTTGAGATAAGCTAGATGCAATGCCCAATCCAGCATGCGGTAGTGATACCGCGAATGGATTTCAGGCACATCCGTATCGCTTACCATGCTGGTAAGTGGCAGGCGGTAAACGGATAGCGTTATCGTGTCCGAGACTACCGGGATAGGAACGGCTGTTGCCGTGCCGTCGCCGTTGTCGATAATGAACGCAGGTGTTCCGGTAGCTGTTTCCCACCCCGCCCACTCTGCATCCAGCCTATCGCGGGAAGTTAGGATTAGTACCGTTCCGTCACTTCGTTTGGCGCGTCTGATCTTGAGCACTGAGGTGTTGAGGTCATACACGCCTCCAGATGCGTCAACTGCGATTTCAATCGCTTCATCCTGTATCAACAATGCGCGCTGTGCCGCTTCGCTTTCGGCCTCATTGAGGTAGAAATCAATTTCCTCATCGCTCCACAGGTACGGCTTCGCCCTGTCGTCGGCGCGAATCCTGAAAGCGTCTCGGAGTTCAGACAGGTTCATCTTCGCCTTCGCTTGCAATGGCATGAACCGCCTGCATCATTTCTTCCTTGTTCACCGTCCAGCCGACCACTTTTGACAGAGCCTTGAGGTTCGGAAGGTCAGCATTGGTGAAGTCGCCTTCTTTCGGGTTATCCATCATTGCCCTGATCGCGCGCACCAGGATGTCGTGATTGCTATCCTTTGGCGCGGCATGGTCAATCTTCGCCGCGATGGTTTCCGCGTCCATGTTGTCGGTGATGCAGCCAGCGGCCAGCGCTTCGCGGTGCATGAATACCGGAAGCTCGCGCCACTCGACGCCTATTACCGCTGAATGCCCGGATAGCATGGCGATGTAGACCGGTTGATCTGACGGGGCTTTGAATTTCATTTTGTCGCCTCAAAAAAAAACCCGCCGAAGCGGGTTGGTTGCACTGCTTGTTACATCAAAAACCCCCGCCGAAACGGGGTTTGTTATTAAGTAGAGAAGGTTGCTTCTGACTTGTCGTTGCTGATGTACTCAACCACCAACTTGCCAACGCCAGCGCTAGGTGCAGCGCCAGTGCCAGTCCACACCACGCCTACAGTTGTCGCCGCAGTAGTGGCGATGCCGGTCGGAACCAGCACAACCGCGCGGCCAACTGCCGTGATGTCCGCAGATGTCGCGGAATATCTGGTAGCGGTAGCGGCAGCGGCGCCGATCTGATCTCCGATGGAGAAAACATCAGTCGTGGCCGAGTTGAACAACGTGGTAATGAACAGGTCGCCCCTGACAACGACAGCGCCAAGAGGTAGATCAACACAGGCTGCATAAGTGCCAGATGTCACGTCGGCATAGGTGAAATCGCAGAACGCGACTTGTGCGCGCTGACGGTTTGCATTTTTGGTTACAGGCATGATTATTTCCTTTCAGTAATTGAGAAGCAGCCCCGCAGGGCCGCATTCATTAGGCGATGTAAGAGTTCACCGCCATGACGCCAAAGTCCTGCACGGTGTCACCGTCGAACCGGCTCTTGAAGGTTGGCTTGAGAACGCCGTTGAACGCAGAAATGGCGATGCCATAACGGGCGTTGTAATCGTCGGTGTCCTCATCCCATGCCATCGAGTCGTTGATGTCAGCGAAGGCAAGAGCCTGGCATCCCATCAGCAACGAGCGTGTGCCATTGACAGCACCAGCAGCGCCCCACTTGGAGCCGGAAGCCGCGCCCAGAGTGGTGAAAGCCTTGTTGTTGGTGTGGAGGATCAGGCCGTCCATGGTCACGGTCGCGCCAGTGTAGATAGGGTTCTTGTCGCCGCGTGTGCCAGCGTTGATGATGGCATCACGGAAATCAGCATCCTTCTTCAACTGCGCGAAGTGCTTGGGATGGCACAGGTACACATAATGATCCTGGCCGCCTACACGAATAGGTTTGATTCCGCGTGTGCGGGCTTCGGCCATCAGGTCAACGATCATGCCGTATTTGGGCAGGAATGAACTGGCAATGGTGGAGGTGTCGCCCGCAACCAGATTAGTGCCGTCATAGTTGAAATGACGATTGCTGGTTGGTGCTGTCACGTCAGCGGCGTAGTCAAGGCTGGTGAGCGGATCGCCGTCACCACTGCGCACGGAACCATCGTTGTTGTAGTTGTAGGCGATGCCGGAAGCCGTCAGGATCATCAGCTCATCCATCAGGTTGGCGCGCCAGCGAGCCAGACGGTCGCGCGCTTCCTTGCGTACCTTGAACACGGACTCGCGGTCTGACTTGCGGCCCTTGTTGGTAACGGCCTTGCGCAACAGGTCGATATTGATGTCCAGCCAGTAGGCGTCCATCTGCGTTTCACGGCCTTTCAGCTCGTTATCGCCTACCACGCCACCGCCAGACAGGTCTGGGATCAGGCCGATCATGGCCTTGGTGCCGGTGTCGGTCTTCTTGAGTTCGTTGATTTCCTCAACGACGCTGTTTTCGGAACCCATGAATTTTTTGAAAAACAATTCTTCACGGAAAACGCGGGTTGCCTCTTTTTTCCAGAGAATAAAAGGATCTTGATTTGCTGCAAGGTTTGTCATAGCCATGGTAGCTCTCCATAATTAAAAGTGGATTGCTGGCATACGTTGCCAACGCCGAACGCATTGACGCCGCGTTATGGCTGAGGCATGGCTTGACGCGCCAAGAGGCGAGGGTTTTGACGCTACCCTGTAGCTGGATCGCGGTTTACGTCACGCGGAACGACCCCGGAGGGCGCACACAAAAAAGCCCGCACCAGGCGGGCTGATTAGTGGAATTTGCTGCGATTTATGCCGCGCTTAACATCCTCTCCCGATCAGATGGAGACATGCGCTCCCAATCAGATTGGGATACCTGGTTGCTTGCTTTCGGTGGTTGTGCTCGATTACCAACCCCAGCCCCTTGCGGCGGGATGCTCTCGCTAGTTTCCACCCCGCGCTTGACTGCTTTCAGCGTGCGTTCATCCGGCTCACCCGCCGTCTGCTTTCCGCCAAACAGTGGAGCCACCTTGCGCGCTGCGGTTTCCAGCGCCTTGGTCATATCCATGCCCTTGGCGATGTAAGCATCACGCAACTCGATCACCATGCTGATCGCTTCTGGATTACCTGCCTCGGCATCCAGCACCGGAAATTCTGTTGCCAGCGCGGCGGCCTTTGCCTGGAAATTGCTGTACTCGGTGCGCTGCGCCATGCGCGCTTCAGCCTGCACCTCGGCCTGCCGCAGGATTTCGGCCTGCATCTTGTCTTGAAGCTCGTCGTGCTTATCCATGTCGCCATCTAGCAAGGCTTCGGTGGCCTGTCTCCGTAATGCCTTCATATCGATGGCCGATTCCTGACGCTGCTCTACCTGCTGGCTTGCCTTCAGTTGTTCGACTTCTACCTTAAGCGCCTTACGCTCTTCATTAACCTCGTTGAAACGGGCGCGGGGTACGACAGGCATATCATCCTCAGTCGGCTTATCTTCCACTGCCGGGGTATCTGCCTGATCTTCGCCGCCATCATCCGAGTCCTGCTGCTCTTCCCCCTGTTCACCCATCAGCAATGTTTCATCAACAGGTTGATCCAGATCGTCCAGCATTTCGTTTTCCACGGTGTCCACTTGTCTCTCCATTATTGAATTGAGTCCTGCTCTGGTGTCTCGATCCCGTCCAGCATTCCGGCGTCTGGGCTGTCGGTGCGTGCCGGGAATTGCGGGCTTGTATTCTTTCTCTGCCCTAGCGCCTGCCCTGCTGTGAGCGGTGCTTTGCGCTGCAAAGCCTCTATTTGCTGAGGCTCCAGTTCCGCCGGGCGCCCCTCCATCGCTGGCATCGCCCCGGCCACTGGCGCTGCGCTTGGGATGATTGGCGCGGCATCGTGATCCTTGTACCCGCCTGAGCGCAACATGGTGTCGGCAAGCGGTGCTGTTTGTGGGATAGCCGCGATTGTTTGCGCCGTCTGGATCGCGCCGAATTGCGCTTCCACGTTCTTGGCAACCGTGTCAGCCTTCACCTTGTCCACTTCGGCCATGGTCTTTTCTGTCTGCGCCTGCATCAGCGCGGCCTTGGCTTCTGCTTCAGGGTTGGCCTGCGGCTGGCGCATCTCGCTCAGTATTTCTTGCTTGTCGGAAAGGTTGCTGTGCTTGATTACCGCCCAGTCAGGTACTGCAATGCCTGCTTTGCGAATCTCCAGCGCCTGCGTGAACTGGCTATTTTCATAGGTAATCTGCATCGGTACTTCGGCCACCACCACGTCATAACGTCCGACGGTCATGTCGTTCGTGTAACCGCCCATCCCGTCAGGCTGGTTGATGACGATTTCCTGCGTCCCGTCCTTGCCTGTCGTGGCGTCCGTATCGGTGATACGAATCACGCGCTCGGCGTCGTAGTAGTTGGCAATAAGCCAATCAAGCCGCCTGGCCAGCAGGTTGCGCGTCAATGCCAGATTGTCCAGCACCACGGCCAACTGCTGCTGACTGGCAAATTGCTTACTTTGGATTGCCACGCCAGAGACTTCCGCGCCTTCGCTGCCGCGCATCGCTTCCGGTACGGTCACTTCCTTGATCGTGTTGAGTGCGCGCTCGATCAGCCGATCAATCCCCTGCGGGACATTGTTAGGCTGGATTTTGGATGGCTCCTTGCTTCCTTGCCTGTGCTCCAGTACCAGTCCTGTCTGCGCGCCAACATCTTCAAGCTCTTCCGTATCCATGTTCGTGAGGCTGTTTTCCTCAACAATCCAGCCACTGTTCGCGGTCGAGTTGACAATATGGATGTTCTGGCTCAGTGCCTTGTTCAGCACCTGCTGCGGCCCGGTAGCAATATCCACCATGCCGCGCGTCTTGCCGCGCCGGAAATACGGGTAATACGGCAACACCGTGAACCACGGGAGTGGAGACCAGTCTGCGAATAGCACCACGTCCTTTGTGCTCACAGTCCAATACACGCGCTTGGTCATGCGCTTTGTCAACATGCAGCCCATGGCTACCAGGTCTGCAATCACGTCGTCCTTGGCGTTCTCGATCGCCTGCACGTCGCCGGTCGGATGAATCGCCACCCGCGTCATGGAGTAGCGGAATTGCTGGCGGTCGATCACGCGAACGCGCTGGGCGCCAGCAATATCCATCCAGCCGTTCAGGCTGATCTCGTCCAATCCGAATTTGTTGCGCTGCCCTGATTCGTCATCCTCGCCGAAATCGCGATCATATGGCCTGCTATCCTCGACGGCATTGCGCTTGGCCTTGCCGTACCACTCCTCAACCTCATCCAGCGTCATCCAGCGGGCGATCACCACATCCGCCCAGTCGTCAGGGCTGTAGCTCTTGGCATCCGGGTCAGGTATCACGTCGCGCGGGTCAAGTACCTCAATAGCTGCGTCGCCCTGCGTATTTTTGTCGAACTTGACACGGATATTGAAATACCCGCGTTGCTCGATCACGCCATCGGAAAATACCTGAGTCTCTTTGTAATGGAACTGCTCCTGCTCACAAATAAACATCGCCAACCTGCTGCGAATGTCTGCCAATTGCTGGTCAGCCCCGGAACCCGCCGGGCGGAACGTGATGTCCATACGATTGTGAATCTGATAGCCGATGGCCGAATTGATGCTGGGTCGAATCTCATTGAATTCATAAGCTGGTCGCCCCTGCTCGTGCAAGATGGCTAGATCAGCCTCCGTCCACTGCCCGCCGCCAGTCAGCACGCCCTGGCTATCAATATCGCCGCCCAGGTAGAAACCCTCCAGACGTGCAGCGCGAAACACGTAATCGTCGTGCCCCCTGCCCAGCGCGTACTGGTATCGATCCCAATTCTGTTTAGCGTTATCGTCCATAAATCCTTTTTATGCGGCCATTGCTGAACGGGTGCGCGCCCTGTTCAACTTCTTGCGCCAGTTAGCTTCTGAGTCCTTGATCGCCACTGCCGGTTGAATGCCTACAGCGAAGTAGCGGAATGCGTCCGCTGCGTGACTGTGCTCGTCGTGTAGCGGTATGCGGCTGAATTGCCCGCTGTCCTTGTCCACGTCATAGCGGTAATGCCGTAGCGCTTGAATGCCATCAGCGCACTTCGATTCATCGAAATAGCACTGGTGGAATACCGTTCTGGCGGCGTTGATGCCGTCCGCCAGGCTCAGGCGCGGCACGATCTGCACTTTGAAATTTGCGGCCTGGACGATTTCCTGAATGCTCTTGCCAGTGCCAAGCTGCTTGGCCTGCCCATCGTGTGGCAGCCACACGGTACGCAACACATATCCGCTGCGTTGCAGGTAGTCCAGGTAATGAGTAATGCTTTTCTGGCTGTCCGCGTAAAAGTCGATCAACCTGTACTCGAACCCGACTTTTTGCACAAACCATATCGCCGTGTGATCCGCCCAGCCCAGGTCGAAAAACACGTCAACCGGATAGGCTCTATCATATGGGACATTTGTAATCCGCTCGCGCTCTGTCGCCTCGCGCAACTCGGTGGCGTAGACCGCGCCCTCTAGTGTATGGCGGCAATGGCCCTCCCACACGTTGAGGTATGCATCTGGATCACGCACTTGCAGATCAATCCGCTCCTGCTCCAGCACGTCGGGGAACCACGGATTGTCGCGGTAGTCCACCTTGACCACCTTCGCGCTAGCCGGAGGGTTGAGCACAAAGCGCCGATAAGTCTCGTCGGTATCCAGCTCCGGGTTGAACGTGACCCAAATCTCCGAACCATCCTTGCGGATCGTCGGGATCAGGATGTCCCAAGACGACTTGCTGACCGTCTGCGCCTCCTCGATCCAGGCTATATCCACGCCCTCAAACGATTTCAGTCCGGTGATGTTGTGGTGCAAACCGGCAAAAGCAAACTCGGTGCCATTCCTGCCGCGAATGGCTGTTTGCAATACTTCGTAGTGGTCTTGCAGACCAAGCGCCACAATCTGATCGCTCAGTAGTTTGTGGACAGAATCCGTGATACTGCGCTGAAACTCACGCGCACACAGTACGCGGATAGGCATAGAGCACCCCTGCGCCAGCAAATGCCGAGCGACGCCCCATGATTTAGCCCCGCCGCGCCCGCCGTATAGCACCTTGTATCGTGCAGGCTTGGCAAGCATCGCCAGCTTGCCAGCGACCTCAAACCGCAGGGTTGACAATTATCATCTCTATGCGGTCGAACAACGGCTTGCCATCCTTGCCGGTATGCTCCATGACCTGCTTGTCCATACCCAGCAGCTTGGCTTTGCCCATCGTCCCGGCAATCGCTGCGCTGGTCTGCGGCGTTTCTGCGGACAACGCTACCTGGCGCGCCTCTTCCAGTTCTGCGATCAGATCATCGACTGTGATTTCATTGCGTTTTGCGGCTGCTGCTTGTAATTCTTCGATGCGTAGGGATACGTGGGGGCGAGAGATTACCCGGTACGCCTCAACCCTGACGCTTTCGTCTCCCATGTTCTTCGCGCTGTATGCGACTCGATACGCTTCGCTCGCATTGCCCTGTTCAACGTAACTCCGGCAAAAGTTCTCCTGCTTCTGCGTCAGCGCCATCAGCGTTTGGGCGGCTTAACGCCCTTTCCTTTGCACGGCATGGTTTTTACCCTTGTGATGGACAATAAAAAAGCCCACGCGATGGTGGGCTTTGTTTTTTCAGGGCGAGCAAGGCCATTGACGGCCTTGTCCCTTTTTGATTATTCGCTCCGGTTTGTCTGTCGGCGCTTTTATCGGATACCGGCGATTGTACATGGTTTTTTTATTTGTCAACAGTTTTTTTAATCTCTCAGCGCTGCTGCTATATTATTTGTGATCTCGCTCATTACGTAGGCGTGCGCATCGGCAATCCGGCCCACGAAAGCAGCTCCGCACAGACTGGCTCTATCGCTATCGCTGTACCTGTGCACCCCAGCCCCGGCGCAGCTCTCACAGAGAATGCTACCACCGGCCTCCCTCAATATCTCTCGCGCCCCGCTGCAAGCCCGGCAATGCGGATTGATCCACTCTGTTAATGCCGCGTAGGCCACGCGCATTGCGATCGACCTGGATATTTTGTACCGGCCTGCCAGAGGCTGCGCGAGAATAATCACCGCCTCTTTAGTCCACCGGGATTGATCCGCATTTTTGATCCGTAATAGCAGGCTTGCCAATCTGCTTGCCTTGGCTCCTACATGGATCAGCGCATCGATGTCGTGGTGACGAAAATCGTCTGTCGATGAGTCCAGGTTGTGGCTGTTTTGTGCGCGTGCGATGTTTATTTGTTGCATCCGTTCCTCCGTTTGCCGCATCCATCAAAAATTTTATAAAAAAACGCTTGCATTGTTTTGATTAGTGTGTATAATTCAATTCATGGGATGCACAAATGCACCCATCAGCCACCAGCCTGTAGCCTGGGAAGGAGAAGATCATGAAAATAAGATTTGCTAATCCAGTTTTAGCCCGTTCTTTCCTCTCAACGGAACATCCCACATCTAGCTATGGGATTCCGGTGCTCGTTGACGAGGAAGGGAACGCATATGGGCCAGCAGACAAACTCCCGTCCGGTGACGGGCTTGAGTGGATGTATGGGATGTATGGGCTTACAGAAAGTCCAACCGCTGGTGATTTGGTAAGAGTGCATATCATCGAGGAGTTCGGCGGCTGTGAGCGATCCGAAGAATTAAAAACCGCAGCAAAATCATTTCTAGGACTTTTAGAAACGCTATGAAATCCAAAGTCAATGCGCCGGTGAATGGGCGCGGTGGCGCGGGTCGCGGCCAGGGCGTCAAGGCCGCAGACGGCGCGAAAAACCTCAAGCGCCGCAACATCACCATTGACGACGACAGCGCAGACGCTCTCCGCGCATTCGGTGATGGTGATCTGTCGCTCGGAATCCGTCGGGCTGCCGCTCATATCAAAATCCCCAAATAATCCGCTCTCCATTGACACCCGTTGCAGGCGCTCCATGGTGTCCTTTTGCCGCCTGCGCTGTCGCACCATCCCATTACAAAAGCGTTCGCCCCCGGCCCCGCCCAATGTGGGCAATTGCGGCTCATGCGATTTTGGTATTCCACGCCTGGAAAGTCGCTGCTGGTGACTATCTCGCTAAAAGCAGGCCGGTTGAAACATGTCGGGCGCTCAATTACTGGATCAGCCCATCTGGCGCGCCACGCTTTTTGAATGTCTTCAATGGATGTCACGGCATCACCTCGTATCCATCCATTGCGCGGCTCACCAGATCAAGGCGCGTCCTCAAATCGACGATTTCGTACAATTGCTCGCGGTAAATATCGACATGCTTGTCAATCTGCGCCCTAAGATGCACGATCTCGGATTCCATCTGTTTCATTTTTGCGGCTTCTTTTTTTGTCATTTCACCACCGGGTAAACCGTTTTTCTCGCGGCACACTCAGCGCATTTGTAGCGAGTTATACGGCCTTTTTTGTTGAGCACGGCAAAGCGGCCATAAATCGGCTTTTCCTTGTGGCAGTTCAGGCAGCGGAATGTCTCAGCCATATATCGCCTCCAGCGTCATCGCCACCAGATCAAGTTCGTCCAATTTTTGGATACGCATAAGCGATTTGTTTCCGTGCAGCCCAAGGCTTCCCCTATGGCACTCAGGGCAAAGGGCGGCGCATAGCCAGTCATTTCCGCGCATCCCAATTCCCTGCCCTTCGCGGGCGTGATGAGCCTCTACCGGCATTGATCCACAAATTACACAGGGAATCTCATGCACTCGCACTAGATGGCGCTTGCTGGCTGCGCTCATATCGACACCTCATTTTCTGCCGCCCAGGCCTGGACATACTCGACTAAACTGCTCAATCTCTTTACGCTCATGCTTGCGGTTGACTCTCTGAGGTTCAAAAACTCCCCTTCAAGCCCTGGTACTACCTCTGCCGCGCGGCCAGTTGCTATTGAATGGCCTGATACCATAATCAGCTTCCACTGCTCAGTCGTGCGCTTCTTTCCGCCGAATTCCTTGCGCTTGGCAATCTCGCCCAGCAGCTTGTGTAATAGCGCGTTCTGCTCGCTGGTGCGCGTCTTTGGCTTGATCTCGACTACCATGCCTTCATCGGCTACACGCACAGCAGAAATAGCGTTATTCCTTGCGGGATGTGGATACGGCTGGATAATAAATATCTGCTTCATGCGCACATCCTATAGACCGCCTGCACTGCATTGGCGACCTGCATATCCGTCTTGCCGCTCAGGTATTCAACTGCGTCATTGAATTGATCCATCAGCAAATTGCGTTCGTCGCCAGTTGCGCCATACACGCCAGTCCTGCTTTTACGATCCCTGATGGCATCCAGCGCGGCCATGGCTGGCTCATAGCGTCCGTCATTGGCGATGATCGCGCAGACGTTCAAGTGAGCGGCCAAAGTGTTCCATCCTGGCGAATCCAGTGCTCCTAGCCATAATTTGTGGATATGGATGCGCACCGCCAATTCCATGTCACGCTTTTGTCCAGGCGTCAGCGCCACTCCCTTTGACCGGTAGGCTTTACGCGGCTTTTTGCTGGTCGCCATGCGCCTCCTGTATCCGCTCGCCTATCACGCTTACGCCGCCTCTTTCCATGAAACAGCCGACGTGCATTCCGCCATGACCGCGCACACATAGCCAATGCCATCAG
>SXGT01734351.1_pt1 | contig 25448 bp, 22 predicted proteins | sample 3176221 | NCBI WGS metagenome assembly SXGT01 (sample SAMN11356862, study PRJNA531348) | freshwater metagenome | isolation source: freshwater sample F1-120 | place: China: Fuxian Lake, Yuxi | collected 2017-12-25
CGAGTACCGGGCGCGTTCGATCTGTTCGTTCTCCGGTCAGAACGACAGTCCCGACAGCACTGAGCCCTTCGAAGGTGGCCGCGTGCAGTCCTTCGGCGACATTGTCCAAGAAGCGATCGACGTGTACGGCGACGGCAGGGGCGCATCGGCGTTGGTCCCGATCATCACGGGCGAAGGTCCGGGCGTGGAATGCCCAGGCACCCATCGGTAAGCGCAGTCGCGCACGTCGCCGGCCGGGATCTCGACCGGGGTCCCGGCCGGTCGCTCGTCCTTGTCCCTGACGCCGCATCGGCAGCGACGATGTCAGATCGATCGCTCGACCATGTAGGGGATCAACGCTCGGACGAACTCGCCCGCTGGGGTGTTCGCCCGCCGCCCGAAGGCGGCTTCGAAACTGCGCTCGGCGTCCTCGGAGATTCCGGCCGCGAAGTGTTCGGCAAACTGAATGCTCTCGTGGCGGCGCATCAACTCCAGGATCGCCGCGGCGCCATCAGGGGTACGCGCAGTGCGTGGCGTACGAACGAAATCGACAACACGCGAGCGGTCGGAGCCGCCCGCGGCGCGCAACAGGTGCAGCAACATCAGCGTTCGTTTGCCCTCGATCAGATCACCAAGTACCTCTTTGCCGTAGGCCCGCTCGTCACCGACGAGATTCAGCACATCGTCTCGAATCTGGAACGCGGCGCCGAGCAAGAAGCCGAATCGCACCATCGCTTCGAGGTCGGCGCTCCCCCACGATCCGATCAGTGCTCCCACTCGTAACGGATGCACGGTCGTGTACCAGCAGGTCTTGCGCATGACCAGCTCGAGGTAGTCGTCGGGACCGAGATCGACGATGCCATCGCGTATCCATCCGAGTTCGGTCGCCTGGCCTTGAATCGTGTGATACGCCATCGTCGAGAACTCGCCGGCGACCCGTGTCGCGATCCGCGCGCCCAGGGTCGCGACGTTTGCGCCGAGCGCGCGTTGGGCGAGCACCATCAGTGCGTCGCCGGCGTTCAGCGCGAGCGGCAGCCCGTGCGCGTCGTGCAACGTGGCGATCCCACGACGCAACTGGCTGCTGTCTTCGATGTCGTCGTGCACCAGAAATGCGTTGTGCATGAGCTCGATCGCAACTGCCGACGGCAAGGCCTCGATGACGCGGCCACCGAACGCCTCGCACGTCGCAAGGCACAGTGCCGGGCGAATCGCCTTGCCTCCTCGCGCGGGATAGTCGGCAACGACGATGCGAAGCCACTCCTCGGGCCAGTCGAGCGGGACACCCTCCGCAATCGCGGCGCGCACGATGTCGCCATACTCGCCGAGCCTTGCATCGACCCCGAGCAGTGGGGATAGGCTGACGCTCATTGCGGCTGGGGGGTCGCAACCGACGTTTGGGGAATCGTCAGCGTGATCAGCCGCGCGAAGCTCGGTGCAGACGCAGCCGTCATCACGCCGTGGTACACGCCCGGTTGCGCGTCGTCCCGTACGTCCGCTCGAACTGCGATTCGATCGATTTCGTCGCCCAGGTCGACCACCGTCGAGCGAAAGCACTCCGCGGCGACGACCGCTCCCGCCGCCGACCGCGCCGCCCCGACCTCGATGTCGTGCAGCCCAGCCGGCACAACCGTCATCGCGGTTGCGACGCCGTCGATGACGGTCAGGCCCACGCGTTCGGTATCTGGCGATCGCGGCCCCCGAGCGCCGAGATCGGTCCAGACGTCGACCATGCGCTTCGCCGCGGTTGCGAGTTGGTCGATGAACTGGTCGGCTTCGACGCGCAGATCGCGAGTCGAACGAGGTGCGTCGGAGTTCGACGGCTCCGCGCCGAAACGAGGCGCGAAACCGTCTGCGTCGGCTCCGTCGCCGGCCGCGCCGGTCCGCAGAAACCGGCCCAGCAGCTTGGTCGCGGCTTCGATGCCCGCCGCCTGCATCTCCGAAACGGCCTTCAGGTTCTCGACCGGATCGAAGAACTGGGACCGCCTCGCCGACTGCTCATCGCCCACGGCGGGGCAGCGTAGAGCCAAGTTGGGCAACCAGCACAAGACGAACGAAGGACCGTGACCGTGACCGAGCCACACCCAGAACAGCTGCCCGACCGCGCTGCGGCTGCCGCGTTGATCGCAATGGGCAGACGCCTCCATGAGTTGCGCGCCAAGCAGGGCTTCGAAGAAGGCGAGTTTCCGTTCGCGACATTCGACGAATGGGTCGTGGACGACTGGCAGGCCAGCATCGCCGAACTCCAGGATCCGTTACTGAGTCGGTCAGTGATTCGGGTTTTCGAAGCCGACGGCTTCGGCGACCACCTGTCCGCGACGCTGCTCGCGTCCGCACTCGATCCCATCGTTGCCCGCAGCGTCGCAGACTGGGCCGCCGGTTCGGAGTTCGGGCACGAGTCGGTGCTGCGGGCCACGATCCGGGCGTACGATCTCGATCCCACCGACCTTGCCGACGAGTGGGCGCGAGACCCGAGCGACCCTCGGTATCTGCCGTTTCGCGAAATTGCTGATCCGACGGCTGGTATCGACCCTCGGGCGGGGCTCGTCGTCGACCCGGGGTCCGCCACAATTGGGCAGATCTCTGCCGACAGCAAAGGCTTCGTCTTCGACGCCGCCGTCTACAAACAACTCGGCGCGGCCGAGCTCTACCAGGTGGACCCGGCGTCCGGGATCATCACGCTGGGATCGACCCACTACTTCCTCGACCCGACCAACAGCCAGAAGATCGCCGACGGGCGGCCCCAGAACGCGTTCACCACGATGAACGACCTACGCGGATTGCTCAACCCTGCGTCGTGGGACGATTGCCCCGCGATCCGACCCCTCTTCAAGTCGGTGACGTTCGATCCCCCGCCCCCCGCGACGGCGAACCCTGCGTGGAAGGGAGACTTCCGCGAGGTCGTCGACCTCGCCCTCGGCGTTGCGACGTACGGCAGTCTGAACCCGCTGGTCGAGAATCACTTGCACGCCGACTTCACGACCAGTGCAGCCTCCGACAAGTACCGACTCGACTTCTCGCTGATCTTCAGCAAAGTGCTCAGCGTCGACGAAGGTCACCTGCAGGTCTCGCGCATCACGGGACATCTCGCGAACCCGAACTACTTCGGCCGCGCGACCGCGGGCGGCAGCGTCGCGACTGGGCTGCTCAAGTTCGAGTCGATCAAGAAACTCAAGTTCGTGCCGCCGTACCGAACACCAGCCCGCGCGACGATCGTTGTCTGGGCCCTCGGGTCCCGAGCGTTCGCCCGATCGTGCAACTGACCTGTCATCAGCAAGAAAGGACCGCTCACCATGGCCAACCCGAATGACTTCAAAGTCCCGGGCCCGACGTTCGCGCAGGTCGACTCCCAAAGCGGAGCACTCAACGCAATCGCCGAGGAATGGAAGAACAACGCCGGGTATCAGCCGTACCTCGATGCGCTCACGACCTACTTCGAACAGCTCATGGCCGCGGGAACGACCGCGGTTGGTATGCAAACTCCTACCGATGGCGACGTGGATCGCGTCGACCTGGTCAAGTGGTCGCTCGACGTCGCCGCGGGTTACGCAGCCGCCACGGTGAACTATTTGTCGGCTGCCGGTCAAGCGTTCGCACAAGACCTGCAGAAGTGGGGCACGACACCGACCCAGCCGACGGGCACCAACGAACCCCCGAACTGAGTCCGAGCTCATGAATGATTCGGCGGACCGTCCACTGGTCGGCGAACGCCGACCGCTCACGATCTTGTTCAGCGACCTGGTCGGCTCGACAAGGTTGTCGGCCACCACCGACGACGAGGCCTACCTCGACACGATCTTGCGTTACTGGGCAATCGCCGAGTCGGTCATTGCCGACCATGGAGGCTTCCTCGCTCAGCGAGAGGGCGACGGTATCTATGCGTGGTTCGGCTACCCAACGGCAAGCGAACACGACGCGCTGCACGCGATCGAGGCTGGGCTCGCACTCTCGAAGAAGGTGGCGGCGCTCGACCGCGAACTCGACGACACCCTTGGAACCCGACTCCACACCCGCGTCGGCGTGCACACCGGAACCGTGGTTGTGCACGAAACGAACGACGGTCGACCATTCGGATTCGGGTTCACGGTCAACTTCGCGGCCAAGGTGCAACAAGCTGCGCCGTTCGACACAGTGCTCGTGTCCGAGGCCACGCTGGGCGCGCTCCGACAGCCAATCCCGACCGGAACGCGCATTCCCATCGAAGTCTCCGAACTCGAAGGATCGATCGACGCCTTCATTGTGACGACCACGGCATCGGCACCACCGACGGGAGACTTCGTCGGTCGCACAGCCGAGATCGCCCAGCTCGACGAAATGTGGACGGCGGTGAACAACGGATCGGGCGTCGTGGCCACACTGCGAGGGCCTTCCGGTGTCGGCAAGTCACGCATCGTGCGCGAGCTCCAACACCGCCTCGACGGGGAAGCCCAGTTCATCTGGGCGCGGTGCGATCGGCTCCGGCAGGCTTCACCATTTTGGCCGCTGCGTCAGGTGATCGAGCAGTCCTTGGACGGCGAGCTGCTCGCACCGTCCACCATCGACGAACACGCGCTGCGCCTCGGGCTCGGTGACCACTCGCCGTTCGTCCGCCTCGCGGTTGGCTTCGAGGCCGAGACGCCGATCGAACTCGACGCCCTCGTTGTACACCGCGAGACGCTGACCGCGATTCGGCGTTGGCTCGCCGCCGTTGCGCACGACACCCCGACGGTGCTGGTCATCGACGACCTCCACTGGGCCGACGCCGCTACCCGCGAGGTGCTCGAACTCGTCGCGGCCAATCCGGTTCCTGGCATGTTGGTTGTCACGACCCTGTGGCCCGACGCCGCCCCGTTCGCCCGAACGAACGTGATCGACGTCGGCGATCTTCCCGTCGACGACGCCCGCAAACTCGCGACCAGCCTGCTCACGAACGCGTCACACGAACGCATCGACGAGTTGATCGATGCGAGCGCCGGTTCTCCGTTGATCATCGAGGCGCTCGCTCGCCACGGGCACCTCGCAGGCGGCACCGGCGTTCGCGAGGCACTCGTCCCACATTCGAACGTCCCAGTATTGCTCCAGGGCGCGATTCTTGCTCGCCTCGAATCCATCGAGCATGCGATGCACCTCGCCCAGTACGCCGCGGTGGTGGGATCGCGATTCGATCTCGAGGTGGTCTGCCGCGCCGCGGAACTCGACACCGAGGTTGGTCGTCGTACGGCCGACGCGCTGCGGGCGGTTGCGTTGCTCGACGCGACCAACGACCACGACGTGTGGGATTTCCATCACTCGCTGATTCGCGATCTGGCGTACGACTCGTTGCTCACACCCCGACGCCGATCTGCCCACAGCCAAGTCGCCGACGTCCTCACCGATCGCGACGAGCCGGACCTCGCCCTGCTCGCCATGCACCTCGACGCTGCGCATCGGATCGACGAGGCCATCGACGCCGGCATCGCGGTCGGTCACGGGGCGCGAACGCACGGCACCTACAAAGACGCCGAGCGTGTGTTGAGCCGAACGCTCGAACTGCTCGACAACCTCGACGAAGCCGACGAGAACGACCGGACGGTTGCGCGCAAGTTGACCGCGCACCGGCTTCGAGGTCTACTCCGTGTCGCCACAGCACCCGACGCCTACCGAGCTGCGGAGGACGACCGTCAGTCGATTCTCGGGCTCATCGGCCGCGGTACTCCGACTCCCGAGCACGTGGCCGCGTCCGCCGCGGAGTGGGCGAATGCCATGCAGCAAGGTCGGCTCGGTTTGGCGCGGCAGTTGCTCCACCAACAGCAACGAATTTGCGAGGAACACCTCCCGCAGTTCTTGCCGATCAATCGGGCAGGCTGGGGGGTCTTGGAATCCTGGCGAGGCGATTGCCATCGGGCGATCGCGCTCCTCGATCGCGCCGCCACCGAACTCGAGACCGGTCTGAGCCAGGACGAGATCCACGAGATCTGGCCGACCCCAGACGACCCTCGCGTCACGATCGACGCGCACCGGGCGACGGTGCTCACCGCCATGGGGCGAGTCGACCAAGCGCAGCTGCTCACCCAACGTGCGCTCGAACGATCCGGGGCGCTCCCCTGGCCGTCGGGCCCCTTCGGCACCGTGTACACGCTTGCGTACGCGATCGCCGACGACGAACTCCTCGGCGATGCGTCTGCGGCTCTGGCTCGCTCGATGGAAATGAACAACGTCGCGAACCAGCACGGGCTCGACTTCTGGGGCAAAGCGGCGATGGTGCACATGGCAATCGCGGGCACCCTCGCCAATCCGAACGAGGCAATGATCGACATGCTGATCGCGACCAAGGACATGATGCGGGTCACCGGGAGCGAGTCGGTCCTCACGCAGGCGTTGCTGCTCGAGGCAGCTCGCGCCGCGCTTTCCGTCGAGGCCGTCACTCGCGCTGCGACCTATATCGACGAGGCGTTGGCCCACGCCGAGAAATCTGAAATCGGCTGCTTCGCGCCCGAACTCCACCGGTTGCGCGCCCGAACGACCGACGACACGCATGCCGCGGAGGCGGATCTGCGCGACGCGTACCGCGTTGCAATCGAACGCGGACTGCATGTGCAAGCGTTGCGCGCCGCCATGGACCTCGCCGAGGGACGCAACCACACGGCCGATCCCAACCCACTTGTCGCCGTCTTGCCGCTCGTCGACGAGCATTTGCTCGGCCTCGAACGCTCGCGCCGCGCCAGCGCGGCCTGACGCGCGCATGGGGCGGCGAATCGCGATTCTCGGCGGCGGCTTGGGTGGACTCGCCGCGGCGTGGCGGCTCAGCGACCCGGCCCACCGACGCGACATCGACTCGATCACCGTGTACCAGCGCGGTCACCGCCTCGGCGGGAAGGGCGCGAGTCACCGCGGCGTGAACGACCGAATCGAAGAACACGGCCTGCACATCTGGCTCGGGTACTACGACAACGCATTTCGGCTGCTGCGCGAGTGCTACGACGAGCTCGACCGAGAGGTTCGGGCACCGCAGTGCCCGATTGCGACGTGGGACCAGGGCTTCATGGCCGCGCCAGCGGTTGGGGTCGAGGACGGCAGTGGAGGCTTCACCTGGGTCGCCGACTTCGCTGGTAACGATCTGCGGCCCGGCGAACCGATCGACAAGATGGGAACGTTCACGCTGGTCGACTTCGTTCGCCGCTCGTTTCGACTGCTTGCTGATTACTACGCGTCCCTCCAAATGGGGCCGGCGGCCCTCGGCGAAGCCGCCGCTGCGACCGCAGTCGCAGCACTGACGGCGGCGGTGACCCGCATCGAGGCCGAGCTGCGACCGGTCCGCGTGCATCATGCACTTTTCGACGCCGTCATCGACCTGCTCTCGGTTGCGAGCTCGCTGCTCGTCGACACTGCCCGCGCCGACCGCAACACGGAACGGATCTGGAATCTGCTCGACATCATCCTCGCCCAGGTTCGAGGAATCGTTGTCGATGGAGTGCTCGCCAATCCCGAAGCACTCCGAACCATCAACCACATCGAGTATCGCGATTGGCTCGCCCAACACGGCGCGCACCCGGCCACGTTGCAGTCTCCTCTCGTGCACGCCATGTACGGGCTCGCGTTCGGACACCTTGATGGCGATCGGGCTCGCGAGACGTTCGCCGCAGATCGCGGGCTGCTGCTCGCCGCTCGCATGTTCTTCGACTACAAAGGCTCCTTGTTCTGGAAGATGCGCGCCGGCATGGGCGAGGTCGTCGTCGCGCCGATCTATCAGGCGCTCAGCGATCGCGGCGTTCGCTTCGAGTTCTTCCACCGAGTCGACGAGATCATCGGCGGTGAGGGGCGAACCGTCGAGTCGGTGCGGCTCGGTCGCCAGGTAACGCTGCGCGCGGGTCGAACCGAGTACCGGCCGTTGATCGATATCGACGGCCTGCCGTGCTTCCCGGAACATGCCGATCTCGAACAGGTTGACGCCGGAACCGAACTCTTCGAGCACGACCTCGAATCTCACTGGTGCACCTGGACCGATGTCGCCACCGTGGACCTTCGCCGCGGCAGAGATTTCGACGACCTCGTCGTCGCGATTCCGGTGGGCATGCTCGAACACGTCGCGCGCGACCTGATCGAACGGTCGCCGAACTGGAGACAGATGGTCGAGGGCATCAACACGGTGGCCACCAAGTCGACCCAACTCTGGCTCGGGCCGAGCGAGTCCGAACTCGGGTGGCAACACCCAGGTGCCACGATCACCGGACACGCGGGAACCTACGACACCTTCTCGTCGATGAGTCACCTGCTGGAGTTCGAACGCTGGCCCACCGACGTCAACAGCATCGTCTACTTGTGCTGCACCATGCCATCCGATCGTGAGCTCGAGTACGCGACCGACGGAGGTGAGATCGCCACGGCTCACGCGGTCGCCGACGCTGAGCGTTTCATCGAAGAGGATCTCGACCACTATCTCCCGCACGCCTACGACACGGGTTCGTTCCGATCGGACCTGCTCGTCGGCAGCGACCCCGAACGACCGTTGACATCTCAGTACGTGCGCGCCAATGTCGATCCCGCGGATCGGTACGTGCAGTCCGTCCCCGGAACCGACCAATACCGACTACGACCCGACGAGTCAGGCTTCGATCATCTCTTCCTCGCCGGAGACTGGACCGACAACGGCATCAACGCCGGCTGCATCGAAGCCGCGGTGGTGTCGGGACTGCAGGCGGCGAACGCCATCGTCGGGCGCACACGCCTCGACCGCATCACCGGCATCGTCGAATAGCGAAGCGTCAGCGCGCTCGACGGCGCAGCTCGACGGTATCGAGCACCACGATGCGGCCACGAGCAAGTTGCACACACCCGCAACGCTCGAGGTCCCGCAGCACCCGATTCGCAGTCGGGCGCGCGGTTCCGGCCATCGACGCAAGCGCGTCTTGGCGAATCGGGATCTCGACTGGTCCGTCGGCATCGGTCCCGTAGATCCGGACCAGGTCGTGCAGGCGTCGGACCACTCGCTGATCCGAGCTGAGATACAGCGCCTCTTGCACCATCGCCGAGAGTTCGCGTACCCGAGCTGCGAGCGCGATCGACAACATGCGGTGGATCGCGGGATTCGATGCGCACAAGCCATCGAAGTCGCGGCGGTCGAGGACGAGCATCTCGCTCGCTTCCAACGCCACGGCGGTCGCACTGCGACGGTGATCGTCCGACAACAAGGCAAGTTCGCCGTGCACCTCGTCGCGTCCCAAGACGTTGAGCGTCACCGAATCCCCGGTGGGGCCAACGGCCCGAATGGCAACTCGGCCCTTTGCGACGAGGTGCAGGCTCTCGGCGGGATCACCCTCGTGGTAGATGACCTCGTCCCGCCCGAATCGGCGACGGCGCATTGCGGCATGGACGGCCTGGCGTGCTTCGACATCGAGCGAATCGAGCAGCCAAGACATTCACGAACTCCCGTCTTTGTGTCATCGTCGGCACGTTCAGCGCGTCACGTCGGGAACAGACATCGGCGTGCCGCTGTCTCATGATGAAACCGCAGCGTAGGAGATCAGCTGTGGGGGACACCATGACAACGGCAACAGGTTCCGGACCAATGTTTCGCCGGAGGAACACACCGAACTCGCGACTGGAACGCTTCCCCCAGTCGTGGCACTTCGGGTTGGTTTTTCGGCGCACGCGCGGGCCGGCGCCAACGGATGTTGTTCATCACGGTGTGACAGACGATCGAACGCTCCGCGTGACGGAGGAGTTGGATCGGATCGACGAACGGACTCGTGCGGCCACGCGCTGGCACGACCTGGTCGTGGAGACGATCCGCGACATCCGCGACGGGGTTCCGACGACGACCGCCCGAGTCGTCCGGTTCCACGATCCGGCGTCACCGAAGCTGTCGACGAAGTCCGACGATCCTCCGACGTGAAGCTGAAGGTGGCCGGCCGCGGCGTGGGGACGCGGCCGGTCCACCTTCGGCAAACCGGGGCGACGCCGCGGATGCTCGACGACTTCGAGGCGCGGAGCGGTTGCTCTGCCGTCGGTGAGGACGTGGGAGTATGGGTCGATGGACGGTGACCGAGTCCCTCCCCCTGAGGTCATCGACACGTTGCGACACGAGCCGCGTGGCGCGAGCTGGCTCACCTCCGTCGGTGCCACGGCCCGACGGGTCGCTGAACGGTGGGGGCTGACCCTCGGCGCCGTGCTGCCCGGCGGCATGGTGTCGCTCGTTGTGGACGCGACGACGAGCGCGGGCACGCCGGTCGTGTTGAAACTGCAGTACCCGCATCGGGAATGCGCACACGAGGCCGATGCGCTCGCTCGCTGGGACGGCAACGGTGCGATCAGATTGCTCGACCACGACCGTGACGATCACGCACTCCTGCTCGAACGCTGCGAGCCCGGCCGCCGGCTCTCGGAATCACTCACGGGACCGCTTGCGCTCGAGGTGATGATCGACCTGCTGGAGCGGCTGCTCGTCCCCGCGGGCGCACCGTTCACGACCCTGACCGACGAGTGCGAACGGTGGGTCGCGTCGCTCACCGCCGAACGCGGCACGTACTTCGACGCCGACCTCACCGATCTGGCCATCGAGTGGCTGGGAGACCTTGCGCCCACGCAGCGCGACGCCGTGCTCGTGCACCAGGATCTTCACGGTGACAACGTGTTGCGGGCCCACCGGGAGCCGTGGTTGGCCATCGATCCCAAACCGTTGATCGGCGAGCGCGAGTTCGCAGTCGCGCCGATCGTGCGGAGTTGCGAGCTCGGCCACAGCCGGACCGAGGCCGTCGACCGCCTCGACCGCCTGAGCGAACGGCTCGGACTCGATCGCGAACGCGCCCGCCGCTGGACTGTTGCGCAAACCATCGCGTGGGCGTCGGGCTCGTCGATCGCCGCGACGCATCTCGAAACCGTGCGTTGGTTGCTCGCTGAAGGATGAACCTGCGCCGAGGGGAGCAGGGCGTCACGCAATCTGTGCGAGCGCCCCGACGAACTCGGCGGGCCATGACATGAACGGCGAGTGATCGGTGTCGAACTCGACGACGGCGTCGGCGTGCCTCGCCATGGCCCGCTGGAAGTCGGGGTCGATCGACCGATCTCGTCCACAGACAACGTAGGTCGACCGATGGTTGCGCCACGCGGCCGCGCCCGCCGGTTCGCTGACGCACGCCAAGGCCGTCGGGCGAAGGCGTGCAACGGCCGCTTCTGCCTCGGCCGGGTCGCATCGTGCGTAGAAGCAGTCGACCGCGGCCTTGGGGTCGATCGTGAATCGGCCGTCCGCTCCAATTTCCAGCGCGGTGACCAGGCGCGGCTGGGGGTAAGCCGCACTGATGTCGACGAACGACTCGTCGGCGTCGAGCATCATTGCCGCGACGTAGACGAGGTGGTCGACGTCGTCGCGGTCCGCGGCCGCAGCGGAGATGACGTGCCCGCCGTAGCTGTGGCCGACCAGCACGACCGATTCGTCGATGCCATCGAGCAGGGAGCGCACCGCAGCGACGTCGTCGGCGTGGCTCGTCAACGGGAGATCCAACGCTCGGGCAACATGGCCTCGAGCCTGCAGGTCGGCAACGGTTCGATCCCAACACCAGGCGCCGTGCGCCACACCGTGCACCAGGACGTAACTCGTCATCGTCGTTCCCTCTCCACCTTGGCTCGTCGACGCCCCCACGGCGGTCGTTCGATCATCGATCGATTGGCGGCTCGGGCGCAACCCCTGGCCCTGGCAACCCTCGGTTACGTCAGCAGCGCCGGTGTCACCGAAAACCCGACGAAGAACTCCGGGTCCGGATCGCGCCGACAGTGCACTCGTTCGCCGCCCGCGTCGTCGAACGCGAGTTGCCACGAGTGCAATCGGGTCCGACCTCCACCGCGGGCCGAGTCGGCATCAGGGTCGTTGACGGCAAAGAGCGGATCGCCGATGATCGGAAACCCGATCCACCCGAAGTGCACTCGAATTTGATGACGGCGACCCGTGACGGGACGCACACACAGCAACGTGCGCTCCTCGGCCGTCGACAGTCGTTCGAAGGTCGTCGTCGCAGTGCGGGCGTCTTCGGTCGCCGCTGCGGGAGCCAACGCCCAACGGCGGGACCACTCGTCGAACTCGATCGCTTCACGCGGTCCGGCGACCCGGACCGAGTTCTTGCGACCGACGCGCAGGGGCAGATCGATCGTGCCGCGTTCGGGAAGATCGATCCCGCGCACCACCGCGAGGTACCGCTTGTCGATCGTGCGTTCTCGGAACTGCTGGGTGAGGCCCGCGTGCGCCTCGCGCGATCGGGCCAGCAATACCAATCCGGAGGTCACACGATCGATCCGGTGCGCGGGCATCACCCACTCCCCCGCGGCCCGCGCCGCGGCCATGAGATCGTCGCCATTGCGGGCGCCCGTGAGGGCGACGCCAGCAGGTTTGTCGATCACCACGGCGTCGGCGTCCTCGAACACGGTCCGCGTGTCGCGGACGTGCGCCCAATCAGTGATCATGTGCGGAGTCTGACCGCTCGCACCGACGAATCAGGAGTCGCAGGCCGCCGAACTCGGGTCAGCATGCACGCAGTCGAAATGCGAGGTCACGCGCGAACCGTGGGGCCACCAGGCTGGTCGCGCCGCCGTTGGTTCGGATTCGACCTTGCCCGGTGCCGGTCCAGGTGTCGATCCACCGACCGCACCAGCGTCCCGGCGGGAGCTGCAGTTCGACCGTGGCACCGTTGATAGGTCGGGTCGCCTGGGCGTTCCACTGGAACTGCTCGTCCTTGACCCAACCCAGCACTCGCGTGCGGCCGACCATGACCCGCGCGCTGACCCCTTCGGGTGCCGTGCCGCCGGCGTCGACCGTCGTCGCGGCGAACGCCTCGCGGTCGAATCGAACCCCATGGACGAACCGGGCCACGGCGCGGAACATCGGCCGGTACCGATCCCATTCCGGGTGGGTGATGCTGTCCCACCACCACGGCATGGCCGTGCCGAATCCTCCCGACACCACCCCCGCCCAGAGCCCGTCGTGCAGACCGATTCCGGTCGGGTCGATCGCGCGCGTTTCGACGGGACCCCGCGAATCGACGCCCAGCTCGGCGAACAGCACCGGCAAGGTAGGGGCCTGCGACCGGCGGATGTCGGTGAACTCCGGAATCGTTCGGAACAGGTTCGGGGCGTACGGGATGTCGCCGATGCGCGCGTAGTGATGGACCTGCGCGAAATCGAGCCCGCCCTCGGCCCACAAACGCGGTTCGTTCCCGAAGATCGCGGTGCTGGACGAAATCAGATGACGGTGCGGGTCGAGCACGCGAACGACATCGGCCATCTCGCGGTGCCACCCAGCCACTGCGGCCGAGTTGGCCAGGTAGTCGTCCGTGAGATCGACCTCGTTCCAGAACTCCCACGCCAGCAGGTTCGGCGCGTAACCCCAACGCGCCACGATGTACATCAGCCGTTGGCGAAACCAGGCTTTCGCGCGCTCGTCGGTGAAGAAGTCGTGCGGCCGTCGGAGCGGCCCACCATTCGCTGCGTTGTACGGATTCGACGCCCACTCGCTGTTGAAGTTCGTCGAGAATGCGCCGTGGTTCAAGAGGGCAAGTTCGACTTGGATGCCGTTGACGCGCGCGGTGTCGATCGCGTGATCGAGTTGCCATGCACGGTCGAGGCGACCCGAGTAGTCGCCCAAACCGGTGTCGTTCCATTCGATCCCGAACGACCAACTCGCCATCCAGAAGCGAGCGAAGTTCCCGCCGGCCTCACCGAGTTCGCGCAGCCACTGGTCGTACGCGACGGTGCCGCGTCCGTCGTACCAGCCGAGGTTCTCGCCGATGGCGAAGTACGGCGAGCCGTCGTCGAACGCGAGATACCGGTCGCTGTGCGGTGATCGACGCAACGATCCCGGCAATGACGACTCGACCACGTCGAGCGTGCGCGTGGGAGTTCGCCACTCCCCCAGCGGGTCGCGTCCTTCGAGGTACCAGGTCCAGCGCCCGACGAGATCGGGCGTGATCCGAACCTGCCAGTACGGGTCCCCAGATGCGGTGAGGTGCTCATACCCACCGATCAGTTCACGGCGGTACGGCTCGTACCAGAACGCGAGGTAGACCCGAAGCGATCCGTCGGGCGCGCGCGTCACGAGCCGCGACACGACCTCGTCGGGATCGAACGGATTGTCAGGCGCGTAGCGAGGGACGAAATCGATCGCGGTCGGCACGTGTCGGGCGACGGTCCGCGCGGCGCGGGTGACCGTCGGTACTGCGACTGCGCCTACTGTCGAACGACTCCGATCGGCTCGTGCAGCTCCCGTATCGAGCGCGGCCAGAGGAAGCACCACGACAGCCGACAAGAGTCCCACGCCTGCGACCATTCGCCTGCGCTTGGCTCGCATCCGAAGATCGTGGCCGCCAAACGCCGTGTTGGTCAACTAGGAGCGGGCACCGCGAATCAGCGCTCCGGGTCGCACGCCCTGATCGACACCTTCGCGCAGCGTCACCGCACCACTCTTGACCGTCGCGACGTAACCCTCGCTGCGCTGGATGAACCGACGCGCATCGCCGGGCAGGTCGTGGATCATCTCGGGGCGGAACAGGCGCAGACGGTCGAAGTCGATGACGTTGACGTCGCCGAGCTTGCCCGGTTCGAGCGTTCCGCGATCGCCGAGCCCGAACAGGTTCGCCGAGTCCTTGGTGATCTTGCGCACCACCCACTCGAGGGGCAGTCGGTCGCGTGAGCGATCGCGCGCCCAGTGGGTCAGCATGAAGGTCGACGTGCTGGCGTCGCACGTCGTCCCGCAGTGCGCGCCACCGTCGGAGAGACCCCACGCCGTCGTCGGGTGTTCGAGCATCGTGCGCACCGCGTCGAGGTTGAAGTCGGTGTAGTTCAGCAATGGCCGCAGCACCAGTTGACGACCGCCGTCTTCGAGCAGGGTGTCGTAGTAGAGGTCGTACGGCTCGCGGCCGAGCGCTCGCGCTCGGTTCGCAATCGAGTCCTCGCGTTTGGGTTCGTAGTCAGGGTTCTCGCCGAGGGGAAACACCCGCTCGGGATCGATGAACTGCAACATCGACGGATCGATCGCCGCAACTTCTTCGAGGAGGCGAGCCTTCACCGCCGAGTCGCGCATCGCAGCGACCCGCGCTTCGAGTGACTGGATGCCGATCGGACCCCAACTCGCGCAGTATGCGAACGGATGGAAGTTCTCGAGGCCAATGAGCAGGGTCACCGATCGGCCGTGCACCTGAGGATGGATCGGCACGCCATCGGCGGCCGCAGCCGCGCATTCGTCGAGCATGCGTCGCCACGCGTCGGGGTCGTGGTCGTTCTGGGTGAGCACGAAGCTGACCGGTCGGCGGATCTCCGCGGCGAGCTTGCGCATCCACGCCATCTCGCGCTCGGGCGCAGCAAGGTCCTCACCGAGCGCGCCGGCGGGCGCGAGTTCGAAGACCCCGGTACCGAGTTCGCCGAGCACCCGCCCAATGCCGAACAACTCGTCCTCGGCCGCGAAGGTGCCCGGAACGGGTTCGCCGTCGATCGCCATGTGCGCGATCGTGCGGCTCGTCGAAAAGCCGAGCGCGCCCGCCTGCATTCCCTCGCGCACGATTGCCGCCATGCGTTCGATGTCGTCGGACGTTGCGGGCTCGTTCTTTGCGCCGCGTTCACCCATCACGTAGCCGCGGACCGAGCCGTGGGGAACGAGCGAACCGATGTCCATGATCTTTGGTGCTTGATCGACGATGTCGAGGTATTCGGGGTAGCTCTCCCAACCCCACCTGATGCCCTCGCTGAGCGCAGCTCCGGGGATGTCCTCGACGCCTTCCATCAGGCCAATCAGCCAGTCGTGCTGGTCGGGATGGGCTGGCGCGAACCCGACGCCACAGTTACCGAGCACGACCGTGGTGACGCCGTGCCAGCACGTCGGCGTCAGCAGCGGGTCCCAGGTGACCTGACCATCGAAGTGGGTGTGCGGGTCGACGAACCCGGGCGTGACGAGCGCGCCGTCGGCGTCGATCGTCTCGCGCGCGGCACCGCTGACCGTGCCGACCTCGGTGATCACACCATCGGTGATCGCAACGTCGGCCGTTCGCGCCGCAACGCCGGTGCCGTCGACGACGCGTCCACCCTTGATAACCAGATCATGTGCCATCCGCGCAGCCTACCGATCGTTTCGCGAGCGATCTGCGGCCCTCCCACGGCACGACGGCTGCGGAAGGCGGCTCGACGGCGGCGCGTCAGCGGACCGTGCGGAAGAAGGCGCGGACGTCGTCGACGAAGAGATCCGGTTCTTCGAGCGCGGCGAAGTGGCCTCCGCGATCGAACCTCGTGAACCGTGTGACGTTGTAGAGATTGCGGGCCCAGGATTCAGGCATCTTCACGATCTCGCCGGGAAAGATCGCACAGCCCGTCGGCACCGTGACCGGGTCGAACGGAGGGAACCGACCCGACTTCTGCGACTCGAAGTACAACCGAACCGACGAGTTGATCGTGTTGGTGACCCAGTAGACCGACAGGTTGGTCAGGATCTGCTCGCGCGTCACCGCGGTTTCCAGGTCGCCGTCGGGGTGGTGCGTCCAATGATGGAACTTCTCGCCGATCCAACCGGCGAGACCAACCGGCGAATCGGCCAGCGCGTAGCCGAGCGTTTGAGGGTTCTTGCCCTGGATCTGTTGGTACGCGCTGCCCTCGTTCATGAACTCGCCGGTGCTGGCCATGTCGGCTTGCTCGTCAGCGGACAGCTCGTCAGCACCCGGAATACCGAGCACCATGTTGACGTGCAGCCCCGCAACGTGGTCGACGTCGACGACCGCGAGTTGCGACGAGATCATCGATCCCCAATCGCCGCCGTGCGCGCCGTAGCGGTCGTAGCCGAGCCGGGCCATCCGCACCTTCCACGCCTCGGCAACCCGCCGCACGTCCCAACCCGGTGTCGTCGTCGGCCCCGACCACCCGTACCCGGGGATCGACGGCACGATCAGATGGAACGCGTCGGCGGGGTCGCCGCCGTGGCTGCGCGGATCGCGCAACGGATCGATCACGTCGAGAAACTCGCTCACGCTCCCCGGCCAACCGTGGGTCAGGATCAGCGGCAACGCGTCGGGTTCGGGTGAGCGGGCGTGGATGAAGTGCACCCGTTGGCCGTCGATTTCGGTCAAGTGGTGCGGCCAGCGATTGAACCGGGCCTCTTGTGCGCGCCAATCGAACGTGCGCCACGACTCGCAGAGTTCTCGCACGTAGGCGAGCGACGAGCCGTATGTCCAGCCCTGGTCAGCGATCTCGTCCGGCCAACGCGCAGCAGCCAAACGAGCGTGAAGGTCGTCGAGCACGGCGTCGTCGACGTGGATGACAAAGTCGTGGATGGCATCAGTCATGAGCGTGACCCTAGAGGCCACACTGACGGCGCCGCTCGCCGGCGCGAGACTCCTGATCGTGCGCTGGCAAATCGTGGGACGCCATGCCGAGGTCGCGGCAGCCGCCGATTGGCTGCGCGAGAACCCCGCCCGCGTCGTGTGGATCGAGGGTGAACCGGGCATCGGCAAGTCGACCTTCGCCGACACCGTGATCGCCGCTCTCGGTCGATCGCCCGTCGTCGTGCGCGGATTCGAGACGATGCGCGATCAGCCCTTCGGCTCCCTGGCCGCGGTCGGCCACGCCGCGGTCGGAATCGCCGACCCTGGTTCTGCGTACGCGCAGCTCCGCGCATTGCTCACGGAGCAGGCAATGCTTCTCGTCGATGACGCTCAGTGGGTCGATGACGCGAGCGCCGCGGTGTGCGCGCGTTACATCGAGGAGGGATGGGGCCCCGCCGCGGTGACGCTGCGTGACGATGCCAGCCCGGCGGGCCCGCTGGCTGCAAGTTTGGATCACGAGTATTCGCTGATCGTGCGACTCGGAGGGTTGACACGTTCCGACATCGACGACGCGGCCGCGCACGCGCTCGGCGTCACACTCGACTCGGGACCGCTGCAGCAACTCGTCGATGCTTCGCTCGGGAATCCCATGTTGCTGCGTGAGTTCCTGGCCACGGTCGCCGACCGGGAACAACGGTTCGACGTCACCGATGCGACCTACGCAAACCTTCCCCGCTTTCCGGAAACACGCATCGGCCATCTCTTGGATCGACGCCTCGATGCGTTGAGCGCCGAAGCGCGATCGGCCGTCGACGCGCTGGCGGTCGCGAACTGGCTCCCTCGCTCCGAGTTCGAGATGTTGCTTCCCAGCGATCGCCGGACGTCGAGCGCAACGCTGGCCGACGAGATGCACGCGTTGATCGAAGAACGCGATGGCATGGTGCACTTTCGCCATTCGTTCATCCGATCGACCGTGCGCGCCAGCCTGTCGCCGATCCGACGGTTCGCGGCGCTGGAAGCACTGCTCGCGCTCGGCGACGAGGGCGACGACCTGGCTCGTCGAGTCGTCTGGATGGTCGACGCCGGACGCGAGGTCGGGAGTCCCGAACTCCTCCAAGCGGCCCAGGCGGCATTCTCGGCCCGCGACCCGAGTTGCGAGCGACTCGCACGCGCCGCGATCGCAGCCGGCGAGCGCGTCCCGGCAACACTGATGCTGGTTCGGGCTCTCCGCCGATCGGGTTCGCCCGAACGCTTCGATTTCATCGACGACGACATCGTCGCTGCGGCACGTCCCGGACCCGAGCGACTGGTCGCCATCCTGACGCTGGCCGGACATCGCTCCCAGCACGACCGCGACCCCAGCGAGGCGTTGCGAGTTCTCGCGGAGGGAGAAACTCTCGAGACCGATGCGTTCTCGCTCGCCGCATTCGCCGCGGCGAGATCGTTGGTGCTGATCCAACACAAGCAGGTCAACGAGATGTTGGTGGCGGCCGCATCTGTCGTGGCACAAACGGTGAATCCCATGGCCGTCGTCTACGCGACCGAGCACCTGGTCATTGGCCTCGCGCTCTCCGGCGATCCCGAGGCGGCACTCGCAGCGCGCGAGTCGGCCCGTTCGATCGACCCGGCGTTGTACGACTTCCTCGATGTCGACGCGCGGTATCTCGATGCCAACGCGATCACCGCGTTGCGCTGCGTCGGCCGTTTCGATGAGGCGAAACAGGAGGCCGAGTCGCTCTTTGCGACGTGGCACGACTCGCCCGCGACGTCGACTTCGTACTCGGTGCTCGGCTTGACACTCTTCGAGATGGGCGACATCGACCGCGCGGTGCCGGTGCTCGAACGGGGGCGCATGGTCGCCGAACGCGCAGGCCTCGATCAGGATCGCGATCCGTATCTCGTGGCGCTCATCGCCGCCCACTCCATGCGCGGAGATCGCGAGGTCGCGTCGGACTACCACCAGGCATTGCTCTCGACATCTCGCGCCCTCGACATCCCGAGTTATGTCACGATGGCCGAACTCTGGATGGGCGCACGCGGGTGGGTACGAGCCGATCGTCGTTCGCTGCGCTCGTCGCTCGAGCTGCTCGCCGCGAACGGCCTCCTCCAGACCGCGGCAGAGGTCGCACTGGTTGCCGCGATCATGGGCATTGCCGACCCGACCGTGGCCGATCTCGCCTATCGCTTCAGCGAACGACCGAATCCAATGCTGCGGACCACCTACGAGACGATCGTGGCGCTGGTCGACTCGGATTACGACCGACTCCTCGCCAACAGCGTTCGATTCGCCGACGTCGGACGGATGGGCATCGCCGCCGAGATCGCCGCTGCCGCCGCGCGCGTCCCGGGCATTTCCTCCAGCCAGCGACTACCGGCGGAAACGTTGCGAAGCACTTCCCTCGCTGCTGCACCCGGTTGGGTCGTCATCCGCGACGACGCGCGATCGGTCGCCCACCGCTGGTTGACGCCGCGCGAGTCGGAAATCGCCGACCTGGCTGCAGCGGGTGCATCGTCGGCGGCCATCGCCGAACAACTCGCGATCTCGCCTCGGACGGTCGCCAATGCGTTGCAGCGGGTGTACGCCAAACTCAACATCTCTCGCAGAACCGATCTCGAACCTGCGCTCGCGGCCGTCCGACTCGGCCGAGACCGGTCTCGACGCTGACCCGGGTTGTTAGCTTCCCCGCCATGGCGCTCGATCCGCTCGCTTCGTTTCGTCTCGATGAACGCGTGGTGCTCGTCACCGGCGCGAGCTCGGGACTCGGACACCGTTTCGCGCGGGTCGTCGACGCCGTGGGTGCGCGGGTCGCCATCACGGCGCGCCGTCGCGATCGCCTCGAGGAACTCGCGGCCGAGCTCCGAGATCCGCTCGTGATCGCGGCCGACCTCACCGAGGAAGGCGCAACCGAACGTGTGGTCGCCGAAACGGTCGCGCATTTCGGGCGGGTCGACGTGCTCGTCAACAACGCCGGGGTCAGCAACCCGGTTCGAGCGCTCGACGAATCGAACGAACACTTCGACCTCACGGTCGCGACCAACCTGCTCGCGCCGTTTCGTCTCGCACGCGACGCCGCGCGGGTGATGATCGCCGACGGTGGCGGCGTGATCGTGAACGTCGGGTCCGTGTGGGGCGTCGTCGGCGTGGGCATGATCCCCGAAGCCGGATACGCAGCCAGCAAAGGCGCGATCATCAGCCTCACACGCGAACTGGCGGCACAGTGGGGCCGCAAGGGAGTCCGCGTGAACGCGCTGTGTCCCGGTTGGTTCCCCACCGAGATGACATCGAACATGTTCGGCGACGAACGTTCGGAGAACTGGATGGAACAACGCACGCCGATGGCGAGAGGCGGTCGCGAAGGCGAACTCGATGGTGCGCTGCTCTACCTCGCGTCAGCAGCGAGCACGTTCACCACCGGGTCCACCCTCGTCGTCGACGGAGGGTGGACCGCAGTGTGAACAGTTCGTGAGCGGCGGCGTCAGCCTGCCGCGCGAATGTCAGCGAGTGCGGTGGGAGCGAACTCCGCAAACCCGCCGCCGACGTCGTAGCTCTTCACGATCACGCCATCGGGACCGATGAGGTATCCGAAGCGCTTCGAGAAGTTGACCTTCTCGGTACCGGGGTCGCGGGTCCCGTAGGCGACGCCGACTTGTTCGTCGACATCGGACAGGAGTTCGAACTGGTAGTCGAACTTCGTCTTGAACGCGAGGTTGTCGGCAACGCTGTCGAAGCTCGCTCCGAGCACGACACAGTTGGCGGCGGTGAATGCGTCGGCCATGTCACGCAGGCCGTTCCCTTGAATCGTTCAACCAGGCGTGTCCGCCTTGGGGTACCACCAGAGCAGCACGTACTTGCCACGCTGTTCCGACAAGGTCACCGGGTTCCCGGCCGTGTCGGGCAGCGTGAAGTCGGGGGCAGTTGTTCCTTCACTGAGCATTGGCTGACCCTAGATGGTGCGCCGGACACCGACAAGCATCGAGTGACTCGCCGAGCCGCTCGTGCGACCACTCACGCTGCGGACTTCTCGAGGATGTGCACACCGCACGCCGAGCCGAGTCCGATGACGTGCGCGAGGCCCACCTTGGCGCCTTCGATCTGACGTTCGCCCGCCTCACCGCGCAGGTGGTGGCAGATCTCCCAGATGTTGGCGATGCCCGTCGCGGCGATCGGATGCCCCTTCGATTCGAGTCCTCCCGACACGTTCACGGGGGTCGAACCGTCGCGCCAGGTCGCACCCGACTCGAAGAACGCTGCCGCGCCACCCTCTTCGCACAACATGAGGTTGTCGTAGTGCACAAGTTCGGCAGTGGCGAAGCAATCGTGCAGTTCGACGAGGTCGAGGTCGGCAGGTCCGATCCCGGCCTGCTCGTAGGCTTGCGTCGCCGCCCGTCGGGTCAACGTGTTGACGTCGGGCAACACCTGGCAGCTCTCGGTGTACGGGTCCGACGTGAGCACCGAGGCCGACACCTTGACCGCCCGTCGCTGCTGCTCGAGCGACAACGTCTTGAGCTTCGAATCGCTGATCACGACCGCTGCGGCGGCACCGTCGCAGTTCGCCGAACACATCGGTCGAGTGTTCGGGTAGGCGATCATGATGTCGTTCATGATCTCGTCGAGCGTGAACCGCTTCTGATAGGCGGCGAGCGGGTTCAACGTCGAGTGCGCGTGGTTCTTCTCGGAGATCTTGGCGAAGAGCTCGAAGCTCGTACCGCCGTACTTGTGCCCGTATTCCATGCCGATCTGCGCGAACACGCCCGGCATCGTCTCGGTGCCGATCCGGCCGTCGACCGCTGCGACCGCGCCGTAGCGACCCGACGGCGTGAACGTGTTCGAGTCGGACTTGCGCGAACCACCCGCAAGCAACCCGACACCGGCCAACTTCTCGACTCCGACTGCGAGACCCATGTCGCACTCGCCCGATTTCACCGCCATGATCGCGGTTCGCAATGCCGTCGCACCCGTGGCGCAAGCGTTCGACACGTTGAACACCGGGATCCCGGTCTGGCCGATCTGCTTCTGGAGCATCTGACCGGTCGGCGCGCTCGCGCCCATGAGGTTGCCGGCCGCGAGAATCCCCATGTCGGCCATGGTCACGCCACCATCGCCCAAGGCCCCGAGCGCGGCTTCGGCCGCAATGTCGATCGTGTCCCGATCGGGGTACTTGCCGAACTTGGTCATGTGAATCCCGAGAATCCAGATGTCCTCAGCCATGGTGTGGTTCCTCTCTGGGTCGACGTGTGGGTCAGGCGGGCTCGAACCCGAAGCCGATTGCTTCGGTGCCCTCGCCGTCGGTGCCGATCACCTGGGTTGCGAGCCGGACCTTCATCCCCAGGGTCACATGTTCGGGATCGGGTTCGGTGTTGATCACGTTGGCGCGCACGCTGGTTCCGCCGCAGTCGACGACACCGGCAACGAACGGCACCGGGATACCCGGCGCGGCCATCGAGACGATCGTGAATGCGCGCAGCACGCCGTCGGACTCGACGGCCACCGACTCGAATCCGGCAGCACTGCCGCACGACGCGCACGCATTGCGACGGTCGAAGAACCGCGCGCCGCAGGCCGTGCACTGGTGGGCCACGAGGTGGGGTGTCGGCTCGAGTGCGAGATACTCGACGATCGGGACTTGCTTCGCCATAACAGGCCTCTCTGCGGGTCGAACCGAGCGAACCGTAGTCGCACCGACCGGGATGCGATCCAATCACACCTCGGACCGGGCACCTCGGACCGGGCGGCATCGCGTCAGGCGGCGGCTCGACGGCGCCGGCGACGAAGCGCCCGCGCCACGCGCGGTCGCAGTGCCGCACCGCCCACCGCGATCGGGATCAGCGAATAAGCAAGCCAGCGGCTCCCCGGGAAGTCCCGTGCGGTGGCGAGTTCGCGGCTCTGGGTCAACAACAACAGACCCGCCACGGCAAGGCCGAGCAATCGGGCCGGAACGAAACGCACGACGTAGGCGGCCAGCGGCGCGGCGACGACCCCGCCGAGCAACATCGCACCGACGACACCCCACTGCAGACCTTCGCTGCCGAGCGAACCGATGAGCGACCCGGCCGACACGATCGCGATCGCGACCTCGGCGGTGTTGACCGATCCGATCGCGTACCGAGGGGGCAGGCCGCGGTGCAGGAGAAAGGGCGTGACCACCGGCCCCCACGCGCCGACGAGTCCGTTCGTGACGCCCCCAGCCGCCGCCGCGACTTCGACGCCGCGGTCATGGAAGGCCGGCGCTCGACCTTCGGCTTCGGCGTCGGCCGCGGCATCGCGGTTGGCCGGGAGGGCCTGCGAGAACCGAAAGAGAATCCGCACGCCAACGAGAATCAGCAACACCGCGAGGACGGGGCGAAGGTCATCGCCCTCGACGTTGGCCAACACGGTGGTGCCGACCAACGCACCAACGGCCCCCGGGACCGCGAGCTTCAGCACGAGCCGCCGGTCGATGTTGCGCATGCGCCAATGTGACGCACCGGCGGCGAGCCCGGTCGCCACCTTGGCCAGGTTCACCGTGGTCGAAGCGGCGGCTGGGCTCACGCCACTGCTCAACAAGATGCTCGACGAGGTCGGACCGAAACCCATCCCGAGCGCGCCGTCGACCATGGACGCGAAGAATCCGGCGAGGGCGATCAGCGGCAGGTTCGGATCCATTGTCGATAAACCCTATCAACAATCTCGGAATAGTGTCAATAGTCCGCTCGTCCCGACTCCACGCGCACCCGAATCCACGCGCACCCGAATCCACGCGCACCCGAACGATGAGCCGCGGGTCGCCAGAGCCGCCGGGCGCGCAGCCGCGAGCGCGGCGGTGGACCGCCCCGGCTTGGGCGGTCCACCGAGCGGCACGTCAGCGATCATGCGGTGACGAAGAACCCCACGCTGATCGTTTGATTCCCGCTGCGTTCGAGTGCCAGCACTTCGAGTTCGTACACCTCGCCTGATTCGAAGAAGTCGGCAGGCACGGACAACGACGTGGCGTCGGGACCAACGTGCACGTCGTAGGTCGGCTTCGAGAACCCATGCGGATCCTCGTGTTCTTCCTTCGTGACGATGACCTGGTACCCGGAGATCGACACCGCTGCGCCGTTGATCGTCTGGGTCACCGGCTCCCATGCAACGACGACATCATCGGTCGCGATCGGCGTTCCCGGCGCCTCGGGCTCCTCGGCAATGACGGGCGCAACGATTTCTGGTGCGGCTGGGACCGCGTGCGTGAATCGGGCTGAACCCGTCAGGTACTTGCCCTCGAAGTTGCGGGCCTTCACTCGGTAACGCCCCTCCGGAAACGCGGCGACGAGATCGTCGAACGACCACTCAGCCTCCGGCGGTTCACGTGATTCGAAGAACACTCCCGCCATCGTGAGGTCGTCCAACCTGCCACGCGGGTCGAACACGGCCAGCGGCCGGCCCGACGGGTCGAAGACGCACAACTCCGACCAGCCGTGGTCGTCGAAGGCGCCGTGCACGCCGATGTCGTCATCGGTCGCGTTGAACTCGATGATGAGCTTGGCGGTTGCGATCTTGGCATCGGCCCGACCACGACGTTCGCAGACGTCGGGCAGGTCGTCATCCGAGTCGCGCTCATCGGCACGACTACTCACGTTGTGGGGTCGGTCGGCGGACGCGCGCGACGCGACTGCGCCGCCCGCTCCGGTCGCAGCAAGCAACGCCGCGACGATCGCACCTTTGGTCGAACGGTTCATGATGATCCTCCTCATTCGAAGTTCGTTGGAGGGTCATCATCGAGGCGAACGCCTGAACCACCGCTGACAGTCGTCGCCACCGCCGTGATGGATGTTCAGCAAGCGTTCAGTCGCGTCGTTGCGCGTTGGCGCTTCGAGGACGTCCGCACGCGGCAACAATGCCCCGGGGTCGCGACTGCAGATCAGGACTCGGCCGATCGGAACGTCGCGGTGACGTCAGGCTTCCTCGGCAATGCGCCGGAGGATGATGTCCACGATCTCGGGACCGTGCGTGTTCTGGAGGAAATGGTGCGCGTCCGGGATCAGGTCGAACGACGCGCGCATCGCGCCGGCCCACGTGCGCCCCCACGCCTCGTCGAACACGTTGTCGCGCCCACCCCACACGAAGTGCACGGGCTTCGGCCAGTCGAGCAGCCGTTGGTAGACCTCGGCGTGCGCGGCCGCGTTGTCGGGGTTTGCGCCACCGATCGGGATGGAGTGCGGGAAGCGGCGCGCGCCGTTGAACCCTTCGTCGGGAAGGTCGCGAAATGGCGCCGC
>SXGT01009962.1_pt1 | contig 25445 bp, 18 predicted proteins | sample 3176221 | NCBI WGS metagenome assembly SXGT01 (sample SAMN11356862, study PRJNA531348) | freshwater metagenome | isolation source: freshwater sample F1-120 | place: China: Fuxian Lake, Yuxi | collected 2017-12-25
AAGCGGGCGGCTTCGTGCAGCCAGACCGAGACCACCGACGTCGGAGTCACGATCAAACTCGGTGCCGGCCCCTCTCGCTCCCGGCGCCACGCGATCGCCGTCAGCATCTGCAACGTCTTGCCGAGGCCCATATCGTCGGCCAGCACGCCGCCAACTCCGAGCTCGGCGAGGAGTTGCAACCACGCCACACCCTCGCGCTGGTAGGGCCGGAGTTCGGCCCGCAGCCCGCGCGGCACCGCGGGCGCGTCGGCTCGGTGCCCGACGCGACGGATGCGCTCGAGCCAGCTCGAGAGCTGCGCGTCGATCTCGACGCGATCGACAACACCCGTGAGATGGCCGAGCGCGCCGAGCGCCGACACCGCGCGCACGCCCTGGAGCGCCTCCTCCGAGACCGCCAGTGTCGCCGCTTCGGCGACCCGCTCGGAGAGCCGGGCCACGCTGCCATCGGCCAACACGACCCACTGCCGACGCTCGGCGAGCGCCCTGCGCAGGGCCGCCATCTCGACCTCGAGGCCCTCGCTATCAAACGAAAAAGCCAGATCGAGCAGCCCCGTGCCGTTCACGCCGGCACGCAAGCGGCTCCGCACATCCTCCCGCACCCGGAGCTGTGCCAGGTCCTTCGGCACGAGGATCTCGTGAATCGCCCCGCCCTTCTCCGAGGCGGCGACGAGGCCGGGGAGCGTCCGCGTCCAGAACTCGACGGCGGCATCACCGACGGCCTGGCGGGGCGGAGGTACGTCCTGCCGGGCGGCGGCCGGACGGCCGCGGCCTCGCCCCCGCGCGGCGCGCATCCGAATCGCGGACGCCAGACCGGCCTCGTCGAGCGCCAGCAGCGCCGCCTCCTCACCGTCGGCGTCGCGGCCGTCGTCGTGCGGATCGGCCTCCCAGCCGCGCTCGAGGAGGTGCACCTCAGAACCGTAGGCCGCCTCCAATTGTGCCGCGACCTCGAACAACCCCCCGGTCAATCTCAGACGGATCCGGGCGCGCGACTTGGGCGGCAGGCCCAGCTCCTCGCGACTCGGCAGCAGCACTCCCTCACCGGAGAAGATTTCGTGCAGCGTGGCCTGGAGGCCCAGGGCCTGCTCCTGCTCGAAGAGCACCGTCGGCTGGCCGAGAAGACGAGCCACTGCGATCGGGCCGACGTCGTCGGCGATCCGCGCCACCAAGCCCATGGCCGGCGCGACGATCCAGCGCGAACCACCGAGCAGGACGATCGCCGACGAGAAGGGCAGTTCTGTTTCTTGGCTTGCGCAGGAGTGCTGCAGGGCCTCCGCCGCTGCGCGCGTGGCCCTGCGCCAGACCGCTTCCAGCACGAAGGGCTGACTCGCAAGCCGATGAACGATGTCTTCCAGCGGGAGGCCCAGCGTGCGCGCCACCAGACCCAGCGGAGCGTCGAGACCACCGCGCTCCAAACGGCCTGCGACACGCTCCAACTGCGCGCGCTGCTGCAGCGACGCCGCGCGTACCTCGTGCACCACGGAGTGCTCGCCGATCTCCGTGGCGCGGGCCGTGCGCACCCGCAGCGCTGGCCGCCACGCAACCTGGTCCCAGTGGAGCGCTCGCTGATCGCTGGCAAGGATCATGTCGGAGTGCGCCGCGCGGGCCCTCTCGAGAAAGAGCGCCGCCCGCTCGCCGCGGGCGACAAACCCACCGCGCCCGGCCCGGTCGCGCAGCAAGGGTTCCAGGAGCCGCCACTCCGCGCCCGAGATGCGACGACCCTCGATCAGCTCGGCCTGCAGGAGCCGGCGCGTCCCGGCCTCGAGCACCTGGACACGAAGCCCGGCCGGCAGATCGGGGTCCGCGGGGTCGCCCGGATCGACCTCGACCGCGAACATCACCCGCCCAAGCGGCTCGACCCGGCCACGCCGTCGCCACCCGGAAATCGTCAAATCCAGAAGACCGCCGGCCGAGTGCTCGCTACCCGCAGCAGCCCGGTCGACTCCCTCCGCTCGCGCCGCGTCAAGAATCGCTGGAGCCCCGGCCAGCGGCGCCAGGCCTGCGAGCGAGCGGCGCAGATCGGCGTCCCCGACCAGCGCGCGCACGAGCGCGGCCTGATGCACACAGAGTTGCCCGGTCAGGAGCTCGACAGACAGGGCACGAGCCGCGTCTTCGTTCTCCCCCGCGGGACCGGCTTCTGGTGCGCGTTCGGCCGGGGCGCGCCGTGCGGCCGGCGCTGGCACCGGCCCCCGAGCCTGCGGCGACCGGCACGGGCAGTGGCAGACGAGCTGCCCCTCCGTCGACAGGCCGATGACAAGCTCAAGGATAGGCCGCTCCGCCTCGGGCGAAGCCGCGGCGACAAAACGTCCCGAGACGGCCCGCAGGTTCTCGACCACGCCGCCGGAATCGAGCCAGTCCAGGGGCGAGAACCCGCAGAGAAGCTCATCGGCGCGGGCGGCGTCGAAGCCGGGCAGCCATGCGTCAAGGGGTGCGATTTCCGGGGCCAGCGACATCGGAACCGCCCACCGTACCGACCGGTCGCCCCTGGGCCAAGCCAGCTGGGTGCACTTCTACGGTCGAGCCGGGCCGCGCCGATTCCGGGGAGCTTTCCGGAGTGCCTACGGGGCCCCCCTTGCGAGGTCGGGGGCCAACCCCGATGGATTCCTCTTCCACGAACCGATCAAGGGGCTCTTGCCCGAAGGAGACCGATCCATGCAGGAGATCCGCTTCGACGACATCGAAGGGCTCAGGAGCCGGATCAGCCCGGACTTCAGCGACTGGGGTCCCGAGCAGGAACTCTCGCAGGACATGATCGACCGCTTCGCCGAGCTCACCGGCGACCGCCAGTGGATCCACGTCGATGTCGAACGCGCCCGCCGCGAGAGCCCCTTTGGCGGTCCGATCGCACACGGCTTCCTGACGCTCAGCCTGCTCCCGAAGCTCCGCACTCGGACCGACTTCAACATCGTCGGGTACGGCAACGCCGTGAATTACGGCGCCGACAAGCTGCGCTTCGTGGCCCCGGTGCCTGCCGGAGCGAAGCTCCACGCGCGCTCGCGGCTGCGCGCGGTCGAGGCCAAGCCCAAGGGCACCATGGTCACCAACGAGCTCCAGGTGGCGGTGGTGGGGCAGGAACTGCCCGCTCTGATCTACGAGATGCTGGTGCTCTACAACCCGCCGCGGAACCGATGAAGCAAGAACCTCGGGCATGGGTCCGCACGGGATACGCAGGACCTCCCCCGGGAACGGCTCAAACGTCCGGAGCGGCTACGGCAAGGAGCGAGGGTAAAGGCACGATGACGACCAGACAGCGCAAAAGAGTGGCATCACTGCTCGGAACCCTCGTTCTGGCGCTCGCCCTGACCACGGTCGCGACGGCGGCGAAGCTCACCCGGGTCGAGAGCCGGCACGTCTGCATGGTCAACAACACGGCCTTTCCACGGGACCAGATCCCCGTCGAAGTCGAGGGCCGGACGTATTATGGCTGTTGCGAGATGTGCAAAGGTCGCCTCGCCTCGGACGCTGCGGTGCGTTCGGCCAAGGACCCCGTCTCCGGGGCCACGGTCGACAAGTCGAGCGCCGTGATCGCGTCCGGGCCCGATGGCAAGGTTCTGTACTTCGAAAACGAGGCCTCCCTCGAGCGCTACGAATCGGACCGATGAACGCATGACCACCGCGGTCTGGACCAGAAGGTGACGAAGACAATGGGGCGCCACCCCTCTACCCACCATAACGACATCGAGAACGAGGACGAGCTGAAGGAAACGGCCAGCGCCGAAGCGATCCTCGGCGACGACCTCGACGAGGAATCGCAGTGGGCGCTCGCCATGAGCGACGTCAAGCCACTCGACGAGGAATCGGGCGACGCCGACGACCGGCCCACCCGAGCCCTGGCCGAGCACTTCCGCAAACGCCAGCAACCCGAACCGACCGACGTCGACCTTCAGGATCTTAGGATCGACCGCACCACGCGCGAGCGCATCCGGCGGGGCCTCTTGCACGTCCAGGCGAGCTTCGACCTGCACGGCTGCACCCAGGACGAGGCGCTGGAGGAGGTCAACCGGTTCCTCGACGAAGCTTGGCTGCGCGGCTGGCGTTGCGTGCTCGTGATCACCGGCAAGGGGACGGCGCGTGATGGCGGCGGTGTACTGCGCTCGGCGGTGCCCAAATGGATCGCCGAGAGTCGCCACCGCGAGCATCTGATCGGGCTGGGCGTGGCAGAACCACACGACGGCGGCGACGGCGCGCTCTACGTCGTCATGCGCAAACGCTGAGGCCCCCCGCCGCGCCCCACGCTCCTCCCGGGTCACGCGCCCGGCAGCGCGCCCTCAGACCGCGCTCGTCGAGTAGCGCTCGCGCAGGCGGTTGCGCAGGACGATCGCCACCATGTTCATCAAGCTCACGATCAGCACGAGGAGCAGTGCCGTCGCGAAGACGAGCGGTTCGGCCGCTTCCACATTCGGACTCTGGAAGCCGACGTCATAGATGTGGAACCCGAGGTGCATGAACTTCCGTTCGGGATGGAAGAAGGGGAACTGACCGTCGATGGGCAGCGCCGGCGCCAGCTTGACCATGCCGACGATCATCAGCGGGGCGACCTCGCCGGCGGCTCGGGCCATCGCGAGGATCAAGCCCGTCATGAGGCCGGGTGCCGCCGCCGGCAGCACGACATGCCAGACCGTTTCGAATTTTGTCGCCCCGAGCGCAAGCGAACCCTCGCGCAGGGCGCGCGGCACGGCGGCGAGCCCCTCCTCTGTCGCGACGATCACAACCGGCACGGTGAGTACCGCCAGAGTCAGACTCGCCCACAGGATGCCGCCGGTCCCGAAGGTCGGCGTCGGCAGTGCCTCGGGGAAGAACAGCTCGTCGATCGTCCCGCCAATCGTGTAGACGAAGAAGCCCAGACCAAAGACACCAAAGACGATCGAGGGCACTCCCGCGAGATTGCTGACCGCGATCCGGACCACGCGCACGAACGCGCCCTCGCGGGCGTACTCGCGCAGGTAGAGCGCGGCGAGCACGCCGAGTGGCGCCACCACCAGCGACAAGACCACGACCATCAGAACCGTGCCGAAGATCGCGGGGAAGACACCCCCCTCGGTATTGGATTCGCGCGGCTCGCCACCCACGAATTCGCGCAGCCGCTCGAGGTAGAGGCGGATGCGCCCTCCCGGACCAAGCCGATTGGCCGGGACGAGCCGGACGATCTCGGCCACCGGAATCTCGCGCATGTCGCCAGCGATCGTCCGGACGACGAGCACGTCGGCGCCGAGGGCCTGGCGCCGGTCCGCGACCTGGCTCGCGAGGCCCTGGTACTCGCGCTCGACCGCCGCGCGGCGTTGCTCGATGCGCTGCTGGCGTTGCGCACGCTCCGCCGCACCGCTCCCGCCGAGCGCGAGGCGCCGCTCGGCGAGCCGAAGTTCTTCCAGGCGCCGGTTCAGCGACGCCATCTCGCCCTGCTCGAGCGCCCAGATGGCATCGAACTCGGCCAGCGCGCTCGCGTGCGCGGCGGCAAGGGAGTCGAGAACCCGCGCCGGCCCGCGCGCCACCTCTTGCCCGTCGTGGCGTAGCTCGACGGGCGTGCCGTAGAAGTTGCCCCATTCGCGCCGCTCGATCACCACCGCATCGGCGGGCTCTTCGCGCAGCCGCAACTTTGCGTCGTCAATCCACACGAAGTCGCGCCCCGTGACGTCACGATTCCCAGTCTTGATCCGCGTCCGTGTCGCACCGGCCGACTCCGGGATCTCCTCCACGCCCCAGGGTTCGCCCAGGACCCTCGTGCCATCATCGAGAGTCAAGGCGACGATCGGTGCCTGCCAGAAATGGCCGAAGCCACGCACCCCGATCAGCCCGATCAACCCCGCCACCAGCACCAGATTGACCGCCAGCGCGCCGCCGCAGAGCCACGTCAGGGGCGCTCCCAGCCGATCCCGGCGGCGCGCCAGCTTGAGCCCGCCCTGGCCCGGCGCGACCATCGCTCGCGAGTCGGCCGAGTCTGCGGCGCCGGTGCGCCTGGCGGGACTAGAGACTTGCATAACGGCGCCGCAAGCGGCCGCGAACCAGTTCGGCCGCGGTATTGACGGTGAAGGTCAGCACGAAGAGCGCGAGAGCGGCGAGAAAGAGCACCCGGTAGAGAGTGCCCCCCTGGGGCGCCTCCGGGATCTCGACCGCGATGTTGGCCGAGAGAGTGCGGAAGCCGTTGAAGGGATTCCATTCCAGGATCGGCGTGTTGCCCGTCGCCATCAGTACGATCATGGTCTCGCCCACGGCTCGGCCGAATCCGACCATGACGGCCGAGAAAATGCCGGGGCTGGCCGTCGGGAAGACCACCCGTGTCACGGTCTGCCAGCGATTGGCGCCAAGCGCGAGCGAGGCCGACACCAGGTTGCTGGGCACATTCTCGAAAGCGTCCTCGGCGATCGCGAAAATGATCGGGATGACGGCAAAACCCATTGCGACACCCACCACGACCGCGTTGCGTTGATCGTAGGGCAGCCCGAGCGTGCCGGCGAGCCAGCCGGTGAGGTCGCCCCCGAAGGCGGTCGTCTCGAACCAGGGGCCCAGGTCAAAACCAAGTCGTGCCGCCGCAAGCACGCCGATCACGAAGAAAACGACCTCGGTCCCGCGCGGCAGGTGGCGCCGCCACCGCGCCGGCAGAGCTTCCCAGCCGGCGCCGGCGGCAACCGAACCGACCGGCACCAACACGACCGCGAGCACGAACGCGGGAAGGATCGCAGCCACGCGCGGCGCGAGCCAGAGTCCGGCGAGGAACCCCAGCACCACACTCGGCATCGCGGCCATGATCTCGATCAGTGGCTTGACCAGGCGCCGAACCTCGGGGGCCATGAACTGGGCGACGTACATGGCCGAGAGGACCGCGAGCGGTACTGCGATCAAGAGCGAGTAAAGCGTCCCCTTGATCGTGCCGAGCAGCAGCGGCACGAGGCTCAGCTTGGGCTCGAAATCGTCGGTGCCGCTGCTGGACTGCCAGACGAAAGCCGGCTTGGGATAGCCCTCGTACCAGACACGGCCAAAGAGGGCGCCCAGGCTCAGCTCGGGATGGGGCGCGTCGATCGAGAAGAGATCCACGTCGGCAGACGAAGCCACGAAGAAGGCATCTCCCCTCGGCGCCATGACGAGAGCCGGTGCGCCGCGCACGGCGGCGTGCCCGCGCCAGAGCGTGCGCTCGGAGGTCGAGTGGAAGAGGGCGAGATCGCCGTCGACCGAGGCCGCCACGGCCGCCTTGTGCCGGCGCGACGGCGCAAGTGCTGCGACCGGCGCGTCGAAGAGATCGAACACCCGTGCGCGGAGGAGCTGCGGCTGGCCGTCGCGGGTCGCCTCGAACCAGACCTCGACAGCACCACTGGCGCGGCCGACGAGCAGACTGCGGCCGCCGACCAGCATGGCCAGGGCGGTGATCGCACCCCGTCCCCCGGCTTCGACAACATGTGCCGGTGCTGCGTCGGGAGCATCGAGCGCCCACCAGACCAGCGCTTGATCGTGGCGCACGCCGTAGAGACGACGGCCGGCATCGTCGAGTTCGAGCCGGACGACCTCACCCGTAGCCGCCAGGTTTTGCCGCTCGACCCGTGAGATCACCTCGCCCGTGAACGCGTTCTCCTCGCGAACCAGGCGCAGCAAGACGACATCTCCGGCCGGCGATGCCGCCGCCAGCAGCCGACCGCTGGCGAGGCTCTGCAGCGACAACGCTCCGACACTCGCGCCGGGGAGTGCGACGACGGACTCCACCACCTCGATCCGCGGCCGCACGCGCCGCACGCCCGCTGCGAAATGCGCCTCAAAGGAAACGACCGCGATGGCCACCCGACCGTCGGCCGTGCCCAGCGCCACCTCGTCCCGCGCGCGCGCCAGCGCCACCGCCGTCGGCCGCACGCCCGCGCCCAGCGGCGACGCCTCGGCCACTCGGGCACCGTCGTCGACGCGGACCACGCTCAGCCGACCGTCGCCATCAACTTCAACGACATGCTCGGCCCATGGGTCGGAGAGCAGACCGCGCGGCTGGCCTGTGGCGGTACCGATGCTGAGCGCCAGTTCGACCCGGGCCGGCCGGAAGAGCGGCAGAACCTGCACGACGATGAAGCCGAGGATGCCGAAAATCGAGAGCACAATGGCGGCCCCACCCGCCCGCACGAGCCAGCCCGCCGCGCGATCGGCGCGCCGTCGGCGGCGGAGGCGCGCCAGTGCTGCGGGCACGCTCACCCGCGCCCTCCCTCGGGCATTGCGCGCGAGCTCAATCGAGCTGCTCCAACTCTTGCCCGACGATACGCGCCGGCAGCGGAAGATACCCGTCCTTGACCACGGCCTCCTGGCCCTGTCGGCTCAGCACGAAGCGCAGAAACTGTTCGACTGTCGGCGAGAGCGGCCGGCCGGGGGCCCGGTTGAGGTAGATGTAGAGAAATCGCGCCAGAGGATAGCGCCCGGCCAGCACATTCGCCGGCTCCACGCTGACGAAGGGATCGCCCTCCTTGCGTGCGATTTCCAGTGTCTTGACGCCGGAGGTGCGATAACCGATGCCGCTGTAGCCCACCCCGGCGAGTTCCTCGGCCACGCCCTGCACGACCGACGCCGACCCCGGCTGCTCCTTGACCGTGTCGCGGAAGTCTCCGCCGCAGAGGGCCACCTCCTTGAAGAAGCCGTCGGTGCCGGAGGCGGAGTTGCGCCCGTAGAGACTGATGGGACGGCTCGCCCAGGTGGATTCCGCCAGGCCGGCATCACCCCAGGTGTCGATCGCCTGGCGGGTCCCGCAGGTCCGCGTCTTGGAGAAGATCGCGTCCAACTGGGGCAGCGTGAGCCGCTCGAGCGGATTGTCCTTGTTGACGTAGACCGCGAGCGCATCGACGCCGACCCGGATCCGGGTCGGCGGGTAACCGAAGGCCTTCTCGAATTCGTCAATTTCGGTCGGCTTCATCTCTCGGCTCATCGGCCCGAGCTGCGCCGACCCCGCGATCAGCGCCGGCGGAGCCGTGGACGAGCCCTTGCCTTCGACCTGGATGCGAACGCTCGGGTAGAGCTTGCGGAAGCTCTCGGCCCAGAGCGTCATCAGATTGTTGAGTGTGTCGGAACCGATGCTGTCCAGGTTCCCCGAAACTCCACTCCGCGACTGGTAGGGCGCGATCGCCGCGTCCACCGCGGGCGGTGCTGCGACGGCCGCAGCCGGACCGATCGTCGATCCCACGCAGAGGGCGAGCAGCGCCGCTCCAATTCTCCCGTTCCTGTGGCTCCAGAAATACACGACTCTCTCCTCCACGGCCGGCCGCTCGCGCGGGATCGGTTCAGTAATCGACCTGAAAACGCATCTCGGCGACGTTGGCCGAACCCGCCGGCGTGCGATTCGCGTAAACGTAGTTGAAGGTCCAGCGGAAGTTTGGCGTCAGGTACCAGTTCACTCCGAGCGTCATATCGGAGAGCTTGCCCGGAGGCGCATCGCCGGCCCGGTCGGGGAGCGGCAATGCCGGGTCGCTCAGATCCACCTGCGAGTAGCGCGCGGCCACCTGCCAGGCGCCCCAGCCGGCATTCGGCCCGAAGCCGAAGTTCCCCTTGGGGATCGGGCGCCCGAAGACCGCCCTCTGCTGATCGTAAGGGCGGTGCTCGCCCGTCAAGAACCAGCTCGCCTCCGTGTACCAGCCCCAGAAACCCGGATTCCGTGCAGCCTCCGACTCGAGGCCAAGGTAGGCCCCCTCCGCCTGCAGCGAGAAGGGCCCCTCGACCCAGGCCGCTTCAATCACGCCCAGGTTGCCGTTGCCGGCGGGAAAGGTTCCCGTGTCAATCAATGGGCTGCCGAAGACCGTCTCGGGCAGAGCTTTCAAACGGGGTTCGTTGTCCTCACGGAGCTGCAAGGAGTAGCCCGCTCCGAGGTGCACGAGCCGCCTGCCCCCATCCTCCCACAACGGCAGTCCGGTGAGTCGGGTCGTCACGTCCCAGGCATTTTTCCCGGAGACACCGAAACCGAACTGATCGACGTCGCGGAAGCCGCCGATCGCCCAGGTCAGACGCCGATCGGCATAGGCCTGCATACTGGTGATGCCGGTCTCGCGAAGCGGACCCAGAACCACGGGCAGGGCGCGCTCCTGGAAGGTCAGCCAGTTGGCGCTGGTCAGGCCCTGCAGCGAGAGGGGCTCCTTCTGGTGCCCGAACTGCACGAGTTGCAGGCCGGGGACCACGGCCCAGAGGTAGACGTCGTTGACCGCCGGCACGCCCGTCGCAAAATCGTATTCGGCCTTGAAGCCCATGCTGTCGTCGAATCCGCCTTCGAAGACGATACGGGCCCGGCGCAGCCGGGTGCCCCAGAGGGTCGTGGTATCGCCCGTGGTGCGCTCGATGGCGGCGCTCGGGTCGACCATGCCCCAGTCGTTCTGGATGCGCCCCCCGATTCTGGCCTTCACGGTCTTGTCGAGCGTCTCGAAGCGGACCCCCTCCTTCCAGTAGACGCGGAAGTCCTTGGGATCCTTCGGCGCCGCCATCGCGGTCTCGGTCACCGAAGTCGTCGAGGGTGCGGCCGCCGGGATCGTCGCCGATGTCGCGGTGGCTCCACTGGCGGCCGCGGGCGACCGCGCCGACGTGCCAGCCGGCCCCGCGGGTGCCGGCGCCAGAGCCACCGCACGGGTGCTTGCCGGGGGCAGGACAGGAACGGCGGCACTGGCCGGAGCACCGCGCCGTAAAGCGTCGATCTCGTCCTGCGCGCGCTCGCTCAGGGCCGCATGTTCCCTGGCGCTGATCTGGCCCCTCGATTTGAGGAGATCCAGGATCTCCAGCATCACCGGCCGCTGCTGCGCCCCAGCCGGCGCCGTCACGCCCAGGAGCGCCACGATCAAGCCAATCCTGGCCCCTCTGGTTCGCTGCCGCATGAGCACTCCCCCTCTGGCCCCCAAGAGGAGGCCCCAATCAAGGGACCGCTCTTACGCGGCTCGTGTTAAGCGCGTGTGAACACCAGCGTCGCCGAGAGTGAACGATCCCCGCAGGCGAGGATGCCTATCGTGTCAGTGGATCTCCGCGCGAAGGATGGGCGGCCCTCCGGATGAACGATCCTTGCGGGCGAGGATGGCCGTCGTGCGCGGGCCTCCCCGCCGATCGCACGCGGGTCGAGCGTGAGGAGCCGGCCGGAATCCGGTCGCGTGCGACCCGTGCCAGCCGATCCGAGCGCCGGCACCGAGCCGTCTCCGCTTGGCCAAGCCGGCCAGCTGCGAGTCCGCGGGGGCCTGTTCCCAAGCGGCTGGCGCACGTGAGTGCGCCAGCCGGGAATCGTCTCCGGGTCCGGGAGTGTCTCAGTCGCCAGAGCCCTCGGCCGCAGGCTTGGCCCGCGACGTCCGCGAGCGCCCGCCACGGCGACGGCCCGCAGCGCGCGCCGGTGCATCAGCGGGCGCGTCCGGGCTCGCCTCGACAACAGACGGGTCATCCGCGACGGCTTCGGGTGCCTCGGCCGCAGCGACACGGGCTTCCTTCGCCGCCCCTGTGCCCGGCCCACGGCCCCGCCGTGCAGAGCCGGCCCTCGACCGTCGCGCGGGCGTCGCCTTGGGCGCCGCGCCATCCTCCGGCGCGGCAGCAGACACGAGGTCGCCCGGCCCAGCGGCTTCCGCCTCCGCTGCCGAACGGCTTGTCGCGACGGTGCCATCGTCGTCCGTGGCCTCCCGCTCGTCGGACACCGCCCTCGGGGCGCCGGCCGTCTCGCCACTCTCGGGGGGCCCCTCCTGCGCCGGCTCAGGCTGCATTTCCCCGTTGGGCGCAAGCAGACGCCACGACCCCTGACGGTCGCGCTGCATCCGCAGCAAGCCTTCACGTTCCGCGACTCGGGCCAGCTCGGTCAGGCTGCGCATACCGAAGGCGCGCTCGTCAAAATCAGGTTCTACGGCGCGCAGGGCTTGCGCCAGATGGCGAACATAGGTCGGCTTGCCGATACGTGCGTCCCAGAAACCATCGAGCACACGCCGCAGCAGGTCCGAAGCCTCCTCGGCCGAGCGGCTCGCCACCGGGGCCTCGGGCAACGCCGTCACCACCGGCGCAGTGTCGGACTCGCCGGTTCGGGCCGCGCCGTCATCGCCCTCGCCCGTCGATTCGATCAGATAGCCCTGATCGATCCGTTTCATGCGCACCAGTCCGCGATCGGCCAGACGCTGGACGAACTCACGGAAGGACGACACGCCGTAGTCCCGCTCGCTGAACGTCGGGTCGAGTTGCAGCAATGTGCTCTTGATCGGCCCGAGCTGCGGCTCGACGTCGCGGTCCGAGAGGATCTTGAGCGCGCGCTGCACGCGCGAGAAACCCTGCTCGAGCGAGAGCCGGCCCGAAGCGCCGCCCCGGCTCTGCCCGCCCCCGCCACCGCCGCGCGAGCGCAGCACGTTCTCGTAGGCGATGAATTCGTGGCAGTTCCGCTGCAACACCCCGCTGGTGAAGGCACGACCCCCCAGGACCAGCACCCGCTTGCCAAACTGCTTGAGTTTCTCGACAAGCGCAATAAAATCAGAGTCGCCGCCGACGATCGCAAAACCATTGATGTGCGGTCTCGTAAAGCACATCTCGAGCGCGTCGACGACCAGGTTGATGTCCGCGCCGTTCTTGTCGCCGCGCGGAGTCATGTTGCGCTGCACCATGTGCACCGCCTGTTCGGTCATGGCCCGACTGTGGCTGCCGGCGCGGCCCCAGTCGCCATAGGCACTCTTGGCGAGGATGTCACCACGCTCGCGCAATGCGTCGAGCACGGCGGCGATGTCGAGTTCGGTATTGAGTGTTGTCTTTACTCCTATCTCGATGTTGTCAAAGTCGATAAATACGGCGATCTTCAGTTTGTCTTCCACGCAGTCTCCGGCCCGGGTCGCATGGCGGCCCTTCAGGCATTTCCAGCGACCCCAAGGTCGCGCGGGAGCCCCCGACGGGGGCTCCTTCTGGCCGCAGGATAGCCAGCCAAATGAGATCCGGCCACCTCGGGGGAGCGCGGAAGGGCGATGCCGATCATCTCCGGCCGCCCTCTCCCGGACCCGGCGAGAGAGTCCTCTCGCCGGCGGATTCGAGTCACTCCGCCCGAGTGCCGGGCGGTGGCAGCCGGGCCGCGGGCGGACCCAGAAGCCAAGGGGGGCCAAGGGTGCTCCGAGCACGGCTCGGTTCGAAGGCTGGCCAGCCAAGCGCGCAGCGATCCAGCGAGGCGACCTCTGGTCAGGTGTCGGCGGCCCCTGTGGATCAGACGCTTCAGGCGGCTTGCGGGTTCCGTTACCGGCGCCCCCGGACGGTCGTGTCGGCATCGCGCCCCTCGGACCAAGTGCCTCGTTGCTTGCCCGGTCAGCCGTCCAGCGAGGCGACCAGCCGGCGTCCTGCCAGCGTCTGTTGCCAGGCTCGGGCCACTTCCTCCCACCCGATCGAAGCGACCAGCGCGCGACGCTCCTCGAGTGCCGGATAGCCGAGCAGGACGGCGTCGGCGTGGGCGAGCGCGCGGGCGAGGCGCGCGCCCTCGAGCGTCGCATGAGCCAGTGCCCGCTTGTGCCGGGCGCGCTCGACCTCGGCCGGGACGATCGCCGCACTCGAGCGCGCGAGCTCAGTCTCGAGAATATTTTCGAGGCGGTGCGCACGGCCGGGCCCCGCACTCGCCGACACGACCAACGCGCCCCAACCGACGCCCCACTCGAGCGCACTCGAGAGCTCGTAGCCGAGGCCGTGGCGCTCGCGCAGCGTCTGGAAGAGATGGCCGTCGGGGTCGGTGCCGACCACGTCAAGTGCTAACTCTAACGCCACCAGCGTGCGTGGCGACGGATCGATCTCGTGCAGGCGAACGATGAACGAGCGGCCGCGATCGTGCGGACGCAGGCGCACTCCGCGCGGTGGTGGGCGCAAGCGCGGGGCGCCGCCGCCGACGGCGCGCCGCCCCGGTTCGACCTGGCGCAGCAGGCGAGCCAGCGCGCGGCCGATCCGGGCGGGCTCGACATCACCGACCACCCCGAGCACCCCGTTGGCCGGCACGAAGTAGCGCCCGAGGAAACGGCGCACGTGGTGCGCCTCGATCGCCGCGAGAGAGCCTGGCGTCCCGGCCACCGGGCGGCCGATCGGCACGCCGTAGAAGGTCCCCCACGCCCGCTCCGAGAGTTGCTCGAGCGGATCCTCGCGCAACGAGCGGATCTCATCGAGGACGACCCGCTTCTCCTTGGCGAAGACCCGCGGCACCACCACCGTCTGGCTGATCTGCTCGAGCAGAAGTTCGAGCGCGGCCTCGAGGTCTTCGGGAAAGCATTCGATCGAGAGTTCGATCGTCTCGTGGTCGGTCGAGGCGTTGTGGCCGGTCCCCACCTCGGCGGCAGCGCGGTTCAGCTCGAAGGTCGAATGCCGCCGCGTGCCCTGGAAGAGCATGTGTTCGGCGAGATGAGCCAGCCCGGCGCGGCGCCCGTCGAAGCGGGAGCCCGCCCGAAAGCTGAAGGAGAGCGCCACCAGCGCCCCGGGAGTCCGCTCGTGGACCACCTCGAGCCCACGCACGCGCCGCCGGCGCAGCGCGGCCAGCCTTCTGCCCTTGATCCCTCGAAGCACGGTGCCCGACCCGCTAGCATGGCGGGGTTTGCGGCGCCGGGCTTGCGCCCGGTCCCGCTCCTGCCGATGGAGTGCGACATGATCGAGGACAAGCTCACCCGGGACTTCCTGCGCGTGGCCGAGAGGGCAGCCGTGGCCGCAGCGCGCACCATGGGCCAGGGCGACCGGCGCGACTCGGATCACGTCGCGGTCGAGGCCATGCGCCTGGAGATGGATCGCGTCGACATGCGCGGCGAGATCGTGATCGGTGAGGGCGAGCGCGACGAAGCCCCCAGGCTCTACGTCGGCGAGAAGCTCGGAGCCGGCAGCGCCGACGCGACCGAGGTCGAGATCGCCGTCGATCCGCTCGAGGGTACTAATTTGTGCGCGACCGGTGCTCCCGGGGCGATCGCGGTGCTGGCGGCTTCCAACCGTGGCGGCCTGCTGCGCGCGCCCGATTGCTACATGGAGAAGATCATCGTCGGTCCCGAGGCGCGCGGCGCGATCCATCTCGACGCCACCGTCGGGGAGAATCTGAGAGCCATCGCGAGCTGCCTGGAGCGATCGGTCAAGGATCTGGTTGTGATCGTCCTCGAGCGTGAGCGCCACGAGCAGCTGATCGAGGACATCCGCCGCGCCGGGGCGCGCATTCGCTTGATCGGCGACGGCGATCTCTCGGCGGGCATCTCGGCCGCCGTGCGTGGCACCGACGTCCACGCGGTGATGGGTACCGGCGGCGCGCCCGAAGGCGTGCTCGCTGCGGCCGCGCTGCGCTGCCTCAACGGCGGCATGCAAGGCCGCCTCGTCCCGGCCAAGCCCGGACAGGCCGAGCGACTGGCCGCGATGGGCGTCACCGACCTCAAGCGCATCTACACCGAACGCGATCTGGCTCCGGGCGAGGAGATCCTCTTCGTCGCTTCAGGCGTAACCGACGGCACGCTGCTGCGCGGCGTGCGCTTCTTCGGCCATGGCATGCGGATCCACTCGGTCGTGATGTCGCTGCGCCGCCGCCGCATCCGCTTCGTCGACTCGGTGGAACTCTCCGACGACCCCAACGTCGGCGTGGAGTTCTGAAATCCGCCCCGGACACGGGACGGCTCGCCACCGTCGCTGACGACTGCTCGGCGCATCCCGCTCTGGCCGCTATTCAGCGAGCGGTACCGCTCGCCCTGCTTGACGAGCGCGCGGGAACCCCGAGCGCGCGTGCGGTCGCGGGAAGCCGGCGCCGGAGTTCCGCGTCACGGCCGAGCCGTCGCCGCAAGGCTTCGAGATCGCGGACCTCGTCGATGTCGAAGTTGAACGCGAGTGGCGGCGCGATCCGCAGCCCGCAGGCACGCGCCCGGGCAAGCGTCTGCCGGTAGACGGCGGCCGTGCTCCAGGCGATTCCGGTAAAGACAGCCGCGGGCCGGCCGAGTCCGATCAGGTAGTAGCCGCCGTCGCGAGCCGGTCCGAGAACCAGATCGTGTGCCGCAAGTCGCTGGATCGCACGCTCCAGAGCAGCCACGGGAAGATGCGGCAGATCGCTGCCCATGGCGAGACAGCGCGCCGCACCCTCGGCACGCAAGCGGTCGAGCGTCGTTTCGAGACGCTGGCCCAGATCACTGCCCTGCTGCTCGAAGCACGCCTCGGGTGCCACACCGAAATGCGCGGCAAACCGTTGCACGACCGACACCACCGGGCGGCCCGCCCCCGGCGCACGGGCGCGGGCAGGCCGCTCGGCCTCGCTCTCGGGCGCCACCGCCCAGACCACCCGACAGGGCCAGCTTGCCGACTGAGCCACGAGATCGCGCACACAGGCCTCGTAGAACCGGCAGGCCGCGACAGCACCGATCTCGCGCGCGAGCCGTGTCTTGACCCGGCCGGGCTCGGGCAGACGCACCAACACCGCCAGCGCTGCGCCAGGACCAGAGGGCGCCTGCCGGCGCGCCCGACCGCGTGCCGATGTGCGCGCGGCGGGGGGCGGGGGCGCCGGCCCCAGCCGCGCGCCCGATTGGCCCGCTCCGGCGAGGATGTTAGCGGAAGCGCCTCTGGAGGGTTCCGTGATCACGACCGGTGATTTCAAGCGAGGGCTGCGCATTCTACTCGATGGCGACCCCTATTCCATCCTCGACGTCCACGTCCAGTCGCCCTCGGCCCGTGGCGCCTCGTCGCTGTCCAAGATCAAGGTGCGCAACCTGCGCACCGGCCAGGTCTTCGATCGCACGTTCCGTGGCGGCGACAAGGTCGAGGAAGCCAACATGGAGTACCGGCCAGTGCAGTTCCTCTACCAGGACGATGCCGAGTTCCACTTCATGGAGACGAGCAGTTACGAGCAGTTCTCGCTGACTCGGGAAGCTCTGGGCGACGCCGCCGACTACCTGAAGGAAGGGCTCGATGGCCTGCGCGCCGCGGTCTTCGCCGAGACGATCCTCTCGATCGACCTGCCCAACACCATCGTGCTGCGCGTCGTCGAGACGGCTCCGGCGATCCGGGGCGCCACCGCGCAAGCCCAGACCAAGTCGGCACGCCTCGAGACCGGGCTCGAGATCCAGGTCCCTTCCTACCTCGAATCGGACGAGCTGGTGCAGGTCGATACGCGCGAAGGTCGCTTCGTCGCCCGCGCTCGCGCCTGACGAGACGCGCCGTGATCCTGAGCCGCGACGCGATCATCGCCGAGATCGACGCCGGACGGATTCGGGTCACACCGCTCGAGCGGGACCAGATCGGACCCGCGTCGATCGATCTCCACCTCGGCAACGAGATCCGCGTGTTCGAGCCGGGTGGCCCGATCGAGATCGCGGACACGGATCACACCGCAATCTCCGCACTGCGCCCCTTCGACGCCGGCTACCCGCTCGCCCCCGGCGAGACCATCCACGGCATCACCCGCGAGCGGGTCACGCTGCCCTGCGACATCGCCGGCTGGCTCGAGGGCCGCTCGCGCTACGCCCGGCTCGGCCTGCTGATCCACGTCAGCGCAGGTTTCGTCTGCCCCGGCGTGGACAACCACCAGGTGCTCGAGATCAGCAATCTCGGCGGCCGGCCACTGGTGCTCCGTCCGGATCTCCGGATCTGCCAGATCATCCTGCAACGCTGCGAGGGCGAGGCGCGCTACGACGGCCGGTTCGCCACTCAGACCCGCCCCTGACGAGACCCGGCGCGTCAGAGCGCTGGCACGCGCGGCTGCTGCTGGGTCAGGCAGTGGCAAGCACCGAGACCCCACACGAGGTCGCGGGCCGGGATGCCCGTCACGCGGCGACCGGGAAAGAGCTCTCCCAGGATACCCATGGCCTCGCGATCGGCGGAGCAGCCGAACACGGGCACCAGCACCGCTTCGTTGCCGATGTAGAAGTTGGCATAGCTCGCCGGAAGACGGTCCTGAACCTCCAGAACCGGCGCGGGCATCGGCAGAGGGATCACGTCGAGCTGCCGCCCACGAGCGTCACGCAACGCGACGAGGCGCTCGCGGTTGGCCCGCAGGGTATTGTAATTGACATCGCGCGGATCGTCCTCGAGCACGGTGACGACCCGACCGGGAGCGACGAAGCGGGTGAGGTCGTCGACATGACCGTCGGTGTCGTCGCCCGCAATGCCATCGCCGAGCCAGAGGATGGTCGAAACACCGAGCGCGGCCCGCAGATGTTGTTCGATCGCGGCTCGATCCAGCGCGGGATTGCGATTCCGGTTGAGCAGGCAGGACTCGGTCGTGAGCAGGGTCCCCTCGCCGTCCCCCTCGATCGAACCGCCTTCGAGAATCAGCCTCGGCTGGCGGCTCGAGCAGCCGACGATCTCGGCGATAGCACGGGCGACCCGCGCATCGGACTCCCACGGTGGGTATTTGCCGCCCCATGCGTTGTAGTCCCAGTCGACCGCGACCAATTCCCGCGCGGCTTCGTCGACGACGAAGGTCGGGCCGTGATCGCGGATCCAGGCATCGTCGGTGGCGATCCGATGCAGGCGGACATCGGCGCCGGCGAGACGCGCCTCGGCGAGCCTCGCGGCAACCGCAGATTCCATCGCCCCGTCACGAACCAGGATTTCGACCCGCTCGCCCGGCACGAGCGCTCGCACCATCTCGACGAACACGGGCGGAACACGCTCGAACTTGCCCGGCCAGGAGGCCTCCTTATGAGGCCAGGCGAGCCAGGTGGCGTCGTGCGGTTCCCATTCGGCCGGCCAGCGGAGACCGGTTACGGGTGCGGCAGGCTCAGGCGGGGCCATCGCCGAAACGCTGCACAACGCCCGCGTAGGCATCGATCCGGCGGTCACGCAGAAAGGGCCAGTGTCGGCGGACCTGCTCGATGCGCCGCAGGTCGAGATCGGCCATGACGATCTCGACCCGATCGTGGCTCGCACGCTCGAGCACCTGCCCGAAGGGATCGCAGACAAATGACGCGCCCCAGAAGTCCACCGTCTGCTCGCGACCGATGCGATTGGCGGCGCACACGAAAACGCCGTTGGCGATCGCGTGCGCGCACTGCGACGTCTGCCAGGCGGCGTGCTGGCCCACCCCGAACTCCTCGCGCTCGGCCTCGTGCCAGCCGATCGCGGTTGGATAGACCAAAATCTGAGCCCCCGCGAGCGCGGTCAGGCGCGCCGCCTCCGGGAACCACTGGTCCCAGCACACCAGCACTCCGATCCGCCCGAAGCGGGTCTCGAACGAACGGAAGCCGAGATCCCCCGGCGTAAAGTAGAACTTTTCGTAGTAGAGCGGATCGTCGGGGATGTGCATCGTGCGGTAGAGGCCGAGCAGCGTGCCGTCGGCATCGAGTACACAAGCCGTGTTGTGATAGAGACCCGGCGCGCGGCGCTCGAAGAGCGAACCCACCACGACCACGCCGCATTTGCGCGCGACCGCGGCCAGCGCCTCCGTGGTCGGCCCGGGCACGGGCTCGGCGAGATCGAAAGCTGCGTGGTCCTCGCTCTGGCAGAAGTAGCGTGAGCGGAAGAGCTCGGGCAGGACCACGATGTGCGCTCCGGCCGCCGCCGTCTCTTCGATCGCGGCCAGCGCCGCCGCGAGGTTGCGCGCCGGTTCCACCTCGCAGCGCATCTGCACCAGGCCGATGCGGACCAGATCGCTCATGGCGGCGCCTCTAGCAGCCACCGGCTTCGACCGACACGGGAAGGAGACGCGCCCGGCCACCGAAGGGCACGGCGTGGGCGATCGCGCGGGCCACGCGCCGGCGCGCGATCTCCACCGCCGCCCGCAGGCTCTCGCCGCGCGCCAGCTCGGCCGCGATCGAGGACGCGAGCGCACAACCGGTGCCGCGGAAGGGCCCGCCCGGAATGCGCTGCCCCGGCATCTCGACGATATCGCGCCCGACACAGAGGACGTCGATCGGCTCGCCACGCAGATGCCCGCCCTTGACCAGAGCCGCTCCGGCGCCGGCATTCACCAGCGCCCGCGCTGCAGCGTGCATCTCTGCCGGCGTCTCGACCGGGGCGCCGAGCAGTTGGGCGGCTTCATCGAGATTGGGCGTGACCAGGGTCGCACGAGGGACGAGATGCTCGAGTATCGCGCGGTCTAGCCCCGTTTCGGCGAGGCTCGCGCCCGCCGATGCGATGAGCACGGGATCGAGCACCACCGGCACGCCGGTCAGCGCATCGAGCGCCCGGGCCAGCGCCACGGCGATCTCCGGCGTGCCGATCATTCCGATCTTGACTGCAGCGATGGGCAGCTCGGCTCGCACAGCGTCGATCTGGGCCAGCACGGCCTCGGGCGGCAGCGGCCACATGCCGACGAGGCCGAGCACCCCCTGCGCCGTCACGCATGTAATTGCCGTCGCGGCATGCATTCCGGCGCCGGCAACCCAGCGCAGGTCCGCCCCCAAGCCGGCGCCTCCGGACGAGTCGGACCCCGCGACGAGGAGAACGACCTTCACTCCGTGCGCAGGCTCTGCCCCGCTCCGTACGGCCCGAGACCCTCGCCATACCAGCCGATCGTCGTCACGCCGTCGGTGGTCGGCAGTGCCGCGATGGTCGCAGGCAGATTCAAGGTGGCGCCGGGGAAGAGATTCGAGAGTCGACCCATGAGCGCCGAACCCGAGACGTCGTGGTGCTGCGAGGCCAGGATGCCGTCGCCCTGATTCGAGTGCAGAGTGAGGTCGACTCCGAACACGACCTGGCCCGGCACGGGGGCAACGCCTCCGGTGAGCGAGGTCGGCACAGCCGCGAGATCGTTCACCCCGATCACGATCAGCATGTCGTCGTCGAGCGTCGCCGGGTTGAACGTCGAGCCCAAATTCACCGCGTTCGGGGCGAGCAACCCGACGACGCCAAGGCCGATGCCGTTGGCGCCGAACGCCATGTTGCTGGCAACGTTGGCGATGGTGAAGTTGGCGATCAGCCGGGGTTCGCCGTCGCCGGCCGACACGACCACGAAGCCCTGGTGACCGCTCAGGTTGGTGGCCGGCCCCTGGCCACCTGCGGCGTCGAGACTGCGGACGTTGGCGGGATCGACGATGTCGGTGCCGCCTTCGCCGAGGACGAAACGCTCGACCGAGACAAGTTCTTCACCGCTCTCGTCGTAGAAGGCCCACGTCGCCTGGGTCGGCCCCGTGCCCACATTGCTGAGCTGCATGTAGGTTTGGCGCACACCGGTCTGCACGAAGGGCATGACCTGATTCGAGTCCGGGAAGTCCGTGTTGGGCCCGAAGGCCAGTCCTTGGGCCAGCGCCAGTTGCGGGAGCAGGGCACACGCGCCCGCGATCGCCACCGACTTCCATCGTCCCGCTCTCGAATTCATCCCAAGCCCTCCTCGGCCTGCGACTCGCGCCGCCGCCCTCTCCTGCCCGAGCGGTGGAACCCCGCGCCGGTCCGCACGTGGCGTGGCTCGCCCGACATCTCGCTGGCAGGCCCGAGCCATAGACCGCACCCCGGCCCGGTGCCAGCAACACAGCGGCAGCAGCAGCTGAAATGTCGCGCCCACCAACGCCAGCCTCGGCTCCCATGCCTCCGGCCCGTGCGGGCGCGGGCAGCAGCGGCTGAGATGCGCGCCCACCAACGCCCTGTCGGCCAGCCCAAGGCGCCCGCCCAAGCTGCCAGATGAGCTCGGAGCGGACAGATCATTTGTCAAAATCGAGCGGTCAAATCACTTGCCAACGATGGAGAACGTCACGCCGGCTGGCGCTATATCAGCCGCCTCCCCGGACACCGGTCGTGCATTCTTGCAAGACCGGAGCAGGGAGCTGACGCCACGCCAGTTGGCCACCCGTGGCCACGGGTTTGCTGCCTTTGGGCCGCGTGGGCCGTTCGTTCGTGAGGTCGTGGGCTACCGTCGCCACTCTGCTGGCGCTGGTCACCTTCGCCTTCGTCGAGCCCATGCCGGAGGCCCCGGCCCGGACGCATGCCGCCCCGGCGGTCGGCGCGATCAGTGCCGACGCTATTTCGGCCGAGGTCCCGTTGGTCGACTCCATGGCCTCCAGCAAGACCTTCACCCCGCTGGCCCTCCCCGCGCCGGCGGCGGGCCCGGAGGTCCCCCGGATCGGGGCGCTGGCCAGCCGGCCCGGACCGACCTCGCCCGTGCAACGTCCCCCTGACCCCCTCATCCGTCCGGGCTGATCAGCCGATCTACATCTCGGAGAGGTGACGCTGCTCGTCGCCCCGGGTGCGCGATCCGACTCGCCGCTCGAGGGCCCGGCATCGAGCCTTCGCGGCCGTGTCGTCCGGTAGAGACACGGGATCGAGAAGGGGGTTACGAGCGGCTCGACTCCGATGCCCGCAGACACCACGCAGATCACGATGGACCGGCCTGGCCGCCGGTCCTTGGGACTGCGAGAGCCCGTGCGCCGGTGGGCGGAGCGCTGGCCGGGTGTCGGCGGGCACCACACGCAACGACACGACGAAGGCAACGGGGGCGGAGACCGCCCCCGCCCTTCGCACGGGAAGAGAGATCGGGATCAGGACGACGTGGCCCAGCCCGCGCCAGTGCCCCGGAGACACATGCGCCAGCAGGACTCACAGAGGGACTCTACAGGGACGGACCGCGGACACCCCGCGGCCGTGGCCTGGAGCCTCGTCGCGACGCTGGTGCTGTTCGCAGCGGCTACGGCTCCGGCGCTAGCACTGGAGTTTCACGTCGATGCCAGCACGGGCGACGACAGCCGCTCGCCGCTCATGGCCCAGTCGCCGGCGACGCCTTGGCGGACGATCGGGTACGCGCTGGCGACGGTGGACACCGCAGCCGGCCGCCACACCATTCGCGTGCATCCGGGCACCTATGCCGAGAGTGCTGCAACCGGGTTCGCCGACGTCGATCTGATCGCCGCAGAGCCCGCCGGCAGCGTGGTCCTCACCCCACCCGCCGGGCTGCCCGGACTGCTGATCAAGCACTCCGGGGTCGTGGTGGAGAACTTCCGCATCGAGGGGGGCCTGCACGGCATCAAGCTCCAGGGAGGTGCGCGGACGCGCCTGCGCGGCATCACCTCGGCCGGGGCACTCGCCAACGGCATCCACGTCACGAGCAGCGACGATGTCGTCGTCGAGAATTCGACCTTGACCGGAGCCGGGAGCCGGGGCGTGCTCGTCGAGCAGAGCCAACGCAGCTATCTGCGCAATCTGCTGGTCGTGGCGCCGGGAGAATGGGGCGTCTCGATCGAGACTCCGGCCGAGCTGGCGCCGAGCGCCGGCCATGTCCTGGCGTTCCTCACGCTCGTCGAGCCACGCAGTCCGGGCGCCAGCGGTGGTGGCCTCCGGCTGCAGAATGCGCTGGGGGAGGTCCGCGACTCGATCGTCGCCGGGTTCGCCGCGATCGGCGTCAAGACCACCACCGCGCCGGTTACCATCCACCATCTCGACGTCTTTGGAAGCTCGTTCCCGATCGATTCGCGCAGCGGCTTCGCTCCCGTGGTCTGGCAACTTCGGTTCGACGACCCGGGCTTCGTGGGCAACAGCGACTGGCGACTCGTGAGCGGAAGCCCGGCCATTGACGCCGGATCGGGCCTCCCCGCCGACCTTGACATCTCCGGCAGTGCCCTGTTCGACGGCTCGCCCGATACCGGGAGTGCGGACCTTGGCGTCCATCTCGCGGCCGCCGCGTCTCAGGGCACGCCGCTCCCCGCGCCCACGCCCACGCCCACACCGACGCCCACGCCCACACCGACGCCCACGCCCACACCGACGCCCACGCCCACACCGACGCCCGCCGCCGGACGCCTGCACGTCGATTGCGCGGACGGCGACGATAGCCGCTCGCGAGAACAAGCCCGCGTCGCGGCCACCCCTTGGCGAACGCTCGAACACGCCCTGCTCACGGCCATCGCCGGCGACGAGATCGTGGTCGCGGCGGGCACCTGCACGCTGACGCGGGAAATCGACGTCGACGTGCCGAACCTCACACTGCGCGCCGACACACCGGGCACCGTAACGCTGGTCGCGCCGCCGGGAAGCGGCGTGCTGGTGGTTCAAGCCAGCGGTGCAATCATCGAGGGACTCGTGCTGCGCAGCGACCACAGCGGCATCGTGGTCGCCCGTTCCGACGCCGCGATGCTCGCCGAGGACGTGGTGTTGCGGGAGCTGAGCGTGGCGCCGCTCGACGCAGCCGCGCGCCTCTCGACCAATGGTATTCAAGTGCGTGACGCCCGGCGCCTGACCGTCGAGAGCTGCATGGTCGAGGGCGCGTCCCAGCGCGGCATCCTCCTCAAACGGGTGCAGCAGGCCCATGTCCGCAACAACCGTGTGACCGGAAGTGGCGAGTGGGCCATCGATCTCGACAACAGCGGGACGGGCTCGCCGCCCCCCCTCTCGACGGGGAATCTCGTCGCGTTCAACACCGTCGCCGGCAACGTCCTGGGAGTACGGCTCAACAACGCTGCCGGCGAGGTGCGTGACAATGTGATCGCATTCAACGGCGGCACTGGGCTCCGCCTCACGGACCCCGGACGCGAGAGCCGGATCCATCACAACCTCTCCTTCGGCAACGTGAATGGCCTCGCGGAAGAACGGAACTGGGTCCTGCCGAGCGATTTCACCTTGTGGGCGAGCAATCTCAGCGTAGATCCTAAATTTAGGGATCTCGCGGCCGGCGACCTGACGCTCGCGCAGACGGCCACCGGACAGCCCACGGACAGCCCCGCGGTCGACGCCGGCAGCGCCCCGGTCGAGCAGGCCGACATCTCCGGCACGACGCGCAGCGATGGCAGCGCGGACACCGGGCGTGCCGACCTCGGCCATCACAGGGGCGCCACCGCTTCGCCTCATCCCGCAGGCGGCCCCGAACCGGCGCCACTCGGGGCGACACTCTACGTCGACTGCGACCAGGGCGACGACGGACGCAACCCATGGGAAGCCCGCGTCGCCTGGAATCCACTGGGTTCGGTCGCTCGCGCCCTCGCCGCAAGTGCCCCCGGCGACACCATCGTCGTCAATGGCGGCACCTGCACCGAGGGGGTCGAGATCGATCTCGAGGGCCTCACGCTGCGCAGCGCGACCCCCCAGGCCGCGACCATCGTGCCCCCCGCCGGGGTAGCGGGCATCCATGTACGCACCGGCACCGTCACCATCGACGGCTTCCGCATCCGCTCGGATCACGAAGGCATTCTGGTCCAGGCGGCCGATCCAGAGAGCACGATCGCCGACGTCGTCGTGCAACGCAATGAGATCGCTCCCCCTGCCGGCGAGTCTGCGCTTGCCCTCAACGGCATCCGGATCGAAGCGGGACTGCGGCCGCGCATCGACTCCAACGTCGTTCGTGGTGCCGGCCAGCAGGGCATCACCATCAAGCGCAGTATCAATGCCTTCGTGCGCAACAACCTGGTCACCGGGAGCAACGAGTGGGGCGTCGGGATCGAGAGCGGAGACGGCGCCCCGACCTCAACCGACCATGTGCTCGCCTTCAACACGATCACCGGCAACGGCACGTCGCTGGCGGCGGGCGGCATCCACCTGCACGGCGCCACCGGTGAGATCCGGGATAACGTGATCACGGGCAACGTCGGGGCCGGGATCCAGACCGACACCGCGGGCACCACGATCCACCACAACCTCCTCTTCGGCCCCGGCGTCACGGTCGACGATGCGGTGGGCGCCGAACC
>SXGT01843287.1_pt1 | contig 25444 bp, 23 predicted proteins | sample 3176221 | NCBI WGS metagenome assembly SXGT01 (sample SAMN11356862, study PRJNA531348) | freshwater metagenome | isolation source: freshwater sample F1-120 | place: China: Fuxian Lake, Yuxi | collected 2017-12-25
AAATAACTCACTTAGTGACTGGTATCTACCCACTGCAGCCGAGCTCAATGAGCTCTGCAAATGGGCCAACGGTAATATCGCTCAACCAGCACTGGGAACGGTCTGTGCAAATGGCACCCTCAACAGCGTCGTTAACGGCTTGACCAGCGCCTTTAATTTCGAGGAATACTACCTCCACTACTGGTCCTCGTCTGAGCAGTCTGCGAGCGTCACGTGGTACCAGAACTTCTCCAGTGGCGGCCAGGGCAACATCAGCGGCAAGCACTACACCTACTACGTCCGGCCAGTTCGGGCTTTTTAGCTCTTCATCTCTTCATCCATTCATCTATTAAATTTTTTAGTTTTTAAACCTATATTGAGGTTTTTAACTGCTAGGCCTACGATAGCGAGGTTGTTCAGCTATGGCTCTCTACCAAGATCTGCCCGTCTTTGCCGATATCTACACCTTGACCCACAAAGTATTTCTCTTTACCCAGGACTATCGGCGTGAGTATAAGTTCACACTGGGCCAGGATATGAAGCGCGATTGTCTGGTTCTTTTGCGCTTAATCTATCGGATTAATAAATCCAGCAACAAGGTTTCCCATCTTGAGGCTTTCATGGATGATTTTGAGCTGCTCAAATTAGAGATTCGTCTTTCTGGGGATTTAAAGTTATTGCCCACTAAAAAACATAGCGAGTTAATCGTGTTGCTAGATAGCATTGGAAAGCAGATCACAGGCTGGAGAAATGCCAGTCTGAGGGCCAGAATCTCATCGGCTAAGGTTGATGAGAGTGAGCAATGATTCGCGTTTGAAAAGCGATAGGGAGACTTTCAAGTAGTGCTGGGATTGAACTTTCCCAAAGCCAGAGGAAGTTAAGGTGTGCCCCTTTTAGATTCCTGAAAGGGGCCAAAACATCTCTATAACAATAGGTGTTGGAGGACTCGTGGACAACAACTACTGGTCCTCGTCTGAGAACAATGCGAACAACGCGTGGAACCAGAACTTCAACAATGGCAACCAGAACAACAACAACAAGAACAACACCAACTACGTCCGGCCAGTACGGGGTTTTCAGCGTGATCTAGTAATGACTGCGAGTGGCTCTGGTGCCTGTACCCTTAAGATGTTTTTGAGGACAGGGCTAGGGCCACAACTCATCAGCGGCTTAAAAGTATGAATGTAGAGCCAGCCACTGGATATATCGAGTTCCATGAACTGCTAGAGGCATATTTTCGCTGCCGCAAGAATAAACGGCGCACCCATAACGCGCTTGCCTTTGAGCTCGATTATGAGGCCAATTTAGTAACTCTCTGGAATGAGATCAACGATGGCACTTACCGGCCTGGAAAATCAATTGCATTTATTGTTAATAAGCCAGTTAAGCGCGAAATATTTGCTGCCGATTTTAGAGATCGCATTGTTCACCACCTCATTATCTCCAAACTCAATCCGCACTTTGAAGCCCTCTTTATCTTTGACTCCTATGCCTGTCGCACTGGCAAGGGTACTCTCTTTGGTATCAAACGCCTTGAGCGCTTTATTCGAAGAGCATCTGCCAACTACAGTCGTGATGCCTATGTCCTCAAACTCGATATCCGGGGATTTTTCATGCACATCAACGTGGAGATTCTCTATGAAAAGTTGGTGGAGTTTATCCAGTCACGCTATGTGGGAGCCGATAAAGAGCTGTTAATGAGTCTGACCAAGGTTGTCCTTTTTAATAACCCCAGCCAAAACTGTGTGATCAAGGGAGCAAGAAGTGGGTGGGATGGCCTGCCACCGGATAAGAGTCTGTTTTACTCACCGGTTAATTGTGGTTTGCCAATTGGAAATTTGAGTAGCCAAGTATTTGCTAACTTTTATCTCAACGCCTTTGATCATTTCATCAAAGGAGATTGTGGCATTAAATTCTATAGTCGCTACGTCGATGACTTTGTCTTAGTCCATCAAGATGGGCAGTATTTACGCTCACTGATTCCAGTAATACGCAGTTATTTACTGTGTGAACTCGGTCTCCAACTTCATCCTAACAAAATTTATCTGCAGCGATACGAGAAAGGTGTGACCTATTTAGGGGCTGTGATTAAGCCAGGCCGCACCTATGTAGGCAAGCGAATTAAGGCGAATTTTTATGGGTCGATCAAAAAGCACAATTTGGTATTGACAGGATTTTATGGCGACAGACCCGATCTGTCTGCTAGGCGTTCCTTTCAATCAAGCCTGAACTCCTACCTCGGAATTATGCGCCATCACAAGACACACAGATTACGCAGAAGTATGGTGAGCAAGAACGTACAAGGTTGGTGGCGTTATTCCTATGTTGATGGTGCGATTACGAAGTTTGCTTTAAGGCCCTAGTTCATGGGTGAATTTGTGAGTCCAAGGGCGGGTTAGACTGAGGCCTTCACTTTTGATAAGGGGGGCAGATGAGCGATACCGACAAGGTCGCGATGCTGGGCCTGACTTATGACGATGTGCTTTTGCTGCCTGATGCATCCGATGTGGTGCCATCTGAGGTGGATACAAGAACACAGTTAACTCGGATGATTTCACTTGCAGTGCCCCTGGTCTCATCTGCCATGGATACCGTCACCGAGTCTGCGATGGCGATCGCCATGGCAAAGGCTGGTGGGATTGGAATCATTCACCGCAACCTTGCCATCGATGCGCAGGTGAGCCACGTGAAGTTGGTCAAGAACGTTGGTTTAGCCGGGGCTGCGGTAGGAGTTGGTGATGATGGCTTTGCCCGTGCTCAAGCATTGATTGAGGCAGGCGTCGACGTTGTTGTGGTTGATACGGCCCACGGTCATCATCGTGCGGTATTGGATTCAATTGCTCGGATAAAAAAATTCTCACCAACGACACAGGTCATTGGCGGTAACGTTGCAACGCGCGCAGGAGCACAGGCACTTATCAACGCCGGCGCCGATGCCGTCAAGGTGGGAGTTGGTCCAGGATCGATCTGCACCACACGAGTTGTTGCAGGGGTCGGTGTCCCTCAGATTACGGCGATCATGGAGGCGGCTAAGGCCTGCGAGAAAGCTGGGATCCCATTGATTGCAGATGGTGGATTGCAGTACTCAGGTGACATCGTCAAGGCGATAGTTGCGGGTGCGCACTCGGTGATGTTGGGCTCGGTGCTTGCAGGATGTGACGAGTCACCGGGAGAGCTCATACAGATCGATGGCATCACCTACAAGGCCTATCGCGGTATGGGCTCACTTGCTGCGATGCAATCTCGTGGAGAGCAAAAGTCATACTCGAAGGATCGCTATATGCAAGATGATGTTCTATCCGAGGACAAATTAGTACCCGAGGGCATCGAGGGTAAGGTGCTCTCTCGTGGCAGTGTTGGAGATGTTGTGCATCAACTCGTCGGTGGCCTGCGCTCTGGAATGGGTTATGCAGGCGCTGCAGATATTCACACACTTCGCCGTGAGGGCCGTTTGATCCAGATTACTGCAGCCGGTCTGCAGGAGAGTCACCCACATGATGTTGCACATATCGCCGCTGCACCGAACTATCAGGGACGCAGCCGCTCATGAGTGAGATTGAGATAGCACCCGGAAAGCGTGCCAGAACTGCCTACTCCTTCGATGACATCGCTATCGTGCCCAGTCGGCGCACACGTGATCCCCAAGAGGTATCTACTGCATGGCAGATAGATGCCTACAAATTTGATCTACCGATGATGGCAGCACCTATGGACTCGGTCGTCTCACCCGAGAGTGCAATCGAGATAGGCCGCCTCGGGGGACTTGGAGTTCTCAATCTTGAGGGTCTGTGGACACGCTATGAGGATCCGCGTATCCCGCTAGGTGAGATTGCATCGATGCCCGATAAGCATGCCACCGCGCGTATGCAGGAGATCTATGCCGAGCCGATAAAGCCAGAGCTTATTAAAACTCGTATCGCCCAGATTCGCGAAGCTGGTGTGACTGTAGCCGCCTCACTCTCGCCCTCGCGCACCGCCCAACTTCATAAGGCGGTGATAGATGCCGGAGTAGATATCTTCGTTATCCGCGGCACGACTGTGAGCGCCGAACATGTTGCAGCAGAGAGTGAGGCACTGAACTTAAAGAAGTTCATCTATGAATTAGATGTGCCAGTCATCGTTGGAGGAGTCGCAACTGCAACCGCTGCGCTGCATCTGATGCGTGCAGGGGCGGCAGGTGTCCTAGTCGGCTTTGGTGGTGGGGCTGCCCATACAACACGTAAGGTCTTAGGGATCGAAGTTCCTATGGCCTCGGCAGTTGCCGAGGTGGCATCGGCACGACGTGAGTACTTAGATGAATCTGGCGGACGTTATGTCCATGTCATCGCCGATGGCTCAGTCGGTCGCAGCGGAGATATTGCAAAGGCGATCGCCTGCGGGGCCGATGCCGTCATGATGGGCTCACCTCTTGCTAAGGCCACACAGGCACCCGGACTTGGTTGGCACTGGGGCTCAGAGGCCCACCACCCGGTCCTTCCTCGTGGAGAGCGTGTTGCAGTGAGCACTGTTGGCACGTTGGAGGAGATATTGATCGGGCCATCACGTACATCAGATGGGTCGATGAATCTCTTCGGTGCTTTGCGCCGGGCAATGGCCACGTGTGGCTACTCCGATGTCAAAGAGTTCCAGCGTGTAGAGGTCCTTATCCACCGTGCCTGATGATCGCGGCGTTCTTGTAGTTGATTTCGGGGCCCAGTACGCCCAGTTGATCGCACGACGAGTGCGCGAGGCCCATGTTTTCTCCGAGATCGTCCCATCTTCGATCACTGCCGCCCAGATAAAGGCGAAGAATCCCTCGGCCATTATTTTATCGGGTGGGCCATCGAGTGTTTATGCAGATAATGCACCGAAATTTGACTCTGATATTTTTACTTTGGGTATTCCGACATTTGGGATCTGTTATGGATTTCAGCTCATGGCCGCAGCCTTGGGTGGGGTCGTCACTCAGACGGGAAGATCCGAGTTTGGTCGCACAGAGATGCAGGTTGTCGCATCTTCGAAAATCCTTGCTGCATTACCTGCCCAACAAAGGGTCTGGATGTCACATGGTGATGCCGTCACAACTGCCCCAGTTGGTTTTACTATCTGTGCAAGCACATCGGATACTCCGATCGCAGCATTTGAGAACGAGTCAGGATTACTCTCTGGCGTGCAGTTTCACCCAGAGGTCTTGCACTCAGAGCACGGCCAGGAGATTCTGCGCAATTGGCTGGTCAATATCGCTGGCTGTGATGCAAGATGGACGCCGACCAATATCGCACAGACTCAAATCGCCAAAGCTAAGGCGATAATCGGGGATAAGCGTGTGATCTGTGGCTTATCAGGCGGCGTGGATTCAGCCGTTGCCGCAGCGATTATCCAAAAGGCGGTCGGTGAGCAATTGACCTGTGTCTTTGTTGATCATGGCCTGCTACGCAGTGGTGAGGCCGAGCAGGTAGAGCGTGACTTTGTCGCTAGTACTGGGGTGAATCTGGTTGTCGTTGATGCACAAGAGATCTTTTTATCGGCGCTCAAAGGAGTGACTGACCCAGAGGAGAAGCGCACGATCATCGGGGGAGAGTTCATTCGCTCCTTTGAAAAGGCCGCGCGCCAGATCGCCTCTGGTGGCCAAGTGGAGTTCTTAGTGCAGGGCACTCTTTATCCAGATGTCGTTGAATCAGGTGGTGGCACCGGTGCTGCAAGTATCAAATCCCATCACAACGTTGGCGGCCTTCCTGCTGACCTCACATTCACCTTGATCGAGCCGCTACGAACGCTCTTTAAAGATGAGGTGCGCCAGGTTGGAATCGAACTAGGTCTGCCGGAGGAGATTGTGTGGCGTCAACCCTTTCCAGGTCCGGGCCTTGGAATCCGAATCATCGGTGAGGTGACCCAAGAGCGTCTAGAGATATTGCGATCAGCCGATGCGATCGTGCGCTATGAGTTGAAGGCGGCAGGCCTTGATCGTGATATTTGGCAGTGTCCGGTAGTCCTATTGGCGCAGGTGCGAAGTGTCGGTGTGCAAGGCGATGGTCGTACTTATGCTCACCCGATAGTCCTGCGCCCAGTCTCCAGTGAGGATGCGATGACTGCAGATTGGTCACGCCTGCCCTATGAGGTCCTTGAGAAGATCTCAACGCGCATCACTAATGAGGTGCGCCAGGTCAATCGAGTCGTCTTAGATATCACCAGTAAACCACCTGGAACAATCGAATGGGAATAGCTGTGAAAAAACTTATTACTATTTTAATCTCAATCTCACTTATCTCATCACTACAGCTCAACGTTGCAGCAGCGGCCCAGAAATTACCAGCACTCAAGTGTGTCGCCACAAAGGCGGTGGGCCATAGCGAGATGAAGGTCAAGCCGGCCAAGAGACCCCTCTCAAAATTACCCAGGACATTCACGATGACAACTAACTGCGGCACGATCCTTATCAAGACGGTCGGGAGTAAGGCGCCTTGGACTCTGACTCAGATGTCGGTGCTTGCACAGGCCGGTTACTTTGATAACTCCTTATGCCACCGATTAACTACCGCCGGTATCTTTGTGCTGCAGTGTGGGGATCCAACTGCAACTGGCATGGGCGGACCTGGCTTTGCTTATCCCGATGAGAATCTGCCAGCAAATGCACCCAAGAACTATCCAGCCGGCACTGTGGCCATGGCTAACGCAGGTCCTGGCACCAATGGCAGCCAGTTCTTCTTAGTCTTTGCCGACACCAGCCTGGGTCCTGACTACACGATTTGGGGCACGATCACCAAAGGCTTAGAGATCCTCCAAGGGATCGCCAAAGCAGGCGTCAAAGGTGGTGGCGTAGATGGCACACCTAGTGCAACGATCGCACTGACAAAGGTGCGTGCCAGTTAGTTCGTATTGACGATCTTAAAGGCCTCAGCGATTCGACCCTCGGGCAAGCCTGCCGTAGCCGCGTTGCGCGCACCCCACTCGCGCACCATCTCCTCCAACTTCTCATTGTGACCAGTTTGAGATGCATGTGCCTGTAGCGCTTTTATCTTTAAGTCAAAGGTATCGGTGATATCGACGAAGTGATCGGGATGAGAGTATGCGCTGACCCAAACCTCTCTCACGCGCCAGGGTTTAAGACCCTCATTTTCCAGCAGATCTGTGAATGCAAATGGATTTCGTGCATCGGGGTAGACGGCTTGGATTGCAGCCTCACCGGCAGCAAGGTGATCGGGATGGCTTGCACCGATGCGATCCCAGTTGCGATCAGGGCTTTGACAGAGCATGCGATCAGGTTGCCAGATACGAATCTGGCGGACCAAATCCTTTCTCAACCCGATAGTGGCCTCTAAGTTCCCATCGATATAACCGAGAAAGGTTATATCGGTGACACCAATGACTGCACCTGCTGCGCGCTGTTCGCGTTGTCGAATCGCTGGCATCTGCTCTTTGGTAAAGCCCGACTCTTCGCCACCTTGATCTCCATTGGTGCAGAAAACATAGGCAACTTTAATTCCCGCTCTCACCCACTGGGCGATCGTTCCCGATGCGCCAAAATCTGAATCATCGGGGTGGGCGCTTACGACCAATACCCGTGCAATCTCACTATCGGGGATCGGCTCCATCGTTCTAGCCTAATAGACTTGCTACCATGACGAGTGCTGATGGAGTTCTATCAGAGCTCAACCCAGCACAAAACGCAGCGGTCACACATGCAGGTGGCCCACTTTTGATTGTGGCCGGTGCAGGCTCTGGCAAAACACGGGTCCTTACCCGTCGAATCGCCTATCTCATGTCTGCTCGCTCGGTGCCTGCCTATCAAATTCTTGCGATCACATTTACCAATAAGGCCGCTGGGCAGATGAAGGCTCGAGTCGCAGAGTTAGTGGGACCAGTCGCACAATCCATGTGGGTATCGACCTTTCACTCGGCCTGCGTGCGTATCTTGCGTCAAGAGGCGGTGCGATTGGGATATGGCAACTCATTTTCTATCTACGACTCAGCTGATTCACTGCGTTTGGTGACGATCCTAGCCAAGGAACTCAACTTAGACCCCAAGAGATATCCAGCCCGTGCCCTGGCATCGGCCATCTCCAATGCAAAGAACGAGCTCATGGGCCCGAGGGACTATCTCAACGCCGCAAGTAATCAGTTCGAGCAGGTAGTTGGTGATGTGTACAGCATCTATCAACAGCGATTGCAGAGGGCAAATGCCATGGACTTTGATGATCTGATCCTTAAGACGGTAGAGATTCTGCAACGCTTTCCAGAGGCGAAAGCTCGATTTAGATCACGCTTTCTCCATGTATTAGTCGATGAGTACCAAGATACCAATCACGCCCAATACATCCTTGTGAAAGAGCTCGTTGGAGAGGACAGTGATCAGATGCCACCGGCTGAACTCTGTGTGGTCGGTGATGCCGATCAATCGATCTATGGCTTTCGAGGTGCCACGATTCGTAATATCTTGCAGTTTGAACTCGACTATCCCAATGCGACGATTGTGCTCCTTGAGCAGAACTATCGCTCTACTCAGAATATTCTCAGTGCAGCTAATGCGGTGATTACAAAGAATGAGAGTCGTAAGGAGAAGAACCTATGGACCGACTCTGGCTCGGGCGCACTTTTGAGGGGATATGTCGCACAGGATGAACATGATGAGGCTAGATTCATAGCTGATGAGATACGCGAATTAGCACGGGCTAAGAAATCACAACCAGGGGATACTGCAATCTTTTATCGCACGAATGCCCAATCCCGCGTCTTTGAAGAGGTCTTCATGCGCAGCGCCCTGCCCTACAAAGTCGTTGGCGGGCTGCGCTTTTATGAGCGGCGTGAGGTCAAGGATCTATTGGCCTATCTGCGTGTTCTAGCTAATGCAGATGATGAGATATCCCTGCGCAGAATCATCAACATCCCAAAGCGTGGAATCGGCGATGCATCCTTAGATAATATCGATCGCTTTGCCCAAGAAGAGGGGATCTCCTTTTGGCAGGGGCTTCTTAGTGCGGCGCAGGTACCTGGACTAGCAGGGCGTGCTGCGCAATCGATTCAAGAGTTCACATCGATGATGAGTGCACTCCAGGTTCTCGTGGAGGCAAAGACACGCCCCTCGGTCATAGTGGAAGCTGCCCTTGAACAGTCAGGCTTGTTGAAGGAGTTGGTAGATAGCACCGACCCACAAGATCAGGTACGGGTAGAGAATTTGAAAGAGCTCGTCGCCGTTTCGATGGAGTATGAAGAGCGTGATTTCGAAGAGCTCATTGAAGATGAAGAGATCTCACTGGCTGGATTTTTAGAGAAGGTCTCACTCGTCGCCGATGCCGATGAGATTCCAGAGGGTGATGATCATGGTGGAGTCGTCACGATGATGACCCTACATACGGCCAAGGGTCTTGAATTTCCGACGGTCTTTCTGACTGGTATGGAGGATGGAATCTTTCCTCACTCGCGAACACTAGGTCAGAAGGAGGAGATCGAGGAGGAGCGCAGGCTGGCATATGTGGGCCTGACTCGTGCCCGCAAGCATCTTTATCTCTCTCGCGCGCAGTATCGATCGACATGGGGTGCACCGAATTACAATCCTCCCTCACGTTTTTTAGATGAGATTCCTGCTGATGTCATCGAATGGCGCAATGAGAGTGCAGCATCCATTTCGCCATCACTTCTTAAGCGGCCACGTAGTGCAACGACACCTGCACCTCGTGCTACCGGGCGAAAGAGTGCAGCGATCGAACTTCATGTTGGTGAGCGGGTTTCACATGACACATTTGGTTTAGGTACAGTCCTAGCGGTGAGCGGTGAGGCAGATAAGGCCGAGGCCACAATTGAGTTTGGCCAGTACGGTCAGAAGCGTTTGCTGCTGCGTTATGCCCCCGTTGAAAAGCTCTAGGATTAGCCTCTAATCATGATGGGGAGTATCAGTGGATCTCTTTGAGTATCAGGCCCGGGATTTATTTGAAAAGCATGGAGTGCCTGTATTGGCCGCTGCGATCGCAACGACCCCTGATCAAGCCGAGGCTGCCGCCAGAGCGATAGGTGGCAAAGTAGTTGTCAAGGCACAGGTAAAGGTGGGCGGGCGTGGAAAGGCCGGCGGTGTCAAGCTAGCGCTCGATTCAGCCAGTGCCCGTGAATATGCCAGTGCAATACTAGGAATGGATATCAAGGGTCATCAAGTACGCACGGTCATGATTGCCCCAGCTGCAGCGATTGAAACTGAATACTACTTAGCAATTCTTCTTGATCGCTCTCATCGAAGATTCCTTGTGATGGCCTCGGTAGCCGGTGGGATGGATATCGAAGAGGTTGCCCGCACGGCCCCTGAAAAACTCGCGAAAATCCCGGTCTCTGCAGTCGATGGCATCAGCGTTGCAAAGGCAAAGGAGATTGTCGCTGCAGCAAACTTTCCCCACGATGTGGCAGATCAAGTAAGTGATGTGCTGTTGAAACTCTGGGAGCTCTTCCAATCAGAGGATGCCACACTGGTAGAAGTCAATCCTCTTGTGAAGAGTACTGATGGAAAAATCATCGCACTCGATGGCAAGATCACTCTCGATGATAATGCTCAGTTTCGCCAGCCCGATCACGCTGCCCTGATCGATCACGCTGCCACGAATGCACTTGAGGCTGCAGCGGCGCAAAAAGATTTAAACTACGTCAAGTTAGATGGACAAGTAGGAATCATCGGTAATGGCGCCGGACTGGTCATGAGTACCTTAGATGTCGTTGCCTATGCTGGAAAAAAATATGGCGGCGTGCGACCTGCAAACTTCTTAGATATCGGTGGTGGTGCATCGGCTCAAGTGATGGCCGATGGGCTCTCAATCATTCTCGGTGATATCGATGTTAAGAGCGTATTTGTGAACGTCTTTGGTGGGATCACTTCATGTGAGGCCGTTGCAACTGGAATCGTGCAGGCCCTAGAGCTACTCGGTCCCAAAGCCACTAAACCCATTGTTGTGCGCTTAGATGGCAATAATGTCGTGGCCGGCCGTGCAATCTTGGCCAAGGCGGCCCATCCACTCATCGAACAGGCGCAAACGATGGATGGAGCGGCACATCGCGCTGCAGAGTTGGCGGCTAAGTAAATGGCTATCTTTTTGAATAAAGCCTCAGTCGTCATCGTTCAGGGAATGACCGGCTCTGAGGGCACTAAACACACACGCCGTATGTTGGCATCGGGCACCAAGGTCGTCGGGGGAGTCACACCGGGTAAGGGTGGGCAGCTCGTTGATATCGATGGGCATCAACTCCCGGTCTTTAACACAGTTGCCCAGGCGATGAGTGCAACCGGTGCCAATACATCGGTTGTCTTCGTACCACCAAAGTTTGCAAAGGCTGCAGTCATCGATGCGATCGATGCAGCGATGCCCTTGGTTGTCGTGATCACAGAGGGGATCCCAGTCCATGATGCTGCAAGTTTTTATGCCTACTCCGTAGCCAAAGGCTGCACACGCATCATCGGTCCTAACTGTCCAGGTTTGATCAGCCCAGGAGAGTCCAATGTCGGGATCATCCCAGCAGATATCACCGGTGCTGGTCCCATTGGTTTGGTGTCAAAGTCTGGCACTCTTACCTATCAGATGATGTATGAGCTTGGCGATATTGGTTTTAGCACTGCACTTGGGATCGGTGGGGATCCAGTGATTGGCACAACACATATCGATGCCCTGCGTGCATTCCAAGATGATCCCCAGACACGGGCAATCGTGATGATTGGTGAGATTGGTGGCGATGCCGAAGAGCGCGCCGCTGCATTTATCGCCCAGTATGTGACAAAGCCAGTTGTTGCTTATGTCGCAGGCTTTACAGCGCCAGAGGGAAAGACGATGGGCCATGCAGGTGCAATCGTCTCTGGCTCATCGGGTACTGCTCAAGCAAAGAAAGATGCCCTTGAGGCAGCTGGCGTGAAGGTAGGTCAAACTCCCAGTGAGAGTGCGCAGTTGCTGCGCGATATTTTAGGGCGCTAGAAATGATGTTCATGCGCATACTCGGGCTCACGCTGACCCAAGTACTGCGCAGTGGTGCACTTGTCTTGCTCCCCACCGCATTTATCGCCCTAGTGGCCTGGGCAACTGCTGGAAGTGCAACGGGAAGTACCTCAGATCCCTTGCGGGCAGCGCTTTGGATCTGGCTGGGCGCCCATCAGATCCCGTTCTCACTCTCTTTGCCGCCGGCAAATGCGGCTGGGCTCCTGAGCTACCTGCCACTGGGGGCCCTGATTGTCCCCATTGTTGCCATCCGCAGTGGCATCAAACGTGTGATCGATCGACTCGATGGTGATTCATCACTTTTTGCCCCAGCACGGCTCTTATTCGCTCTCCTCTATTCGATCCTAGGCTCTGTCTGTGCACTCGTGAGTACAACCACTGCAGTCAAACCCATCTGGTACTTGACCCCAGTATTGCTGCTTCCTATCTGTCTGATCAGTGCAGCCACCGTGGGCCGTAGATTGATTTTTGCTCAGGCGATTCTCTATGGATCACGGATCATCAGCTTGCTCCTTGGAATCTCATCCCTGATCCTTGGGATATCAATCTTTGTCAATCTAACGACGGTCAAGAGTCTAACTCTCGTCCTAGAGCCGGGGATCTTTGGTGGCCTTTTGCTCCTGCTTCTTAATATCCTCTATCTTCCCAATGCAGTGGTTGCAACACTGGGATACTTCTCAGGCACAGGCTTTGCCGTGGGCTCTGATTCCATCGTCTCTGCCTTGAGCTACGACCTAGATTCAATCCCTGCATTTCCATTGTTGGGTGCACTGCCCTCAGGGAGTTCATTACTTGCACTCCTTGGTATCCCAGTAATCATCCTTGCAGGAGCACTTCTTGCAAGATGGACGCTGGCACTGAGCACACGCACTCTCATCCAATCCCTTGCGGCATCACTTCTGATGATTGCTGCACTTGCATATGCTGCAAGTGGGGCATTGATCACAGATGCAATGTCGGCGATGGGTGTTTCACCATGGAAGTTCACACTCAGCCTTGGCGCGCAGTTGATCATCGGTGCAGCCTTGGCTGTCTATACTCCCCGGATGCGCCGGCGCTGATGCCTCATCGCATCCTCATCTTGGCATCGGGGGCCGGCACCCTTGCCCAAGCGATTATCGATGCGAAGGAGCTCGATATCGAGATAGTGGCGGTGATCAGTGATCGGGCCGATGCCGCCGTCTTAAAACGGGCCACAGAGGCGAACATCCAGGGCGAAGTCGTGGCCCAGGATGGTTCACGCGCGCAGTGGGACGTGCAGATCATCCAACGAGTTGGTAGCTATCGACCAGATTTGGTCGTGAGTGCAGGCTTTATGAAGATCCTACCCGCCGATTTTGTTCAGAGATTTCCAACGATCAACAGCCACCCCGCACTACTGCCGAATTTCCCTGGGGCCCATGCCGTGCGTGATGCACTCACTGCACGAGCAGGCATCACTGGAGCAACGGTGCACTGGCTCGATGCAGGCGTTGATACAGGACCGATCATCTCTTCGATGCAGGTCCCGATTCTCAGTGGTGATACTCAGGAGATCCTTCATGAGAGGATTAAGAAAGTAGAGCGCTCTCTCATCGTTGCGAGCATCGCCCTGATACTTCCGAGCCTGGAGCCTTATGTCTGATCGCAGATCTGTGCGTAGAGCATTAGTGAGCCTCTATGACAAGACACGGTTGATCGAGATAGGCAGAGTTCTCAGTGATGCCGGAGTTGAGATCATCTCAACAGGATCAACGGCTGCCCAATTAACCGATGCTGGGATCACAGTGATGCACGTGAGTGCCTACACAGGCTTTCCTGAGATCATCGATGGTCGTGTCAAGACCCTGCATCCACGTGTGCATGCAGCGATATTGGCCGATCAAGATAACTCCCAGCATATGGCCGCCATCTCTGATTTAGATATCGCACCATTTGATCTGGTGATAATCAATCTCTATCCCTTCGCTGCCACAATCGCATCTGGGGCTGACTTTGCCGAATGTATCGAGCAGATCGATATTGGTGGTCCATCGATGCTGCGCGGTGCCGCTAAGAATCACGGCTCTGTCGCAGTCATAAGCAATACATCGCAGTACGACGAGTTGATTGCTGCGATCGGCCAGGGTGGATTTAGCTTAGCCCAGCGCCGTGAATTGGCCCTGGCCGCCTTTAGAACGACTGCAGAGTATGACGTGATGATCGCGAATTGGCTGGGGCAAAGTGATGAACTGCCCCCATGGTTCGGGCGCATTTGGCAGCGCCAAAGAGCCCTGCGCTATGGCGAGAATCCACATCAGAGCGCTGCGATCTATAGTGCTGGACCTGAAGGAGTGGTCAATGCTGTGCAGTTGCATGGCAAGGAGATGTCATTTAATAACTACACCGATGCAGATGCGGCATGGAGAGCGGTGCACGATCACCGAGATCCTGCCGTTGCAATCATCAAGCATGCCAATCCTGCCGGTGTGGCAGTCTGCGAACTTGGTGTGGCGATTGCATATCAACGCGCACATGAGTGCGATCCAGTCTCGGCATTTGGTGGTGTTGTCGCGGCAAATAGGCCAGTCGACTTTGCAATGGCCAAGGCGCTATCTGAGATATTTACCGAAGTCCTCATCGCACCAGATTATGATGCAGATGGCCTTGAGCTTTTGATGAGCAAACCCTCTATCCGGATCTTGAAGTGTGCAGTCACAGCTACCCATCCCTTTGAACTGCGCCCGATCTCAGGTGGAGTACTCCTTCAGGCAACTGACACTATTGATGCCGACGGAGACTCATCTGCCAACTGGAGACAGGTCAGTGGAGAGCCCCTTGATCACGCCATCATCAAAGATCTTGAGTTTGCCTGGCGCAGTGTCCGCTGCGTCAAAAGCAATGCAATCCTGCTGGCAAAGATGGGGGCATCGGTTGGAATCGGTATGGGTCAGGTCAATCGCCTTGATTCAGCCCGACTTGCCGTCTCTCGTGCAGGCAAGCGTGCGAAGGGATCGGTCGCTGCAAGTGATGCATTTTTTCCATTCGCAGATGGAGTACAGATTCTCATCGATGCAGGCGTGTGTGCAGTAGTTCAACCAGGGGGAAGTCTGCGTGATGATGAGGTTATCGCAGCGGCACAAGCCGCTGGTGTTGCGATGTTTTTCACAGGTACGCGCCATTTCTCACACACATAGGACTGCAATAGGATGGTCTATATGGGCGCGCAGATACTAGATGGGAAAGTTCTAGCGGCCTCGATTAAATCCCAGATTGCCTTGCGAGTGCGCGAGCTGAATTCTCGCGGTATCAGAGCCGGACTGGGCACTGTTTTGGTGGGCGATGATCCGGGCTCACACCTGTATGTAGGTGGCAAACACCGAGATTGCACAGAGGTCGGAATCAATTCAATCCGGATCGATCTAGCAAGTGATGCCACCGAGGCCGATGTGATGGCGGCAATTAGGGATCTGAACTCCTCACCTGAGTGCACGGGTTACATCGTGCAACTGCCCTTGCCCACAGCAATTAATACTCAGCGAGTGCTCGAAGCGATAGATCCATCCAAGGATGCCGATGGATTACACCCTATGAACTTAGGCCGCTTGGTCGCAGGCTATGAGGCACCACTGCCCTGTACGCCACATGGGATCCTAGAGCTGCTGACACATCACGGAGTCAACATCAACGGCGCCCAGGTCACTGTGATTGGACGTGGCTTGACCGTTGGTCGTCCTCTTGGTCTTCTTCTCACGCGTAAGAGTGAAAATGCGACGGTGACGTTGACACATACAGGGACCAGAGATTTATCGGCCCACACCAAGAGAGCCGACATCGTCGTTGCAGCGATAGGCAAGGCGCACTTTCTCACTGCGCAGATGATCAAGCCAGGGGCCATCGTTATCGATGTTGGAATCTCACGGAGTCAGGCGGGTTTGCAAGGTGATGTCCATCCGGGCGTGATGGGCGTTGCATCCTGGGTGGCACCGATGCCAGGTGGGGTTGGACCGATGACTCGCGCCATGCTGCTTAAGAATGTCGTGGATGCATGCAGGTAAGTGATCGTCTTCTTACTGGATTGAGCAATGGGGCAATCTTGATCGGGATTGCTGTGGGTATTGCAGGGATAGTGCGAGCTGGCTCACTCTTTCTCGCGTTGGGCACTGCAGGCATTGCGCTTAAAGCACGACAATCGCGTAAATTCGACTTTTATTTTCCACTCATTATCGCAATCGCCCTCTTTGCATTGGCGCTAGCCCTTCCTCGTGGGCGGTAGAGTTGTGATAGTGCCACAACATGACATCAAAGGGAGTTCGCCATGGGCCGAAAAGTCACGGTAGTCGGTGCCGGTTTTTACGGCTCAACTACTGCGCTTCGACTAGCCGAGTACGATGTTTTTGACACCGTGGTTTTGACCGACATCCTTGAGGGCAAGCCAGAGGGCCTGGCCCTTGATATGAATCAATCCCGCTCTATTGAGGGCTTTGAGACCAAGATCATCGGTGCAACGACAACGCCTGAAGGGGCAGGATATGAGGCCACTGCAGACTCTGATGTCGTGGTCATCACCGCAGGCCTTCCACGCAAGCCCGGCATGAGCCGTATGGACTTACTCGGTGTGAATGCAGGGATCGTTCGTGGGGTAGCAGAGAATATTGCTGAGCACTCACCGAATGCCGTCATCATCGTTGTCTCAAATCCACTCGATGAGATGACATCCCTTACACAGATCGCTACAGGTTTTCCTAAAAATCGCGTCATGGGTCAGGCTGGAATGCTAGATACCGCACGCTTTACTAACTTTGTCGCAGAGAAATTAGCGGTCAAAGTTGGGGTGGTCAAGACACTGACTCTAGGTTCCCATGGTGAGACCATGGTGCCAGTACCCAGTCGTTGCACCGTCAATGGGCGAGCACTGAGCGAACTTCTCTCACAATCGCAGATCGATGATCTCGTTGATCGCACGCGCAATGGTGGGGCTGAAGTAGTTGCACTCCTGAAGACTGGCTCGGCCTACTACGCACCATCGGCAGCGGCAGCTCGCATGGCAAAGGCGGTCATTGAGGGAAGCGGTGAGGTGATGCCGGTATGTGCATGGGTGGATGGCGAATACGAAATCTCTGGCGTCTATCTCGGTGTCGAGGCCAAGATAGGGCGCAATGGGGTTGAAAAGGTCGTTGAGAGCGCACTGACTCCATCAGAGCTTGCAGCCCTTAAGGCCGCCGCCGAAGCGGTCCGTGCAAAACAGGCCGATATTCAAAGACTCTGATGAGGAAGCAGCGCACATGTCTACAATCAAAGTAGAGGGAACTGTTGTCGAGTTAGATGGCGATGAGATGACTCGTATCATCTGGCAGTTCATCAAAGAGTCATTGATCCTTCCTTATTTAGATCTTAATCTTGAGTACTACGACCTTGGTATGGAAAATCGTGATGCAACCAATGATCAGGTCACAATCGACTCGGCAAAGGCGATACAAATCCATGGCGTGGGAATAAAGTGCGCAACTATTACCCCAGATGAGGCACGAGTGGAGGAGTTTGGGCTCAAAAAGATGTGGAAATCACCGAATGGCACGGTTCGAAATATCTTAGGTGGTGTGATCTTTCGTGAGCCGATCATCATCAGCAACGTTCCACGCCTTGTGCCCCACTGGACCAAGCCCATCGTGATTGGCCGTCATGCCTTTGGCGATCAGTACAAGGCAACTGATTTTCGAATCCCCTCTGCTGGAAAATTAACGATGAGCTTTGTCCCAGCCGATGGCTCAGCTCCCAGCGAATTTAACGTCTTTGACTTTCCATCATCAGGTGTGGCAATGGGTATGTACAACATAGATGAGTCAATCCGCGACTTCGCGCGCGCATCACTGAACTATGGTCTTAACCGTTCATACCCTGTCTATCTCTCGACTAAGAACACGATCTTGAAGGCATACGATGGTCGATTCAAAGATATCTTTGATGAGATTTACCAGGCTGAGTTCAAAGCGGCATTTGCTGCTGCAGGTATCTGGTATGAGCACCGTTTGATCGATGACATGGTCGCAATGTCACTTCGAATGGAGGGTGGATATATCTGGGCATGTAAGAACTATGACGGGGATGTGCAATCTGACACCGTGGCCCAGGGCTATGGCTCACTCGGCCTGATGACATCGGTATTGTTGACACCCGATGGAAAGATCGTTGAATCTGAGGCCGCTCACGGCACTGTGACCCGTCACTATCGTGAGCATCAAAAGGGAAGGGCGACCTCTACAAATCCCATCGCATCGATCTTTGCCTGGACTCGTGGATTGGCCCATCGTGCAAAGCTAGATAAGAACGCCGAGCTAGCCACATTTTGTGCAACCCTTGAGCGCATCTGTATCCAGACCGTTGAAGAGGGAAAGATGACAAAGGATCTAGCGATGCTAATCTCCAAGGATTCCCCGTATCAGAGCACCCAAGAGTTCTTGGCATCTATCGATGAAAATCTCAAGAAAGTGATGGCCTAAGCCCAGACTAGATACGCTCTCCCGTGTTGGAGTTGAACAGATGCACTGCAGATGCCTGCGCACTCACAGCGATCGTTGATCCCTCTTTCGGAGGGTTCTTTGGATCCCAACGTACAATGATTTGGGCTCCCTCCTCATTGGCATTTGCAAACTTCACATTGGTATCGGCAGGCTTTCCATAGACGAAGGCATCTGAGCCAAGCTCCTCGACGACCTCTACCAAAACATGGAAGCCATCACTTGCAGGGGTAAAGCCCTCTGGACGGACTCCCACAGTGATCTCCTTACCTGCAGATGCTGGAACTGCGATCCCAAGATCTCCCAGCATCGCCTTGCCGGAAACGATAGGGGCGTTGAGAAGATTCATTGCAGGCGAGCCGATAAAGCCAGCTACGAATGCATTTGCTGGATTATCGTAAAGATTGCGCGGTGTATCTACTTGCTGGAGCAGGCCATCTTTAAGGACCGCTACGCGATCACCCATGGTCATGGCCTCGACCTGATCATGTGTCACATAGACAGTTGTGATACCAAGACGGCGCTGCAGCGCAGCGATCTGTGTACGAGTTGCTACACGTAACTTTGCATCAAGGTTAGAAAGAGGCTCATCCATAAGAAATACTTGAGGCTCACGAACGATCGCACGGCCCATGGCAACGCGCTGACGTTGTCCACCTGATAGCGCCTTTGGTTTGCGCTCAAGATATGGTTCAAGGTCTAGAAGTTTTGCCGCCTCAAGGACGCGACGCTCGCGCTCTGCCTTGGGCGTGCCGGCGATTTTAAGTGCAAAGCCCATATTCTCTGCCACCGTCATATGTGGATATAAGGCATATGATTGAAAGACCATCGCGATATCACGATCTTTTGGTGCAACGTTTGTTACATCACGATCACCGATCAAGATGCGGCCAGTATCGACCTCTTCCAAACCTGCCAACATACGAAGTGATGTGGACTTTCCACATCCGGATGGGCCGACCAGAACCAAAAACTCACCGTCATTGACAGTCAGATTTAGCTGATCGACTGCAGGAGCGGTGGTGCCTGGGTATATCCGTGATGCGGCTTCAAAGACTACTGATGCCATGAGATTTCTCTCCTTCTCCGGGCAGGTACGTGCCCGACGGTCCGAGGATGAAGGTGATGATCAGGTGATCATCGCCCCACAGCGTAAGGGGCAGGGGCGGAATTGGAAAGAGTGGCTCCACCCAGAGGTGGCGTATACTGGGCACCCTCATGGAACCTCCCCCGTTGGGCTCTCTCCTTGGTGATCTAGCGATAGTGGTGGCCCTGATCCTTACAGCCGCCTTTTTCGTCGCCGCCGAGATCGCATTGATATCCCTGCGAGATGGCCAAATCCGCCAAATCTCCACCCGTGGAAAACGTGGGGCTCGCGTCGCCCAGCTTGCCCAAAGCCCCAACCGCTTTTTAGCTGCAGTCCAGGTCGGGGTGACGCTCTGTGGATTCTTATCGGCCGCCCTTGGCGCTCAAAGGCTGGGTACCTACGTCATCCCGTGGCTGAGAGATTTCGGGCTCTCCGATGGTCTCAGCACAACACTCTCTATCGTGGGGGTGACCCTGATCATCGCCTTCTTCTCCCTTGTCTTTGGCGAGCTTGTACCCAAGCGCCTTGCCATCTTTCGCTCTGAGGAGATCTCTCTTGCCTGTGCAGGAGTCATCGACATCGTGGCCACGGTATTTCGCCCGGTCATCTGGCTGCTCTCACACTCAACCGACCTGATCTTGCGCATATTTGGCATCGATCCAAAAGAGCAACGCAGTGCGATGAGTGAGGAGGAGCTCTTAGATCTTGTCGCCGGCCACTCAGCGCTCACGGCCGAAGAGAGAGATATCGTCGAGGAGGTATTCAACGCATCGGAGCGACAGGTCCATGAGGTCATGGTTCCACGCACAGAGGTCGATTTCATGGATGCCTCCCTCTCGGTGGGCAAGGCGATCGAATTAGCCGTTGATAAGGCTCACTCGCGTTACCCGCTGGTGCGCGGATCATCGGATGAGGTAGTGGGCTTTGTACACGTGCGCGACTTATTGGATACATCTCTTGCCAACAAGTCGACCAAGATCCTTGAACTCTCACGCAGCATCATGTTTCTGCCTGGCACAAAAGGGGTCTTACCTGCTCTAACAGAGATGCGGGCCCAGCGTCAACATCTTGCGATCGTTTTGGATGAATATGGTGGTACTGACGGCATCATCACACTAGAGGATTTAGTGGAGTGCTTGATCGGAGATATTCATGATGAGTACGACGATATCGAAAGCGATGGGGCGATTGAGCTCGGCACAGGAGGGTTCGAAGTCGATGGCCTGATCTCTATCGATGAGCTCACACAACAAACACAGTTAGTGATCCCCGATGGCCCTTATGAGACGGTGAGCGGCTTTGTCATGCATCATTTGGGCCGTATTCCACGCCAGAGCGATGTCCTCAACCTCAACGGCCTGCGTATCACAGTGCTATCGGTGGAGGGCAAACGCGCTGGGCAGTTGCTAATCTCTCGCAGCTCATGATGTGTGAAAGGATTTCTTCATGAGTATCAAACGAGTCTTATCCGGGATTCAACCCACAAGTGACTCTCTTCATCTGGGAAACTACCTCGGGGCGCTCAAACAGTGGGTCGCTCTGCAAGATGGACATGAGGCCTTCTACTGCATCGTCGATCTTCATGCCCTGAGCACCGAGACCGAGCCGGCCTTGCTGCGCAAGCGCACACTTACAACGGCGGCCCAGTTGATCGCACTCGGAATATCCCCAGAGAGGTCAACGCTCTTTGTGCAATCACAGGTTCCTGCGCATAATCAACTCGGTTGGCTGATGGAGTGCATGGCAGGCTTTGGTGAGGCCGCTCGCATGACGCAGTTCAAAGATAAGTCATCCAAATCCGGTGCAGATAGCGCACGTGTGGCTCTCTTCACCTATCCCATGTTGCAGGCCGCCGATATCTTGCTCTATCAAGCCGACCTTGTTCCAGTGGGTGAGGATCAGCGCCAACACATCGAACTCACTCGTGATTTAGCTGGACGTTTCAACACACGATATGGGCACAGTTTCACGATTCCAGAGGCTCTGATCATCAAGGGCGCGGCCAAGATCAACGATCTACAAGAGCCAACGACCAAGATGAGCAAATCATCGGGTTCGGCAGCTGGAGTGATTGAGATTATGGACAGGCCGGAGGTAAATGCCAAGAAGATTAAATCATCGGTGAGCGATGCCGGTGGTGAGGTGCGCTTTGATGAAAAACAGAAGCCGGGGATCAGTAACTTGATGAGGATTCATAGCGCTCTCTCAGGTCAATTAATCACAGCCCTTGAAGATGAGTTTGCAGGTAAGGGCTATGGTGATTTCAAAGGTGCAGTTGCCGATGTGGTCACCGAGCATCTGCGCCCGATCCGTGAGCGGGCCCTTGAGCTCTTAAAGGATGAGGCGCACCTGATCGAACTTCTGCATGCCGGAGGGGCTAAGGCGCGAAAAGTGGCCGCGGCCACCATTGAGAGGGCCTATAAGAACCTGGGGACCCTCGCCTAGCAGGTTCAAGGCTTGGTTGAGGGTTTTCTCAAACGTTATACCAATGACACCAAAATAAAGGAGCGAGGGTTGAGAATCCCTACCCTCAAAGACTAGGCTCTTAGATACACATCAACTCTGCGCTTAACCCTATCAGGCCAGCGCGGAAGACCCCTTGGAGGAAAATTGAAAAAGATATTTCGTCTGATAGCAGTGGTAGCTGCAACCCTGATGGCTGCGACAACATTTGTTGCTCCAGCAACCGGGGCACCAAAGGTAAAGGTCGGCCTTGCATATGACATCGGTGGACGTGGCGATAAGTCATTTAACGACTCAGCGGCGGCAGGTCTTGATCTGGCAAAGAAGAAGTTCAAGGTTGCTGCGAAAGAGGTAACTGTCACCACAGGTTCAGATTCAGAGCGCGAGGACAAACTACGTCTGCTCGCTAAGGCTGGCTACAACCCAATCATTGCAGTGGGATTCTTGTATGCAGGTCCAATCAAGGCCGTTGCCTCAGATTATCCAAATACCCAGTTCGGAATCATCGATGACTCATCGGTTGATCTGCTCAACGTTGCAGGTCTTGTCTTCGCCGAGGAGCAGGGTTCATACCTAGCAGGTGTGGCCGCTGCGCTTCAAACCAAGTCTGGCAAAGTCGGTTACATCGGTGGAGTTCGCATTCCACTTCTTCAAAAGTTTGAGGCCGGCTTCGTCGCAGGAGTCAAGGCAACAAAGAAGTCAGTGACTGTCGATGTCAAGTACGTCACAGAGCCACCAGATTTCGGTGGATTTAACGATCCAGCCAAGGCAAAGGTCATCGCTAAGGGAATGATCGATAAGGGAATCGATGTCATCTACTCAGCTGCAGGTGGATCAGGTGCGGGTAACTTCGCAGCTGCAACCGATGCTGCAAAGGCTGGCAAGAAGGTATGGACAATCGGAGTGGACTCTGATCAGTACCTATCGGCCTCAGCTGATGAGAAGAAGAACATGCTCACATCGATGATCAAGCGCGTTGACCGTGCCGTCTATGATGTCATTGCAACAGCAGTTGCAGGATCATCCGTTAACGATGTTCTCGATGAGGCCGGTATCTATGGTCGTAAGTACGACCTAGCCCTTGATGGTGTTGGTGTCTCCTACTCTGGTGGCTATATCACCAAGTTCAAGGCACAGATCGACAAGGCAGCGGCAGCAATTAAGTCGGGCAAGATTAAGGTTCCAACAAAGCCATAATCACCTATTCCATAATCACCTATTCGTAGTGGCGTTTGGCCCAACAATGGAGTTAAATCTCTCTTGTTGGGCCAGATGCTTGTTATGAGGCTGTCTATAAAAGGAGAGAAATTAATTGTCGGTGGCGGTTGAACTACGACATATTTCCAAGCGCTTTCCAGGCGTCATCGCCAATAAAGACGTCTCGATGAGCGTAGAGACAGGCACAGTCCACGCCCTTGTGGGTGAGAACGGTGCGGGTAAGTCCACCGTGATGAAGATTCTCTATGGCATGTTGCGCCCAGATAGCGGGCAGATCCTTGTCAATGGCGCCCCCGTTCACTTCAAGAACCCCAATGATGCCATCGATGCCAGTATCGGAATGGTCCATCAGCACTTTATGCTCGCCGATAATTTCACGGTCCTAGAGAATATAATTTTAGGCTCAGAGCCCGGAAGAGGCGTGAAGATCGATTTTGCCCTGGCTCGGGCCAAAGTGGTCGCCATGGCCGAGCAATATGGCTTGGAGATCGACCCAGATGTTTTAGTGGAGGAGTTAGGTGTTGGCGTACGCCAGCGTGTTGAGATTCTCAAGGTCCTCTATCGCGGCGCACGAATCCTCATCTTTGATGAGCCGACAGCAGTGCTCGTCCCACAAGAGGTCGATGATCTATTCAAGGCCCTTGAAGGTCTACGCGCACAGGGTATGGCCATCATCTTTATCTCCCACAAGTTAGATGAGGTCTTGCGCGTGGCAGATGAGGTGACCGTTGTTCGACAAGGATCCACGGTTGCACAGGTTAAATCCAAAGATGTCACTGCAAAGCAGTTGGCCGAACTCATGGTGGGTAGCGAACTGCCAAAGCCCACGACAGTTGGCCATACACGCAGAGAAGAGATCGCTCTCTCCCTCAAGGATGTCTCTATCCCAGTGGCAAAAGGTCGCAGAGATTTGATCTCAAAGATAACCTTTGATCTTCATGCCGGTGAGGTAGTTGGAATCGCTGGAGTAGAGGGAAATGGTCAAGCCGAATTAGTCGAGGCGATCATGGGGTTGCGCGATTACACAGGCAGCATCAGCTTTCAAGGAAGAGCCATTGATGGACTCAGCGTTGCCAGCCGCCACCACCTTGGTATCGGCCTGATTCCAGAGGATCGTCAGCGTCAAGGACTGATGATGGCCTCTGCTCTCTGGGAGAACCGAATTTTAGGTCACCAACATAAAAGACCTGTGATGCGTGGATTTATTATCGATAAGAGAGCCACGATGACAAGTACACGCACCATCATGGAAGACTTTGATGTTCGTGCACCAGGTCCGCAGACAGCAGCGGCCGCACTTTCAGGTGGGAATCAACAAAAGTTCATTGTTGGCAGAGAGATGAGCAAGATTCCCTCTCTCTTGGTCGCATCACATCCAACCAGAGGCGTCGATGTCGGGGCACAGGGTGCGATCTGGGAGGAGCTTCGCAGGGCGCGAGAAAAAGGCATGGCGATTGTGTTGATTTCAGCAGATCTCGAGGAGCTCATCGGAATGTCTGATCGACTGCTGGTCATGTTGCGTGGGTGCATCACTGCCGAGCTTGACCCAGCAAAAACTACGCCAGAGCAACTCGGCTCTGCAATGACGGGTGCAGTATGAAGAGGATCTCTGCCACCACGATCTCTTTGAAAGTGGCCGCACCTCTTGCCGCTGCCCTGTTTTCAATTGTCGTCTCCAGTCTTGCTGTGATTGCGACCAAGAAATCACCACGCCAGGCCTTCTTAACAATGTGGGAGTACGGCACTCAGGCCGGATCTTTGATGGAGGTCATAAACACAGCGACCCCTTATTACATCGCAGCGATAGCCATTGCGGTGACCTTTAGGGCTGGTTTGTTTAATATCGGTGTGGAGGGTCAACTACGTTTGGGCGCTCTATTTTCTTGTTATCTAGGGGCGATGTTCGTTTTGCCACCCGTACTGCATGTTCTAGCCGTCTTCATCGTTGCCATGACCTTCGGTGGCCTATGGGCCTCGATCGCTGCCTATCTCAAGGTCAAGCGTGGGGTCAATGAGGTCATCTCTACCATCATGCTCAACAGTCTTGCTGGCGGGCTCTCTGCCTATTTGTTGTCAAAGCGTTTTGCCTTGGTGGAGGAGGGCTCAAATAATCTTGCGACAAAGCAGCTTCCAGCATCTGCACAAATACCTGATTTGATGCCTCTTTTGCGCAGGTTCGGAGTAGAAGATCAGCCTGGTGGTGGAGTCTATGGAATGTTTTTTGTGGCAGTCGCACTAGGTTTCATCTTCTGGTTTGTCATCAACCGTACTCGCTTCGGCTTTGA
>SXGT01528540.1_pt1 | contig 25443 bp, 17 predicted proteins | sample 3176221 | NCBI WGS metagenome assembly SXGT01 (sample SAMN11356862, study PRJNA531348) | freshwater metagenome | isolation source: freshwater sample F1-120 | place: China: Fuxian Lake, Yuxi | collected 2017-12-25
GCACATGTGGTTCCACTCGAAGTTCGGCCCAGTCCAGTGCAAGGGGTCGCCTGGCCGAACGCGCTCGTCCGGATGCAGCAGGATCCAACGCTGCCCGCCGTGCGCCTTCTCGCGCGCGTCCCATGCCACGTCGAGCGCTTGCAGGCGGCCACCGTCGAGTTCGACGAGATACTGCTGCAGCGGCGCGACGCCAAAGGTCCACTTGACCTCGAAGTCGGCGAGCTTTCCGTCAGCGCCCTCCGCAGCGACCCAGAACGCGTCGCCCCGGCGCGAGAACTTCGTCACGACGCCGGCGTGCTCGACCAGCGCGTCTTTGAAGTCGCCGAGGACATTCTGCTGCGTCGCGGGCTGCATCGCGCGCGCGTGATGCGACGCCCGCCAATCGGCGTGCTGCTGCGCATGGCACGAGACGCACGCAGCGGAGCCAACGTATCGCGCGCTGGGCATTGCAAGCGAAGCGGACGACGACGATGCCCCGTCGTCCTTGTCGCACGCGGCAGCGGCAATGGCAGCCGCCGCAATCGCCGCGATGCGAAGCGAGATCACTCGGATTTCAGCAGGTTCGCGACCGCAACCTTCAGCAAGGCTTCACTGCTCGCACCCACCGTGATCAACGCGACATTGCCGTCCCTGCCGATCACTGCGAGCGTCGGGATGCTGCGCACCTTGTAGCCCTGGAAGTCCGATTGCTGCGCAACGACGAAGGGATACGCGATCTCGGTGTTGGTGCGGAACTGTGTGACGTGCTCGACAAACGTCTCCTCGGTCATCCCTTGCACGGACTCGCCGCCGGTCTGCATCTGCGACTCGTCCTTGGGCATGTAGCCATGCTTGTAGAACTGCGTCACACCCACCACTTCGAGGCCTCGGGCATGGTGTGCCTTGAACATCTCATTGATGGCTGGCATCACCACGCGGCACGGGCCGCACCACGTTGCCCAGAAGTCGACTAGCACCACCTTGCCCTTCATCGCCGACAGCGGTTTGGCATCGCCTCCGACCCACACCTTGCTGTCGATGGCCGGCGCCGGCTTGCCGATCAACTCGAGGCGCAGCGTCACATTGTCCCGAGTGGTCTTGTCCGCGAGACCGTTCGCCTCTTCATAGGCCTTGCGCGCAGCGTCGGTGTCGCCACACACCGCAAGAACGTCCCCGTAGGTCAGCATCGTGCGGACCTTGGGTTGACCATCAGCGGCTTTGATTGCCTCCTTCAGCATCGCCCTGGCGCCGTCGAGATCGCCCGCCGACAGCATCGCCATCGGCAGCAGATTGCTGCGAACCTGGGCGGCGCTTGGCTCTGACGAGAAGTTGGCGAGGAAGAACTCGCCAGCTTTCACAGCGGCTGCCGGCTCCTTGCTCTCGCGGATCAGTGCCGGCAAGCACTCCTTGAGCAGATCGCCATCCTTGGCGACGTCAAACTGCGTCCAGTCGCACTTCGCAAAGGCCGCGAAGGCTGCTTCTTGCACCGGCTGCAGCTTCTTGCGGCCCTCGGCCAACTTGGCCATCAGTTGCTTCTGCTCCTCGCTGCCGCGCTCGCTACCGCGCGCGGCATTCCTCGCCTCTGCCAACTCCGCGTTGGTCGCCGCCCTTGCCTTGGCATACGCGGCGTGCAGTTCGCGAACCTGATCGAGAGTCGGAGCCTGCGCGAGCACAGGCGAGAGGAGCAGCACAATGCCGCCGCACACGAAAAAGAGACTGCGCATGAACGTCCTGAGTGTTTGCGTCCGCAGACGCGAACGCGCGACGATTGCCGCCGACGCTCAAGATAGCAGCGCCGCCGGCCGAGGGCGACTGCGCGACCCGGGCATCCCGGCCCTGAGCGCCGACAGGCTTGCGCACAGCAACCAGGCAACTGGTGCGCATGCGCCGAGCCGTCGAGAGACTCCCGCGTCGACGCGACACGCACCAACCGCCGGACCGACTTGGACATGCTCGCAGACACCGAGAAGCGAACCGGCTCATAGAACTGCCGCCGATTCGGCGCGGGACTTCCAAGGTGCGTCGCGCTTCCATGACGACCCCATGAGCGCAACGCCTCCGGGACACCAATCGATCCTCCGCGACAAGAGGGCGGTGCTGTTCTTCCTGTTCGGCGCGTTCCTTCTCGCCAACGCCGTGGTCGCCGAACTGATTGGCGTAAAGCTCTTCCAGTTGGAAGACGCGCTCGGCGTGCAGAAGGCCAACATCTCGCTGCTTGGCTACGAGGGGCTCGACTTCAAACTCAGCACCGGCGTGCTCAGCTGGCCGCTGGTGTTCCTCGTCACCGATCTGGTCAACGACTACTTCGGCGTTCGCGGCGTGCGGTTCCTGACGGTCGTGACCGCGGCGCTGATCGCACTCGTGTTCCCGCTGCTGTGGTTCGCGATCGAGTTGCCGCCTGATCAGGGGTGGTGGTTGACCAGCAGCAAGGATGCTGGCGTTCCGGACATGCAGGCAGCGTTCACCGCGGTGTTCGGCCAAGGCATGAACATCATCATCGGTTCGCTGGCCGCGTTCCTCATCAGCCAGCTTGTCGACGCCATGGTGTTCCGTCGCTTCAAGCGCTGGACCGGCGAGCGGAGCATCTGGTTGCGCGCCACCGGCAGCACGCTCGTCAGCCAACTCGTCGACAGCCTCTGCGTGGTCTGGATCGCATTCGCGTTGTTCCGCGGCATGCCGATGGCGCAGGCCACTGCGCTCGCACTGACGAGCTATGCATACAAGTTCACGATCGCCGTGCTGAGCACGCCGCTCTTGTATCTGGGCCATGCCATCGTCGAGCGATGGCTCGGCCGCGAACTGGCGCAGCGGATGCGCCACGAGGCGCTCCACTCGCAGCCATGACGTCCGGCGATGGCAAGCGCAAGCCCACGCAAGGCTCGCTATTCGGCAGCCCATCGGATGAGCAACGCGAAACGCCGCAGGCGCTGCCTGCGGTTGTCGAGTCAGCGTTGCGCACGTTGGGCGAGCGCATGCCCGCCGGCTTGCGCCTCGGGACGTCATCGTGGACCTTCGTCGGTTGGAACGGCATCGTCTACGCCGAAGGCACGAAGCAGAACCGCCTCGCGCGCGGCGGGCTCCGCGCCTACGCGCAGCATCCGCTGCTGCGCGCCGTGGGAGTCGACCGCACCTTCTACGCCCCGATCGCGCAATCGGAGTTCGAGGACTATGCGGCGAGCGTGCCATCGTCGTTCCGATTCCTCGTCAAGGCCTGGAGTGATGTGACGACGCCCCGAGTGCGCGGGCCGCAGGGCAGGCCAGGCGCCCAAAATCCACGCTGGCTCGACGTCGACACGACGATCGACCGTGTGCTGACGCCCGCGGTGCTCGGGCTCGGCGACAAGCTCGGCCCTCTGCTGTTCCAATTCCCGCCGCAAGGCAAGGCTGTGGTTTCCGACCCGCAGCGCTTTGCCGCGCGCCTGCATGCGTTCTTCTCCGCGCTGCCCAAGGGCCCCTGCTACGCCGTGGAGTTGCGCGACGCGCCGCTGTTCTCGGCCGACTACATTGCCGCGCTGACGGATTGCGGCGCAAGGCACTGCTGCTCCGTGCATCCGACGATGCCGGGCGTGCTGCAGCAGTTCGAGACGGCGAAGCCGAGCGGCGAGACGGTCGTGCGATGGATGCTGCAGCCCTCACTCGACTACGACGAAGCCAAGGACCGCTACGCCCCGTTCGCGGAACTCGTCGACCCCGATCTCGTTCGCCGGGCCGAGGTTGCGGAACTGTGCGCCCGGGCGTTGGCGCAGGGTCTCCCGGTCACCGTCGTCGCCAACAACAAGGCCGAAGGCTGCGCGCCGAAGACGCTTTTTGCACTCGCGGCAGCCATCCGGGAACGTCTCGATGCGGCAGGCGTCCGCCCCGCCTAAAGGCTGGGCGACGGAACTTCGCGCACGAAGGACTCGCGCAGGCGGCCATTCCGCAGCATCATCCGACGGTCGCCGTGCGATGTGCACGGCACCAGCCCTCCCTGAGGGCTCCTCTTAGAACCACGCAGACGATTTCCATGGCCGCCAAGAAAGCCGCGAAGAAGGTCAACCCCGCTCTCATGCAGCCGGTCCAGCCCGACGAGGTCCTGGGCGCAGTTGTCGGCAGCAAGCCGATGCCGCGCAGCGAGATCACGAAGAAGCTCTGGGCCTACATCAAGAAGAACGGGCTCCAAGACACGAAGAACCGGCGGAACATCAACGCCGACGACCTTCTCAAGCCGGTGTTCGGCGGGAAGGCGCAGGTCTCGATGTTCGAAATGACGAAACTCGTCTCGCAACACATCAAGTCCTGATCCCGATCGGCGCGCCGACGCGCAGGAGCGCGGACCGGCCGCCATGCCGCGGAACCGAGGCAGGCGAACTTCGCTAGCCGACGGTTCCGCCCCCGCAGCGCCTCGGCGCTGCCTCCACAGCGCACCCGCGACTACGCAGTGCGCCGCATGGTCGCTCCCGATGCCGCGACCCATACGCATCCGCCGCGCCATACGCGGTGTGGAGCCAAGCCATGTTCGATCGCATCTTCGTCGGCGTCGACACGGAAGGCGCGGGAGACCGCGCGGTGGTCGCAGCCGCACGGTTGCAGCAGCGGTTCTCGGCTGAGTTGCAGTTCGTCCATGCAATCCCGCTCTTCTGGCGCAGTTGGTCGACCCCGGCGATGGCCGCGTGGGAAGCCGTCAAGCAGAAGAGCATCGCGTCTTGCAAGGCGGCATTCGAGCAACGCATCACAGCGACACTGCGCGCCGGGGATGTGCCCGTTCCCACGCCGCCAGCAGTCGACGTGATCGAAGCCTCACCTCCGGATGCGCTGCTGAAGCGCGCCGACCGCCCGACGGATCTCATTGCGCTGGGCGGCCATCGCCAGCGCGGCGTGCTGCACATCGGTTCGACCGCGCGCGCCGTGATTGCACATGCGAAGTGCCCGGTGTGGATCCAACCCGACGAGGTGCAGGACCTCCAACGCGTCACGGTCTGCGTCGACCTGTCGAATCGCGGCACGCAGGTCATGGCCGCGGCCGAACGCATGGCGACCGCGCTCCGGTTGCCGCTACGGCTGCTGCACGCTTTCGAGACGCCGACGCTGGCCAGCGGCATCGAACCCTATTACGCGGTCGACCACCTGCGCCGCGAAGCGCGGGCCACGTTCGAAGCGCTGGTCGAGCACACGCGCGGTGAGACCTCGGCCAAGGTCACCGCCGAGTTCTGCGACGGCGAACCGGCGGCGGCGATCCTCGACCGGATCGAAGGCGGCGACTTGGTAGTCCTCGGAACGCACGGCTACACCGGCGTCATGCGGTATGTGCTCGGGAGCACGGCATACCGCATCGTCAAGCGCAACCGGCAGCCGACTCTGGTCGTGCCGATGCCGGAGAACGCCTTCCGCTGACTTGGTAGCGCCCCGCTCAGGCCGCGGGCCACATCCACGCGAAGACAGCGCCGGTCGCGAGCGCATAGAGCAACGCGTCGAACACGAACTTCCACGTCGTGCCCCACGGCACGGACTTCCAAACCGAGTTCGTGGCGCTGCCAAAACCGTAGCCGAGGAATGCAACCGAGCTGGCGACGCGGAAGACGTCTGGCGCGCCCGGCTTCAGCACCAAGCTCAAGGTGTAGGCGACAAATAGGCTGATGACGATGCTCAACAAGAACCACTGCGTCAGGGCTCGACCCATCGCGAGGCCGCCGGCCGGTCGAATGATCAGGGTGCCTGTCGGGCCGCGATCCCACTTCTGCTTCATCGCCTCGCTGTCCATCTCCTTCATCGACGCGCACCACGGGATCATGTGCTCGCCTGCAGTGACGCCGGCTTTGCGCAGCGCGTCGAGGATGAGGTCCTCCTGCGGCAGACCCTTCATGTCGGACTTGTGCATCGGCAGCGCCATGTGAATCACGCTGCTTACGACGAACACGGCAACTGCGGCCAAGAGGACCGCAACGAGGAGCGAAGTGAGTGTGACCATGGCCCGCAGGATACGAGCCGCCATGGCTGGTTCCTCAGCGCGGTATCGAGTTTCCGGGAAAAAGGCCGCCGCGAGTTTCAGAGCGGCGCCAACCGCGCGGAGAAGTGCCGCAACTGCGCCGGTTCGTCGACGATCCGAAAGCCGCCAAGTTCCATCGCACGCGCTGCGACCTCGCGGCCGACTTCGACGACGTAGTCGATGTGACTCTGCGTGTAGACGCGGCGCGGAATCGCAAGTCGCAACAGCTCCTTCTGCGCGATGCGCTGCTTGCCAGTCGACGGATCCAGGCCACCAAACATCAAGGTGCCGATCTCGCAACCGCGCACGCCGCCTTCGATGTAGAACGCGCAAGCCGCAGCATGGCCAGGGAACTGCTCGGGCGGGATGTGCGGCAGCCACGCCTTGGCGTCGATGTAGATCGCATGGCCGCCCGGCGGCTCGACGATCGGAACGCCATGACGACGCAGACCGTCACCGAGATACTTCGTGCTGGCGATGCGATAACGCAGGTAGTCCTCATCGACGACCTCACGCAGGCCGACGGCGATCGCATCGAGATCGCGACCCGCGAGGCCACCGTAGGTCGGGAATCCCTCGGTCAGGATCAGCAGCTGCTCCTCCTGTGCGGCGAGCGCGTCATCGTTGGACGCGAGAAAACCACCGATGTTTGCGAGCCCATCCTTCTTGGCGCTGAAGGTCGCGCCATCGGCGAGGCGAAACATCTCACGAGCGATCGACTCGACCGACCGGTCGCGCTGGCCCGCTTCGAGTTGCTTGACGAACCACGCATTCTCTGCGAAGCGACAGGCGTCGAGGTAGTAGGGCACACGGCGCTTCCGGCAGATCGCCGAGGCCGCGCGCAGGTTTGCCAGCGACGCGGGTTGGCCGCCGCCGGAGTTGTTGGTGATCGTGTGCACGACGCACGCAACCTCGGCGCCGCGCTCGCCGAGGAAGCGTTCGAGCGCCACCAGGTCGATGTCGCCCTTCCACGGATGCGGCGCCTGCGTGTCATTCGCAATCGGCGTCGGGATGTCCACTGCCTGTCCGCCCTGCGCTTCGATGTTGGCCCGCGTCGTGTCGAAGCACGTGTTGCTGAGCACCACCTTGCCGCGAACCCCGATGCAGGAGAACAGGATGCGCTCTGCCGCGCGGCCTTGATGCGTCGGCACGACGTGCTGGAAGCCCGTCAGCTCCTGCACGCGATCGCGGAACCGGAACCAAGACGACGCGCCTGCATACGACTCGTCCCCGCGCATGATCGCGGCCCACTGCTCCGCCGACATCGCGCCGGTGCCCGAATCCGTCAGCAAGTCGATGAGGATGTCGACTGCCGGCAGCTTGAAGAGATTGAAGCCCGCAGCCGCCAACGCTTCCGCGCGTTGCTCCCGCGTCGTCATGCGAATGGGCTCGACGGACTTGATGCGAAATGGCTCGACGATCGTCGTGATGGGCATGGCTGGGATCGAGTGCGCAACGACGCATCTGTGCCGCTCCTTGCTACGCCCTGTGCCCCACTGCATCTCGCCATGCGGCCCGTGCCCGCGCTTTTCCGCCAGCGACCCGACCCGTAGCCTGCGCCCATGATTCGTCCGCTCGCGCTCGTTGCCTCGAGTATCGCCCTCGTTCTCCTCGCGGCCTGCGCCACCAAGCCCGCCGACGCAGAAGCCATCGCGGCGATGCGGCTCACCAACTTCTCCATGGGCGAAGGCGCCCACGTGATGTGCTCAGGCCAGCCGACGCCAGAGCAATTCCCGAAGCTCGCCGCCGCGGGGGTGCGGCGGGTGATCTGCCTGCGCAAGGCGACCGAGTCTGGCACCGGTTGGGAGGAGAGGCAGGCGCCCCACGACAGCATCGAGTTCGTTCGCTTCGTCATCGAACCACCGCAAGACCTCACGGAGCAGAAGGCCCGCGAACTCGCCGCGCTCATCGACGGCGACACACCGACGCTCGTCGCGTGTGGTTCCAGCAATCGAGTCGGCGCGATGATGGCGCTGATGGCCAAGTTCGTGGACGGCAAGTCCCGGGACGAAGCGCTCGCGATCGGCAAGGCGAGCGGCCTGAAGTCGCTCGAACCCGCCGTCATCGAAGCGCTGTCGAAGTGATAGCCTCGGCGCAACCCACCCGCGACCCGTCGACCACCAGCCAAGCCGCCATGCTCTGAGCCCTCAACACCAAGAAGCGGATCGCGGTCGCGATCCTCGGCGTTGCGCTCGGTTTTCTCGTGCGCCAACTGTGGCAGGTCGAAGTTGCGCCGCTGCTCGGGTTCTTCGTCGGACTGCTCGCTGCGCGACTCGTGCCGGCTGCTGGCTCGTGCTCCGTGCCGCCGCGCTCCACCCACCGCGAGAACTGAGCCACCAGCGATTCCCGGTGCGAGGGCGCCGAGCGCTGACCACGAACGTCGGGGCGCGGTCCGACAACCCCGAAGCAGCGCGCCGGCGTTGCGATCCGCTCAGCGCTCGAACTTGACCTTGAAGGTCACCTGCTCGCCACCGCGTAGAACGACGATCGACTTCTCGACGCCACCTGTGGCGAGCGCGCGGCGCAGGTCATTCTGGCCGCCGACGCTTGCGTCGTCGATCCGCAGCAGCTTGTCGCCGGCCTTCATCCCGGCCTTGGCAGCGATGCTGGATTCTTCGACTCCGCCAATCGTCACGCCGTCATCCCCTAGCGTGACTCCGAGCGCGCGCCGCGAACCTCGTGCGCCGCCGAAGCGACGCTCGACCTTCATGTTCTCGCGCGTCAGCAGGTCGGGCAGGTTGGCGATGCCGAGCGCGCCGGTCGCGACAACGACCGCGGTGTGCTTCTGGTATTCCGGAATCGCCGCCGCGTAGGTGTCGTGCTGCGTGTGATGCGTGTGGTTGTAGTCAGCGCGCCCAGCCTGGTCCCAGAAGAAGCCAGGCACGCCGGCCGCCGTGAATGCTTCGTGGTCGCTGCCGATCGGCCGGAATGCGTCGATCTCGCGGATCGCGAACTTCAAGTCGCCTCCCAACTGCAGCACGTGCTCGAACGCGGTCTCGAGCTGAGGCCGCATCTCCTTCATGCCGGCGATTCCCGACACGTAGTTCGTTCCGCCATCGTGCACGAGGCACGCCGAGTAACGATCCATCTCGTCCTTGTGCGCCTGCACCCATGCTCGCGAGCCAAGCAGGCCCTGCTCCTCGCCGCCCCACAGCATGAAACGAATCGTGCGGCGCGGCTTTGCGCCGATCGCCATCAGGATGCGCGCGGCCTCCATCGTCGTCGCGGTGCCGGTGCCGTTGTCGGTCGTGCCCGAGGCGCCGTCCCAACTGTCGATGTGACCGCCGACGACGACGTACTCGTTGGGCTTCTCTGTGCCGACGATGTCCGCGATCACGTTGAATTGTGGGATCGGGCCCTTGCGGAAGTGGTTCTGCACGTCGAACTCGACCTCCACAGTCTTGTCGGTTTCGGCCATTGCATGGAGTTCCTCGTAGAGGTCCTTGCGCAGGCGCACGACGACAGTCTTTGGCAACTTATCCCAGGTGATGCGCATGTTGCCGCTGGTCTGCACGAGGTGATCGCGCGTCGTCGCAACGATGCCGTGACCGCCCTCCGCGTCGATCGCATCTGCGACCTTGGTCAACAGCGCGCTGGGCACTGCGATGACCCAAGCGCCCTTCAGACTGCCGCGCGTCGACGCCAGTTCCTCCTCGGACTTCGGCGACAGGACTACTGGGCCGCGCGTCGGGCCCTTCGTCCCTGCACTCCACGCGTCGGTGCCGAAGACGAGTTCCTTCTCGATGGGCGCAACGATGCGGCCCCACCAGGGTCCGCGGTTGAATCCCACATCCATCTCGCCCCACTTCTCGAGCCGTGCATCGCCGAGCCCCATCGCTGCGAACTCATCCCGGGCCCACTCACAGGCGATCGTCAGGTTGTCCGACGACGTGAGCCGCGGCCCGATGCGGTTCACGAGATGATCGAGATGCGCCATCACACGCGACTTCTCGAAGCCCTCCGCGCGGATCGCTTCGAACTGCGCGGCCTCGACCTGGGCAACGAGCGATGGGGCGAGGAACAGGAACGGGACCAGCAGTGCGCGTGCGCTCATGCCGCGCACGCTAACCGCACCGCGCCGCTAGAGCAGCGCGACACCGGGGGAGAAACGAGGTCGCGCGAGCCTTATCCCGACGCGTCTCGCTCCTCCCCCGTGTGGCCCTCAGTTGCCGACGACGGCGCTCGTCGCGTCGGACATCGACGCGCCACCGGCGTTCAGGGCAGGGTCGAGCACCAGTGCCTGGTTGTAGAACGGCACGCCAACCAGGAAGGGGTCATTGGGGATGCCAGTTGACCACGTGATCGTCGGCGTCGCGGAGAACGCGGCCAGGATCGCGATGTCCGTGCTGACCCGCAGATTGCAGTTGGTGTAGCCGAGTGCGGTCAAATCGAGCGGCAGCGACGCGCCGCCGGCGTTGCTGCGACTCAAACCCCAGGCGATCAAGGCGATGTTCGACGGACAGTTGGTGAAGTCGACCGAGAAGGTGCCGCCGATCGTCGGCTGGCTCGTCGCAGTCGCGAGGCTTTGCCCGAGGGTGCCGACACAGCCGCTACCCGTCCAACCGCTGTTCGCGCGGCCGTCGAAGCTCGACTTCGTGTAGAGGAACTCGCCGGTGTGCATGCGGGTGGAAAGAGTTCCGCCAGCAAATGCCGTCGCGCCGACCTGGACCGCCCCCGGGGCGATCGTCATGTCCGCGTTGCCGTAGCTCGCGACGATCGTCCCCGAGATCGGCAGCGCGCCGAGCAGGTGCATGTAGCAGCCGTAGGTGCCGGGGCCATAGTGCTTCGGCTGGCTGAAGGTCACATACCAGACAGTGCCGCCACCCGGACGCAGCGCGGAGCCGGTCTGGTTCAGCGTCCAACCCGCAGAGGACGCCGTGCGACCTGACCAGCCGAGGTTGGAGACGTAGAGATTGCCGGTGCCAGTGGTGTTGCTGCCACCCGAAAGCGTCATGCCATAGAGCGTGATCCCTGAGGGTTCAGTCACGGTCATGTCGAACCAGTAGCCCGCGCCGAAGGGCTGCGTGCCCAGAGATCCGACCGTCGCCGACCCAGGAATCGTCAGCGACAACGTCGTGAAAGCCTGCTTCGTCACCGACGACGCTTGGCCACACAGTCGGCTCGCGGTCATCGACACCGTCTGGATCGGAGCGGTGGAGACAAACGTGTGGACGGGGTTCTGCGCCGTCGAGTCGATGATGGTGTCTTGGTCGAAGTCCCAGGCCCAAGCCGTCGCCGCTGGCGTCGTCGTATCCGTGAACGCAACGGTGCCGGGGCTGAGCGTCGTCGACGTGAAACCGGGCACTACCTGATCCGTGACGACAAAGGCGCCACGCGACAGCGTCGCGGCAGGATTGGATGCATCGATCACAGTCAACGAGACCGTGTGAACGCCGCACCCAAAGGTGAAGGACGGGTTCTGCAACGTCGAGTCGACCACGGCGTCGCCGTCGAAGTCCCACGCCCACGACAACACTCCACCCGGCGCATTGGTCACGCTGCGGTCCGAGAACTGCACCGTGATCGGCGACGGCCCGCGCAAGGTCGTGGCCGTGAAGCTCGCAGTCAGGGTCGTGATCGGCGCGTAGGTGAACTCGACGACCGGCGCGTAGCCGTTCGTCACCGTGCCGGTCGCGAAGCCCGACGCTGCGGTCGCCAGCACGCGCGCACCCGTGACCGTCGTCGCATTGAAGTCGAGGTCGGAAGAACTACTCGTGCCGCCGCCCCAACCACCGGTCTTGAGGTCCATCAAGAAGTCCCCAGCCGTCGGGTCGTAGACGAACGGCGCATCGAGCGGCACGTTGACATGCCACTGCCCGGGGATGCCGGCGCCGTTGCCTGCGCCAGGCGAGACCGCAACCGCCGACGAGCGAACGTTGGTACGGTTCGCGCCGTGGTTCGCATCGAGCACTGTGCCCAGCGCGTTGTAGTTCGACACCGTGGTCGACAGGTCGAGTTGGACCTCAGTGAACAAGCCACCCGTCCAGGTCGTGGTCGCCGCGGCCGCGTTCGCGCGAAACCGCATGCCCGTGATCACGACGGGACCGGTGACACCGGCTGCCGTGAAGTAGGACGAGTCGTAGCAGTATTGGATCCGCTGCGTCTGCGTCAGGGTGTTCCACAGGCTGCCGCTTGAACTGCCGGCTTCTGCCGCCGCGTATGCGGCCGGGACCACTTGAACCTGACCGAGGAGACCGGCGGACAGCGATGCGACGAGCGCGCCGACCGCGGCGACAGAGTTGCGATGCGTAGGCATGATGAACGTGCGAAATCAGCCGGACCGCAATGGGCCAGCGAAGGATGGGGGAAGGGAGGAGGCAAGCCAGACAGGAGGAATCGAGAGGACGGGATCGCCAGGAAATTGAAGCCGGCCCAGGATTCCGCACATACCCCACCCCTGCCTTGGTCCGCTATCGTGAAGCATTCATGGACCGCCCCCCACCATCCGATCAGCCGCATCGCAGTTCGGCGTCGTGGAACGAACTGATCGCCGCCCTCGACCAGGACGCGATGATCGCACTGATCGGCAGCTGGATGGGACGCGACTTGTCGGCCAAGGTCGCGCCCGAAGATCTATGGCAGGAGACCCTCGGCATGGCGTGGCGGGATCGCGACGCTCACGAGTGGCGGGGATTGGCCGCCTTCCGCGCGTGGCTGCGCGGCATCGCGAAGAACCGCATCAAGGACACGGTGGAACGGCTCTCGGCGCAAAAACGGGGCGGCGGCAGGAAGCACGATTCGATTTCTGGCGATTCGGCGAAATCGCAGGGCGAAATCCTCCCTCCCGTCACGACGACGCCGAGCCGCGAAGCCGCGCGCCATGAACGCGCACGCGTGTTGCGCGAGGCGCTCGATTCGCTGCCGGATGAATACCGCGATTTGGTGCGCTTGTGTCTGTTCGAGGAACTGGCAGTGCCGACTGCGGCGAAGCAGGTCGGGATGGCCGAGACGACGGCCTACCGCCGCCTGATGGCCGGAGCAGCGCTGCTGCGCGCGAAGGTGAGGGAAGCGCTGGGCCAGGGCACCTGGCAGGAGCAAGAGAGCCCGTGAGCCGCGACGAAGCGGACGCAGAGGACCGCCTCGCGCAGCGCTTCGCGGAGTTCGTGGAGATGCTGCAACAGGGCATCGCGATCGACGTCGAACTGGTCGGCAAGGACGAGCCTGAGTTGCGCGCGCGCCTGCAAGAGGCGCTGCAACTGGCGCGCGACATCGCCAATCCGCTGGCGCGCCGCGTCCCCGAGATCCCCGGGTTCCAACTGCTCCGACCGCTGGGGCAGGGCAGTTCGTCCACGGTCTGGTTGGCGCTCCAGCTGAGTCTCTCGCGCGAAGTGGCGCTCAAAGTCGTTCATCTCGACACCTTGCCAACGCAGTCCGCGCGCGAGCGGTGCCTGCGCGAAGCTCGCACAATGGCTCGTGTCCACGACCCGCGCGTGGTTGCCGTCTTTGACGTGATCGAACACGGTCAATGGCTGGCGATCGCGATGGACTACGTCGACGGACCAAACCTCCGCGCCCTGCTGCGCGAGATTCATGCGAGCAGCGATCAACCTCCGATCGCGACTGTCGCCACGATGCTCGGCTGCGACAAGAAGGGGCTCCCCGCGTCCTGGTCTGGCTGGGTCGTTCGCCAAGGCATCCGATTGGCACGGGCACTCGCGGGACTGCACGCGCACGGCCTCGTGCATCGCGACGTCAAGCCCGAAAACGTGCTGCTCACGCACGGTGGCGAGACCGTGCTCGCAGACCTGGGCCTTGCCAGATCCGTCAGTGAACTGACCGCCGTCGGCTTCTCGGGGACACCGTTCTACGCAGCTCCAGAGCAGTGGCGATCCGACGCGCAACTCGACGGCCGCGCCGATGTCTACGCGCTCGGCGTGCTGCTCTATGAGCTGCTTGCACTGTCGCTGCCAACAGATCGCGCGCAGCGTCCACCAGGCCGGCCGCAACCGCTTCCGCCTTTGCGTTCGCGCACCCGTTCCGTCAGTCGCGACCTGGCCACGGTCGTGCACAAGGCAATCGACCTCGATCCACTGCGCCGCTACGCGGATGCCAATGAGTTCGCCGACGACCTCGAGCGAGTCCTCGGCCTGCTGCCGGTGCTCGCTTCGCCGCCAACGATGCTGAGGCGCGTGGTGCGCTTTGCGCAGCGACACCGTCGCGGCGCCATTGCCGTGGGTTTCGGCGTCGCACTCGCGGTCGCGGCCTTCGTCCCCTTTGTCGATGCACTGAAGGAGCAGTTGCGCGCCCCGGCGATCGCAGCAGGCGTCGCAACCGAAGCGCGGGCCTCGCTATTCGAAGTGATCGCATCGCGCGGCGAACTCGATGGCGGCAACGAGACCGGAGACTTGGGCGCCGCAGCGACATTGCGCGCCGCGGTGGCCCGCTACGACGTGTCGCTGTCGCACGTCGACGATCCTCAGGTGCGACGCGAACGCGACGTCGCAGAACTGGCAGCGTCGCTCCTCGAAGCTCGCAGCGGCGATTTCCCGCCGCAACTCGCGATCGGCATCGACGGCCATCGCGGCACTTCCTCCGGCGAGGAGAAGCGCTTGCGCAACTTCGCGGTGCGATGGCTGTCGGGCCTCAAGTCGCTGCCTCCTGCGCAACTCCAGATCCAGGACCGGACCGAACTGATTTCGCTCGGGCTATTGGCATGCCTTCTCGGCGATCTGCACGGATGCGAGGAGGCGTGGAACCGATTGGACCCGATGGCGTCGGCTTCGCCGCTCGTCGCAGTCGGACGCGCCATCCTGCTCGCGGCGGACGACAGGCACGATCGCGCCCTGCCTTGGCTGCTGCGCGCAGCGAGCGATTTTCCCGAGGACCACAAGATCGCGCTTCGGCTCGCTGACGCAGCGGTGCGCGGCGCGAACACCGACCTAGCGAACTATGCGTTGCAGCGCGTGCCGGAGTCGACGCAAACAAGCTCGCCTGATGCGCGACGCATCGCTGCGGACATCCAACGTCTGCAAGGCGACACTGCTGGCGCGAGGAAGGTCTACGCAGAACTTGCTCGTGCAAACGAAGGCGCATGGCTTCCGCGGGCGCGACTGGCTGCGCTCGACCTCGAAGCCGGCAAACCACTCGAAGCGCTAGCAGAACTCGCAGGCCTCGTGGAGCAGAGGCCCGACGTGGACTTCTTGCGCCTCGAACTCGCGCGCGCAGCGCTTGCCGCTGGGAGGCTCGATGTCTACGTCGAGCAGGCGCGCTTTGCCGCGGCGCGAGCCGCATCCCGACAACGACTGTCGCAGGGCTCGGCACGATCGCTGGCCGCCATCCTCGAGCTCGGCGGAGTGTTCGACACCATTGCGCCCCTGCAATTGCGCAAGGAGCCGCGCACCGGACTGGCAATCGCCGCGCGATCCGTGGCGCTCGCGGTGGCCGACCAGCATGTCCGTGAACGGTTATCCGCCGCACTTCGACGGCTCGTCGCCTTTGATCACGGCGCATGGCCCACGTCCCCGGGCCGCGAGCGTGCGTGCCTTCACACGATCTCGGTCTTGATGCGCGCGACCATCACAGCGCAGGACCTGATCGTGCATGCCGACCCCAGGCGCGGCGCGGCGCTCGTCGCGCTGGCGCATCTGTCGAATCGGCTCGGCCCTGTCACGATGCGCGATTCAATCACCAGCGCGTGGTTGCTCGGATCGAGCATTGCCCAGAACCGTGGCGACCGCATCAGACCGCTCGATCGAATGCGCCTCGAAGGCGAAGGTGGCGCCGTTGCCATCCTGCAGGGTGATGAAGCGGCGCGACTCGCAGTGATCATGCGCGTTGAAGAGCAACCGCGTGGGATCAGCTACCTGCGAGCGGTGACTCCGTTTGGCGTTGCCGCGTCCTCCGTCCTCCGTTTGGCTCTGGTCGACGCCACTGGAGCCGAGCTGGCGCCGAGCGCGTCGATCGGCACCCCCGTGTCGATGTTGAACGCGCAATGCACGGCACTCGACGACGTGGATTCGGACGGTTACCAGGACCTCGCAGTGGTCCGTGCCACCCTCGGGGATTCGTCCGGCGCAACCTTCGCTGCTTCCGGCCGCACTGGATCCTTGCTGTGGACGCGGCCGGTGAACGCATCTCAAGGCACTACGCCGTGGTCGATCGCGCTGGTGAATGACCTCGATGGCGACGGCATCCGTGATCTGGCCATCGGCTTGCCGAGCCTCACGCGTCCACTGAGTTCGACTTCGAATCTCGAGATCCTCTCGGGCAAGATCGGAGTGACGATCGCCGCGCGCAATGGTCCGCCGTCCTCCTACTTCGGCCTCGCACTCGCCACCTGCGGATCCAACCTTGCGATCGGCTGTCCACAACGGCAATCCGAGCCGGGCTGCGTCGAGTTGCTCACGTTGGCCGACGGCGATGCGAAGCACGCGACGAAAACGCTGCGACCTACCGACGCCACGCCTGGCTTCGGCCGTGTGCTATCGCGCCTGCCGGATCTGAACGGCGACGGTCAAGACGAACTCGCCGTCTCCGATGCGACGCCCAACCCCGGCACTGAGAAGCGCGGCGCCGTCTGGGTGCTCTCGCCAGCGACAGGCATGACCTTGTGGAGCACATGGTCGACGTCGACTGCGGATGGATTCGGATGGTCCATGGAAGCGGCGCGCGACGAGAACAACGACGGGATTCGAGACGTGTGGATCGCAGCGCCGTGGGGCGACGTCGGCGCATGCGGTCAGATCACGCTCCATTCCGGCGCGAACGGTCGGGTGCTACGGGTGATTCGCGGCTCCGTTCCCGGGGCGCGCATCGGATCTCGGGTCTTCACCTTCGACGATGCCGACGCGAACTCCATGGCGCTCGGTAGAGATGCGAAGGGTCGCACGCGGCTCTTCTCGCTCGTTCCAGAAACTCTCGAGACTCCAACCTCGCGCAGTGGCGACGCCGCCTTGCGCGACCGCTGAACTCCATGCACATGCGATCCTTCCTGCTCACCGTTGCGGCGATGCTCTCGCCACTTTGCACCAACGCAAGCTCGCAAACTGCGGCGGCGCCCGCAGCGCCCGCGGTTGAAGCGTCGGCACGACCCGAACCGCTCGCAGCGCAACGCAAAGCCATCGTCGAGGCGATGCGCGATTGCATCGTGAACGGCATCGATCGCGTCGATCCAACCGCCAACATCTGGCTGCGCGCGGGCACGAAGCCGCTGTTTCAAGGGAGCTACGACTGGCACTCCAACGTCGCCGCGCACTGGGCGGGCCTGTCGATGGGTCGCTGGCTCGTGGACGAAGCGCTCGCCGCGCAGTTCGTCGCGCGACTGCCGATCGCGCAACTGAAGGAGGATCTCGCACGCGTGCATGCCACGACGGAAAGGACCGGCGATGGATCCTCCAACACGCACCGACCGGTCGGAATGTACCGGCCATACGTTGATGCTTGGTTCGTGCTGCTGCTCGCAGAACTTGCCGAACACAAGGGCGTCGACCTGCAGGCAGTGACCGAACTGCGCGCAAGCGCGGAAGACGCGTTGCTGCATGAGTTGGAGCACGGCGCGTTTCCTGAGATTCCTGCAGACGTCGCGCGTGGCACTCCAGCCAACTTCGCAGGCAACTACCGCTCCTGGTTGTTCGGCTACCTCGCTTTGCGCCTGGCGCGACCCTCGCGCGACGCGGCGCGGGCGCGACTCGAGGCGCTGCGCACAGCGAAACTCGATCCCGCGAGATCGCAACTGCTCTTGTTCGGAAAGCCGTCGCCGCGCGACTTCGTCGACGTTGCGTCACTGCATGCTTTGGTCGACGCCATCGAAGCGCAGGGCGCGCGACCGCACACGACGCCCGAACTCCTCGAACTGCCCGCGCAATTGCCTTCGATCCGCGAGATCCATCCCGTCGGCGCCGCCATCTCCCAAACGTGGCCGCTCGCATTTGCTGCGGCCTCGCATGAACAAAGTCGCATCGCCTTTGCCGCTCGCATGGACCAGATCCTGGCCCGCAAGGACCTCTGGGCCGACGACTTCGCGATCAGCACGCACTGGCTGCCGCAGTTCCTGTGGTTTGGCATGCATCTCGAGTTCGTTGGCGCGAGCCGTGTCCAAAACGCCGCGGCAGTCGCCGTTCCAGTCGCGAAACCAAGGCCGAAGATGAAGCCCATGCCGAAACCCGGCACACCGGCTCCGTGGTTTGCGATGACGGATCGCGAGGGCAAGGCCGTCACGCTCGAACAGTTCGCTGGCAAGGTCGTCGTGCTCGACTTCTGGGCGACGTGGTGCGGCCCCTGCAAGCAAGCCCTGCCGCACCTGCAGGAGCTTGCCAAGATCTATGCCGCCCAGGGTGTCGTCGTCGTCGCGTCCTGCACGAATGACGAGCGGACGAAGTTCGACGCCTGGGTCGATGCAAACCGCGCGACGCTGCCGGACATCATCTTCGCGCACGACCCCAAGGAACGCGCCGACGATCGCGGCTCGCTCGCGGCCTATGGCGTGATGATGATCCCAGTCAGCTTCGTCATCGACCGCGATGGCAAGGTTGCGAAGGCCGTCGGCGGCTACACGCCAGGCGAAGTCCTGCTCGACGCGGCGTTGGCGAAGGCTGGCATCCTTGTGCCGACTGAGATCCTCGAGAAGGCCGCGCAAGACGAAGAAGCGCGCAAGGCCAGGAGCAAAGCCCAGAAGGCGGCAACGCCAGCCAAGCCTGCCGACAGCGGCAAGTGAGCGAGCAGCCCGTGGAAGCACGGCTGCATCGCCGAGTGCCCGGCAGCAAGGGTGCGATCAAGGACTGCGAACGGAGTCGCATCCGGGGTTTCGACGCTTTCGCACGACACTGAGATCGGACCGGATAGCAGGCTCGCAGGCAGCGTGCGTTCTTGGAACGGGCTGCTAAGTCAGCGCTCCACGCTTGCGCTCACGACGCCACAGCAACGCGACGCCACACAGGGCGATCAACGCGCCGAAGAACTCGCGCGTCAACTCCACGCGCGGGTCGGCCGCGGACATGCTCGCCTGCGTCATCGTGAAGTCTCTGCCGCCACACAGGTTTTCGTAGAGACCGGGGCCGGTCGCAGCCATTTCCGCGATGCACGCGATCGCAGAGACCAGCAGCAACCAGACAGGCACGCGGCGGAACAGACTCACGACGAATAACGCGCCGATGACGCCGTAGAACGCGAGCCAGAGGGCAGCATCGAAAGCCGACGGCTTGTCGTAGATCGCCGGGTCGATGTCGTTGGCCTGCAACCCGGAGAAGAGGAAGAACATCGCGGCCAGCAGGAGGTGCACGACGGTCGTTGCCGTGCGCGCTGCAGTCGACGGACTGTTGCTCATTCGACAGAGCCTAACAACCTGTCGACGAACGCATGCCGCCTGCGAGCTTTTCATCCAGACCAGTTTCTGCGTGCGTCGATCTGCAACGGATTCATGGCTTCGTCCCGACGCGTGAATGCCACGCTCTTGCGCGCCGAGGTCTCGCTATCCTGCGCGGCATGACGCACTCGATGCCTGGATCGCCGCCGTCTGCGCAACCGCCGCATGCGCGCCTAATCCTGCGGCCGTGGCTGCGGCGCGAAGCGGCGTTGCTGCTGCTCGTCGTGGTTGCAGCGCTCATGCTGGCCGGCGGCGGCAATGCGTTGGAGTCCCTGGGCGGCATCGGCGTCGCTGCGCAATTCGCCTTGCTGCTGTCGGCGATTGTCTGGGGGGCATTCCGCGTCGTGCACCATGCCGAAGCCATCGCGCATGTGCTTGGCGAGCCGGCCGGGACGCTCGTGCTGACGCTCGCGGTGATCGGCATCGAGGTCGCGCTCGTTGTCGCCGTGATGCTCGGCGGGCAGGCGGAGCCGGCCGCCGCGCGCGACACGATGTTCAGCGTAATCATGCTCTCGCTCAATCTCGTGCTCGGCCTCGCACTGCTCGTCGGCGGCTACGCGCGTGGCCAGTCCCAGCACAACTTGCAGGGATCGACCGCCTACGTCGGCACGTTGATCGTGCTCGGCGGCCTCAGCCTCGTGTGGCCGCGCATCAGCGAGTCCGCGCCCGACGGCCGCGCCAGCGTGATGCAGCAGTGGTTCTTGGTGGGCTCGTCGATCGTCTGCTACGCGGTATTCCTCGTCATGCAGACCGGCCGCACGCGCGGGTGGTTTCAGGACGTCGAAGAACGCGACGACGCAGCGGCCCAAACCGCGCACGGGTCCTTGCGCGGCTCGATCTCGCTGCTACTCGCATACCTCGGGCTCATCATCTTGCTCGCGGAACAGATGGCGCACTCGCTGGAGGACGTGGTCCTCGACCTTGGCCTGCCTAACGCATTCGCGGGCCTTGTCATCGCAACGATCATCCTCGCGCCCGAGGGCATGGCGACGATCCGCGCTGCCAGGGGTGGCGCGATGCAACGAGCCGTCAATCTCTCGCTGGGAGCGGCGCTGTCGACGATCGGCCTCACGGTGCCAGCCGTGCTTGCCGTCTCGCTCGCGACCGGGCAGTCGGTCGAACTAGGTCTCGAACCGACCGAGATCCTGCTGCTGGGGCTGACCTACTTGCTGTCGATCAACACGATGTCGACCGGACGCACGACGCACCTGCACGGTCTCCTGCACGTCGCCTTGTTCTGTGCCTACCTCGTGCTGATCTTCGACGAGTGAAGTGCGGCGCGATTGCTTCGCGCCACATCGCCATCGAATCGCCGTTCCGGACCTGCGCCGCGCAATCGAAGAGCAACGGCGCCCCTCGCCGCGGGCCGATCGCCTTGTTGCATGACTGCAATGGCGCCAAGCGAAGCCAAGAGAGAGATCCGCGCCGGACGTCGAGTTCGTCGCCGCGGCGGCAGCGCCGCCCCGGCAACCGCTCTGCATCAATCCTTCTTGGAACCATCCCCTGGCGCGACGGGCTTGGTCGGCGTGGCTGGAACCATGCCGCCAGAAGGGACCATCGGCTTCATCGGAATCGCGGGCTTGGTGTCGCTGCGCACGGCATCGCGCAAAGCCTGGTCCTGCTTTGCCTTCTCGAGAATCGCTTCGTCGACTCGCACGCCGGCCTTCGTGAGCGCTGCATCGAGCAAGACCTCGCCCTTCTTGTAGCCGCTCACCTCGGCAACGACTTTGCCGTCCTTGTCGATGACGAACTGCTGCGGGATCCCGCTGACGCCGTAGAGCTTGCGCGACGCGCGGTCTGCGGACTTCTCCAGCGGATCGAATGCGAACATCACGTCGGGGAAGTCTTGCGTCTTGCCGTCGACCCACGCGTCGAACTTCGCGCGCTCGTCGCTGGTGCACGACGCGAGCACAACGACGCCCTGGTCCTTGTAGTGGTCGGCGATGTGCTGGACGTGCGGCATCGCGATCACGCACGGGCCGCACCACGTCGCCCAGAAGTCGAGCACCACGATCTTGCCGCGGAGATCCGAGAGCTTGACCTGCTTGCCGTCGCGCATCGTCATCGCAAAGTCCGGCGCCATGGCGCCAGGCTTCAGCAACTCGACCTTGGCCTCGGCGACGCGCGGCTTCGGCGGCTGGAATGCGTCGGGGCCGGCGATGACCTTGGGCATGTGCGCAGGAGCGAGGGGCACGCCGGACTTGAGCAACAGATTGCCCATGGCTTCCTTCCAGTGCTTGCTGCCAAAGGAACCGAGCAGCTTGCCGTCCGCGCCAACCACCATCATCGTCGGCATCGCCGGCAGCATGTTGCCTTGGAAGTAACGACGGATCACCGCCACCTTGCTCCACTCCTTGCGCGCGTCGTTGTCGATCTCGCCTTCTTGCAGCGACGGCATCTTGCCGGCCTTGTCCCAGCCCACCCGGATCTTCCGGCCCGCGTCGAGCTTGGCCACCAGCACATCGAACTCCGCTCGTTCGGTCTGCACCTGCGCAGCGACACACTGCACGCCATAGCTTGCATACGTCGACTGGATCTCTTCGAGCAGCGCGACCGGCACGACATCGCTCCAGCCGTAGCCGACGACGATCGGCTTGCCGCGCAAGGACGACAGCGAGAACTCGGCGCCGTCCGCCCCGACGAGCGTGAAGTCCGGCGCATCCTGGCCGTGAGCGATGGAGCCGAACTGCGGGTAGAAGGACGGCGGCGGGTTGGCTGCGCGCTTCTTCTGCTCCTCGGCTTCGCGCTTCTCGGCATCGGCAACTTGTTGTTCGCCGCGCTTCTGCGTGGCCGGATCGACTGCGATCCCCGCGCGCGCGAGGCCCGCCTCGAGTCGCGCGTCGTCCTCGGTGTGCCCCACCATCGCCAACGTGATCACGCCGTCCTTGCCGACGATGAACTTCGTCGGAATGCCTTGCACGTGGTAGAGCGCCTGCGACGCGCGTTGTTCGAAGGTCTTCGAGCTGCGGTCGTTCGGATCGCAAGTGAAGACGAGGTTGGGGTAGGTCGCGCCGTTCTTCTTGACCCACTCCTCGAACTTGCTGCGCGAGTCGCTCGTGCACACCGCAAGCACGACCACGTCGTGCGACGCATGCGCCGCTGCGACTTCTTGCAGATGCGGGAACGACGCGATGCACGGCCCACACCACGTCGCCCAGAAGTCGATGACGACCACCTTGCCCGCGTAGTCGGAGACCCGGACCTCCCTGCCGTCGAGCGTCGTGCTGACGAAGTCGGGAGCCTTGATGCCCTGCGCGAGAAGTTTGGGCTCATCCTGGGCGCAAAGCGGAAACACGAGCGAGGCCAGAACGGCGAAGCGCGAGGCGCGCGAAGTGCGGATTGAAGTCATGGTCAAGATCGGCGGACGGGACAACAGACGAAGTGGATGGTTGCAGCGATTCCGCTACTTGCCCGGCGCAGCGCGCCCGGTCGAAGCGAGAGTGCGTTGCAGGAAGTCGAGATAGCCCGCTTCCCATGCGCCGGGGCCGCCCTTGAGCACGTGCTCGACGACCAGCGCGCCGGTCTTGGGGTCGACGCTGCAATAGGTCGGCGTGGTCACGCGGCCTTGCACGAGATCCTGACGCAGTTGCGTGTGCGTCTTCCACTTGTCAGCGGGGATCACGGACTCGTTGTCCATGTGCAGGCGCGCTTCGACGAAGTGGCGCTCGAGAATCGGTGCGATCGCGTCCGCGGGCAGGATGCCACGCTCGACCATGCGGCAGTTGGTGCAAGTGAACCCCGTCAGGTTGACGAGCAGCAGCTTGTCCTGTTGCAGCGCGAGAGCGCGCGCTCGTTCGTAGTCATCGACCACGAGTTCGTGCCGCGACACATCGCGAGCGCCGTAGGCGGGCGCGAGCGCCGTCATCACGAAGTCGAGCTTGTAGCCGAGCGCGCCGTAGAGGCAGTAACCGGCAAACACGAGGCTCGCGAGGCCGCCGACACGACGGCCGTTGCCAACCGCAGCGCGCGGCACGATGCCCCACAGGAAGCCCGCTAGCGCCACGAAGAGTGCGATCCAGATCCCGAAGAACGTCTCGCGCGGCAGGATGTGCAGCTCCTCGACGTATTCGGCGTTGGAGAAGAACTTCAGCGCCGCTGCGAGTTCTACGACTCCGAGCGAGACCTTCAGCGTGTTCATCCACTCGCCCGAACGTGGCAGTTGTTTGACGCGGCCTGGCAGCAATGCGAGCAGGACGAACGGCAGCGCCATCGTCAGTCCAAAGACGGCCATGCCCAGAGTCGCGCGCCAGGTCTCGCCGGACTGCACGGCGGGCACGAGCAACAGCGCGACCACCGGCGCCGTGCAAGTGAAGGAGCTGATGACGAGCGTGGCGCCCATCATCAGCACGCCGAGGATGCCGCCGGCCTTGCGCGTCTTTCCCGCGGCGTTCATCAGGAAGCGCGGTGGCTGCAGCACGAACACGCCGAGCAGCGACAGGCCGAATACGACGAACGCCGTGCCGATCACCGTGTTGGTGATCCAGTGCGCGGCGAACGGGACGATGTGCTGGCCGAGTTGCCCTGCGAGCGCGCCGATCACGGTGAACATCGCGACGATGCCAAATCCATACGCGAGCGCCAGCGACAGCACCTTGCCGCCGCGCGTGTCGGCCTGCTTGGTGAAGAAGCTGAACGTGATCGGGATCATCGGATAGGTGCACGGCATCACGAGGGCGAACAGGCCGCCGCCGATGCACGCGAGGATCAGGGCCCACAGCGAGTTGTCCTCTTCGTCGGTGGAAGCGGCCGACGGCGATGTCGCGGAAATCGCAGTGCCGCCAGTCCGCGCGGCGCCTTTCTCGATCGCGAAGTCCTGCGCGAACGCGACCGACTGCGGCATCTCGCACCCGTTCTCGTCACAGACCTGGTAGGCAAATTCGCCTTCGACCCGCGCGGCTCCCGAGTCCGCCTCGATGACGAAGACTTGCGTGACGCGAAACTGCTGCGGCAATGGATAGGTCTTGATGCCGAACGCTTCCTTCTCCTCACCCGGTGGGACTTTGGCATCGCCTTCGCGCCGCAGGCCCGTGAGCTTCAGCTTCTCGGGCTTGATGGCGACCGGGATGTTGGTCTCTTCTTTGGTGCCATAAGCGTGGAAGCCGGCCTCGACCGTGACGTCGAGCGCGACCTCCACCGTCTCGCCCTTGCGCGCAGACTGCGGCGCACCGGTGAGCACGAGAGTGACGCGGCCATCCTTGCTGACGATCTTGTTCTTCGTCGGCACAGGCTGCTGCTGCTGCGTGCCGCCGCTCGCGACTTCTACCTTCGCGGCGAAGGACTGCTGCGTCGGCATGTCGCACGAGTTCTCGTCGCAGAGTTGGTAGTGCAGCACGCCCTCGACCGTGCCGCTCGCGCTCACCTTCAGCTTTTGGCTGATGCGAAAGGTCGTAGGCAGCGGATAGGAATCGACGCCGAACGCGGACTTCAGGTTGCCGGAAGGGATCGATGCCTCACCGCTGCGCTCGCAGCCTTCGAGCTTCCAGTCGTCGACGCGCACGGGGACGTTGGTCTCTTCCTTCGTGCCATAGGCGTGGTAGCCAGGCGTGACGGTCACCGTCAGTTCGAGCGTGACCTCCGCGCCCGGTTGCGCGGGCTGCGGCGTGAGTCGGGTCTGGATCTCGACAGCGCCCTGCGCCAAGGCTGCGTTGGCGAATGCGAGAACGCCGACCAGCAGGACCAGCATTGGGTTCAGGCAGCGCTGTCTGCCCATGGCGAGCAAGGACCGCCGGAGACTTGCAGCGGGCATGGAGCGGGAGGCGCAGACCTCACTCCCTGTGCGAGCCGCAAGAATCGACCTGATGGACCGGTCGCAGCCATTGGCGCTTGGTGCAGACACTGCGAGGAGCCAGGACGGCGATCGGCGGAGTTCCATGCGGGGCGGCATGATACGAACAGGAGGGAGAAGGGCTCCGGATTCGCCGACTTCGTGCAGATCGTCGCCGCCACGCCCGCGACCGCCCGCGCGTTCCGGCGGCGCGACATGCGCGCCCTGCGGCAGTCCATGCGCTGGAAAGCCGCGGCGACCTTCCTATCCTGTTCGGCCCAGAACGGGGTTCCACGCCCCGCGATCGACCCATCATGACCTACGACGTCCTCGTCCTCGGCGCCGGCCCTGCCGGCTACGTCTGCGCGATCCGCTGTGCCCAGCTCGGCCTCAAGACGGCCATCGTGGAGAAGGAGAACCTCGGCGGCGTGTGCCTCA
>SXGT01951234.1_pt1 | contig 25443 bp, 17 predicted proteins | sample 3176221 | NCBI WGS metagenome assembly SXGT01 (sample SAMN11356862, study PRJNA531348) | freshwater metagenome | isolation source: freshwater sample F1-120 | place: China: Fuxian Lake, Yuxi | collected 2017-12-25
CTGTCAGCCCGACAGAGAAAGTCCAGGTCAGAGGCTTGGAGTTTGTGTTTCGTTTAGGGATTTCGGCCTGGAAGTGCATGAGGTGACCAACCGGGTGACCAACCGCGATCCGCAAACGGAAGACGTTTACAGAATTTGAAAAGATCGAGGTCTTGGGCCGGTTGGTCCTTTGCCACGCCTGACCGCCAAGCATTTGTTCTCATATGACTGCCGCGTGTCGCCGAGGGTGCCGCAGTTTTGCCGAACCTTGCTGTCAGATCCATGAGCGTAACTGGGTTCGGGCGGCATTCGAAGCGCAGGCGAGTACCGGCATCGAGGCAGTGGTCGTCTCCGTCGCCTAAAGACCTATTGCGTTTACGCCTGACTCGGCTTGTTCGCGTGTGAATCCTTCGTGCACGAGTTGATCTATAAGCCCACTGCGTGAGTAGGACGAATATTTGAGGTTGTCGGCGGCGCTCCTGGTGGCTTCTTGGTTCCAGTCGACGTTGTTCGCGTTTACGCCTGACTCGGCTTGTTCGCGTGTGAATCCTTCGTGCACGAGTTGATCTATAAGCCCACTGCGTGAGTAGGACGAATATTTGAGGTTGTCGGCAGCTCCCTGGAGCGCCTGTCGGTGGGCGAGTCTGGGTTCGTCTGACTGTTCGCTACCGGTTGTGTCGCCTTTGCCGACGCGATTGGTACTGCTGGCCGGTGTCCCTGCCGCCAGGGTGTGCGTACCAGTCGGTGCGGTTTCGAAACCCGTCGCGTGACTTACTTCGGTACGAGTTGGCATTGCTAGCCCAATTGCTGCAATGACTGCCCCTAGCCCCCACGTGACGCCAGCTGCGACCGCCCCTCCCCACCCTTCCTCGGCACCATTTACTACGGATAAGATTGTGAAGGTTGCGGCTGCGGCAATTACGGAATTAGCCATCCAACGTTCGACAGTGAACGGTTCTCGCATGTCGTTCAATACAGACGACCGAAACCTTTCGTTGGTCATGTATGACGGGCCCAATAGCGCGCCAAGGAATAAAACGATCATGAAGAGTGTGCCAAAAACCAACAAGTAGAACAACATCTCAAGGAGCTCGCCTCCACCGCCCCCACCTGACACATGGAATGGCCCGATACCGATTCCGCCGCGGACCCCGCCGCGACCGATTGAGGCACCTCCGCGAATTGCACGGTTACCGCCACCGACTCCGAGTCTCATCGGCAGGATGTTACAGCTGATTACGGTGACCAGTACTTGGCAAGGTCGCGCGCCAGCGGAAAGCGTGGACCACCAGTCGTCCGCTGTCAGAGCTAACACAATTTGCAGCGAAAATTTTGCGATCGTTTCCCCTCGGAGCAACACCGAAGACCAGGCGCAGTCAAGGGTCCCCATATGTGATCGTGTTGTGTCTGTGGGCGATACTGTTTTGTTGTGTCAGGGACCATGCAACGGTCAACAGGGAACTCGCTGGTTAAGTCGGCGTTTAACTACCGTGGGTATCTCCTGAGTCGAGGGGGTGATCGGGGCGGGTCGTCGGAGCCAACATCACCGACGCGTGTCCGACTTACGGCAGTGCACGTCAGGATCGAATGGTTGGCGCGCAGTGAGTCTTATGGACACTGCACTGACATGGGCCGTCGACACTGCTCGACGCACGAGTCAACTAAGTTACGAGTTCTTGACCCGCCGTCGCAAAGGAGCATTTCTCATGGTCGATCGACTCGACATCACTCGCCTTGGTGCTCGCGCTGAACATAGGCGAGCATTCGCATGAGCGAGTGGCGCGCTGATCCATTTGGGCGATTCGAAGAACGTATGTTTATTGATGAGCAGTCGACGGCGGTCGTTCGGTCGGGTGGTATAGAACAGATTGATACGGTTGGCGGGGAGCACTCAACAGAGTCAGCCGAGATCGAACCATTAGATTTGCCAGCGGGCAACGCCACCCCGACAGTCGACAGGGCCGAAGCCTCCCCAGTGCCTAGATCCAACCGTTCGTGGGTATTCCTCGTAGGAGGCCTTTTGGCGGCGACCGCAGTCGCAACGCTCGGAGCATTCCTGCTTGGTGGTGGCGAAAAGTCCAGGGATGAGACGTATCTCGCAGCTCTTAGTAAGGCGGATTTACTATCTGAGTTCGCTGCGGATCGTGCCGCAATAGCGAACGCCACCGCGGTCTGTACAAGGCTCGACGCTGGAGACAAGCCCCAGGGCTCTACCGTTGACAACATAGGAGTCGAAACATACTGCGCCGACTACTTAGATTGTTTCAAGGTTTTATCTGAGCGCACTGTAAATGGGACCTTCAGTATCTTGGACTCGGACAGCGCTGGCTATGACGACGGAGACTCCTGTGAAGGAGAAGGTGGGTATGGAGACCTGAACGCGTCGACGCAGGTTGTTGTCAAGAATAACGAAGATAAACTCCTGGCGCGAACGGCACTCGGCACTGGGACCACGTACCTCAATGGACTCGGCTGTAAATTCAGGTTTATCGTCGATCTAACGGAAGGCGAGGACGAGTATCTTCTCAAGGTTGGCGACCGGGGATTAATTGGGTATACATGGGATGAAATCACTGAACCCGGCCGTGTCGCGTTGGTCATCGGCTGAACCACACGGTATGGTCAGGACAGCGGCAACCGAGTCGGGCCATCTAGGCATAATGCTTGCTTGGTTGCCCGTGCCATCCGAGCGCCATATTTCGGACAAAACAGGCATAGAGGGTCCGATTTCCCATGTACCGTCTCGACCAACATAGGTCCGGCTATCTGTTCGTTGTCTCGTTTGGCGGGAGCTGGAAGTTCGGCTCCGTAGGGCGCCCACACGCTGAGATGAGTAAGGCGCAAGAAATTAACAACACGCGTGCCCCCGGCCGACGGCGACTCATGTGGTCCTCCCGGGGTATGGACGCGGGCGGACATCGACACCGGATCTCGGCCGCCTATCACCGCCGACTGCTAGCACGACTGCTCCTTCGACATTACCGGAACCAAGGACAACCTGGACTCGCGTGTCGACACCGTCGTGGAACGTTAAAGACTGGTCTTGATGACGATCGCTGCCGGCAGGTAGGTTGCGTGCCCACGAACGCCTTTTTTGTGGTGAGGATGAGGGGCCGATGTGACTGACGATCGAGCTAGAACTCGCAATTCGTACTTGATGAACGGACGAAGGGTGACGGTTGCTGACCTCTTGGCAGCGGCACTGCTAGAGCCCGATGCCAAATTGATGTTCGAGCGCCCCCGCTTCAATCAACTCCACTACGCAACGGTGACGGCGACCGGGCGGATTCGCCTGGAGAATGGCGGCGAATTTTCTTCACCTAGTGCGGCCGCTCGAGCGGCGGCTGGCACGGGTGGACTCGCAGGTTGGCGCGATTGGATCGTCATCTCTAATGGCGAGACTCTGAACCGTCTACGCCAGATTTTGCTCGACCGCTTGTCTGAGACGATTCGCGATTCAGGAGCGCCAGAGGCTGACCACCTTGATGGACTAGTCACGCCACATGAAATGTTGCGCGAAGCCGCGAACCGAGCTGAAGATGGACAATCGACAATTCTGACTGTTCGGGAGCTGATCGCCTACTGGGGAGCGATACGGCGCGGACACATAGTCGGTGCTCGGATCGAAGCCGATCTATATAACCATGGAGTAGCTACATCACCTGATTTTCGGACAGTAACGCTGGAGACACATATCAGGATTGTCGTAGTAGCGCTCGACGAAACGGACATAGCGACTGTTGATTCGGTAGCGCCGTCGGACACCATCTTCGATGTCATGGAGATTGGATTGACGCTAGGCAACCTGCCGTCGGCGCTTGGAGGTGTCGCCAGCGTCGATCCGAATGCTTCGATACAAGAAGCGATTACGACGATGTTGCTGAACAACTATTCGCAACTTGCCGTACTACAAGGCACACGGCACCTCGCTGGCGAAGTTACATGGAGATCTATCGCCCAGGCGCGCCATTTCAATTCGGATGCGACTCTCGCCGATGCGACAGTTCCATCCCGTGAACACCCGTATAACCGAGAGTTGATCGACATTCTGGACATTATTTACAGTGACGACTTTGTATTCGTGCGGAGCGTGTCGAACGAGATCTGCGGAATCGTAACGGCTGCCGATGTGGTCACAACCTACGGCGACATGGCCGTGCCTTTTCAGCTCATTGGCGAGCTAGACCGAATTTTGCGATTGGCACTCGAACGTGAATTCGATCTAGCGGAAGTTAAACAACTCTGTGATCCTGGGGGAGCAAGGAATATCGAAACCTTCGATGAATTGACCTTCGGTGATTACCAGAGAGTCTTGGAAAGCCCCCTGTGCTGGGATCGCGTCGGTTGGGATCTTGACCGGAAAGTATTTATCGCGCGCCTCGACGAACTTCGTAGCGTCCGCAATGACATCACGCACTTCGACCCTGACCCGATTCCGCAGGATGCGGTTGAGCGATTACGGAACATGATCAAGTTACTGAAGTACGTTTGCGGCGATTGAGCATTCTCGACGTGGTCGATCGTCTGGGGCCAATTGGCCGAAGGATTTCGAGCGCGCGAACCTCAGCTGTGCAGCCCCGACTACGACCGACTTGACGGGTGCCAATTACTGAAGGTCGAACACGGAATCTTGCGATCAGTCAGTATGAGAAATGACCTCGAAGCCAACCAATTCGGCGCCGATGCCAACCCTGGTTTGGCTATAACGCTTCCCACGCGGAGCAGGTTTGTCGGGACCGTCCGAACGGCCGCCCCGACGGGATCTGCGCCCGATGTAAGCATCCCCCAAAAGGCGGCAAGACAGTAAAACGCGCCCTGTGAGCACGAGACGCCTGGTCCTAATACTTCTCGCCGTAGGGTTAGGTCTGTTAGCTGCGTATTTTGCGCTCACGCCAATAGTTGGTCCGTGCGCGCACATATTCGACACCCGCAGACCTGAGAACTGGGGAGGTTCATGTGGAGAAGCCTCGAGACTGTTCGCTGGACGCATGCTCGTATTGTCACTTGTGATCGGCTCTATCTGTCTTGCGTTTCTCAGCCGGAAAGTTGATCGCTGACTTGACTAGGTCGCGACCCATCTTGTTGACGTCACGCATCGTTTCTGTAACTTAAGATCGAGGAAGTCGGCGCGAAACATACTGGAGGCGGCAGTTGGTTAAGCGATTCGTGAGTCGAAGCGGACAAAATCTGACTCAAAAAATTTACGCTGGAGTCAACCTACGAGACGCTGACCTCAATGGCGCTGACCTTAGCGGTGCCGATCTGAAGGGCGCCGACCTCACTGGGGCCTACCTCGCAGAAGTAATCCTTTCCGGGGCTGACCTCTCGGGAGCATCACTAATCCGCGTCAACGCGTTCGGTGCCAAGTTCAAAGGTGCTGATCTACGACACGCCGACCTCACAGGATCCAAGCTCGGTCTTTGCGACCTGAGAGACGCCAACCTCGCAAACGCGAATTTGCAGAACGTCGACCTCACACAAGCCGACCTCACGGATGCCAATCTCACCGAAGCAGACCTCACAGGTGCCGATTTTACCTTCGCTCATCTCGTACGAGCAAACCTGTCCTACGCACTACTCAACAACTGTGAGCTTGCCCACGCCACGGTTACACGGGCAATACTCATGCGAGCGGACCTCAGCAACTGTGGCATGACAGAAGCAGACTTCACGAGGGCGAACCTTAGGGAAGCAAACTTCACCGGCACTGACCTCACCTCTGCGAGCCTGACAGACGCCGACCTGACGGGTGCGAACCTAACGGATGCCGACTTCACGCTGGCCAATCTCACACGGGCCAACTTCACACGGGCCAACCTCACACGCGCCAACCTCTCGGCCGCGACGTTCGCCGACACGAACCTCTCCTACGCAGTTCTCGAAGGATGCGACCTAAGTGAAGTCGATCTCAACGGAGCCACACTTACGAACTGCATCCTGATCAATGCCAACCTCGCAGGTACCTTCCTCTATGGGCTCGCACTAACTGGCGTGAATCTCTCTGGAGCAAACCTCACTGAAGCCGATCTGGAGCGAGCGAATCTCGTTTCGGCGATTCTCCAGGGTGCTGACCTACGCCATGCGAACCTTTCCGAATCCAACCTCTCCAACGCCAGCCTTGCAAATGCCAACCTCGCTGGCGCTGGGCTCGCTTGTTGCGATCTCACTAACGCAGACCTGTCCGGCGCAGACCTTTCGGGAGCGAGTCTCGGCGATGTTGACCTCACAACGACGAACCTCTCGAACGTCAATTTGGCCAGATGCGATCTGTCGACGGCGAACCTGACAGGCGTCGACCTGTCAAACCGTGACCTAACCGGCGTGGATCTAGGCGGCGCCGACCTCACGAACGCAAATCTCGCAGGTGCAGACCTAACGGGTGCTCGTCTCACGGATGCGAACTTCACTGGCACCAACCTCACAGGCACCAACCTCACGAAGACAATTACGGACGACTTCGACGAACCGTGGTGAGAATCAGCAAGATTGTGAAGTCCGATAGGATCATGTCAATGGAGCCGTGCACCCGCGTGGGTGTTGCCGTACCGTGGGTGGTTGTTGTCGCATTGATACCTGCGAATTCGCGAATGCCCCGACAGTGATGGATGTTTCACTGCAGACTGTGCTCTTGAACGAACTTCAAGGCCTCGGATACAACGTATCCGAAGTACGCGAGCAGATGGCCGAGATCGGTGCCAGCGCGAACTTCAGTGCACTTAGCAAGCTTTCGCAAGGAGCCGTTGGCGCTGAGCTTTGGTGCGCGGTGTTGAGAGGTGAGCAAGAGATATCCGCGTCGAACGCGGCTGTTCCCACGCTGTTCGTCGCTCTCGGCATGATGCGCGGATCGCCATACGAAGCACAGATTGCATTAGGCAACGCGCGCGGCATGAGAGGCTACATGGCTCTGTCGAATTCGATTGCAAATGCGGCGTTTCGGACCGCTAACCAGCTGTTCGACGACGCCCGTGGCGAGTTAGCGACGGCTGAGGTTGACACAGCTATTGGTCGCCTAAAAATGGCACTGGCGGAATTCCGGTTTGCTATCGAAAGCGGTCTACTAAGTGACAAGAGCCTGAAAATTGCTTCCGGGAAATACGCCACGGCGGCAGCGATCGTTGGGCGATGGATTTCTTTGCCGCCAGTTACCCTTGACCGGTCACTCCGTTATTCGGCAGAGTCTATTCAACTTGGCAACCGCGATCCTTCGGCGTTCCAGTACCGCCTCGAACTGTTGCTTCACGCTTTCGACGCGAGTGGCGATGTCAGTTATCTAGTGGAAGCCCGCCAATTGAGCAAGGTCGAGCGATACCTGACTGAAGGCTCGCAAATTGCGCACGCTGAGGTGTGTCTTAGGCTCGCTGTAATTCATGACGGTTCCGATTCCGATCTTTACTTGAGGCTGGCCGAGAAGTATTTGACCTCCGAGACGGAAAACGGTACCAACGCTGCTCGCCAGACCGTGCTCCGGGTACTAGTTCGACGGATACGGGAATATCCGTCCGTAATTCATGCAACGCACCTCGGTATACCGTCCGGCTTGACCAGTTACGCGAAGGCGTATCCGACCGCATCGATGCGAAAACTCATTCGTGAATGCGTCGACGAACTTGATGCGCTCCAAGATTCGAACGCATCGGTGCCAGCTGCGATCCTCGCCACACGATTACTTCGTCACGTTGTAGACGATCCCGGTAGCGAATATGGAGATGATCTTCTAATTAAATACGTCAGGCTTGCTACCTACCTCGGTGAACGCGCAGGATTCGATCGTCACGTCAAGTGGGAAGCTGGCGCTGCGGCATTGATCGCCGCTCGACGAACCGGTGATATTAGGTACATCCAGGAAGCACGACACTGGTTCCATACTCTTGCAGAGCGGTATCCCGACTGGCCGCTGCCGGTCATCGGTCTCGCCAGAGTGGCCGAGGTCGAGTCGGGGCCCACGAGAACCATGTCGCCTGAAGAATATTGGCGTAAGTCCGCAGAACTCGCAATGGCAGCCGACGGCTATTCGAGATCAGAACTTGGAGGGAGAAACAAGGTTTACGCAGTTGATGACGCACGCGGTTTTCTTTCCGAGACATTTGTGTTCAAACCCATGTTTCGATCACAGGCTGTACACGAGATGGAAATGCTCCGGGTTCTTGCCGAAGCGGTGAACTGTCGTGGGCTCACGGCGCGTTTTGAAATACCAAGATCACTTGCGATCTTAAGTGACTTGCGTGTCGCCGACGAAGGCCCAGCGCAGTGCACTCACGTGATCCAGCGTCGAGAGGGTCGGCTTCTTAGCGCTCCCGGCGTGGCAACAGGAACCGTAATCGCCGACGCGATCGAGTTGCTGGCAATTTTCCACTCAGTCGCGGGCAGTGTTCCAAACCAGAGTGCATGGAAAGCGCTGAAGGACCCACTTAAAATGTGGTCGCGAAGCCTTTTCGCGCGGGATGTCGCCGACAAGTTCGTCGAAGAAATGCGACGACTTCTTCCCGCGAATCTTCCACTCGTACGCAAGCGCGACGCACACGCGGACAACTGGCTAGTGGACGCTGCAGGCCGCGTGGCGGCGATTGACCTAGAATCTACGGGCTTTTTGCCGCTCGGTCATGACTTAGTCCAGTTGCTTGAAGATGTTCCTCTAGTCGAGATTTCAGCGGCCGGTTGGGCATTGCGTATGGCGTATTTCTCGAATTACTGTGCCCACGCTGGAGTTGAGTTCTGCGAAGGCGACTCGATAGCGATTTTCAGCTGGTTTGCCTTGTACCGTGCTCTTCGTTTGGGAACTGATGTCGGAGCGGCGAAACCCCGAAGGCTTCACGCTCGTCAGCTAGCGAGTCTTGTTGTATCAAATGGGGCGTCTGTACTCAAGCCGCTTGCACTACAGCTAGGAGCTGGGCTCGCGCATATTGACTCGTTGGAGTCAGACGAATCAAGACCTTCGCACGAGCATCGGCGTCTAAGCAAGTCGCTTGCTTACATGCTCAGGCACCATGGGCGTGAGTCTGGCCTCGGAATCGATCGGCAAGGATTCGCGGACATGAACGAACTAGCAACTCTGGTCGGAAGTACGCCGGAGGCCATATCCTCGGTTACTAGACATCAGTTGGAACCGCGATTCGAAGTTAGAGGCGACCGAATACGTGCGCTGTATGGGCATTCAATTCAAGTAGATCTTGGACACTCAAACGCCGATCGCCGGCCGCATTCGTTGTACCACGGGTCATCATGGGCTGCGCTCAACTCGATTGCATCGAGGGGTCTCGACGCACGATCGCGATTGGATGTGCACCTTTCGAATGATCTGGTCGATGCATTGGTCGTCGGCCAAAGGCACGGACATCCGGTTGTCTTGGGCGTGGATCCACTGACATCCGACCTAAAACAGGCCTCGGAAGGAATCTGGATGACTCCTTCAGTCCGGCCCGATGAGCTCGTAGTCGTGAACCCCTACTTCGCAGATGCGACCCAATATCTATAGGCGAGAACTTGGAGTCGGCCTTCGCGTCGACATGTGACGCGTAGGAGCTAGCCGCCTTCTCCTATGTGTCCCACCAATTGCGTAGCGTCTGCTCGCGAATAGGACCACTAGTCGTTTTGCGTTCTCGTCGCCTGACCGGACATGATTGACCTGATGCTTGAACTTCACGAACTCAAAGCCGGGCTAAGAGTACGTGGACTTGTCGCGGCTGGTGACGTAACAGTCATCGCTGTCGAGCCGCACGGCGAAGCGATCGTGAACGTTGTGTTTCGCGGCGACGATGGGACGATCAACGACCGGCTTCTAACTTCCGAAGACGCCGAGCAGATAGTTGTCGTGTCGGGCCATCGGTGGACGTTCGACGCGGACGGCGCTGCTTTCAAGTTGGCGAGCGAAGCGCGGCGGATTCAGCTCGCTCATCTATTCGACCCGTTTGCTGGTATCGCGTCAGCGACTATCCAGCCGCTCCCGCATCAAATTGAGGCTGTCTACAACCGACTCCTGCCACAACAGCCACTTCAGTTTCTCCTGGCCGATGACCCTGGCGCCGGCAAGACGATCATGTCTGGCCTGTTCATCCGCGAGCTAATGCTCCGCGGTGATCTCCACAGGTGCTTGATTGTTGCTCCAGGAAGCCTGGTCGAGCAATGGCAAGAGGAACTTGACGACAAGTTCGGGATGCGGTTTCGGATCATGAGCCGAGACCTGATTGAAGCCGCTCGCACCGGCAACCCTTTTATCGATGAGAACCTGCTTATCGCCAGACTGGACCAACTCGCACGCAGCGAGGAATTGCAAGCGAAGCTAAGTGTCACCGACTGGGACCTCGTCATAGTTGACGAAGCCCACAAGATGTCTGCCCGCGTTTATGGCAATGAAATCAAGCGCACACAACGATTCAGTCTCGGGGAACAGCTACGTGACTTAACACGTAACCTGCTCCTTCTCACGGCGACACCGCATAACGGTAACGACGAAGACTTCATGCTCTTTTTGTCTTTACTCGATCCTGACCGGTTCGCTGGCCGCTTGCGACATGGCGCCAAGGTCCCAGATGTTTCTGACATCATGCGCCGTTATGTGAAGGAGAACCTACTCACGTTCGAAGGCAAGAAATTGTTCCGCGAGCGCATCGCCGTGACCGCTAAATACGACTTGAGCCCAGCTGAACGACGCCTTTATGAGGCGGTCACCGATTATGTGACCGAAGGTATGGGCCGCGCCAAGGCCATGCAAGAACACGGCGACAAACGTAGAGGTCTCGCCGTCGGGTTCGCACTGACTGCGTTACAGCGGCGTCTCGCTTCGTCGCCCGAAGCGATTCTCCAGTCGTTAGGACGGCGGAAGGAGAAACTTACGAAGCAACTCTTGGACTCACAACGCACTGGGGGATTCCCGAAGGTCCGCCAGTCCGGGGGCCGCGCTTTCGATCTAGATGACCTTGACGTCGACGACTTCGGCGAAGAGGAGTTCGAGAGAATCGAAGACGAAGCGATCGAGAACGAGTTTTCGGCCGAGACCCTCGAAGAACTCGCGCGTGAGGTCGCGATGCTCCGCCTGCTCGAAGAAGAAGCTGCGAAAGTCAGGGCGTCGCGCGATGACCGCAAGTGGATCGAGCTGAGCAACATCCTGCACTCAGACGAGTTCAATGGTTTAGGCAAGTCCCGCAAGTTGATTGTGTTCACCGAGCACAAGGACACACTCCACTATCTCGAAGAACGCGTCAAGACCAAGCTTGGCAAGCCTGAAGCGGTTGTCACGATCCACGGCGGCATACGCCGGGAAGATCGCCGGCGCGTCCAGGACGCGTTCCGAAATGATCCGGCTGTTCGGATCCTCATAGCGACGGACGCTGCGGGCGAGGGCGTCAACCTTCAGCGCGCGAATTTGATGGTCAATTACGACCTTCCGTGGAACCCGAACCGTATCGAGCAACGTTTCGGCCGGATCCACCGCATCGGCCAGGAAGAGGTTTGTCACCTCTGGAACTTGGTCGCACATAACACCCGCGAAGGCGCAGTGTTCGAACGGCTCTTCACCAAGATAGAGAAACAGCGCGCGATATATGGTGAACAGATCTATGACGTGCTCGGCGACTCGGAAATCAATCGCTCGCTGCAAGAACTGCTTTTAGAAGCGATCCAATACGGCAACGATCCGGCGGTAATCGCGCGCGTTGATGAAATCATTGACTCCCATATCGGCGCCCGGCTTGAGGCAGCGCTCGAGGAGCGCGCACTCGCTTCGAACGTGCTGAATGACACTGGTCTTAAAGAGATCCGACATCGAATGGAAGAAGCTGCCGCCCGCAAGCTCGCTCCTGGGTTTATCGGAGCGTTCGTTCGTGCGGCCCTCGCCGATGTCGGGGGGCGGATCGTCGCGCGAGAAGCAGGCAAGTTCGAGATCACGCGTGTGCCAGCCACGGTCCGTTCGCGTGAGCGTGAGGCAGCTGCGGGTGGTCCTGTCCAGGCTGCTTACGAGCGAGTCACGTTCGACAAGGACTCGGGCGCGCGAAGTGATTCGGGAACTAAGGCGGAACTGATCAGCCCTGGCCATCCTCTCCTCAACGCTGTTGTCGCCACGACGCTCGATCGCCACGGGGCCACGCTCGCAGCAGGCACGACCTTTGTCGACCCCACCGATTCTGGGAGCACGATTCGCGCACTCATCTATCTTGAGCACGCCGTCACGGATGGTCGAATAGAGCACGGATCACGCAAGGTCGTTTCTCGACGCTTCCAGTTCGTCGAAGTCAACGATCTCGGCGATGTCACTGACCCTGGGGCCGAGCCTTATCTCAACTACGAACCGCTCGACGCGACAGCCCGTGGCCTGATCCGTGATATTGATTTTCAATGGGCAGATGATGGGATCGATCAGACCGGTCGGAGCTGGGCAACAGCCAACCTCGCCTCGCCGCACTACAACGAGATAGCAGATATAACGAAGGCGCGCATCGACCGCACGCGCAGCGCCGTCAAGGAACGTTTAGACAGCGAAATCCGCTACTGGGACGTCCGCACAGCCGAACTAAAACAGCAGGAACTCAACGGCAAAAAGACGCGGGTCAGTTCTGGTCGTGCCCGCCAACGCGCCGACGACATCGAAGCGCGCAAAGTTCGACGACTCCGCGAACTCGATCTTGAAGGCGATCTTGTGAGCCATGCACCGACAGTCGTAGCGGCCGCTCTCGTTATTCCGAAGGGGCTAATCGACAGGCTCGGCGGGAACAAAGCTGCCGAGCCAGACCAGGAGCGGATCAAAGACACCGACCGCCGCGCCGTCGCGGCAGTGATGGATACTGAACGCGCGCTCGGCCGTATACCGGAGGAGCAGCACCACAACAACCCAGGCTTCGACATCCAGTCTCGCGACCCAGCCACAGGAACGCTGTACCAAATCGAGGTCAAGGGTCACCGGCCAGACACAACCGAAATCAAAGTAGGAGCGAGGCAAGTTGTGCAGGCAAAGCAGAACCCCGAACGGTTCCGACTCGCTGTCGCACTGGTGCCTAACGACCCGACGGGAAATCCGACAGTGAGCTACTTCGTCCGCCCGTTCGACACATACGAACTACATCCAGCGCAGACCTATGTGCCGCTTAAAGTCGCCGACCTAATACCATTAGCCGTGGAGCCCCAATGACCTACAAGAAAAAACTGATCGAAGTCGGGCTTCCGCTTGCGAAAATCAACGCAGAGTCAATACGTGAAAAGTCGATCGTGCACGGGCATCCTGCAACTTTGCATCGGTGGTGGGCTCGACGTCCGCTAGCGGCCGTTCGCGCTGTTCTATTCGCGTCGTTAGTGGATGATCCGTCAGCACATCCAGATCTATTCCCCACTGAAGATGACCAGATGGCCGAGCGCAGGCGACTATTCGGCGTTATTGAGCGATTAGTTCCTTGGGAAGCCACAAGCGGCGACAGAATCTTGGACGAAGCGCGAATAGAGATTCTTCGGTCGTGTGGAGGTGATCTGCCCAATGTCCTAGACCCGTTCGCAGGCGGAGGTGCAATTCCACTCGAAGCGGCAAGGCTTGGGCTACCCACATTTAGTGGTGACCTCAATCCGGTCGCAGTCCTGATCCAACGCGCGATGCTCGAAATTCCAAGTCGGTTCGCAAACCGCGTACCAGTTCACCCTATGGCCCTGAACTCACAAGCATTTTGGAGTGGTTCCGAAGGCCTCGCTGCCGACGTCGAACACTATGGCCGGTGGATGCTGGCTAGAGCGATCGATAAAATTGGGATTCTGTACCCGGACGCGACAATGGAAGACGGCAAAAGGGTTACGCCTATCGCTTGGATCTGGGCTCGCACCGTTGAATCACCGGATCCGTCATGGCCAGGCCACGTGCCCCTAGTCAAGTCATGGGTGGTCTCAAGAAAGCCGGGCAAGCCGACTGTCTGGGTCGAACCGATCGCCGACTACGGTACGAAATCGATACGTTTCGAGATCCGTGTAGGTGGCAAGCCACCAGTAGGAACAGTCGATGGGGGCAATGGAACATGTATTGCCACAGGTACAGCAATACCCGGCCAGTATATAAAGAGTGAGGCCAACCTCGGCAAGATGGGCCAAGTGCTGATCGCGATAGCTGCCGAGGGCCCAAATGGCCGCGTGTACTGCCGAGCAGAACCGCAACTGGCTCCCTCTGAGTCACCGGCCGTTGATGGCGAGATAACAACAGCGGCGCTCCCGGTTGGCGGCCTGGGCTTCCGCGTGCAGGCCTACGGTATGAAGAAGTGGGTTGATCTCTTCTTGCCGAGGCAGTTGACCGCGTTGGCAACCTTTTCCGACTTGCTACCGGAAGTGCACAACAAGATTCTGGAAGATTCAAATGAACGCGATCTCGATGGGGCTGCACTGCACGCTGGCGGATCGCACGCACAGGCATATGCGGACGCCGTCGTAACCTACCTAGCGTTTGTCATAGACAAATGCGCCGATTACTGGTCGGGTGTTTGTAGTTGGCAAAGTGGTCTAGAAAAGATGCGCCCGACGTTTCCGCGCCAGGCAATCGCCATGACGTGGGATATTGCCGAGGCAAATCCATTCTCATCATCGTCAGGAAACTGGAATTCGATGTTGGATTGGGTGGTCAAAGCAGTCAGGCGCCTCCCGGCCACAAGCGCCGCAACGGTTATTCAGGCCGATGCGGCCGCAACCATTCGCCAAGTCGGCTTGAGCGTCATAGCTACGGACCCCCCGTACTACGACAACATCGGTTACGCAGACCTTTCTGACTTCTTCTATGGATGGCTGCGCCGCAATCTCCTTGAAATCTGGCCTGATGACCTAGCGACCTTGCTTACGCCCAAGGTTGACGAACTGATCGCTGATCCATCGCGCGCAGGCAGCAAGAACCAGGCAAAGACCCATTTTGAAGACGGCATGGCAAATGTATACAGAACTGCATACGAATACCACGACTCTCGGTTCCCTGCCACTGCCTTCTATGCATTCAAAGCGACAGAAACTACGGATGACGGCATCGCTTCAACTGGGTGGGAGACATATCTCACAGCATTGCTCAATGCGGGTTACACAATCACGGCTACATGGCCAATACGGACGGAACTTCCGTCCAAAATCGGAGCCAAGAAGAACATGTTGGCATCGTCGATCGTCATCGCTTTACGCCCGCGACATGTTGATGCGCCGTTAGCTACCCGCGGCGAGTTCATTGCTACATTACGGAACGAGTTGCCACGAGCGATCCGGACCTTGCAGTTGGAAAACATTGCGCCAGTAGACATGGCTCAATCTGCAATGGGTCCAGGTATAGCTGTGTATTCCCGCTATGCAAAGGTCGTAGAAGCCGATGGTTCTGCAATGACCGTACGGACAGCACTCGCATTAATCAATGATGTACTCGCCGAAGTCTTGTCTGGGGAGGAGTCCGAGTTCGATGCCGACACGCGATTCGCACTCACGTGGTTCGAACAATTCGGGCTCAACCCTGGGCCGTTCGGTGACGCCGACGTACTCGCGAAGGCCAAAGGCACATCGGTAGGCGGTGTCGAACAGTCAGGAGTCGTTGTCAGCAAAGGCGGCAAGGTGACCTTGGTTGAACGTGCAGACCTCCCAACTGAGTGGGACCCTGCTAATGACACACGGCTTGCCATTTGGGAAATCACACAGCACTTGATCCGAGCGCTTGAATCCTCGGAAGCCGAAGCTGCCCGGATTCTAAAACGAATTGGTGGCGGGTTAGGCGAACGTGCTTGCCAGCTCGCCTACCTGCTTTATGAAATCTGTGATCGTAAGAAATGGTCAGCTGAAGCAAGCGCCTACAACATGCTGGTTACGGCCTGGCCGGAGCTCGTCAAGCTCGCCGCTGGTGAAGACGGCGGCGCCGATCCGGAAAGCCTATTTTGATGGAGGGTAAGTAGCTATGGCGATGTCGAACAACGACAGGATCAGCCGGGCGCTCGATGCACTATGCGAAGGCATCCGACCGGTCTGCGAAGTGGTTTGGGCGGCCGCCTACGGTGACGGCTGGCTCGAACAAGTGCATAGCAACGATCGCGCCGCAGTCGGTTTCGCTGATGCGAACGATCTCACGTTCTTACTTAAGGGCATGCACAACACATGGCAAGAAGTATGGCGTCACCGCCTTGGCCAAGCCGAGCGCGCATATACGAGCGAGTTACGCGACACCCGGAACCGTTGGGCACATGGTGGGAAGTTCTCGACCGATGACACGTATCGGATGCTCGACACAGCGGAGAGGTTACTGACATCTGTCAGCGCAATTGAACAGGCCAATCTCGTGCAAGCGTTGAAGCGAGATCTTCAGCGCCAAATTGTTGACCTTCAAGCGAGCGGGGAACGGCGTAAATCATCAGCGAAAGCGACTGAGGGTGAACCTCTTCAGGGCCTGGCGCCGTGGCGCTCGATCGTCACGCCGCATGCAGATGTCGCTAGTGGCAACTTCGAACACGCCGAATTCTCTGCTGACCTTTACCAGGTCGCGACAGGCAACGCAGAGCACGAGTATCAGGACCCGGTCGCGTTTTTCAGTCGGACCTACCTGACACGGGGGCTCGTCGCTCTATTGAAAAGTACAGCCAGCCGACTAAGCGGCCGCGGCGGCGCTCCAGTCATCGACCTGCAGACAAACTTCGGTGGCGGCAAGAGCCACTCGATGATCGCGTTGTATCACATGGCATCGGGTCTCGCTCCTGGCGAATTGCCTGGCATCGGAGAGATGTTCGCAGAACATGACCTGGCATTACCGAGTCGTATTGCCCGCGCTGTTGTTGTTGGACAGTGGATATCTCCAGCATCGCCGTCTGTGAAAGCCGATGGCACGACGGTGCATACAATTTGGGGGGAGATCGCCTACCAACTCGCTGGCATCGATGGCTACAAACTCGTCGAGGCCGAGGACCTGTCTGGGTCGAATCCGGGCAAGAAACTCATTGATCTGTTTCGCTTAGCGGGTCCTTCGATCGTTTTAATTGACGAATGGGTCGCATATGCGCGGCAATTGCCGTCGCGCGATAACGAACCTGCACTGATAGGAGGGCACTTCGACACGCAGTTCACATTCGCACAGGCGCTCACCGAAGCGGCTGCCGCCGTGCCCGATGTGGTGATACTCGTTTCGATTCCTGAGAGCGCCATCGAAGTAGGCGGAGACAAGGGACAAGCAGCACTCGACCGCTTGACGCATGTAGTTCGTCGGACGTCTGAACAGTGGAAGTCTGCTGACGACGATGAGAGTTTCGAGATAGTTCGTCGTCGTCTGTTCGAACCCATGACACCAGAGAATGCCCGCGCGCGCGACGGTGTAATTAAGGCGTTCTGCGACTTCTACAGGCAGAGAGAAAAAGAGTTTCCGAGCGAGGTCACTGAGAAGGCCTATCGCCACAGAATGGAACTTTCCTATCCCGTGCACCCTGAGCTCTTCGATCGGTTATACAAAGACTGGTCGACACTCGACCGATTCCAACGAACGCGTGGCGTATTGCGCCTAATGGCAACACTGATTTCGGCGCTATGGCAAAGCGGAGACCAGAACCTTCTGATAATGCCAGGAACGATCCCACTCGACGCTCCGCGAGTCAATTCCGAGATCACCAAGTATCTCGACGATGTTTGGGATGCAGTTATCAGTTCCGACGTCGATGGCCCGAACGCATTGCCGTTACGTCTCGACAAAGACAATGCTGTCCTCGGTCGTTATTCCGCGACTCGCCGAGTGGCTCGCGCTGTGTTTCTAGCTTCTGCCCCGAGGGCCAGGGACGAAGCACACCGCGGGATCGATTTGAAACTCATCACGCTCGGGGTAGCGCAGCCTGGTGAATCGCCAGGAACTTTTGCCGACGCGCTACGACGGCTTTCTGGCGACGCGACTTATCTCTATGTAGACGGTGCACAGTACTGGTACTCCCTACGAATGAACATCATCCGGCTTGCGTCTGACCGGGCGAACTCGAACTTCACAGACGACAATGCTGACGACGAGATCAAACGTCGGCTCCAAGCCAAGCAAGCACTGGGTCCGTTCACAGCGGTTCATGCATTTCCCGATGGACCGGGCGACATCACCGATGATGATGACGGCGTCCACCTAGTGGTGTTACCAGCGCGCGCCCACCACGTGCCGAACAGCGATGTGTCGCCCGCGATAACGAACGCTGCAGAAATCCTGTCGCAACGCAACGCAGGACCGCGCCTTAATCGCAACATGCTCATCTTCTGCGCAGCGTCCGAAGCGCGCCTTGTTGAACTTCGGACTGTGACACGTCAATACCTCGCGTGGAAGTCGATTCTTGAAGACGCTAAGGCAGAAAAGTTCGAGGCGACGAAGGCCGACGAATCCACAGCGGCCGTGAAACTGAGCGAAACTGACGACACCGTCAAGCGTCAAATCGCCGAGACATACCAACACATCCTGGTCCCAGAACAGACTCCGGGAACTCCCGAGATCCGCTTTTACCAGACCAAACCCTCTGGGACTGGCACTCTCGCCGAACGCGTCGCCAAGAAGCTCGGTTCTGAAGAGCGTCTTATTTCCGCGTATGGCGGAACAAGAATACGAATGGACCTCGACCGAGTTCCTTTGTGGAGCGACCAGTTTGACATCAACGTTGCTGAACTCTGGAAGGCTTATTGTCGTTATCCCTACCTACCTCGGCTCGCCAACTTCGAAGTGCTCGCGCGCGCCATAAGCGACGGCGTTTCCAAGATGGCGTGGCAGAGCGAAACATTTGCCTATGCCGAAGCGCGAGACGGTGATCGCTGGCTCGGACTCAAATGCGCATCACATGTCGATGCGCGGCCGAGCGGGCTACTCGTGCACCCCACGGAAGCACAAGCTCAGTTCGATGCAGCCTTGCCCGAAACCACTGGATCCGCGGAAGGCGACACGACTTCAGGGCAGGAGTCTGGCGGTAAAGCTGGTGAACCGAAAGCTGCACCTAAGCCGGGTGTAGCCGACCCGAAGACCTACTACGGCCAATTCAAACTGGACCCAGTGCGTGCTGGCCGTCAGCTCAGCGACATCCTGCCGAACATAGTTGACCAGCTAGCAAAAGTCCCCGGCGCCGACGTGACCATCACGCTTGAGATCAACGCCTCGTCGGATGGCTACGACGAGAAAGTGCGGCGAGTAGTCACTGAGAACGGCAACCAACTCGGATGCAAAAGTCAAGAATTTGAATGATGGGTTCGAGGAAAAGCGGAAGTTATCAACACGGGCTTCTAGCGCCCGATCTCGCTGACATCTGAGTAGGAGAATCAGTATGGAAATAACACCGACTAAACGGAGACTCGATCGTCTCATCGAAGATGCAGCGGAAGGAACTATGTGCCTTCCGAACTTCCAACGCGATTTCGTTTGGCGCCGCGATGAAGTCGCAGACCTCGTCCGATCGGTGCTTCGTGGTTACTTCATAGGATCCCTCCTGCTGCTCCACTCAGACCCACGGAACCCTCCCTTCGCTCCTGAACCCGTTCGCGGAGCGAAGCCTCCCAAGTCGCCCGTTGAACCAAAGCTCCTCATTCTCGACGGCCAGCAGCGCGTTACATCGATGCTTTATGCACTCACGGCGCCGGACCTCGGGCTCAAGAATTCAAAACACCGAGGCTCTTCTTCGTTGATCTCGATGCTCTGGTCGATGACCTTGACTCACATGACATTGTCTTTGATCGTCGCCCAAATGATGCGAAGCGCGACGGTCTCGACACAAGCGTGGGTCAGTGGACACAACACAAGCTTCCATGCACAGCGCTCTTCACAGCGAAGGCGTACACGAAATGGAACAACGGATTCGACGATTGGCTCCGTGACAATCGACCGACCGACCACGCTCGATTCCGTGATGAATGGAGGAATCAATGGCAAGAGGCTGTTGATCGTTTCCGGTCTTTCGAAGTCCCTGTTGTCGAACTCCCCCTTGTCACCGAAGGCGACGAAAACGCGATCGGGCGCGTCTGTGCGATCTTCGAGAAACTCAACTCGACGGGCCAGCCGCTATCCGTCTATGACTTATTGACCGCTCGCCTGTATAGGTCAGGTATCAACCTCCATGTATTGTGGAAGGAGTCTTGCAAAGATAACAAGCTTCTCGATGAGTGGTCTGAAGGCAAGGCTGACACAAACAACTTCGGTGTACTCGTGCTCCGCACACTTGCATTGCTTCGTAACCTCGAACCGAAGATCAAGACGCTCATCAACCTCGATCCCAATGACTTTGCGAAAGACTGGCGCCGGGCGGCGAAGGCATTCAACAGCGCAATTGAGCTAATGACAAACACGAGCGTCGACGGCTTCGGAGTCTTCGCTCAAAAGTGGCTACCAGGCAACGGACTTATCCCCGTTCTCGCCGCGTTGCGAGCCGTAATTGAGGACAACAGTTTTGGGTCGAAGGAGCGGAGCGATTTGCGCCGTTGGTATTGGTCGAGCGTATTCCTCGAGCGTTACTCAGGGTCAGTGGAATCGACGGCAAGGCGCGACTTTGCTGAGTTCGTCGACCACTGGAGCAACGATGGTACGCCGCCGTCGATTTTTTCCGAGGCGCAAGTCCGCATAGGGGCAACCGGGTACTCGGTGCGAGAATCCGCAAGCCACGCCAGTGCCGTGTATTCCGGCATCTTCTGCCTGCTTGCCATAAAAGGTGCGCGGGACTGGAAGGCCAGCGAGTCGATCGAGCTACACAAGCTCGATGACCATCACATATTTCCGAAGGGCTTCCTCCACAAGAATGGGTTCGACACCGGACGCGACAAGAAGACCATTAACTCGATCGTCAATCGGACTTTGATTTCCGAAACAACGAATCGAAAGATTGGCGCGGCATCCCCAGGCGGGTACCTCCTGGACAAGGAGATCTTTGAAAGTGATCCAGCACAACTGCTGGACTCGCATTTCGTAAACGAACAGGCGATAAAGGCAATGCTGAACGCCGATGATGACCAGGAGCCAGCGATGGTACGGGCATTGTTTGGAGAGTTCCGAGCAGCTCGCGAAGAGAGCATCATCGCAGCGATTCGTGATGCATGCGGCATATCGGCAGTTAGCGTGTACGCAAACGTGGATGAATTTGACGACGAACCCGATTACGACGACGACGAGGATGACGAAGCCGCCAGATCCACGTACCGAGGTATGTCCGACAATGGAGATTCTGCGCCGAAGATAGTGTCGACATTCTTAGGTTGGCCAAGCATGTTGCTTCCCCTCGGGCCGGATCACTAGTAAGTAAAAACGCCTGTGTGCGGGATGGCTACGGGTCTCCCATCTCAAAAAAAAGGGGTACGGGTCAAATCCATCATGAGCCGGTCCACATTGAGAGCGGCGCCCGTAGAGTCGTCAGCGGATAACAATCTGGGCGCTTGGCTGCAAAAAATTATCGCATGGCGAATGGGGGATGTTGCGGAATACTCCAACCCAAAAAAGGAAGTGCTATGTAGAGCGCTGGCTTCAGTGTTTCGTTTGGTGGCCGATACTGAGGCGGGCGGTATTCACCTCGAACTGGCTACCTCCTGCATGTCAAGGACTTGCAGCTAGGTGTCACGTCGACCAAGGAGCACTCACCACAATCTGCCGCCGCCGCTGCCCCACCAGTTAAGGCCGGTTCTGCACGAACGGCCTTGCAGACAACGCCAGATATATTGCGCGTTCCATTCTAGGTCGCCTAGCGTGCCATTTAGGTCGTCGATTGTTTTCTGCTGGTCGTCTACGGTTCGCTGTAGGTCAACTACCGTTCGCTGTAGGTCTTCAACCGTCCGTGCTAGCGGAGCACCATTCGGCGCCACTCGGCGAGTTCCTAACGTGTGCTTTACGAGCTCGTCTAACTCGCTCGTAAGAGCAGCGAGTTCCCCGTCTAGGGCCACTAATTCGTCCTCCGAATTCTCCAATCGAGGATCTATATCCAAGACGCATCTGTCAATATTGTCCTTGCACCAGGTCTCCCTAGGGTCGACTTCTGGTGCCGGCGAATTCGAGTTTTGTTTTGGATCCTCGCTCCCGTCGCCGCTGATGGGGGCGACGACAAAGACGCCGACAAGCATCAAGATTCCCACTGTCATCACGGCGCCGGTCAGCCATCTCTGCATTGTTAATCCCTCCATAGTGAAATCCTCACTCATCATACTTGTATAGGCCTTTTGTAATGTCGGCTGCGACTAGGTCGCTACTAAACACCATGATGCGGCGCACTCAGGTCGACCTATCTGACTAACGATTCAGGGTGAATCGAGAAGACGCCGATACCTGTCTCCTTTTGATGGCCGTAACATAGGGTCAAGGCGTGCGGGTTGTCGCGAATGGATCGGTTAGCTGTCAAGCAGATCGACTAGGGGTTGCATTCGAACCAAATCAAGGCAACTGTCGCACGCTCTCCGGTGTGGGGGATGCGAGGTCGTGGGCGACGCGTAATGGCGGCCACTTGCTGAGTCGATCAAGAGCATCAGCGACGATGATGCAGCAACTCGGGCACAGATCCTTGCCCCAGTAGGTCCTGATCAGCCGTTCGGCCTCGACCTTGCATCGGTCGCATCCCCTCACCGCAAGTCTCCGAATAGATCTGCATCGAATTCAACGCACGACTCAGTTGTAGCGGGTGTACCGGGTGTAACGAGTTCCTTAGATGGGCCGCCGTCTATATCTAGCGCCGGTGGGAGGTAACGGCCCCAGGAGTCGATGAAATCAGCCCGTCTGTATCCCCGGACGACGGCACATCCGAGACGGAACTGTTGCGGAACAATTCCGTAGTCCTTGAGGAGTTTGGCGAGGTAGGTCGGTTTCAGTGGCACTCCCCGAATGTCGGACCATGGGGACTCGTCGACTTCGTGAAGCTTGTTGAGGATGTCGGTTGTAGGGATCATGTCGCGGCAATCGGCCTCAAAAATTCCGCGAATGTCGGCGAGAAGGTGAACGCCACGGCTGATCCCCCGATCAGTTGCGGCAATTACTATCGCGCTACAAGCTGCTCGAGCATCTCCTGGCCAGTTGCCGCCTGCAGCATCTGCTATGGCGAGAATTGGTTCCCACACGTCGGCTGGTCGGTCCATGACGCCATGAGGCATATCTGGTCTGAGTTCGCCGAGGCGACCACAGTTGTGTTTCGACCACGCTGCTATTCGGTCCCTAAGTGAGTGCGCTACCGGTGTCATGGCACCAAGCCGAAAGTCTTCTCTGTGATCTTCAGGGCGACGGCGCCGCATCGGGATCACGATGGACCGGTCCATGATCGTGTCGGGGAGAATTCCGAGACCGGCCAAGGCAACCGCGCAATATGCCGGGAACGCTTTAACGTCCATCTTCGCGCCTTCACCGACGCATCGGAAGGTTTGGGCCCCTCGTCTATGCCCGGCATTCACGAGAGCCCGGATGTCCTCGTGTTGCTTCGCTGTTTGAGGACCTAGGTAGGAGTCCGCTTCATCCAGGAGGAGAGTCGGACGTTCCTTCTCGATTATTCGGAACAGTGCCGCCTGCGTGATATTCACCGTGTTCCTTGGATTCGGTGCATGCAACTCGATGAGTTCAAGGAGCCTTGATTTACCTGAGCGAGGCTCTGGCGACAAGATCGCAAGGCGCGGCGTTGATTCCGCTGCATCCATGCAGTGGGTATGGATGATCCACAGGGTCGCAGCAACTCCGTGATGTTCAGAGGGGAATGCCACAAATCTCCCGAGGGTGGCATGAAGTTCATCGGTTAGTGGGCCAAGTACCTCCCATCCTACGTGTTCATGTTCCACTTGAGAGTCCGATACACCCGCTACATCCGTTACAGGGTCGATCTCCGAAATGTCAAGCAATTCGAGATCGTCTAGTGACAATCCGGCATCGAGATAGTCGGAAATATCTGACCCGACTGTTGAACGGCAGATGTCGACACGTGCCGCGGTCAAGTTGATGGATCGGTAGACGTTTGCGGCGTGGCTTAGTCCGGGTCCGTCGTTATCCGCGATGATCACGCATTCACGGTCGGCGAAATACTTCGCCCAGTTGTTTTGCCACTTGCCCGCTCCTCCAGCGTTGCACGTTGCTACTTCACCTATAGTCGCGAGTCGCTCGCAGTCCTTTTCGCCTTCGACTATAAATACCCGTCGGTCTTCACATTCTGTCGAGATGAGTTCTGGAAGGCGATAGGGGAGACGTAGAACGCCTTTCAGATTCCATATCCAACCACCGTTTGCATCGGGGCGGCGTTGACGGAAATCCTTGGGGCTATACCGCACGACTTGATAGGCCAGCACTCCTGCCTTGTCGCGATAGTCATAGGTCGCGACCTCGACGCGGTCTTCTTTTTTGCTACCTAGTGCCTTCTTGACGAAGAGATCGGATCGTTTGAGCCCGATCGCATTCACTATCTGCTCGGTCGAGCAACCTGCGTGGCACTTGACTAGAGCCCGCCCATGTGCACCCCCCGCAACAGACAGTGACGGATTTCGGTCCTCATGGGAAGGGCAGAGAGCCATCCAGCTATTACCGCTCCGCTTCACCCCGTCGAGTTTGCTGAGTAGCAATTCAACAGGTCCGTTCGGCGATACGTTGGCCGCATTCATGCCACACCGCCCATTGGAAAGTTTGAAATGCCGTTAGCAGCAACATAAACATCACCGATAAGTCGGTCGATTTCAGTTGCAGGTATCCGGCGTGCCCTGCCGAGCTTCATCGAATGAAGTTCGCCACGCGCGATCATGTTGTGGATGTGCTGGCGGGATACGCCGAGAGCTTCAGCTAATTCAGCTGGTGAAAATGCGATACGCGAACTCAAAGTTCGCTCAGCGGAAGAGAGTGACGATGACAAAGCGGCCCCTTTCAGGGGTCCGGTGCGGTGCCATCTCCGCGTGCGACTCGCCAAGCGATTTAGTTAAGTTGCAATCGTACCACAGCGCTTAGACACAGTAATGGACAGTCGTCTTCTGTCCTCTGGGAGCTGGCTCTGGCAGCGTGCCTAGATCGATATAGACGGTCGTATTGCAGTCCGGGCAATATCCAGGTATCGAGGTTCCGCCATCGACAGCCGTAGACCAGTAATGCCTTGATTGGATACGCCCGGCGGCTTTCGCTACGGCGAATTCAGCGCTCGTTAGATCGCGCTCAGTAAACGTGATGCCAAATTGGCCGTCAGCATTCATGCCGGTCAATACGGTGTCCGAGGTTTCAGGTCGAACTACGCGACTCGTATAAGCACGTGGACCATTCGGGGTAGCGATTACTACCCCGATCAGCGAACTCGTGCCCCGACAGTGGTGATTGAGTCTCAGCAATACCAAAGGATGCCGTTCCCAAGATTCTGGTAGTGCGCCGAGTTGAATGTGTGCGCGTTCAGCGGGCGACGAGCGGGTCACAGCCGGATTCCATGCGTGAGAAATGTACGAGACCGGCTGACTCTGTTGTCTGCGATGAACTGGCTTCTTGGGTGTTGATTCATCCGAGGGCCTTTTGCATGGCGTTGGCTGCTTCGGTTCGGGCTTCTTCGAATAGGTGGCCGTAGACGTCGGCGGTGACACGAATTGAGGACTGGC
>SXGT01633956.1_pt1 | contig 25440 bp, 25 predicted proteins | sample 3176221 | NCBI WGS metagenome assembly SXGT01 (sample SAMN11356862, study PRJNA531348) | freshwater metagenome | isolation source: freshwater sample F1-120 | place: China: Fuxian Lake, Yuxi | collected 2017-12-25
CGAGCGAACACCGCGCAGCGAACGAAGCCGAATGGAGCGAGCCGGTTTTGCGAGCGGAAGCAGGCGAAGAGGAAGCGAAGCCGTAGACCCGTGAGTGAGCGCCAGCGAGCGAACACCGCGCAGCGAACGAAGCCGAATGGAGCGAGCCGGTTTTGCGAGCGGAAGCAGGCGAAGAGGAAGCGAAGCCATAAACATGGAGCGAGGCCCGCCAGGGCCGACGCGGAAGCAGGCGAAGAGGAAGCGGAGCAAGAGACATGGATCTGGTGTTGGTGCGGCACGCGGAGCCGGTGCGGTTGACCATGGCTGACACCGGGGGGACGCCGGCGGATCCTTCGCTGACGGACCGCGGGCGCGATCAGGCGGCTCGGCTGGCCGAGTGGCTCGCACGCGAGTCGTTCGATGCGCTCTACACGTCGTCGAAGGCGCGAGCGATCGAGACCGCGGCGCCCGTCGCTGCGAAACTCGGCCTGGATCCGGTCATCGACGACGGATGGCTGGAGTACGACGCCCGATCGCATGACTACATCCCCATGGAGGAGATGCGCGCCACGAAGGACCCGCGCCTCGCGGCGATGTACTCGGGCGATTGGTCGAGCTTCGGCGACGCCGACCCCGACGTGTTCCGGATCCAGGTGGCCGAGGCGCTCGAACGGACGATCGCGAAGCACGGCGGAGAACGCGTGCTCGTCGTCTGTCACGGCGGCGTGATCAACGTCGCACTCGCATTGGTCCTGGGTCTCGAACGCGATCTGTGGTTCGAGCCCGACTACACGTCGATCTCCCGCGTCGTGGCGTCTCGTGGTGGTGTGCGGTCGGTCGTCGCCGTGAACGAAACTGGACACTTGGTTGCGACGAGGGACCCCCGTTGACGGTGCGAGTCGAGCGCGACGGTCCGGTCACGATCGTGACCATCGATCGCGCGCACGCGCGCAACGCGGTCGACGGTCCGACCGCGGCTGTGCTCGCCGACGCGTTCACCGAGTTCGCGGACGACGACACGAGTTCGGTTGCCATCCTGACCGGAGCGAACGGCACGTTCTGCGCGGGCGCGGACCTGAAGGCGGTCGCGGAAGGTCGGGGCAATCCGACTCGCCGTGAAGGTCGCGGGCCGATGGGACCGACACGGATGGCGCTGCCCAAACCGGTGATCGCAGCGGTCGAGGGGTTCGCGGTTGCGGGCGGACTCGAGCTGGCGATCTGGTGTGACCTTCGGGTCGCGGCGCGAGACGCGACGTTCGGCGTGTACTGCCGACAATGGGGAGTACCACTGATCGACGGCGGCACCGTGCGCCTCCCCCGCCTGATCGGCCCCGCCCGAGCGCTCGACCTCATCATCACGGGGCGCGGCGTGTCTGGCACCGAGGCATACGACATCGGGCTCGCGAACCGCGTGAGCGAACCCGGCGAGGCACTCGCCGACGCGCTGGTGTTGGCTCACGAAGTCGCCTCGCTCCCGCAAGGCTGTCTGAACCACGATCGCCTGAGCAGCTACGAACAGTGGGGACTACCGCTCGACGCCGCGATCGCGAACGAGTTCGAGCACGGCATCGCCGTGATCCGATCCGGCGAAACCCAGCAAGGCGCGGCCCGCTTCGCCGCCGGCGAAGGCCGCCACGGCACCCCCACCACCTACCGAGCGCGTACCGGCGTCACTAGTGCGCGACATAGCGCGCACTAGTGACGCCGGTTTGAAGTAAGGACGATCCAGATGGCACATCCGAGAGATGAGGTCGAAGCGGCGTTTCGCACGCAGCGTGAGTTGAACGACCAACAACGTTGGGACGAGTACTGCAACCTGTTCACCGACGACGGTGTCTACGTCGAGCACGAAATGGGGACGTTCGTCGGCCCCGAGGCGATCAAGGCGTGGATCATCCCGACGATGGCACCGCTCGTCGATGCCAAGTGGGAGTACCCGATGGAGTGGCACACGATCGACGGCGATCGCATCATCTTCAAGTGGCGCAATGTGCTGCCGAACATCGACGGTCGTGACGGCGGGTTCGAGTTCGCGGGCGTGACGGTGCTCGAGTACGCCGGCGACGGCAAGTTCTCGCTCCAGGAGGACATCTACAACATGAAGGAGTGCGAGGCCGTGATGCGCGACTGGTTCGCCGCAGGTGGCAGCCTCTGACCGCTCCTCCGGGCGCGCGGACATTCGTCCGATCGAGTCGTACGCTCCGCAGGCATGACCCCTGCGCGAAAGATCCGAGTCGCGCTCGTCGTGGGTGCATGTTCGACAGTGTCGTGGCTGGCTTTCGGGATCATTGCCCGGGCCTACGGGACGGACGGCCGCGCCTGTGGTGGCCCCATCGTCGCACGAGCGCCGCTTGCCGTTTGGATCGCCATGCTCCTCAGCGGGGCCGCCATGACGGCTTGCGCGGAGGCTTGGGCACGTACCTCGTTCGGTCGGAATAAGGTCCGCCGACGTCTGATTCCGATCGTCGCCGCGTTGGCCTGGATCGCTTCGGCCGGATGGTTCCTCCTGATGCAGTTTGCGCTGGGGAACAGCGGTTGTATCTACGGTCGGCCGAAGCGGGATCGTGACGGGCGGGCAAGCTTGCCGAGTACGCGGCACCGGCGTCGAGTCGGTCGGTCGTCGCCGTCGAGTCGCTCGTTGACACGTCATTGGTTGCAGATCGCGCGAGGTGAGTACGCGTCGATCGGCGCGTTCGTCGATCTCGAACAGTCGCTGCTCGCGCTCGGCGCGCCCGACGCCCTCGTCGCCGGTTGCCGACGCGCCCAAGTACAGGAGCGTCGACACGCTGCTCTCGCCGCGGATCTCGTCGAGCGATGGTCGGGAGCCCGCCCGAGGTTCGTCCACGAGGCATCGCCCACGATCACCACCGACCTCGCACGCATCGCTGCCGAGTCGTACCTCGACGGCTGCCTCAACGAGGGTGCGGCCGCGGCCGAAGCAGCGGTGCGCCGCGACGGTGTTACCGACCAACAAGTTCGCGCCGTCCTCGACGTGATCGCGACCGACGAAGCCGAACACGCCGAGCTCGCCTGGACGATCATCGAGTGGGCAGTCGCAGTCGACGCCCCCACGACCATCCGGGCCTTGGAGTCGGCACGAGCGCGCACCACCCCGGCCCGGCGCGGGATCCGGCGACCCTTCTGGATGACCACGGCCCGAGCCCGCACGCTGGGCTGGATCGACCCGGAACTCTGTCGTCGTGTCCACCCCGACATCGTCGCCGCGGCCGAAGCCCGACTCTCGAAGGTCCTCGAGTCAGAAGCCAGCGAGTGCGACGCGCGCGACACCCCCGACTGCGGTGAACGACCCTCCGACCACCACTCGTTTGGTTGCAACGTCGAGCCCGATCGCCTGCACGACACCGTTGGCGTTCGGGTTCCAGGCTGACGCGGAACCGGTCGTGAGGTCGATCGACGCGACCCGGTTTCGAGTCGTTGCGCCGACGCTCGTGAACGCACCGCCAACGTAGGCCCGGTTGCTGCCGGCATCGACCACCACGGAATACACCGACGCGTTCGAGTTGGGGTTCCACGTCGTCGCGACACCGGTCGCGGTCGCCACCGCGGCGAGACGACTGCGCGCCGTGGCTCCGTTCACGGTCACGAAATCGCCGCCGAGGTACAACGTCGCACCGGTCGAGTCCAGCGCGATCGTGCGCACCACTCCGGCGACGTTCGGGTCGAACGCGTTCGGCGCACCCGTCGCCATCGAAGCCGCCGCGAGGCGATTGCGAGCGACGGTCGACCCCGAAACCTGGGTGAAGTCGCCGCCGAAGTAGGCGATGCCGCCATTCGGATCCACTGCGATCGTGCGCACGATGCCGTTGGCGTTCGGATCGAACGCCGTGACTGCGCCGGTGGCGGTCGAGAGCGCACCGATTCGATTGCGCGTTGCACCCGCAAGCGACGAGGCGCCGCTGAAGTCGCCGCCGACGAAGATCGTTCCCGAACTCGCATCGAGCGCGAGCGTGCGCACCACATTGTTCACGTTCGGCGCGAACGAGGTGAGCGACGAGGTCGTCGCGTCGAATGCGGCAAGCCGGTTTCGCGTCGTCGATCCGTTCGCCACGACGAAGTCACCACCGGCGTACAACACACCGTTGGCCGCGTCGTAGGCGAGCGCGCGTACCGCGGCATCGACGCCTCCGCTCCACGATGTCACCGTGCCACCGAGCAGATCGACCTTGGCAAGTCGGCGATGGGCCACACCACCCGCCGCGACGAAGTCGCCCGCGACGAACGCCGCATCCCCGTCGATCACCACCGCGAAGACATTCGGGGTCGTCGCGCCGGTGAACAACCGGGGCGAGGCCACGCTCACGGGCGTCTGAACGGCGGGCACACCCGCGTACCGCGTCCAGCTTCCCGTCGCATACAGATCGGACGATGTGAACGCGCCCGCGACGGTCAGTTCGGGACCGGACCGGGCAATCGCAAAGACCGTTCCCGAAACATTCGGTGACCAGTCGATGAGTGCGCCCGAAGCCCGATCCCAGGCGGCGAGTCGGTTCCTGGTCAACGCTCCGCCCGCACCGGTCGTGAACGCGCCACCGGCGTAGATGACGTCGCCGTCGATCCGCAAACTCCACACGTCGGTTCCCGCGCCGGTCGGCAACGCCGGGTTCCACGCCGTCACCGAACCGGACTCGGTCACGGCACCGAGCTTGGAGCGAGCGGTGCCGCCGAGGGTTCCGAACGCGCCGCCGATCACGATCGTCCCGTTGTTTGCGTCGCGCGCCATCGCACGCACCGAGTTGTTGGCCGCCGGATTCCACGCGTGCAACGCGCCGGTGGTCGCCTCGACCCGCGCCAGCCGGCTTCGCGCGGCGCCACCGACCATCGCGAAGTCGCCGCCGAGGTACACGCCGACGGGCGACGGAACGATCACGTTGATCGTGCTCGACGAATTCGGATTCCAACCATTGAGGGCTCCTGTGGAGAGATCGAACGCGGCCGCGCGGTTGCGACCGACCCCACCAACGGCGGTGAACGTGCCACCTGCAAACAGTGTGGATCCGTCGATCGCCAGCGCGTTCAGGGTGGCGTTGACGTTCGGGTTCCACGCGTTGACCGTCGACCCCGAAACCGGAAACGAGGCAAGCCGGTTGCGGGCCGTTCCACCATTCACAGTCGTGAACGCACCCCCGACGAAAACGGTTGTTGCGGTTGCGTCGAGCGCAAGTGCGTTCGCAGCGTTGTTCAGATTCGGGTTCCACGGTGTCACGGTGTCGGAAGCGAGGTCGATCGACGCAAGCCGGTTCCGTGCCATGCCACCGACGTAGGTGAAGGAGCCTCCAACGAACAACGTCGACCCACTTCGCACGATCGCGTTGACGGTGCCCGTCGCGTTGGGAGCCGTCACCGTCAACGCGTCGAGCACCGCAGTCCCGGTCGGCGCGCCCGATACCTGCGCGAGAGTCTCACGAGTCGAACCCGAGACGGTCGGGAAGCTGCCGCCGAACCAGACGCGACCGGTCGCCGCGTCATGGGCAAGCGCACGAGCAGTGCTCGACGCGGTCGAGATGTTCGGGTTCCACGCCGTCGGGGCACCGGACGCGACCGCGATCGACGCGACCCGATTCCGAGCAACGCCGCCGATCGACGTGAAGCTGCCGGCTACGAAGACGTGTGCGCCTCCGTCGTCGACCCGAACCGCATGGACGCTTCCGTTCGCGTCCGGGTTCCAAGCGTTCGCCACCGACGAAGTCGCCGGGATCGACACCAGGCGGTTGCGCGCCGTCGCGCCGTTGACCAGGGTGAAGTCGCCGCCCGCGAACACGTTCGTCGCGGTCGCGTCGAGCGCGATCGAACGCACGAGACCGTTCAGATTCGGATCCCAGGTCGAATCGACGGTTCCGGTCGAAGACACCCGGACCAGTCGATTGCGCGGCACCCCACCGACCGAAGTGAACGCGCCCCCGACGTAGAGACGAGCGTTCCCCACGTCGTAGCTGAGCGCGTACACGGTGGGACTCGAACCGCCGCTCGTGTTCGCAATCCAACTCGACGCCAAGCCCGTCGTCGTCGAGATCTTGGCGAGCCGAGTCCGGTTCTCGGAACCTGCCCGTGCGAATGTCCCGCCGACGTACACCGCGCTCCCGCCTGCGTCGACCGCGATCGCATACACGGTGGCGTCGGCGCCGGGCGACCACGCGGTCGGAGTTCCCGAGCTGTCGATCGCGGCGAGACGTTGACGATACGAGCCACTGATCGACAGGAAGTCACCGCCGACGTAGACGGTGCCCACGCTCGCGTCGACGGCGATCGACCACACGGTGCCGTCGGCTTGGGGAGCCCACGAAGTCACGGTCCCCGTCGACACGTCGATGGCGCCGAGCCGCTGGCGACGCGACCCGTTGAGGTACGTGAAGTCGCCCGCGACGTAGAGCGTGTTGCCGTTTCGCACCATGGCGTTGATCGAGCCGTTCGTGCCGATGTCGATCGTCGATGGGATCGGCTCGTCGCTCGCCGGATTGGTCGGTCGGGTCACGACCGTCAAGGAGCTGCGGTCGACACCACCCGCGGTCGTGAACGCGCCGGCGATCGCGACGCGGTGACCGATCGGGTCCAACGCGACGGTCGACACGAGCCCATCGAGGTTCACGTCGTGACGAACGGGATTTCCGGTCACGGTGCTCAACGACGCGAACCGGTTGCGATAGCTCCCCGCGAGCGACGTGAAGGCCCCGCCCGCATACGCAAGGTCGCGAGCCGGGTCGACAACAACCGCGTAGACACTGGCGGAGGCCGACGGATCCCACGCATTCGCGAGCGCGTCGTCGATCGACACCGCAGCCAAGCGATTCCGAGTCGCTGCGCCGATGTTCGTGAAGTCGCCACCGACGTAGAGCAGGCGACTTGCCGCGTCGAGCGACAGTGCACGGACCGTGCTCGAACTGTTGGGATCCCACGCGGTCTTGGCGCCCGTACCCATCAGAATCTCGACGAGATAGCTCTGACCGGCGCCACCGATCGTCGTGAATCCGCCGCCCGCGTAGAGACGGTCGCTCGCGCCGTCGTAGACGAGCGCGTTGACGGTTCCGTTGGCGCTCGGATCCCAAGCGTTGGGTGCGCCCGCCGCCAGGTCGATCGACGCGAGACGATTGCGCGTCAGTCCCGAGATCGTCGTGAAGTCGCCGCCGACCACCACCCGCGACGATGCGCCATCGACGACGATGGCTCGAACCGCGTTGTTCGCGCTGGGATTCCAGCTCGACGCCGCTCCGGTTCCGGTACTGATCGCAGCGAGACGACTGCGAGCGGCTCCTCCGACGACCGTGAACGAGCCACCGACATACGCGATTCCGCCCTCGATGTCCAACGAGAGCACCGCGGCGTCGGCTCCCGGATTCCAGGACGTGAGCGAGTCGGTCGCGAGATCGATCGCCGCGAGGCGGGAGCGGGCTTCGCCATTGATCCGCGTGAAGTCACCGGCGATGTAGAGCGTGTCGCCGACGAACTCGACTGCGTTGATCGGTCCGTTCGATTCGAGTTGAAGATCGAGGGGCCCGATCGCGCTCGAGGGTTGGAGCACGGTCGAGAACTCGCTGACTGCGCTGCCCGTCATCGCCGAGAAGCTCGCAAGTCCGACCGAAGCAAACACGACGACGACAGCCAGCGCGACCGACGTCACCGTGAAGCCCCTCCGAGCACGACGAGCGTTCGACCGGAGCGATCGTCGCCGGATCGAAGATCGTGCTCGTCCGAACCCTGCCACCGTGGAAGCAACGGTCAGTAGCCCCAGCGCGGGAGTCGAAGCGATTCGCCAGCGATCGATTCCCGGAACGACGAACTGCACCTTGCCGACGACTCGATCGAGATCCACCGGGGTCGAGTCCGGTCGCGGGTTCGCATCGCCCTGGGTGATCACGCCGCGGACTTCTTGCGACACAACCCGGTGGGTCACGAGGTCACCGTGTTCATCCTCGACGACGATCACGTCTCCGTGTCGTGGCGCGGGCCCGCTTCGAAAGACGACGACGTCTCCGGGTCGGATGGTGGGCGTCATCGATCCACTCGTGATACGGGCCGATTCGTACCCGAACACCTGTGGAAGCGCAACCCAACCGAGGAGCGACAACGATGCCGACAAGGCCGCGCTGAACAGCGCGACCATCGTCAGGCGAGTGAACGTTCGGGCTCGTTCGAGGCGAGCCCGGCGCGTGTCCACGACCGGCTACACCTGGGCTTCCCAGGTGTAGGTCGCCGATGCGGTCTTGCTCTGCGCGTTGTTGTCGTTCTGGACGGTGACGGTGAACCGGAAGACGCGTGTCGTCGGATTCGCGTTCGGCGACCATCCGGTCGCCAGGCCCGTCGACCAGTTCGAGTGCGAGGCCGCGAAGTCGTCGACCTCATTGTTGTAGAGCGTCGAGTTGGCAGTGAACCCTGCACACGATCCGAAGCCCCCACCGGTGCCTTCTTCGATCGTGAGGTCGAGGTAGTCACCGAGGGCGCCCGACGCGGTGCCGTACAGCTTCACGGACACGCCGGTGGTCAGCGAACCGGCGTAGGTGACGGCAATGCACTTCGTCAGCGACGCGCCACCCGCGAGGTTCGTCGCGTTGAACATCACCGACCCGCCGTCGTCATCGCTCAGCGCGACGGATCCGGTGGTCCAATTGTTGGCGCCGTCATCGGTCGACGCCGTGAACGCGGCCCGCGACGTCTGCAGTACCGAGAACGTCACCGCGCCGGCGGCCAACGTGGACGCGAGCAAGGCCACACCGACCAAGGCGAGCTTCGAAGTCGGTGCCGCCGTTCGAACGACGCGAACTGTGTCCACGAAGCGGTGTTCGTCGGGAGACGCCGAGAGGTTGATCGCGCTCACGCGTTCGCGCGGGGTGTTCGTACGCTTGCACGACGAGGCCAGTGACCGACGTCACCGACGGTCACTGAAACGGATGGCGGGGTCATTCGGCGGGCGCAGGAAGTCGGTCCGCCATGGCGGCGAACGCACCTTCGGGCTGTTCTCCGGAACGACGCTCGACGACCTGTGCGTTCGCGTCGAGGGTCACGACATAGGGGTAGCCATCGAGCCCGAAGGCGCCGGCAGCCGTTGTCGCCTCGTCGTCGACAAGCACGGGCACGTCGTCGAGGCCTTGCGTTCGGAGCCAGCCGGAGGGCGGCCAGTTCGGAGCGGTCGCGCTCGATCCCGTGGGCACGATGATGACATCGACGTGTTCGGGCACTCCCCCGCCATCGATCCACGACCGAAGGCGCGGCGCTTCGCGGTTGCAGTGCGGGCACCAGTGCGCCATGAACACGATCATCGTCGCCCGACCCGGGCCGATGACGACCGACTCGCCGTCGAAGTCGACTCCATGCAACGTTGGTGCAACCGCGCCGACCGCCGGATCGGTGACGGTCGGGTCGAACGTCGCGAGCGGCGTACCGGAGACATCGACGACTCCGAACTCCCTCGCGGATTTCGGGTCGTCACCGGTTGCGGCCGTCGCGACCACGATCGCACCCAGCAACACGACCACCCCGACCGCGACCAACCACCACGGGAAACCACCCTGCTGTCTCGATCGAGACCGACTGCTCGCCGATGCCGAACGCGAGGGCTTCGAACGGTTCATCGATACCTCCTGACACGCGACGCGCCGGCGAGTCCCGCGATGACCGCAACAAACGCGACACCGGCCATGAACGGGATCGACACGAATCCGTAGCGGCGCGCCAAGGGCAGTGCGCTGCACGGGTTGGTCGGGTCACAGCGCCCGCCGACACCTTCGAGGCTCGGAAACCACTCGATGAGGTAGTGCCACGTGGAAATCACCAAGCCCGAAGCGGCGAGCGTGATGGCGTACGGGCGCACCGACCAATCGCGGCGCACTGCCGCGATGGCGAGCATCACCGCGAGTGGGTACATCGCAATGCGCTGAAACCAGCAGAGACGACAGGGCACGAGATGCGCACCCTCCGACAGATAGAGCGAACCCGCGGTTGCGACAACGGCGACGAGTCCGGTGAGCGCGAGGCCTTGTTCCGCAAGCCCTCGGCGGACCGACCGACGCGCCGACCGAAGGCGCGCCACCCGGGATCCGCCGACGAAGACGATCAAGCCCGCGGCAAGTACTGCGAGCGCCAGCAGCGCGAGCCAGCTGAAGAATCGATACCAGTCAGTGACCGCCACACCCGCTTCAGCGACGTCGGGGCCGCACGCGTTCCCGTTCGTCGACAGGTCGGGACCTTCGCCCGCGCGTCACGTGCCCCTCGGCCCCATCGACCGACCCAGAAATCGTTTCGCGCGCGTTCCGGGGCCCCTCTCGGGGCCCCGGGACCGAGGAAACGAGCGATGGAGTGGGTCGTCGGTCAGCCGTTGTAGCGGTTGAGGCGGTCGACCGCGTCGAGGTACTCCTCGACGAGCTCGCGCACGACATCGCCGGCCTTGCGAACCCGCGTGAGTTGGCCGACGACCTGGCCCACCGGATTGAACATGACGTCGGTGGCCTTGTCGGAGTACCGACTTCCGCGCGCGACGCAATCTCCCGACACCATGTACTGCAGCGGCATCGGGAGCGGGTCGGGCGTGTCGGGACGTTCCCACGCGTCGGTCCAGTCGTTGCGGATCATGCGGCACGGCTTGCCCGTGAACGACTTCGACCGCACCGTGTCGCGCGAACCCTTCTCGAGCAACTGCTGCTTCTGCGCCGGAGGTAGGTCGGCTTCTTCGGTGGTGAGCCACAGCGAACCCGCCCATACACCTTGGGCGCCCATCGCCAGCGCGGCCGCGATCTGTTGGCCGCTTCCGATTCCACCCGCGGCCAACATCGGCGTGTCGCCGATCGCGGCGACGACCTGCGGCCACAACACGATCGACCCGACGTCGCCGGTGTGACCACCGCCCTCGCCGCCCTGCGCGATGACGATGTCGAGTCCGGCTTCGACGTGCTTGCGCGCCTGGTCGGGCGAGCCACACAGTGCAGCCACCAGCCGACCGGTCGACTGGATCTCGCGCACGATCTCCTCCGGCGGAGTCCCGAGCGCGTTCGCGATGAGCCTCACCTTGTCGTGCTTCAGCGCCTCGAGCACCTGCGGCGTGGCGGTGGCTTCGGTCCAACCGAGCAACTTCATGCTGTTGCTCTCTTCGGCCGGAAGCTCCGGCACACCGTGGTCGGCCAGCACCTTCGACGCGAACGCGAGGTGTTCTTGGGGGACCATGGCGCGCAACTGGTCGGCGAGTTCGTCGGGGTCGGTCTCCCCCATGCCTTCGTACTTGCCGGGGATCACGACGTCGACGCCGTAGGGCTTGTCGCCGACGTGCTCGTCGATCCAATCGAGTTCGATCTTCATCTGCTCGGGCGTGATTCCGACGACCCCCAGCACGCCGAGACCGCCGGCCTTGCTGACCGCGGCGACGACGTCGCGACAGTGCGTGAACGCAAAGATCGGGAACTCGATGCCGAGACGGTCACACAGCGGCGTGCGCATTCGATTGCTCCTTCAGCAGGTGATGCCTATTCGGGGGGATAGGGCTCGAAGCCGTCGCGGGTTTGGACCGCGCGGACGTACGCGATGATCGCATCCACGTCCTCGGCGCTCAAACTCGGGACGGGGTCCATGTCGCCGAAGTTCCAGTGGTGCGAACCGACACCGTTGGCGACCGCATTGCGGAACGAGTCGTCGGAGTGATGGTTCGGTTCGTAGACGATCGACAGGTGCGAGGGCCCCTTGTCGGTGCCACGCAGATCCGCGCCGTGACACGAAGCACAGGACTGCGCGTACAACGCCGCGCCGGGCAGCTGCCCGGGATCGACAGAACTCGACGACGAGGTCGGCGTCGCCGCATCGTCGTCGCTCCCGCACGCACCGAGCGCGACCAGTCCACCAGCAATGACGAACGCGACGTACCAACGTTTCGGGGCCACGGATGGATCCTTGCACATCGACGCCACGGCGAGAATTCGACCTCGCGAACGGGACCGGTTCGAGTGCCAGACTGCAACGCGTGAGCGCTGGGGCGATCTTCGTTCGTCATGGTCGGTCGAGTCCGAGCGAAGACCTCCCAACCGCGGACTGGCCACTCGACCCGAACGCCGCGCCCGACATCGCGGCGCTGGCGCGACGGGTTCCACGTCGGCGCGCAATCGTCTCGAGCGACTACCGACGTGCCGTCGACACGGGCGCGTTTTTCGGCGCGGTGACCACCGACGAGCGGCTGCGGGAGGTGGACCGCCCCTTCGGCCCGGGATTCGGCGACGCCATGCGGAAGTACCTCTCCGGCGACGCGGTCTTTGGCTGGGAACCCCAGACCATGGTCATCGCCCGAATCGCCGACACGGTCGCGCAATTCGGCGACGACGCGATCTACGTCGGGCACGGAACCGCGTTCACGCTCTACCTCACGAACCGCGCCGACGGCGTCGACGCCTATGGGTTCTGGTCCGAGCTGCAGAACCCGGACGCGTGGTTGTTGGCCGGCAAGTCGCTGCGCCGCATCTGATCGAGCTGTGAGCTGCGGTTGCGTCGCGCCAAGATTCCGCGAGCGGTCGGAGAAAATGGTCGTATAGCCGCCAGAATCTCCAACGGCTTCGTCGGTGTGGCCGGCGCGGGTGTGCGCTGATGGAGCTGACCGCGTGGCGCAGCTTGTGCCCGGGGAGGGTTTCGAACCCTCACGCCCCATTACAGGGCCGGCGGGTTTAAGCCGCCTGCGTCTGCCGTTCCGCCACCCGGGCGGGTGTCGGCGCCAGGCTAAACCGGTTCATCGCTCGCAGCCGAGGGCAATCGCGGTCGCGGCGCAGATGGCGGCCTTGGTGATCACGCCGCGCGGGGGGTCGCAGCGTCGGGGACGGCCGCCCCCAGTGCGGTCAACAGCTGACCTCGCAAACGATCCGCCGCAGATCCCCTGAGTTCGTTCGCGACGAGCACGCCGTCGACCATGTCGCGCTGCACCGCGGCGGCCGACCGACCGTGGATTCGGACCGCGACGATCGCGCCGCCCCGCAAACGCCGGATCGTGCGGTCGCAATCGCGTCGGCGCGGAGGGCTGCGAAACGCGGGCACGGTCAGGCCGCTGGCTCGAGCCGCATCTTGCAGCGCCCGCGCACTGCGGGCGAACAACACGGCATTGGCGGTTCCAGCTCCCAACGCCGCGTCGCTCGCCCGCTCCCGCACCGGTCCCAGCCCGGCCCCTTTCCGCACGACGCCATGATCGCCCACGCCTCGGACGACCACGCTGCGTGACCCTCACAACACCATGCGAGGAACCTCGGAGCGTGTGCTTCACTCAGCACGTGGCAGCGCACGACCGCGAGATCCTGCGGCTGGCGGTGCCGGCGCTCGGAGCGCTCATCGCCGAGCCGGTGTACGTCCTCGTCGACACGGCCATCGTCGGCCATCTCGGCACCGAACCGCTCGCAGGACTCGGTGTCGCGGGCTCGGTTCTCACCGCCGCGTTCGGCGTGTTCAACTTCCTTGCCTACGGCACGACCGCGGCCGTCGCTCGCCGCATCGGCGCGGGCGACCGCCGCGCCGCGGTCGAACAGGGTGTCGCCGGCCTATGGCTCGCGCTCGGACTCGGCCTCGCCCTCACAGCAATCGGCCTGCTCGCGGCCCCGAGCATCGTCGACGCGATGGGAGCGTCGGAGTCGGTGCGTCCGTTCGCACTCACCTACCTGCGCATCAGCTTGCTCGGGGCGCCGATGGTCACGGTCATGCTCGCCGGGGTCGGTTATCTGCGAGGAACGCAGGACGGTCGCACCCCACTCGTCATCGCCGTGGGCGCGAACGTCGTCAACCTCGCGCTCGAACTGCTCTTCGTCTACACGTTCGGTTGGGGAATCGCCGGTTCGGCATGGGGCACGGTGATCGCGCAGACCGCGAGCGCGGCTGCGTTCGTGGTGCTGATCGATCGGGCTCGTCGTGCCACCGCAGCGTCCGCCCACCCGAACCCGATCGCGATCCGCCGGACCGCGCGGGTGGGCTCCCATCTCGTCGTTCGCACGGCTGCGTTGCTCGTCGCCTTCACGGTGACCACCGCGATCGCCGCGCGCATCTCCGACACGGCGATCGCCGCGCACCAGGTCGCGTTCCAACTGTGGTTCTTCCTCGCGTTGGCGCTCGACGCGATCGCCATCGCGGGACAGTCCCTGGTCGGGCGCTACCTCGGTAGCGACGATGTCGACGGCGCGCGGGCCGTGACGCAGCGCATGTTGCGGCTCGGCGTGTACGCCGGCCTCGCCGCGGGTGCGCTCGTCGCAATCGGCCGTTCGCCAGTCGCTGCGGTCTTCACCGACGACCTCGAAGTGCAACTGGCAGTCGAACGCGTGCTCTTGATCGTGGCGCTATGGCAACCGATCGGAGCGATCGTGTTCGTGCTCGATGGCGTGTTGATCGGCGCGGGCGAGACCCGATCGCTGGCTCGCATCATGGTCGCGTCGACGCTCGCCTTCTTGCCCGGTGCCGCACTCGTCGCGGCGACCGAAGCCGGTCTGATCTGGCTGTGGCTCGCGCTCGGCGTCTTCCTGATCGGGCGCATGGTCGGAATGGGTTGGCGTTATCGCGGCAATGCGTGGCTCGTGACCGGCGCGGTTCGTTCGTAGGACTCGTGCGCGTCGAGTGCGGCGATCCCATCGGGGCGCAGGCGCGCCGTCACCACGATCGTCAACAACACCAGCGCTGCGCCGCACACCGTGGCCCGAACGCCGACGTGTTGTGCGATCTGTCCCTGTGCCCACGCGCCGATCGGAAACCCTCCGGTGATCGCCATCGCGTACAGCGCGAGACACCGCCCTCGGTATTCGTCGTCGACCAGAAGCTGGATCGACGTGTTCAGTGCGTTCACGGTCGAGAGGTATCCGAACCCGATTGCGAGCATCGCGACCACTGCTACGGGATAGTTCGGTGATGCCGCGAACACGACGAGTGCAACGCAGTAACCGATTGCCGCGATCGTCGTCTGGGTCGAACGCCGAAGTCGCTCGCCGACCGCGGCCAGCACGAGCGCCGCGACCATCGCTCCGATCCCGAGGCACGCGTACAGCCACCCGTATGCGGTCTGCGAAACCTCGAACTCCTCGCGCGCGAACACCGTGACGAACGGAATCACCGGACTTCCCAATGCCGCGACCGAAGCGACGAGCGCGACCGACACGAGGACCGCTCGATGCGAGCGCGCGTACCGAAACCCAGATCGCAGTTGTGCAATCGGACCTTCGCGTCGCAGCGAAGTCGGGCGCCCGGCGACTCGGGTCGCGAGCACCGCGCCGATCACCGCGACATAGGAGACCGCGTTGATCGTGAACGCGGTCGAAGGACCCCAAGTCGCGAGCACCATCCCGCCGAGCGCAGGGCCGAATGCACGTGCCGCGTTGAACTGCGCCGAATTGAGTGTGACCGCGTTCTGCAAGAGTTCCGGCGGGACGAGCGAGGGCATCAGCGACTGCCAGGCCGGCAAACCGATCCCCGTCGCCACGCCCACGAGCGTCACCAGGCCGACGGTCACCCACGGCCCCGCGTCGCCGTCACGCCACACGATCGCGAGCGCGGCCGCGCCCGTCAGTCCGATCAGGTTCGACAGCATCGTCACGGTTCGACGCGGGAGTCGGTCGGCGAGCATCCCGCCGACCGGACTGAGCACGAATGCCGGGAAATACTGACAAAAGCTCGCGAATCCCACCCACGCCGGCGAGTCGGTGGCCGCGAACACCACTGCCGGAACCGTCAGGTTCTGCATCCACGAACCGGTCTGCGATACCAGCGCGGCCGACCAGAACAACGCGTAGTCGCGATAGCGCAACGCTCGGAAGGCCCCGCTCATGGCGCTCGACCCTACGTTGTCGGCTCGCGCGGATCCCCGCCCGCGCTCGGCGGGCCGGAGCAATTTGCAACCCGCGGGACGACCGGGTGCAATGGAGGGATGGAACGTGAGCCCGACATCGCCGAGGCCACGCCCGACACCGCCGAGATCATCGATCTCCGACCGACCATGTCGGCCGAGTTGGTGCCGGTTCCCCGCCCTGAGCCCACACCCCGCGCCGGTGATGCCCGCTTCGACGCGACCCGCCGATCCGACGTCGATCGGTGGGGTCGCAGCGAGAAGATGCGGGCGCTCACGCGGACGCTCTACGAACCCATGTACAAGTATTGGTTCCGGGTCGAATGGGAGGGCTTCGAGCATCTTCCTCGCGAGGGCGGCGCGCTGCTCGTGTCGAACCACGCCGGCGCGATTCCGAGTGACGCGCCCGCGATCATGCACGGCATCGAACGCGACCTCGGTCGGCCGGTGTACGGCCTCGCCGAGAACCTGTTCCGCAAACTCCCCGCCATCGGCACGATGTGGTCACGTGTGGGAGGCGTGACCGCGAATCCCGACAACGCGTACCGTCTCCTGCACGACGATCGTGAGCTCGTCCTCGTGTTCCCCGAGGGAACGAAGGGCACCGGCAAGCTCTACCGCGAGCGATACCAGCTCGCACGGTTCGGACGCGGTGGCTTCGTCGAAATTGCGATGCGCGCCGGCGTGCCCATCATCCCGATTGCGGTTGTGGGCGCCGAGGAGTCGATGCCGATCCTGTGGAAGAGCAAGCGACTCGCTCGACTCACGGGGATCCCGTACTTCCCCGTCACCGCGAACATGCTGGCCTTCGGACCTCTCGGACCACTCGCGTACTTTCCCGCCAAATTCAAGATCCGCGTGCTCCCACCGATCCACTTCGACGAAGAGCCCGACGAGGAGCGGTATTCGCGCAGCCGAGTCATGGACGGCACCGAACGGGTGCGTCGCGAGATCCAAGATGCCCTCTACGACATGCTGCGCACTCGGCAGAGCGTCTGGTTCGGTTAGATCGTGCGAGTTCTCGTCACCGGACTGTCGACGTTCTGGGGTGGTCGCCTCGCGCAAGCGCTCGAAGCGCGCGACGACGTCGACGTCATCGTCGGACTCGATACACGAGAGCCTCGCGTGCCACTCGAACGCACCGAATTCGTTCGTTCCGACTCGTCGTACTCGATTCTGCAACGCATCGTGAAGGCCACCCAGGTCGACACGGTGTTGCACACGCACCTCATCGTCGACTCGACACGGGTGCCGGGAAAGGTGTTGCACGAGATCAACGTCATCGGCACCATGAATCTGCTCGCCGCGGCGGGTATGCCTGGCAGTCCTGTCCGCAACGTGATCGTGAAGAACAGCGGACTCGTGTACGGCGCGGATTCGCGGGATCCGTACTTCTTCCGAGAAGACGCGCCTCGTTCAGGTCCGCCGAAGACCAACGTCGAACGCTCGCTGCTCGAGGTCGATTCGTTTCTTCGCGACTTCGCGTCCGACAATCCGCACATCTCGGTGACGTTGCTGCGGTTCGCGAACGTGTTGGGTGACCACCTCGAGACGCCGTTCTCGGCGGCACTGCGGGGCCCCGTCGTCCCCGAGATTCTCGGCTTCGATCCGCGCCTGCAATTCGTGCACGAAGCCGATGTCGTCGGCGCGCTCATGTACGCGACGAGTCACGACGTACCGGGCGTGTTCAATGTTGCCGGCGACGGCAACCTGCCGTGGAGCGAGATCTGCACCATGGTCGGCAAGCGGCGCGTCCCGATGCCCCCGGTGTTCACGAACGTCGCTGCCGAGCCGTTGCGAATGACGGGCCTGTTGAACTTGCCGCCCGAGATGCTCGACCTGCTGCGGTTCGGGCGAGGGCTCGACAACCGGCGCTACAAGCAGGCCGGCTTCCGGTACCGCTACACCACGGCGGGCACGGTCGAGGCGTTCGCCCAGGGGCTTCGGCTCGAGCGCACCGTCGGGTCGAAGGCACCGTCGTATCGCTACGAGCGTGAGGTCGAGGACTTCTTCCGGCACTCCCCAGCGGTGATGCGGCGCGAGTCCTGATCCCACGGCGGTCGGGCGTCACATTCCGGGCAATACGGCTACTACCCGTCGATTCCGGGCGATACGCTGCGAATTGTCACTGACGGCTGGAAGGTGGCTCATGTTCACTTGGCGATGCCCGACCTGCATCGCGGTACTCCGCGATGAACACGCCCAACGTTGCCCTGTGTGCCACGAGAATCTCGCCAAACGAGCGCCGATCGTCGTCGGATCCGACCGGGTCCAGGACTGGTGGCGGCGGATTCCGTGGGACCGACACACCAAAGACGAGATCGACGCTCACTTCGCGACGAAGCCCCTCCCGGGACAACGCTGATCCGCGCTGATCCGAGCTGATCCGATCCGAACCGATCCGATCCACGAGGACGCGGATTGATTCCGTCTTCGAATCAGTCGGCGACCGTCGCCAGGAACGACGCTTCGAAGTCAGCTCGTCGCGTCGCCCACTCCTCGCTCGTGATCGCGTAGCGAATGTGATCTTCGTAGACGCCCTGGATCTGCAAGAAGCGCAGCGAAGTCCCCTCTTCCCGCAGCTCCAGCTTCTCCGCCACGCGTCGGCTCGCGGCGTTGCGCGGCACGATGGCGGCTTCGAGGCGATGCAGCCCGAGGGTGTCGAAGCCATAGCGGATGACCGCGGCAACGCCTTCGGGAGTCAGTCCCTGTCCGGCCAGCGCCGCGTCGACCCAATAGCCGATGTACGCCGACTGGAACGGCCCACGTTGCACCGATCCCAGGCTCACTTCACCGGCGAGCCGACCGTTGGTTCGTAGGAACATGCCGAAGCCATAGGCCGCATCGAAGTGGCGCTGTCGGTCCCAGGCGCCGCATCGGCTGCGAAACGCGTCGCGGTCGCGCAGCGGGTCGGCCGCCCCCTCCTCGTTCGCGGGCTCCCAGGGTTCGAGCCAATCGCGGCACCGCAGTCGCACTTCACGCCAGGCGTCCCAGTCGGAAACGGTGAGCGGGCGCAACATGACGCGGCGCGCGGTCAGCTCCAAGACGTCGACGTGACGACCCACCGCGCTGAGGCTATGCCCGGTAGGGTCGCTCGCCGTGACCGACCCCGCCGTGAATCGCCCACCGGGCCTCGCCGAGGCCGACGATCGGCTCGTGTGGATCGACCTCGAGATGACCGGCCTCGAACCGAAGCGTCACACGATCGTCGAGATCGCGTGCCTCGTCACCAACTCCGAGTTGGAGTTGGTCGATGAAGGCCTCGACATCGTCGTGCACGCCTCGCCAGCCGAGCTCGCCGAGATGGACGACTTCGTCCGCAAGATGCACACCAAGTCCGGGCTGCTGCCCGCGATCGAAGCATCGAATGTTCCGCTCACCGAAGCGGGCGACGCCGTGTTGGCCTACGTCCGGGGCCACGTCCCGAAGGAGCGATCCTCGCCACTGTGCGGGAACAGCATCGGCGTCGACCGCAGATTTCTGGCCGAGTATCTCCCCGACCTCGACGAGTACCTGCACTACCGCAGCATCGATGTTTCGAGCCTGAAGGAATTGTGTCGACGCTGGTATCCGGTCGAGTACCGAGGCCGGCCGGGCAAGGCCGAGTCGCACCGCGCCCTCGACGACATCCGTGAATCGGTCGCTGAACTGCGTTACTACCGCGAAACGATCCTCAAACACTGATGCGTCAACCAGCAAGACTATTTCTTGCCGGTTGACGCATCACCGTTTGAAGAACCGGCGACGAGTCGCGACGGGGGTGATGGGAGCTGGGGTTCGGGTGCGTGCCGACGGTGGCGACGCGTTGAGACGTTCGGTGACGAGATCGTGCACTGGCGCAACTGCGACACAGTTCTTGCCGGCAGCCTTGGCGTCATAGAGCGCGATGTCGGCCGATCGCAGGAGCGAGTCGGGATCGTCGGCAGAGTCGGGATACAACGCGATACCCACCGACACGGTGATGGTCAGCTCGTCGGGGAGAACTTCTGCGGCGGCATCGGCGATTGCACGCCGGATGCTGTCGGCGAGCGTCAGGGAACCGAGCAACTCGGTCGCGGGCGACACGACGACCAGTTCGTCGCCGCCGAGCCGCACGACTTCGTCGTAACCACGCGTGACCCGCCGAGTTGCGCGCGAGATTGTTCGCAGAACCCGATCACCGACCTCGTGACCGAGCGTGTCGTTCACCGCCTTGAACCCGTCGAGATCGAGCAGCAGCACCGCGACGTGCTCGCCGTAGCGTCGGGCCCGGGCGAGCGACGCGCTGAGCGCGCGATCCAATCGCCGTCGGTTCCCGAGCCCGGTCAACGGATCGGTTTCGACGTCGCGTCTCAGCTGCTGCTCTCGTTCGATGCGACTCAAGGATCCGACGATTCGGTCGAGCACTTCGCCCAACGCTCCGTCGGGAGGCGGGGCGCCGACACGCATCGAGACGCGGACCGCCAAGACGCCACTTCCCGGGACGGCACGCGAGATCACGACCGGCTCGACGTCGGTCGCCGACCCCGACCGGACCGTCAACGGCGCGCCGACCGCCGGGTGGTCGACGAGCAGCTCGGCGGCCAGCGCTCCGGGAAACGCCGCGAGGTGCAACGCGATCCCTTCGAGACTCTCCTCCGGAGACTCACCGTCGAGTTCGGCGGCGAGTCGTGCCGCATTCGCGGTTGCCGCAGATCGACGAAGCCGATCGGATTCGAGAGCGCGCGCGAACTGCGACGCGAGTTGCTCGGCCGCGGCATCCACGAACGGCTGAGCGTCCAGCTCCGCAGTCAATGGCCCGAGGCGGAGCTCACCGATGTCGCCGCCGTCGACCCGTATCGCGGCGCGGTACCGCACGAGCGCGTCGACTGGCTCTTCCCCTGACGTGACGTTCCAGGGTTCACCGTCGATCGTGTCGAGCGCGATCGTGCACCCGCTGACCGGGAACATCGCGGTCACGATGTCGGCGGCGAGCTGCACGCACGTACCGAGATCCAGTGCCGCATCGAGCTTCGCGAGCTCCAGGAGGCAAGAACTTTCGAGGAGTTGCACGAGCAGCTCGCGATCGGGGCTCCCCTCGCGCAGTCGGGCAAGAGCGCGGTCTTGCGCGGCGCCGATACGCGTCAGCGCGTTCACGCGGCCTCGAGTTGATCCGCGAGTCGACCGAGTACCCGTTCGGTCTCGACCCGCAGCGGTTCGACGTCATGCTCTCCGAGCCGAAGCGTTCGCAGCAACGACAACAGGTGCGAACCACTCGGGTACCCATTGAACGGTTCGAACTCGAGCGAGAGCGCTTCGCCGACCTGAATGACGCGACCCAGGGCGAAGACCGGCTCCTCCACCCCGTGCTGATGCAACGCAACCGCTTCGACGAACGCGGGTGGGAATCCCCACGCTTCGAGGGCGGCCGCGCCGGCTTGCGCGTGGGTCATGCCGAAGGCCGAGAGTTCGGCGGCCACGATCTCCGACATCGTCGGCTGTCGCTGCGCGGCGGCGAACGCGTCGGCGTCGCGACGGTGCAGCAAGATCGCGCCGAGATCGTGCAACAGACCCGCCGAGAACGCATCGGCCGGAGAGAGCCCCACCCGCATCGCGACCACCGAACTCGCGGCGGCGCTGGCGAGTGCGTGGCGCCAGAACCCGTCGGGACCCATGTCGACCCGCGTGTCCAACAAGCTGCACGCGGCCGAAGCCGCGATCCCGCGAACGGTGTCGCGGCCGAGCAACACGATCGCGTGTTGCGCGCTCGACACTCGTCGTGGCGCGCCGTAGTAGGGAGAGTTCGCGAGCCGGATGACGCGCGCCGCCAGTGCGGGGTCGGTCTCGACCGCTCGAGCCAACTGCAGCGCGGTCGTGCTCGAGTCGGCGACGAGTCGCAGCACGAGCTCGGCCGTCGCCGGCTGAGTCGGGATCCGCAGCAGTTCTTCGCTGAACCGCGAACTCATGACGCTGCGTGCCTTCCTCGTTCGTCCCGCCGCGCACGATCACGTTGCGCGTACGACGAACTTCGGCAGGATCGGTGTCCGCCTGGAGGTTGTCCGAACCTGACGAACTGCGCGAATCAGACCAACACGGCGACGGGGCGAGCGTGGCGGAAACCAGTTCGCAAGAACGCGACCTCCGCTACGGCCGGCTCGTCAGCGACGATGCCGCGCGCGATCGTGGCCGCGGCTCGCGCCACCCGCGTCACGGCGGCATCGGGAACTTCGAGGCCCGCCCGCTCGGCGGCGTGGACGACGGCGGTCGACGCGCGATGGCCGGCATGGGCCGCCTCGCGGGTCCGGTGCACGCGCCGCAGCGCCGCCTCGATCGCCAGGTAGGCCCGAGTCACCTCGACCTCTTCGGCGGGCGACGCGACCATGGCGTCGAGGTCGATGGCGAGCGCACGGATGTCGTCGCCGGACAACGCGTCGAGCGCGTCGAGGAACTGCGCCAGGTTCACAAGCTCACGATCGGCCGTCGATCGAGACACCTGAGTCGATTCGGCCGATCTGCGGTGCACACCCACGCGTCGCGTGACCACCATCACGAGGCGGGCAGCGTCCGGGCGATGCCGTCGAGGATGTCCGACTCCGAAACCAACAGTTCCTCGTAGCCGAACGTTCGCAAGATCGTGACGAGCACGACCGCGCCGCCGACGATCACGTCGACCCGGCCCGGCTCGAGTCCTGGATTGTGGCGACGTTCTTCGCGCGATTCGGTCGCCAAGGTGCGGAAGGCGTCTTCGACTGCGTCCTTGGTGAGCCGATACCCGTGGATCTTGTCGCGGTCGTACTCGTGCAGGCCGAGCTCGACCGAGGCAAGGGTGGACACCGTTCCCGCCAACCCCACCAGTGTTCGAGCGGTGGCGACTCCGGGGATCGCCTGCTCCACGTCGAGCAACAAGTCGCGCACGTAGCCGACGGCGTTCGAGAGCTCTTCGGGCGCCGGAGGATCCCCGGCCAAGAACTGTTCGGTCAATCGCACACCACCCATGTCGACCGAAATCGAGTGCCGCGGCTCGTCGCTGCCGAACACGAACTCGGTGCTGCCGCCCCCGATGTCGACGACGAGGTACGGCGCGCCGTCGGCTCCCAGTTCACAGGTCGCGCCGAGAAACGACAACTGGGCTTCTTCGTCGCCGGTGATCAGCTCGGGTCGAACGCCGAGCTGGGCGACCGCGGGGTCGAACAGATCGTCGCGATTCGCGGCGTCACGCGCGGCGCTGGTTGCAACGGCGCGCACGATCTCGACGCCGTGCGCGCGCAACGCGGATCCGTATTCGTCGAGCGCGTCGAGCGTGCGGCGAATCGCGTCGGGATGCAAGCGGCGATCGGCGTCGACGCCTTGCCCGAGTCTGGTGATCGTCATTCTGCGGTCGATGGTTCGGACGATCGCGTCACGCCCATGACCGACGACGTCGGCAACGAGCAGTCGAGTCGAGTTGGTGCCCATGTCGATTGCGCCAACTCGCGTCATGTCGTCGTCTCCTGTGGTGCTGGCGAAGCAAGCTGCTCGGCGACCCAGGCCCCGATCGGGTCGTCACCCCCAGCGAGCCAGTACCCGTAGTGGGCGTGCAGACACTTGACACCACGCCGAGTTCCGCCGACGCCGCCGAACGGTCGAGGGCCTTCGTGATCGGCCGGGATGTCGGCATCTCGCTCGGCGGCATAGCGCGCATGCGCCGCCGCGATCGCGTCGAACGCCACAGCAGCTTCAGCGGCGCGAACGCCTCCGTCGGACTCGAGCCGCGACACCTCGCGGGACAAGTCGCGATCGACCAACCAGTAGCGGGTCGGCATCGGAGTTCCGTCGTGCAGGAATGGCGCGTTCCGGATCACGATGATGCGATCGCCGTCGCGGACGGCAACTTCGAAGTCAGCTCGCGGAGGACGGCCGAGCAACTCGGTCAATTCGTCGATGTCGCGCGTCGTCGGCGAACTCATGCGTTGCAGTGTACGAAGTGAGGCTGAACGCTGGTCGGTCGAACCTGCCGTCAGGGCACGGCCGTCGTCGGCGTCGGCGCGACCGTCTCCGGTGTCGATTCAGGAACTACGACGTACGGCGTCTCGCCGGGCCAGATCATGTTGTGCAACGTGCGGGCGAGTCGTTCGATCTCGGCCGCAGTTTGGAGCTTCTGGCGTTCGAGATCGAGCCGCTGGTTCTGCTCGTCGAGGACTTCGAGTTCTTGTTTCGCCTCGGTCAACTCCGAGCGTTGCGCCAACAGGTCGCGCGTGGGGAACACGAAGAAGATCAAGAACAGCGCGCCAACGACGCTGGCAACCACCCAACGGGCGCGCAAACCCACGCGGACCAACACGTGCTACCCCGTCCCTCGTCGACCTGCGAAGGCGGCCGCGCCGAGATAGGCCGCGCCCTCGCCGAGCTGGTCCTCGATCCGGAGCAACTGGTTGTACTTCGCGACTCGGTCGCTGCGAGCCGGGGAACCGGTCTTGATCATCCCGCAGTTGGTCGCGACGGCCAGGTCGGCGATCGTCGTGTCCTCGGTCTCGCCGCTGCGATGCGACATCACCGACGTGTACGCGTGTCGCGCGCCGAGCGCGACGGTGTCGAGCGTCTCGGTCAGCGACCCGATCTGGTTGACCTTCACGAGGATCGAGTTGGCGACCCCGCGTTCGACGCCCATGGTGAGGCGCTCGACATTGGTCACGAAGAGGTCGTCGCCGACAAGCTGCACGCGCTCACCCACACGGTCGGTGAGCGCCTTCCACCCATCCCAGTCGTCCTCCGCCATGCCATCTTCGATCGAAATGATCGGGTATCGATCGCACAAGCCAACGAGGTAGTCGGCGAACTCGCTGGACGAGAACTTCCGACCTTCGCCGTGCAGGTCGTAGACGCCATCGGCGAAGAATTCGGTCGAGGCGACATCGAGCGCGAGTGCGATCTCGACGCCCGGTTCGTAGCCGGCCTTGACGATCGCCTCGTCGAGCAGCTCGAGCGCGTTCTCGTTGCTCGGGAGGTTGGGCGCAAAACCGCCTTCGTCGCCGACCGCGGTGCTCAGGCCGCGTTCCTTCAGGATCGCCTTCAGCGCGTGGTAGGTCTCGGTGCCCCATCGCAGACCTTCACGAAAGCTCGCCGCGCCGACCGGCGCGAGCATGAACTCCTGAAGATCGACGTTGGTGTCGGCGTGGGCACCGCCGTTCAACACGTTCATGAGCGGCACGGGCAACACGTGGGCGTTGGCACCACCGACGTAGCGGAACAACGGCACGCCCAACTCGTCGGACACGGCGTGCGCGGCGGCCAGACTGACTCCGAGGATCGCGTTGGCGCCGAGGCGGGACTTGCCGTCGGTGCCGTCGAGTTGGAGCAACGTCAGATCGAGGCCGCGTTGGTCGGATGCGTCGAGTCCGAAGATCGCCTCACGGATCTCGCCGTTCACGTGCCCGACGGCGCGTTCGACTCCCTTCCCCGCATAGCGGTCGTCGCCGTCGCGCCGCTCGCGCGCTTCGTGGGCTCCGGACGACGCGCCCGACGGGACCGCGGCGCGGCCGCGCGCGCCCGAGATGAGCTCGATCTCGACCTCGACCGTCGGGTTGCCCCGGGAGTCGAGGATTTCGCGTCCGATGACGTTGTCGATGACGGTCACGTGCAACTCCTGTTACTAGTGGGGAGAATGTAGACGTTTGTGACAGGAGCGCCATGAGGAACGTTTGTTCGCAACCCGCCCGGCTCAAACCCTACGAATTCGGCCGAAC
>SXGT01750003.1_pt1 | contig 25433 bp, 22 predicted proteins | sample 3176221 | NCBI WGS metagenome assembly SXGT01 (sample SAMN11356862, study PRJNA531348) | freshwater metagenome | isolation source: freshwater sample F1-120 | place: China: Fuxian Lake, Yuxi | collected 2017-12-25
AGACGATGAGCATCGGCGGCTGGTGCTTGCGGAAGTACTCTTGCCACTGCGGATAGAGGGGCGGGTTGCTGCCGTAGCTGAGGAACATGTCGAGTTGGATTTCTGCGTTACCGGGTCGATCAAGGAGGAACTGGTCGTGAGCGGGGCCATCGGGGCTGACGAGTTCTGGATTTTTGACGCCGTGGGTGTATTGCCACTTGGTGGCATCGTAGGTCAGGAGAGCTCGAAGTGCGTTTCGTTTTTCCAGGCTGTTGGGTTCTTTCCAATAGGCTTTGACGGGCTCCCAGAATTCATTGTCGAGGCCTTCGTCATAGGCATTTCCGTTTTGCACGATGATTGCTGTGATTCGGTCAGGATGTGCTGAGGCCAAACGATATCCGACGGGTGCACCGTAGTCCTGCACGTAGAGCGCGTACTTGGTGAGGCCGACCTTCTGGGTGAACTCGTCGATGACCTTGGCGAGGTTGTCGAAGGTGTAAGTGAACTTGTCGTGAGACGGCATGGAGCTATGCCCGTAGCCTGGGTAATCGGGGGCTATGACTCGATAGTTCTCTCCCAGAACAGGGATCAAGTTGCGGAACATCTGCGAACTCGTGGGGAAGCCGTGCAGCAGCAGGACAGCGGGGGCGTCTTTGGGGCCGGCTTCGCGGTAGAAGATGTCGAGGTCGCCGACCTGGATGGTTTTGTGAAGCACTTCGACAGGTTCTTGTGCCGTCGTGTGCGAGGCGCTCGTCAGCGATGTGAAGATCGCCAGAAGAGAATAAATCAGAGTTCGCGTCGTCAAGGGGGGCATTGTGATTCTCCGGGGAAAGTCATCGTCGGGTGTTTGTTGCGGTCTGAAAATATGAGAACGGTCTGGCCAAATTGGCTGTTTTTCGGCTTGGGCATACAGGTAGGACTGTGATTCGAGTCCAACCTTACAGCGGGAAATCCGTTCACAGCGAGTATGCTAACTCAAAGTAGAAAGCACTGCGCAAACTTTTGATACCTGCTGGCGAATTGATGCAAAGAAGTTCCGGCTGGCGAGTAACCCTCTCTTATCTTACGCTACCTCCACTTCCCCTCTCTCATTCAAGGACTTTCGATGCATCGCGAAACTCGTCTCCAGGCCGGTATTCTTCTTGTCAGCTTGCCGACTGTTGTCTACGGCGGGACGGCGATCATGGAGATGTTGATCAATGACCCGGCTTACACCGCCAATCCCCTGCGTCAAGCTCTTTGGCGAGCCGGTCACGGGCATGCTGGTATGTTACTCACTCTTGCGCTTGTTGCGCTGCTGTATGTCGATGGGGCGAATCTTTCGGAACGATGGAAGCAGTTTGTGCGGGTCTCGGTTCCGCTTTCTGTTCTGTTCTTTCCTCTGGCTTTTTTTCTCTCGGTTCTCTCCCCGACAGCGACCAAGCCTAACGGGATGATTTACTTCGCTTATGTCGGTTCGACGTTGTTGTTCTCGGGGCTTCTGGTCCTGGGGATTGGTTACCTGCGTGGTTTGAACAAGTCGCCGGGGAGTGGTTCTTCGTTAGGTGGAGAGGGTGTGGGAAGTGGGGGTGAGTGATAGGTAGGTAAAGTCTGGTACGGCTGAGCCCCTTGCGCGGCGGGAGTTTCGCAATCCACTCTGTTGCAAGCATGCGAAGTAACGCATGACAGGCGGCTCGGACGGAGCCTCGCCCTCGCAGCGGGGCCTTAACAGGATCCAGATGAAGTGCCCTTATGTGGTTTGTCTTGCATGCGGTTGGAAGTTGATTGGATTTATGGTGATGTCGTCATGCATTCGGACACATAAAGCTGCCCGAAGGATGTTGATTTGTTTTTGCACTTCTGTGCGCTCTTTTGGGTAAGGAGGAGTGAGTTTTCGAGAATTAGTGTGAATAAAAAGCGAAGACGCTTCTTCAAATATTTTCGAAGGCAGGTGGTGTATGTATCTTTCTAATTCGTTAGCTGCGACATGGTATGGTCGCTGGAAAAACTCTCTTAACTGCTCTGCAGTTTCCGCTTTTCTCTTCACTGCAACTCATTCTTCTCAGTACTGGAAAAACATGAAGCTTCTGTCTGGCAGGCTGTCGGAGCGTCGCAATGGTTTTACTCTTATCGAGCTTCTGGTTGTGATCGCTATTATTGCGGTGTTAGTCGCCATTTTGCTTCCAGCTGTGCAACAGGCTCGTGAAGCCGCACGACGCAGCAGCTGCAAAAACAATCTCAAGCAGCTGGGATTGGCGATGCACAACTTTCACGATGTCCATGGTGCGTTTCCTGTTGGAGCTACGGACGACGACATGAACAACTGGGGATGGGGTGTTTACCTACTGCCCTACCTGGAACAAGGGAACCTTTACGATCGATTGAACAGCCGGGCTGCGTCGAATGTTCCTCCCGCTTTTCTCGTCTTCAGGTCCGGTACTCACGCCAACGTGGATACTTACGACAGTACGACCAGCACGACGAACCCGACTGCTGTCGTCAATGCGAATACTGGCAGCGATATCCCCGGACAAGGGGTTGCGACGCAGACGCTTTCGGTTTTCAACTGCCCCAGTGATACGCTCCCTTCTCACGAAGACAACGGCTTTGCGAAAAGCAATTATCTTGGTTGTATGGGATCGAACTATGGCGGAAATGCTCCGAATATGCCGAATGCATTTCCCTGGGACACCGGAGTCCAAGGCGGACAATCTCCCAACCAGTTAGGCCAGAACTATCAGGGACGCTCCATGAACGGCGTTTTCTCGATGGACGGCAACAACACCGAAACCTTCATGTGGGGCTTCCGCGATATCACCGACGGGACCAGTAACACGATTGCGATTGGAGAAGTCAGTATTTCCGAACACGTGACCGAAACCAATGTCGGCGACACACGCTTCCCTATCTGGGCGGGAAGCAATGGTTTCTGTTGTGCGATGCGTCGAATTGGTGGTGCTCTTCGAATGGCAAACAGCCAGTTCTACATCAATCGACGTGTTGGTGATGCATCTGACCAGAGCTTTGGCAGCCGTCACAAAGGGGGCGCTCAGTTTGTGTTTGTCGATGGTTCTGTTCACTTCATCAGCGAAAACATCAGCACAGACATTTATAGCTATCTGGCTGGTCGAAATGACGGCAATGTTGCGTCGGTCGACTTCTAAAAGCTTGGTGTTTCTGAAACGAGCGGGGAGTGTCTGCTCCCCTCTTTTTTCGTCTGTCATCTTTGCATGATTTGGTCTTGATTTTCCCGCCTCCCGTTTCTCCCGTCTCTTACTTACCTAGTTTTTTCTTCTGAAGGTGTCTGACGAATGTTTCATCGATCGAACACAGTCAACGTCAATTCACATCCAACTGCCGGTGCATTTGCCTGGTGGTCTGTTCTGACTCTGACCTGCATGATCACCCTCGGTTGTGGTGGTGGAGATTTCGATACCGCTGCGGTTCGCGGAACCATCACTTATGAAGGTAAGCCAGTCACAGAGGGGACCATTGACTTCCTGCCAGTTCCGGGGACTGGTGAGAAGATGCAAGGCAAACCATCGAGCGCTAAAATATCTGCGGATGGAACATTCATCGGCAGTACCTATGAGGATCGCGATGGTGTGATTCCTGGTATGAAACGCATCACTTACAGTGCACCACTTCCAGAAGATTCACGCGAGTCGGTCAATTCGAAGCCGAGTCCATTTGCGGGCCTTGTGATTGAGCCGAGCGAAATTGAAATCGTCAAAGGCAAGAATGATCTGGCTTTCACTTTGAAGAAGCCGTAGATCGTTGGACGGGGCGTAACGCTTATCGGTAACACGCAGGGAGATGAATCGTCATCTCCCTGTTTTTATTTTTGGCAGGTGTGAAAAGCGACTCGACTTTCCGACGCTCAACTTCTACTTTCAGTTCCACGATTCCCGCACAGTAAGATGGTGGCGGGGTGCAATCCGGGTTCAGAATTCTTTAGCGTGACTGTCGATTGTTTAACAGATGCGTGCAATAAGTCTTCAATCGAAATCCCATGTCTATGGGTTTCCATCAACATCTCTCTGTCTTCTGAGAGATTCAATAAATGAAAAACTCATTCCTCAATCTTTTCGAATCTCGCATTTTTATCTATGAATTCCCCGACAAGTTATCCGCACATTGACAAACCTGATCGCAAGCAGCATTCATGAAATCCCGTCAGGCCAAACGTCGCTTTACCGTTCGTCTCGATACCCTACTGGCAAAGATGACAAGCGAAGTCGAGTCCCGCGAAATGGACTACCGATGCATCTCCCTTAATCTTGCAATCAATGAAGCTCTGAAATTCTATCGCGACGAACGAGCGACTGACTGCTCAATTGAAAACGATGGCGACATGCTCTTGGTTCAATGGGGACCCACTCCGGAAAACTGGGAAATTGATGCGCTAGACGAAAGTCTGTTTGGCTTTGAACTCACCAGGCAATTCATCAAACCCGGCTTTTGGGAAGATGCCATGTTCCAGTTGAGATTCACATATTGCTACGAAATGGACGAAGCTTTGAAAGAGATAACAAGTCGCAACAAGTGGTGCAGAGAACCCGACCGAAAGTCTCTTGCAGAATTCGCTAGCTTCATCAAAAGCTCCGAGGCCTATGCTGCGGTCGTCAAGAGAACACCAGTGAGAGTAAGCCTCGTTTTCGACTGCGTAGATTAGCTAAATCCACGGCCACCGCTTAGTGAACATGGCTTCCCAATCACTCCAGCTCGATGACGAGGTCGTCGCTGGGCCATTGGCCGGCGTTGGCGATGCGATCTGCTCCCCATGATGTGAGTTGGGCTTTTCCGTTGGGGAGTTTTTGATAGCCGAACATCTCGTTGGAATGGGTATCGAGCGGGATGGTTTTCAGAATTGATGGGCTTAGATCGGCCAGCTGGTTGGGAAATTCGTTTTCGGCTTTCTGATAGGCGACCAGGGCCAAGGCAACGATCATGAAGTCTCGACGGACGCTGCCGCGGTTGTCGGTGTGAACGCGTTGCCAGATATTGGTTTTCAGTGATCTGGCTACTGATTCGCCGATCCATTTACTTGCTGCCTCTGGGTCCTTCATCAGTGCATCGTTGAGTTTTGTCTCGTCAGACTCGGCTGATTCTTTCCAGAAGGTTGCTTCCTGATTGAGTCGATCAATTTCGCGCATTTGCTTTTCGCGATCTGTGAGCAACATGGCGTTGACGGTCTCGTCTTGAATCTCATCGGCTCTCTTGATCGCAAGATCCCAGTTGATTTTTGCAGCTCGCAGTTTGGAGAGGTCTTCGAGATGAAGTGAGGCATCCCAGTCGAAGAATCCGTGCATGGCATCGTCATTGTCGCGCAGGAGTTCGATTTCCTGGCGCACGATGAATCGCTCCCCGACATCGGCGGCGACCGATGATTTTGGCATTGGTGGCAAGGCCTGCAGGATTGCGGCGTACTCCCTGGCCTCAGCTTCTGTCAGGAGTCCACTTCTGAGCATCTCCAACTCGCCACGAAAGGCATTGGAGTCGACCCAGTGTGCCTTGGCCATCGAGACATCCATGGGTGATCCATTCGCCAGCAGGAGAGCGAGTTTGTGTCCGGCGATCAGATCTCTGGTGGCGTCTGCAAAGTCGCCTTCGGTCAGTCGAGACATCGCGCGAATCGCCAGACACTGAGACAGATAGGGAAGCCGGTACTCTATTGCGAACGAAGGACTCATCAAACTCGGCGGCTGATCTTCGGACAAGAGGGGCGCGTAGTAGGCGGGCAAATCGGCGATTCTGGTTACTCGATCGAGCTGAGCTTTATTGACATCGAAATACTCGGCCAGAATTGGGTAGTCTTTGGACTTCCATGGTTTGGCGGCTGCATCATGAAATTCGACGGCCAGTTTTTCGATGAATTTGTCCTGGCTTTTTTCATTCTCCGGGTGCTTCATCTTGGCGAAGTCCCGCATGTAAATCAGACGTGGCAGTTCAGGGTCAAGGGCTTCGATTCCCAGCATTTCCAGAGAGGGCTCTCTGAGGTTTTCGACGAGTACCCCTTTGCCAAACAGTTGCACGAGATGCACAACCGCGTTGTCGGCTGGTTTGATCCCTTTGCTCATGCGGGCATTCAACTCGCGCATCGCGCCGGTCACATTCTCGGGAATTGTGGGCGATCCCAACTTCATCCCGGACGTCACCAGCCCTTCATCGGCCTGTCCTCCGGCAGCCAGCAGGTCGAGTGTGACCAGCATCAGGACCAGACAAACAACTCGCCATGCCGCAGATCGTCGTGAAATCATGAAGTGCTGCCAATTTGCTAAGGAGATCGATCGTTTGAATACGCAGTCGTGAGCCGATGGGCTTGCGATGGTGGTCTTTAAGATACACCAAATCGAACACCATAAGCCATCGATTCGGTACGCAACTAACGGAGTTGTATTCCATCTTTTCTTCGAGGAGGGACTTGCTGTCATGTCGGTTCCCACGTTCTTTGCCTCGTCGTTACCGAGATTTTCCACAGTACCTTGGGGATATTGCTCTCCCGGTTGATCGGGCTTCTCTGTCCGCCAGTTGCATGAGATGGATGCGGAAACAGTCCAATCTCTGGTGTGAAATCAGCCCTGTGTACGCCACGATTCATGCCAGTCAAATCCCGGAAAAACACGTGAAAACTTGACTCTGCTCAATGCCCCGTCTGAAACTAGAGAGACACGCTTCGCTGCTCGTTCAAAAAGGAGTTTCGCCATGACCAACCCGGATGGATTAAAACCAGGTAACAAAGTCCCTGCTTCAGGTCAGTATCAGCAAATCGGCCCACGAGGCAAAAAGGGACACGAGGTGACTTCCGTTAAGGGTAAATCTTTTCCGCCGACGACGGCTCCTGGCTCGACTTACAAGCTGGTTGATAAGACGAAGAACAAATCGGGTGAGGTGTGACTTGTGAAAGGCTCTCTATCGAGAGCCTTTTTTAATTGCGCACTATTCAATCAAACGCTACGAAACAGTGCATGAAAAATCTGATCGCGTCATGACAAGCCTCGAAGCCGCATGGTGGTTCGCTCCGGGACTTCTGATTAACATCTACTCAACGTTCATTCGTTCAAGTGAGACGCGATCATTCTACGCTTCTGCTGCTATTCGTTATGACAGTAGCAGCAAGCAACCTCATGTTATTCCTAATTTCTCAATGCCCACCTGGTCTCTCAAGCACTTTCATGATCTGACGCCGCGCGAGCTGTATGCGATTCTGGCGCTGCGTATGGACATCTTCATTATTGAGCAGGCTTGTCTGTACCAGGATATTGATGGGAAGGACCTTCCCTGCCTTCACCTCATGGCGTGGAATGATGATCAAACGCTTGCTGCGAGTGCTCGAATTGTTCCGCCGGGGGTTACGTTTGACGAGCCATCGATCGCACGGGTTACTGTTGCGCGGCGCGATCGAGGGACGGGTTTGGGGCGTGAGCTCATGCTGCGAGCCATTAAGGAGTGCGTTCGCCTTTACCCTCATCTGGCGATTCAGATTGGGGCTCAGCTTTACCTGCGAGACTTCTACAGTTCTCTGGGTTTCCGTCCGGTGGGTGAGATCTACAACGAAGACGGCATTCCCCATCTTCACATGATTCGCCCTGCGAGTTGAGCTGGGGTTGTGGAATTCGTCGCTGAATAAAGTCGTCGTTTGAGAGAAAATTCGACGAGCTACTGGGCTGCGGTTACATCGGGGCGAAGTTTTTTGGCGTCGCGCAGGTAGATGTGTTTCATCTCGGATAAAGACTTCTCGGTGTTCACGTGCAGAAGAATTCGGATACATCGGGGCATTGCGCCGGGGACTGGGATCTCCGTGCAGCACAGGAGCGGGACTTCCTTAAGGCCGAGGACGCGAGCAGACTCAGCCGGGAATGCGGCGTTCAGGTCCAGGGTCGTGGTGAAGATGCAGGAGATCAGGTCGTCGAACGTCTCGATTCCGTTGGCGTCGAAAATCGCCTTCAGCAGTTCCGTCGTGGCGGACAGAATCTCGGCGGAAGTGTTTTCGGTGACAGTTGTTGCGCCGCGAATTCCACGTACTGACATGACGGGTTCAAATCCTGATAGTGAGAAGGTTGTCGGACGGTGTGATTGTGGACGTTTTGAGCAAAATTTTCCAGCTTAAGCGTCGAATCGGTTGAAAGCCGCGATTCCTATTGCCCGATGGGACGGATTTGCCGTACATTTCTGTTTGAGTATGGCCTGAGGTTCTCGGTGGAGCTGACGCCTGCTTTTCGTTTCATCGATGAAGCGAATACCCCCCAATTATCGATCGGCCGGAAAGGACTCCGTGCATGTCAGTCGCAGTTTCTCACTTCGCGACGCAATTCAATGCGACTTTGATCCCGGGCTCTGTGGGAGCTGCGGATCAACTGTCGATCAGCAATCTGGCGTCGCTGGATCATGTCCAGGCTGGTGAACTGACCTATGCTGACAACGCTGACAAGATCGCTCAGCTGGCTGCATCCAAGGCAACGGCTGCTTTCGTTCCGAAGAAAATCGCGGCTCAGCTGACCTCGTATACGGGCGGCCCGATCCTGATGCTGGTGGACCAGCCACAGGCTTGCTTCCTTGCGGTCCTTAAGGAGTTCCGCCCTCAACATACTTCTGAGATGGCGGGGATTGATCCTCGTGGCATTATTTCGAACACGGCCAAACTCGGTGCTGATTGCATGATCTACCCGGGCGTCTTCATCGACGCTCATGCGGTTATTGGTGATCGCTGCGTTCTTTATCCCGGTGTGACGATTGGACCCGGGTGTGTTCTAGGTGACGACGTGATTTTGTATCCGCAGGTTGTTCTTTATGCGGGTACGCAGCTTGGTCATCGCGTAATCATTCATGCCAATGCGGTTATTGGTGCGGATGGCTTTGGTTATCGCTTCGAGCAAGGACGGTTTGAAAAACTGCCTCATTATGGCAAGGTCCGCGTGGAAGACGATGTTGAGATCGGTGCATGTACGACGATCGACCGCGCGATGATCAGCGAAACAGTTATTGGCCAGGGAACCAAGCTCGATAACCTCGTCATGATTGGCCACAACTGCCAGATCGGGCAGCATAATGTTTATGCTTCGCAAGTCGGCCTTGCGGGGTCGATCACCACTGGCAACTACGTTCGCATGGGCGGCCAGGCTGGGTTGAAAGATCACCTGAAGATCGGGCACGGATCTGCCCTCGCCTCTCGATCGGGGCTGATGCACGATATTCCGGATGGGGAGACCTTTATCGGCCTGCCTGCTGGTCCTGAACGGGAGCAGAAGAAAGTCCTCATGCTTGTGCAGCGTCTTCCGGAGATGCGAGACCAGCTGAAGGCAATGACCAAGCAGGTCGAATCTCTGACACAGCAGATCGCTGCTTTGACCTCAGCCAGTTTGACCCCAAACAGTGGGTCGACGGATGCTGAATCGATTTCCATGCGAAAGGCGGGTTAAGCGAATCATCATCGTTTCCTGAGCAACAACGGGCCATGTTGAAACTAGTGACTGAACCTGAACTGATCAAACTCGCTCCTCCAGCCAAAATTGGTTTGCTGGCCGGGGCGGGGAGCTTTCCTATTACCTTCGCGAAAGCTGCGCAGGCGCAGGGGTTTCGTGTGCACACGTACGGCGTCGATGGCATGGCCAGCGATGAGCTACTTTCCCTCAGCGACAAAATGCGGTTTGGGCCGCTGGCACAACTGGGGCGCAGCATCCGTTTCTTCAAGCGGCATAACGTCGAACACGTCGTCATGGCGGGTAAGATCGAAAAGACGGTTCTTTTTGATCCGTGGCGCATCTTCAAGTTGCTGCCGGACTGGCGGACGACTCAGATGTGGTTCAATCTTGCGACCCAGAATAAAAAAGACGACACCATCCTCCTGGCCGTCATCCGTGAATTCGAAAAAGACGGCATCCGTTTTGGCTCTGCACTTGATTATTGCCCGGAGATTCTCGTGTCACACGGCTTTCTGACTCAGCGCAAACCGACCTCTGCCCAGTGGAAGGACATCGCCTTCGGGTGGGAACTTGCCAAAGAAATGGGGCGTCTCGACGTCGGCCAGACGGTCGTTGTTAATGATCAGGCTGCGATTGCGATCGAAGCGATCGAAGGGACTGACAAAGCGATTCGACGCGCGGGCGAACTTTGCCGACGTGGCGGATTTACGGTCGTCAAAGTTGCCAAGCCTCAGCAGGACATGCGTTTCGATGTTCCGACGATTGGGCTGAACACGATTCATACGATCCACGAGGCAGGGGGCAAAGTCCTTGCTGTGGAAGCTGCCAAGACGATTCTCCTTGATGAACCTGAAGTGCTGAAACTTGCGGACCGGTTGGGGATCACGATCGTTGCGCTGCATGCGGATGAGATTCAACTCAAGATCGCTGCGTGAGGCTTTTGCAGGTGGGGGCCTCTGTCGATGCTTGCCGACGTGCTTGTCGCGGATTTGAGAACGAGCTGTGATGCCTGCAGAGCACTGGCACAGCCAGTGGCACCCGGCGGATGAGATACAGCTTAGACGCAGTCTTCTAATTCCTTGTAGGGTGCTGGTGAGGCTTTGCGAACCGCACCAATTGTGCGAATGAATGTCGTTTTGGTGCGGTTCGAAGACTCACCAGCACCCTACATTTCGCGCAAAACATCAATGAGAAGACTCGCTCTTAGATCGCCGCTTGAGACATTCGACTACGGCTGCCATGGTTTTTCGGTTTGAGCTTCTTTCTGTTTGAGTAGTCGGGCGTCGGCGTCGGACATCCAGTTGCCGAGTTCCTGGTAGAGTAAGTTCGAGACATCTGGTTGCTGTGAGGCGAGGTTTTTTTGTTCGGAGAGGTCCTGGCTGAGGTCGTAAAGTTCGCGGTTGCCGTTTTCGAGATTGACGAGCAGCTTCCAGTTGCCTTTGCGAATGACTGAACAGGGGAAGCCGCCTTGATTGGCGTAGTGTGGGTAATGCCAGAAGAGGGAGCGTTCTTTGGCAGCTGGTGATTGAGTCAGTGAGGGGACGAAGGAAACGCCGTCGATGTGCTGCTCTGGTTTTGGCTGGGCTCCGATTACTTCCAGGACTGTGGGGTACAGGTCGGTCGAGACGATGGGTGTGTGGCTCGTTGATCCTGGTTTTGTTTTGCCTGGCCAGCGGACGATCCTGGGGACGCGGATACCGCCTTCATAACCCCAGCCTTTGCCGCCGCGAAGTGGCAGGTTCGAAGTGGGTTGGCCTTCTGCTGTTGAGAGTCCGCCGTTGTCTGAGGTGAAGACGATGAGTGTGTTATCTGCGAGGCCTGCGTCGTCGAGGGACTTCATGACTGTGCCGACAGCTGTGTCCATGGCTTCGACCATGGCGGCATAGGTGGCATGTTGTTGAACGAGTCGGACTGTTCTCGGATTTTCTGTCGTCACGAAATACTGTGACTCGGGCCCGAAGAGTTGGTCGTCGGTGAGTTGCTTGTTGGCGATGCCGAGTTTCTCGGCTTTCTCCTGGTACTTTGTGATGAGTTCTTGAGGTGCCTGAAGTGGAACGTGGACGTCGTACATGCAGTAATAGAGGAGGAAGGGTTTGTCGTGAGGAGAGGCGATGAACTTCGAGGCTTCGCTGGCGAGGCGAGCTGAGAGGTATTCCCCTTTGGGGCCATTGGTCAGCTTGGGGTTATTATAGGGTGAGAAGTACGATTTGGGGGCTCCTGCACGGAAGCCGCCGATGTTGAGGTTGAAGCCTTGTTTTTCGGGGTAGTATGCTTCGTCAGGCCCGAGATGCCATTTGCCGATGAAGCAGGTTTGGTAGCCATTTTCCTGAACAGCTTCTGCGAGCGTGACTTCTGCGAGCGGCATGGCTTCCTGGAAATCGGCTGGTTGAAAGCGTTCGATGCGATGACCGCCGAAGTAGTTGGTCGTTGCTGCGCGTACGGGATGGCGGCCGGTCATCAGGCTGTAGCGGGTTGGTGAGCAGACGGGACAGGCGGCGTAGCCCTGGGTGAAGCGCATGCCGGTTTCGGCGAGTTTGTTGAGGTTGGGGGTTTCGTAGAAGGACTCGGGATTGTTCGGCTGGATGTCCATGTAGCCGAGGTCATCGATGACGATCACGACGATGTTTGGTTTGAGCTCATCTGCATTGAGCGTCAATGACGTGAGTCCTATGCAGGCGAACGCGAGCAGGTAAGAGATGCGCATCGTAACCCTCTCATGTTTAGGGGATTCACCACAAAGGCACTAAGAACACAAAGTGTCACGAAGCAAGAGCAAGGATTCGATAGCGGGTAAGTCAGGAGACCATCAAATGATTCACCAATGGTTGTATCATCTGTGTTCTGGCTTTGTGAGTCTTCGTGTTCCTTGTGTGTTTGTGGTTAACTCTTCTGATCTCTTCAGCATGACGCAATGCGTTCGATGAGTGAAGTCAAAATGGGAAGTTGATCTGTTTGTCAAGCGGAGATTGGTTGGTGAGTTGAGAGATTCCATGTTGTTGAAAAACACAAGAGAATCCCGATTGCATGAATGTCAGATGCGTTTATCATCCTTTCATCCTGGTGATGACATCGTGAGTCGAATGCGCTCCGACTGACTGAAGTCTACGTCACCAGTTCAGCGGTTTCTTGAATGCACACATCTCGAGTCATCTCACCATGTCGCGTAAGAAAATCGAAACCGTTTCCTTCTTGAGTTGTTCGTTCGTTAGTTGTCTGGCTGGTTATCACGACCTGGTCAGTCACTGTCGTCCGTTTGTCTTCGACAACTGAGTTCGTTTGTTGTTTGAAGCCTTTCGTTCGGCCTACTTCGTCAACTTGAGTTCTTAACAGGATCACCTGTGATCAATCGATTGCCTGTTGCGACTGAGAGCGGGTTTTATGAACTCGATCTTTGGAAAGACTGCCAGCGGCAACAAACGGCTGTTGACCGTCAGGTTCGGAGTCACTCGGCTCTGCCACGGATGTCGATCAATCGCCATCCGCGCACGATTGGCTCGCTGTCACAGTACTTCTCCGAGATCCAGCGCTGTGGAATCCCGGCGGTTGCGTTGTGGCGTTCTCAGTTGCAGGAGACCAAGCCTCAGATGCTGTTGTCGATGCTCGACCGGCATAACCTGGGCGTGTCCAGCCTTTCGATGACTGGTGCTTACAGTGGGTCTCACGGACATACTTATGACGATGCGGTCCGCGATTCCCGCGCGATGATCAACTATGCGGCCAAGCTGCAGGCGGATGTCGTCATCATTCGCACGGGGTCGCAGAATAATCACCTCATCAAGCACATGCATCGGCTTGTTTATCGCGGGCTGATGGAAGTCATTGATCAGGCGGATCATTTCGGAGTGAAGCTCGCGATCCAGCCGACGCATCCGATCATGACGAGAGACTGGTCCTGCTTAAACTCCCTGGACAACATTACGCGGCTGATCCAGCGGATCAACCATCCGCTCGTGGGGCTATCGGTCAGCAACTATCATCTCTCGGAAGAAATTCAGCTGGTCGACCGACTGCAGGCGATGATCCCTTATATCAAGCATGTGCAACTCAGTTCGCTGCCGAAGGTTTGTCACTGCGAAGTGAAGTGGTGTCTGCAGAGTAAAAAGCAGACGCCGATCGCGGAAATGGTTCGCATGCTTCATGATACTGGTTACAAGGGCTGGTTCGAGGTGATGCTCAGTCAGGCGTCGCGGCTTAACACGATGAAGTCTGACGACGGCTACCAGGGATGTCTGGACTGCTTTAACAGATTCTGGACAGAAGTGCTTTGACGCCTTATGCTTGACTAGTGGGTTTCTGGTAATCCTAAGAATCTTCACCACAGAGGTCACGGAGGAGCACAGAGTCACACAGGGAAGAATTGAAAAGAGATAGAGAATCTCTGTGAGCCGATGTGTAACCCTGTGTCCTGTGTAGTGAATTTTCTTTTGAGCTGAAAAGCCTTTTTCATCAATGCTTCTCTACACAGAATTTCTGTCTTTAAATGTCGACTCCATGGCTCAGCGTTAAGGATCTTGCCCAGCAGATTGGGCGAGATGCCCGCGATATCGAAAAACTCGTTCAACGTGGACGCATTCCTGGTCGCAAGATCAATGGGGAATGGCAGTTCCATCCGCAGGAAGTGACACGCTGGCTGGAGACTGAGATCCCCGAAGCGACTTCCAAGGAACTGACGGCGATCGAAGTCGGGCAGGCTCCGTCGGATGAAGTCGAACAGTTTCGGCTTACGAATTACCTGACGATCGACACGATTGCAGTTCCTCTCGAAGCGCGTACCAAGCGATCGGTCCTGGAGACATTGCTGGAAGTCGCGGGGCGGACCTGGCAGGTGTGGGCACCGGCTCGTGTGCTCGAAGCGATCATTGACCGGGAAAATGCCCTGCCGACGAACCTTGGCAACGGGATTGCGATTCCTCACCCTCGAAATCCGATGCCGGATGATCTGGGACAGACGGTGGTTTCGTTTGGGCGGACGTACTCTGCGGTTCCTTTTGGCGGAGGGGGGCAGACGATGCCGAGTCTGTTCTTTATGGTTCTGAGTCGCGATACGCCGACGCACTTGCGGATCCTGGCCCGATTGGGACGCATGATCCAGGTTGATGGCTTTATTGACACTCTGGGTGGGTTGGAAACGCCTGAGGAGGTCTTTGATTATCTTTCTTTGATTGATGCTAAGCTGGGTTAGCCGAAGTCGGGCAAGTGATCAAGGCTTGTCGAAATGGGATGTTTTCGTCTTCGCTGCCTGATGAGGCTTTTTTCCGGTGATCCCGTGGTTATGATAGAAATTGACTGATACTCGTTAAGAATGGATTGTTTCATGAGTATCGCGTTTTATTCGTCAACTTTTGATCGACTACCTCGGACATCATGACGACGCCAGCCAGTATTGAGCTTCCTGAGCCCCTCGATATTATCGCGGTCGGTGCACATCCGGACGATCTGGAAATCGCCTGCGGCGGTACGCTGGCTCAACTGGTCAAGCAAGGTTACCGCGTCGGCATGGTCGACCTGACCGATGGCGAACCAACGCCCGGCAGCAGCGGTCCTGAACAGCGCCTCGAAGAAGCCCGCAAAGCGGCGGAGATTCTCGGCGTGCATGAGCGCATCACGCTGACGCTGCCGAATCGGAAGCTGTTTGATTCGTTTGAGACCCGCGTCGAGCTTGCGAAGGTCTTCCGACGTTATCGGCCTTCGATGGTGCTGGGGATCCTTGAGAAGACGCCACTGGCGTCCCCGGATCACTGGCAGGCGATGCAGATCACTGATGCTGCGGTGTTTTATTCCCGGTTGTGCAAGTGGGACGATCAGTTTGATAATCTGCCGGTGCACCGTATCCGGTCGCTGACCTGGTATCCACTGGGATTCCGTCAGTCGGGAGCTGAGCAGGTGGGGACGAGTCAGGTGATCGCGGATATCTCCGATTGTCTTGATCAGAAGCTCGAAGCGATCAAAGCTTACGAGTCACAATTCAGTGGTGAGCGACTCGAGCAGGTGCTCACCACGGTTCGTGCACAGAATCAGTCGTGGGGGGCGATCTGCGGATTCTCAGCGGGCGAGTTGTTTTATACGTCGCATCTGCTGGGGGTGAATGATCTTTACCGAACTGTCAATCATGCCATCAAAGGGACGACGGATAACCTCGAACTTGGTATCCGTTCTCAAAACCGATAATTATTTCTGGAAGGTCTCATGTCGAATTTCTGGGGGAAATTATTTGGCGTTGCCCGTCAACCTGCCAATGATGCGCATCCAGAAAAACACGCTGTGTCCAAGATTCGCTGTGGCCATTTGAGCATCACGGGGAACTATCGCGAGAACAACGAAGACAGCTATGTCGTTGATCCGCAGTCCCGTTTCTTCATTGTCGCGGATGGGATGGGCGGTCAGAGTGCCGGTGAGCGGGCGTCTGCGATGGCGATTGAACTCGTGCCGCAGCGTCTGGTGGACAAGCTCAATTTTCAGAATGACGAAGCCGAGAAGGTCGTCATGGTCATTGATGATGCGATTCGTCAGACCAACCAGGAGATCATGGCGTTGGGTGAGTCGGATCCCAAGTATCATAACATGGGGACAACGATCGCGTTTCTGGTGAATGTTGGGGGGCGTTACTTCATTGGGAATGTTGGGGACAGTCGGGTTTATCGATTGCGCGATGGTCAACTGACACAGCTGACGACAGATCATTCCCTGACGCAGGCGCTCGTCGATGCGGGGACGATTACTGCGGAAGAAGCGGTGCATCATCGTTATAAGAATGTGCTGTATCGCTATCTTGGGACGAAGGATGGAAGCAACACGGGCAACTCGCGCGAGATGGATGTCTTTGCGGGGGATGTCTACATGATTTGCTCGGATGGGGTTACTGATGGGGCAGCTCCGGATGTGATCCGGCAGGTTCTTATTGATCAACCTGACCCACAGGCGGCTGCGGAGCAGATCATTCGAGCGGCTCAGGATGGTGGGTCGAAAGACAACATTACCTGTGTGGTGCTTGTGATCGATGGCTGAGCCTGCCCCTGCTCTTTCTGATGATTCATCGGCTGGTGGAGCAGCGTTGTCGAAACGTGTGCTGCTGATTTCGGGGCTGTTGAGCCTGCTGTCGATTCTCATGGTGTCGCTGCCGTTTGTGCCTCTCGGTGTTCCAGGGGAATGGTTGTGGGAGCGAGCCGACTTCAATGCAGAGACGACGTTCTCGGTGATCCTTGGCGGGATGTTTCTCGCGGGTTATTTTGCGTTTGGCTTTGTAGCGGAAAGCTGGCTGGCGAGGCGATCTGCGAGCAAGCGAGATTCAGCCATCGCGATTACGGGGCTGGTGATCGTCTCGTTTTTTTTCCTGCTGATGATCCGGTCGGTGATACCCAATATTGATGGGTTGGCACGTGGGGCGTGGGTGCTTTATTACCCGCGGATGTCGGGGTATTACACGCAGGCTCGGACTAGCGGCGATTCGACTGGGGAGTTCCTGGCGGGATATGCGGATGTCATGAGACAGGGAGATTATCTGCACCAGGGGACGCATCCGCCGGGGCTGGTGTTGTTTCATCGTGCTTTGTTGTGGGTATGTGAGCCGTCGGTTGTGCAGAACATTTTGAAGGCGACGGAGCCTGCCTCGGTTGCGGAAGCGTTGGATATTCTGACGCAGCAGTCGATCCCTGCTGAGGGGATGACTTCGACGATGCCGGAGGTGACGCCGAGAGATCGTGCGTCGTTGTGGCTGGGGGATCTGCTCACGACGTTCTCGGTTGCGATGACGCCGGTACCGTTGTGGTTTTTGTTGCGTCGGCATGGGCAGAGTCCGTCGATGGTGCTGCGGACATTGTTGTTTTGGCCGTTGATGGCGAATGTGATCATGTTCCTGCCGAAGTCGGATTGCTTGTATCCGCTGATGTCGATGTCGATCGTGGTCGCCTGGGCTTTTTCGGATCAGAGTTTGAAGAGTGCGCTGGGGTTTGGCTTCGTGGCGGGGTTATTGAGTGGAGTCAGCATGATGACGACGCTGGCGTTTGCGCCGGTGCTGGTCATGCTGGGCGTGATGACGTTGTTGCGTGTTTTCACAACTCGACAGATTGGCCATGAACTCCTGGCGATGACGGCGGCTGTGCTGGGGTTGCTGGTGACTCCTGTGGTCCTGTGGGCGATGTCGGGGGCGAATCTTTTTGAGATCTGGGTCTTAAACTTTCAGAACCACGGGAAATTTTATGACCACAATACGCGGACCTATTTTCTGTGGTTGATCGCGAACATCATGGACTGGGGGATGTTCTCGGCTGTGGTGGTTGGGACGCTCGCAGTGACGGGGTTAGCGAATGTCTTGCGGTCGAGCGAGCGACGGGATGCGATGAAGCTGCCGCTGGTGCAGGCGTCGGTGGCGTATGCGGTCGTAATGCTGTTGTTGTGGTTGTGGGGGAAGAATATGGGGGAAGCGGCGCGGCTGTGGATTATTTATGATCCGCTGCTGTTGATGACGGCGGGGCTGGGGATTGCAGCGATCGGGACATCGCGAGTGGTGTGGCGGGCGTTGTTTGTGATGCAGGCGGTTTCGACGCTGGTGATTGTGATTCGGGTGAATGGGTTTCATCTGGGAGATTTGTAGGAGCCTTGTTGATCGTCGTTATTGTTTCTGATTCGTCTTGGAATGTGGGTTTGCTCGCCTTAAGATGAGGCTGAGGAGCAAGTGCTATGTCTACGACCGCAACTCGGCCATTGAAGACTCTGCAAGCGGGTGACCGTTTGACGTCACGCGAATTTCTGAAGCGATGGGAGAACTGTCCCGAAATCAAACGAGCGGAACTCATTGAGGGCGAGGTCTTCTTGCACGCTGCATCCATACGAGCCAATTATCATGGCGGACCCCATGCTGATCTGATCTGCTGGCTTCGCCTGTTTGCACTTTCTCATCCTAACGTTGAGCTTTTTGTGACGCCGACGGTGGTCATTGATGATGAGAACACGTTTGAGCCGGATGCCGTGATGCATGTAATCGATGAAACGGCTCGGACGTTTCTTGATGAGCAAGGATTTCTGAATGGTTCGCCGGAGTTAATTGCAGAGATTTCGGCCAGCACGGTCAGTATTGATCTCAATCGTAAGAAGCGTGTTTATGAGCAGTCGGGGGTGAAGGACTATCTCGTCTGGAGGACGGAGGACGCGGCGTTTGACTGGTTTACGCTGGAGTCGGGGAAGTTCGTGAGACTGGAAGCAGATCCGAGCGATGGGCTGCACAAGAGTCGTCATTTTGCGGGACTGTGGCTGGATGCGGAGGCGATGGTGAAGCGGGATTTGGCGAAGGTGATTCAGCGGATGAGTACGAAGGCGGACTCATAACTTTTCGTTCCCAACTGGAAGGCAGTTAAAGCTCAAACGATGAAACACTGGCCGCTGTTGTTGATTGCTATTCCGTTTCTGCTTTGCATCGCGTTGACCATTTATGCGACGACATACAACTATCACCAGACCTGTTTGGCAGAGAAGAGTGACAACGCCCTTCATTACATGTACGCAAGTCAGGATTGGCTGGAAGAAAACCCGCTCAGGTGTAACGCCACTAAGGAAGAAGTTGTTTCAAGCCTGCAGGAAATGGAACGCCGAATCAAAATCAATCGCTACTCGGCAGAACTGATCATTCACGTTTCACAAGTCAAAGACAAAGTAGAGATCCTGCTGATATACCCAGGCCCCGATGGCAGAGCTAATTTCTTCACTGAAGATGAGTATCGACGATCGGGCGATGGAGTCGTTGTTGGTGGTGGAGAAGCGGGTATCTGCTTTCAGGTGAAATGCCAGTAAGGAAGCACTGCTTTACTCTGGCTGACGGGTTTCGTTGAGTTTGTTGCGGGAGTGTTGGGCCTGGGTGAGGAATTGTTCGATGTTTTCGCGGTCCGCTGAAGCGATCAGGTCGCGGATGATGGTCAGGGCACTGGTGAATTCGTCGATGGATGAGACGACGGCTTTGCGGTTTTCCTGGAGGATGGCGGTCCAGATGCCGGGGTCGCCGGCGGCGATGCGGGTGGTGTCTCGGAAGCCGCTGCCGGTGAGGTGGTGGAGTTTCTCGCCGACACACAGGGCGAGGGCGGAGGCGGCGAGGTGGGGTAAGTGACTGGTGCGGGCGACGGCTTCGTCGTGGTCGTGAGGTGTCATTCTGGCGACGCGGGAGCCGAGTCGTGCCCAGAATTGTTCGACCAGCTGGATGGCGGGTTCGGGCGTTGATTCTGAGGGAGTGACGACGGTGACGCGGTCTTCGAAGAGATCAGCGAGCGAGTTCTCGAAGCCTTGCTTCTCACTGCCGGCGAGAGGGTGGGAGCCGACGAAGACCAGGTGAGGCGGTAGCTCGGTTGAGAGCATGTCGAGGACGTTTTGTTTGGTGCTGCCGACGTCGGTGATGATGGCGGGTTTGGTGAGGTGTTCGGCGAGGTCATCGACATCCCAGGCAATGCGATCGACCGGCGTGCAGATGACGACGAGGTCGATCGATTCCTGCTGGAGGTCGGCGAGTTCGGTGTAGCCGACGTCGATGATGCCGAGGGCTTGGGCCTGGTCGAGCTTATCTTGTTTGCGACCGACGCCGATGACTCGGTTGCAGGCGCCGGATTTTCTGGCCGCGCGCGCGACAGAGCCGCCAAGGAGTCCGACGCCATGGATGAGGATGGTGGGGAAGAGAACGGATTGTGGGGAGGAATTTGTTGACATGCCACGATCTTATCGATCGATTGTGGGGGTTGGCAACGGAAGAGGCGTGAGACTGGAACGTAGCGGAGGAGGTCCAGAGTTAACGCGAAGACGCGGAGACGCAAAGAGGAGGAGCAAAGTTGAAGAATCCAGTTGAAGGGTGGTCTGGCAGTTTTGGGCTGGTGCTGCGAAGCTGGCGGGATGTGCTACCTTTCGCAATCCGAATGAACTCATGGCTTCAGGTGGAAATGAACGCGTATGGTGGCGCTTCTTGTGAGCTGCGCTCACCCAGCCATGAACGGCTGGGCCACCCGGGAGTGTGCAATGAGAGCGAATGAGTGCCTATCGCTCACCCTCATCTGCCCTTCGGGCAGCTTCACCCCTCGCGGGAGAAGGGACGTTATGTGGGCTTTTAGGAAATTCGCAGAAGTCCCTCATCCGACTTCGAAGACTCGGCCGCATTCTCCCCGGGGGAGAAGGGAGAAAATTAAGAGACGAGTTGTTTGACAGGGGTGCCTTCGGAGAGTTTGAGGGGGCGGCCGATGGGGGTCATGAGTTCTTCGGTGGGGTTGAGGTTGAGTTGTTGGAGGATGGTGGCGAAGAGGTCGTGGATGGGGATGGGGTTGGTGGGGTCTTTTTTGATGGCTTCGGGGTCGGTTTCGCCGAGGAGTTGGCCGGAGGTTAAGCCGCCGCCGCCGATTAAGCAGGAGAAGCCGTGAGGCCAGTGATCGCGGCCATCGAGGGGGTTGATTTGTGGGGTGCGGCCGAATTCGCTGATGCACAGAAGCATGGTGGAATCCCAGAGGTCGCGTGACTTGAGATCGTCCATCAGGGCGGCGAGGCCGAGGTCGAGGTCTCGCGCGAGTGTGGTGTGGGACTCGAAGTTGTTGGTATGGGTGTCGAAGCCGTTGAGGACGACTTCGATGCTGCGGACGCCGGTTTCGATGAGGCGACGGGCGACGAGGCAGCCTTTGCCGAAGCGAGTGGTGCCGTAGCGGGCTTTGGTTTCGTTCGTCTCGTCGTCGAGTTGGAAGGCTTTGATTTGAGGAGACTTCATCATGGTGACGGCCTGGTGGTAGAGGTCGTCGTAATGAGTTTGCTTTTTGCTTTGGGGGCGATTGGAGCGGAAGGTTTCGCTGAGAACATCGATGCCTTTTAAGCGGATGTTCTGGTGGTCATCGGAGACTCTTGGGGTGAGGTTATGGAGTGCTCCGCCGGGATCGACGACGCGGAAGGCATCGTGTTGGGCACCGAGGTAACCGCCGCGGGTGGGCCATTGGGAATCGCCGAGAGTGATGTTGGCGGGGATTTCGAGACCGTCGCGATTGGTCAAGGCGGCGTAGAGGGCGCCGAGGCCGGGGTGTTGGACGGTGGGGTCGGGGCGGTAGCCGGTTTTGACGTAGTAGCTGGCGCGTTCGTGATCACCTTCTTTCGAGGTGAGTGAGCGGATGACGTTGAGGTGATGGAGGCGCTCAGCGATGCGGGGGTAGTCGGATGAGATGAGGGTATTGGACAGAGAGGTCTTGATGGTTTTTGTAGGACCGCCGATGAGGGTGCCGGGGTGCGGGTCCCAGGTTTCGAGCTGGCTGGCGCCCCCTTCGAGCCAGATAACGACGAGGGACTTGGGGCGCTCGGTGCCGCGCTTGATGGCTTGAGCCTGACTTAGTTTGGGGAGGAGGAAGGAGACGCCGAGGGTGGTGGCGAATTTCAGGAAGAGGCGTCGGTTGGGTGTCATCAGATGGCCTCGGGAGATCGTGCCTGTTGCGTAATCGTGAATGGGAGTCGTTCGTTGCCTATGCGCCACCCTCATCCGCCCTTCGGGCACCTTCTCCCCTCAAGGGAGAAGGGACGTACGTTAATGGTTCCAGTTGAATTCTTCGGAGTTGATTAAGGTCCAGAGGAGGTCCTGGCAGAGTTGTTCTTTTTTGAGTTCAGGGTTGTGCGTGAGGGACTCGTTGAACCAGGTTTGTTCTCGTGGTGTGGGGCGACGAGTCAGGGTCATCAGGAAGGCGGTTTCGATTAAGGTTTCGTTGTCGGGGCTGAGTTGTGTGAGTCTTGCAGAGGCGTTGAAAGGGTTGGCTTCGAGGAGTTCGGAGGTCATTTGTCCGTTCATGCGTAAGAGCGCCTGGGGGATGGTTGCGCCGTGAGGGGCGAGTTCTTCGTCGGTGATTGGGCCGTATTGTCGGACGAAGTCTCGCTCGCGGATCAACCGGATCAGGCGGGCGACGAGGTGTGAGTTCTGGTCGATGGTCGAGAGGGAGCCGGACTGAGCCATGGCACCGATGACCTGCTCGGGTCTTAATCGCGATAATGGGAATCGTGCCCACCAGTCTCCTTGGCGGTCGATCTGCTCATCGTCTTCGAGGGTGGTCTCGGAGGATAAGCGGTAGGCTTTTGAGGTGGTGATCGCGAGGATCAGTGATTTTAAGCGGTAGTCGTTTTGACGGAAGTTATCAGCGAGTTGTTCGAGGAGATCGTCGTCGGGGGATGCTGGTGGATCGGGGAGGTCGTCGACGGCGACTTTGAGCGGTTCGAGTTCGCTGTAAGCGATGCCGAAGAGGAGGCCCCAGACACGGTTGACGGTGGCGCGGTGGAAACGCTTGTTGGTCGGATGCGTGATCCAGTCGGCGAGGCGGGTCCGGTCGGGGCCGTTGGATGCGAGGCGTTCTGGATCGAATGGGACCGCGGGGGTTGTTGTGTGTTTCTCGCCGTCCTGGCTCGACATCTCCATCATCCGTTGTTCACGTCTGGTTGGTTCGCCATCGTAGACTCCGAAGACGGAGAGATGGCAGTCGCCGTAAAAGGCAGCGAGCCCCTGGTAGTCTGTCTGTTTCCACGCGGCGAAGGGGTGGTCGTGGCATTGGGCGCAGTCGATCCGCTGGCCGAGGAAGGCACGGGTCGTGCGACTGGTCAGTTCGTTGACGTCGACAATGCCGGAGTCATTTGCGGCGGCGGTGATGAAGTTGACGGAGGGCTTGCCGGTCCAGAGGCCTGTCTGGCTGATGAGTTCGTTGACCCATTGATCGTACGGACGGTCGTTGTGGAGTTGTTCGGCGATCCAGTTCTGGAAGCGGTCTTCACGGAAGACGAGGAAGGGCTTGTCGTCGGCACCGGCGTAAACTTTAGCTAAGCGTTCGGCGAAGTAGACGCTGAAGCGGGGATCATCGAGCATTCGCTGTGTCCAGCGTGTGAGGCGATCAGGAGCGGTATCGGCTTCGAACGTGCGGATCTCTTCGAGGGAAGGGATCGTGCCGTGGAGCGAGAGGGAGAGGCGACGGAGGATGGTCAGGTCGTCGGCGAGTTTGGCGGTGGCGATCTTTTCACGAGCCCAGGTTTGTTCAAAGAAACGATCGATGGGGCTCGTGGCAGGAAGGGGCTGTGCGCGGCGGGCGTTGGCTTGCAATTTCTCGGGAGACGAGGCGGAACTGGTGACGAGGTAAATGACCCCGACGACGAGTGCAACGCCGCTGGCGAGATTTCGGAGGTGTTGACGCCACATGGAAATAAGTCCGTGAAGAGACGAGGTTGTCGTGTATGATACTCGATGGGTGGCGGGAAAGTTTCAAGAAATTTGAAACGCGAGGGGGTGGGAGAGAGTAAAACGGGGGGAGACTGGAACGCAGAGGTCGCAGAGTGGAGCAGAGGTCGCGGAGGAGATTTTGGGTTTTGTTGAAAAAAGTAGACTGTTGTGAGTTGAGGGCGTAATTGGTGCGGTTCGAAGACTCACCGGCACCCTACACTTTGGCTGGAGTCGATATGGCAGTGAGAGCGAATGAGTGCCTATCGCCCACCCTCATCCGCCCTTCGGGTACCATTCATGAGAAGACTACCGCGTTGTTCACTCTCGCCTTCTCGGCGAGAGCGAACTCCTTGCTTCCACCTCAAGGGAGAAGGGACGGTAGGTGGGCGGTATTCAAATTCGCAGAAGTCCCTCAGCCGACCTCGAAGACTCGGCCACCTTCTCCCCGGGGGAGAAGGGTTAAAATTTGTTGAGTGAACTATTATGTCATTTGTTGAGACACAACTTGAGCAGGCTCGGATTGGGATTGAGCTGGATGATGAGGGGTTTGCGCCCGTTGAGCGGTCGGTGGTGAAGACGAGTTTGTGGGGGCGGGTTTGGTGTGGGGTTGGGAGTGTGCCGGGGTTTTTGTTTCGGTATGCAAGCTGGGTCGGGATGCTGGCGGTGTTGGCGGCGGTTCCTGTTGTGAATCTGTATGTGCTTGGGGTGTTGATTGAGGTTCAGGGGCGGGTGGCGAAGTCGAAAAAGTGGTTGATTGAGCTGCCGGGGATTCGGGTCGCCAGTCAGTTAGGGACGATTGCGATCTGGGCGTGGGTGTGGCTGGTGCCGATTCGGATCCTGGCGAGTTATGCGCGGGATGCTCATCTTATCAGTCCGGGGTCGATTGCGGATGTGCGGCTCGAGACAGGGCTGGTTGTCGTACAAGCGATGATTGCAGTGCATCTGCTGATGGCGTTGATGGCGGGCGGGAGGACGTGGAATTTTTTGAATCCGGTGGTGAATGTCTGGCGGATCACGCGTCATGTGCGACAAGGGACGTTGTGGGGTCGATGGGATGCGACGTTGTCGGCGATGCAGGGGGATTTACAGCCGGGGCGGTATTTTGTGTTGGGGCTGAAGGGATTGCTCGGGGCTGCGGTGTGGCTGGTGCCGCCGACGGTTTTGTTTGCTGCGGCACAGAAGCCTGAAGGGGGAGCATTTCTTGTGATGCTGATCGGCGGCACGCTGTTATCGCTGGTGCTGACGTGGCTGCCTGGGTTGCAGACGCTGTTTGCGCGGGAGCATCGTTGGCGGGATTATTTTCGGTTGCGGGAAGCCAGGGAGATGCTGGCTCGACGCCCTGCCCTGTGGACGATCGGGATGCTGTTGTTTTTTGCGTTGGGGTTGCCGTTGTATCTGTTCAAGATCATCACTCCGCCTGCGGATGCGATGTGGCTGGTGACGTTGATTTACATCGCAACGGTGTTGCCGACGAAGTTTATCGTCGGATGGCTGGTGAGGGTGTCAGCGGAGGGGGCGAGGACGCCGTGGTATTGGCGATTGCCTTGGTATGTGGTGCAGACGTCGATTTGTCTGTTCTTTGTGTTTCTGATTTTCTTTACGCAGAACATTGCTGAGGACGGGAAGTTAGCGTTGTTTAAGCAGCATTTGTTTGTGCTGCCGTTTTGAGAGGAGTCCAGAGTTAACGCGAAGGCGCTAAGACACAAAGGGAGGCGGAGGATGGAGCGCGGAGGTCGCAGAGGAGAGGTCGCGGAGTTGGAGGCGTCATGGGAAGAGAGCAGCGAATTTGGTGCGGTTCGAAGACTCACCAGCACCCTACACTTTGGCTGGAGTTGATAAGCAGTGAAAGCCTAATAGTGCCCATGGCTCAC